>Ga0209677_101080_pt1 | contig 12858 bp, 12 predicted proteins | sample AraplaCvi_mCL_r2_2_FD_184285 | JGI IMG/M metagenome (GOLD analysis project Ga0209677, IMG submission 184285) | Arabidopsis root microbial communities from North Carolina, USA - plate scrape CL_Cvi_mCL_r2 (SPAdes) (version 2) | ecosystem: Host-associated > Plants > Roots > Endosphere | place: USA... | reverse complement strand
CAGAAGGCCGCCATCGCCGAGCTGTACGAGGAGCGCGAGTTCGGCAAGGCGCTGCGCGACATCATGGCGCTGGCCGACAAGGTCAACGAGTACGTCGACCAGCACAAGCCGTGGGATCTTGCCAAGAAGGACGGCGCCGACGCCGCGCTGCAGGACGTCTGCACCACCTGCATCGAGGCGTTCCGCCTGCTCACGATCTACCTCAAGCCCGTACTGCCGGCGCTGGCCGCCAAGGTCGAGGACTTCCTGAAGGTGCCCCCGCTGACGTTCGCCGACGTTTCCTCCGCGCTCGGCGCGCACACGATCGGCGCGTACAACCACCTGATGCAGCGCGTCGACACCAAGCTGCTCGACGCGCTGTTCGAGCCGCCGGCGCCGGTCATCGAGACGCTGGTGCCGGGCGGCGAGCCGCTCGCGCCGGAGATCAAGCTCGACGACTTCGCCAAGGTCGACCTGCGCATTGCCAGGATCGTCAATGCCGAGAAGGTCGAGGGCTCGGACAAGCTGCTGCGCCTCACCCTGGACGTGGGCGAAGGCCGCCATCGCAACGTGTTCTCGGGCATCTCGGCGCACTTCGACCCGGCCACGCTGGTGGGCAAGCTCACGGTGCTGGTGGCCAACCTGGCGCCGCGCAAGATGAAGTTCGGCGTCTCCGAAGGGATGGTGCTGGCCGCCAGCCATGCCGATGACAAGGTCGACGGCGGGCTGTACCTGCTGGAACCGGGCCCCGGCGCGCTGCCGGGCATGCGCCTGCACTAAAATACGCCGTTGCAGGGCCGGTTGGCCGCAGGCGTCGTCCGCCATGCGGCACCGCCCGGGCCAGGCGGGTTGCGCCTTCGGGCAAGCCGCCACACGACTCCCTCTCTCGTCAGAAAAGACCACCATGCCGTTGTTCTGGAAGCCCTACAAGTCCGAGGCCAGCGCCTTCATCGACGACCTGAAGGCCAAGAAGCCCACGCTCGAAGCCGAGCAGCGCGCCGGGCGCGCCCTGCTGTGGGACAAGCAGATCGACCGCGAGCAGCAGGCCGAGTACAAGCAGGCGAGCGTCGCCCAGCAGCCGTACGTCTACCAGACGCACACCAAGTGAGCCCTGAGGCGCCGGAGAGCGGCGACGCCGCTCCAGGCGCCGTCGATGCCGCGACCGCCACGCCGCCCGTGGACGGCGTCGCGCTGGCCCGCCTGTACGGCGAGCCGCTGTTCCGGATGCCGTCGGACCTGTACATCCCGCCCGACGCGCTGGAGGTCTTCCTCGAGACCTTCGAAGGCCCGCTCGACCTGCTGCTGTACCTGATCCGCCGCCAGAACTTCAACATCTTCGACATCCCGCTGGCGCAGGTCACGCGCCAGTACCTCGATTACGTCGAGCAGATCCGCGCGCACAACCTCGAGCTGGCCAGCGAGTACCTGCTGATGGCCGCGATGCTGATCGAGATCAAGTCGCGCATGCTGCTGCCGCCCAAGCCGACGGCCGACGGCGCCGAGCCCGAAGACCCGCGCGCCGAGCTGGTGCGCCGCCTGCTGGAGTACGAGCAGATGAAGCTGGCCGCCGCGCAACTGGATGCGCTGCCGGTGATCGGCCGCGACTTCCTGCGCGCGCAGGTGACGATGGAGCAGTCCAACGTCACCGTCTGGCCCGAGGTGAACCTGGCCGACCTGCGCGAGGCCTGGGCCGACATCCTCAAGCGCGCCAAGCTCAACCAGCACCACCACATCTCGCGCGAGCAGCTGTCGGTGCGCGAGTACATGACCAAGATGCTGCGCCGCCTGCAGGGCGTGCGCTACGTCGAGTTCCAGGAACTGTTCGACACCGCCACCAGCCCCACGGTGATGGTCGTCACGTTCATCGCCATGCTGGAGCTGTCGCGCGAGCACCTGCTGGAGGTGACGCAGGCCGAGGCCTTCGCGCCGATCTACGTGCGGCTGGCCTACACGCCGCTGCAATGAGTCCGACCCCGCGTCCGCCGTTGCGGCTGGTCGGATCTCCTGCACGGGACGAGGAGGCCGGCGAGCCCGGGTTCGACCCCGCCGAACGCGCCCCGCACGACCTGCATGCGCCCTACCGCGAGCTGACGGTCGTCGAGAACGACGACGCGGACGAGGCCCCGCGCACGCCGCCGTCGCCGCGCTTCGTCATCGCCGCCCTGGTCGTCGCGCAGTTCCTCGCCGCCACCACGTTCATGACCAAGTACGTCGCGCTCGTGCGCGGGGACGACGCCTACCGCATCGCCGCCTGCCTGTCGGTGCCCGCCCTGCTCTGCCTGTACGCCGGCACGTTGCTGCTGGCGCTGCGCCCCGGCCGCGGCCGCGTGCTGTTCATCGTGGCCGCCTGCGGCCTCGGGCTGGCGTTGCCGTTCTGGGGCGTCGGCTGGAGCTGGAGCTGGCCCGTCGCGTTCGGCGCGATCCTGGCCATCGCGGGCGCGTGGTTCGCGCGCGCCGAGCCGCGGCCCGACGACGACGACGGCGCGCAACCCTGAGCTTTCGCCGGCAGGACGCCCCGCCGCCGCCACGCGCCGCGCCCGGCGGCCCCGATCACGCGGCCGGCGCCCAGCCCCGTGCCGCGATCGCGCGCGCCACGTCCGCCAGCGCGCGCTCGCGCGCCTCGGACGGCGCCTGGCAGTCGGCGAGGTAGGCCACCACCACCAGCGGCGCGCGGCGCGGTGGCCACAACAGCCCCATGTCGTTGGTCGCGCCGCGGCTGCCCGTGCCTGTCTTGTCGGCGACGCGCCAGTCATGCGGGAGGCCGGCGCGCAGGCGCTTGTCGCCCGTCTGGTTGGCGGTCATCCACGCGACCAGCCGGGAGCGGCCGGCCGGCGACAGCGCGTCGCCCAGCATCAGAGTGCGCAGCGTGGCCGCCATCGCGCGCGGCGTGGTGGTGTCGCGCGGGTCGCCCGGCAGCGCCTCGTTGAGCGTGGGCTCGGTGCGATCAAGGCGCGTGGCCTCGTCACCCAGGCGGCGCGCGAACGCCGTCACCGCCGCCGGCCCGCCCACGCTCGCCAGCAGCAGGTTGGCGGCCGTGTTGTCGCTCACGGTGATGGCGGCCTCGCACAGATCGGCCACGCTCATGGCCGTGCCCACTTGCCTCGCGGTCGTGGGCGCCCATTCGAGCAGGTCGGCCGGCGCGATCGGGATGCGGCGGTCGAGGTGTTCCTGGCCCGCGTCCACGCGCGCGAGCACCTGGGCCGCGACCAGCGCCTTGAAGGTGCTGCACATCGGGAATCGCTCGTCCAGCCGTTGGCCAACCAGCGCGCCGGTGGCGCTGTCCAGGACCGCGACGCCCAGCCGTCCGCCCACCGATGATTCGATGGTCCGCCAGGCCTCGGCCCAGCTTTTCTGGGCGCTCTCGTCCCAGGCCAGGGCCCGGGCCACCGGCCCCGCCACCGCAAGCGCCACTGCGGCGCGCCCCCATTGCCGTCTGTCCATGCTGTCCGTCTCCCGGGTGATTGATTCGACAGGCCGCACGTTAGCCAGCCAGCGGGCGCAAATCAAACGCTCATTTCCGCGCCGAGACCCCAGATAATCTGGGCCATGCAACTCCCGCTGAACGCGATGCGGGCCTTCGAGGCCGCGGCTCGCCACCTGAGCTTCACGCGCGCGGCGCTGGAGCTGCACGTCACGCAGAACGCCGTCAGCGCGCAGGTCAAGAACCTCGAGGCGCGCCTGGGCACCCCGCTGTTCCGGCGCCTGCCGCGCGGGCTCGCGCTGACCGACGAGGGCCAGGCGCTGCTGCCGCTGCTCAGCGACAGCTTCGAGCGCATGCATGCCGTTCTCGAGCAGTTCGAGGACGGCCTGCACCGACAGGTGGTGACGGTCGCCGTGGTGGGCACGTTCGCCGTCGGCTGGCTGCTGCCCCGGCTGCCCGCGTTCCAGCGCGCGCATCCGGCCATCGACCTGCGCCTGCTCACCCACAACAACCGCGTCGACCTGGCCGCCGAAGGCCTCGACTGGGCCATCCGCTTCGGGGACGGCGCGTGGCACGGCACCGAAGCGCGGCCGCTCGTGGCTCCGGCGCTGTCGCCGGTGTGTGCGCCCGCCATCGCGCGCCGCCTGCGCGTGCCGGCCGACCTCGCGCGCGAGACGCTGCTGCGCTCGTACCGCGCCGACGAGTGGACGCGCTGGTTCGAGGTGGCGCGCGCCGTGCCGCCGCTGCTGCGCGGCCCGGTGTTCGATTCGTCGATCACGATGGCCGAGGCTGCCGCCCAGGGCGCCGGCGTGGCGCTGCTGCCGCCCGCGCTGTTCGGCGAGGCGCTGCGCGGCGAGCGGCTGGTGCAGCCATTCGACATCGGGGTGACGCTGGGCTGCTACTGGCTCACGCGCCTGAAGTCGCGACCGGAGACGGAGGCGATGCGAACCTTCGCGGCGTGGCTGGAGCGCGAGGTGGGCCAGGGCCAATAGCGGCGCCAGGCCCGGCTACGTCGCTCGCCGCGTGATCAGCGAGATCGGCAACCCCACGCCGATCATGTGCACCAGCAGCCCGGTGGCCGTGCGCAGCAACGGGAAGTTGATCGGGAACGGGTACGCCGACAGCGGCAGCACCACGAAGTTCATGAACGCGTAGATCGCCAGCCCGTACAGCAGCCCGGTGGTGACCGGTTCCTCGCGCAGCCATGGCCAGCGCCGTCCGGCCGCCCAGAACAGGACCGTGGCGACCATGACGATGGCGTAGTGCAGCGCGAGCCCCAGTGCGGCGGTCGACAGGCCGCCGCGGAACGCGTCCTGGCCCAGCAGGCCGCTGGCCACCGATTGCAGCAGGCGCTGCGCCGGCACGCCCTTCCAGCCGGAGAACACGAGGGCGTACGTGATGTCGCATGTGGCGGCGAACACGCCGGCCAGGACGATCCATCCGGCGATCCGGACCCTGGACGAGCTCATGCGGTCTCCTTGCGCGACGACGCCAGCGCGCTGGCCAGCATCCGCGCGATCTGCCGCCGCGTCTCCTCGTGCACGAGGTAGTGCGTGTGGAACACGGGCGACGCATCGAACTGCGCCGCGCAGCGCTCCGGCGCGTCTTTCTCGGCGGTACGTCCGCCGAGCGCCGACAGCCGCCGCACGAGGCCGTCGCCCTCTTCCTCGGCGCCCATCACGTCCTCGAACAGCCAGTCCCAGGCCTTCTCGTCCACGCCCGCCCCGGGGCCCCAGTGGGAGCCGACGAGCCACATGCCCTCGGGCAGCTCGGTCGCGGGCCGGCCGCGCATCATGCGGTCGACGCCCGCGGGCTCGACATCGTGGAAACCGGGCGGCACGTCGTACGCGAGGCCGCGCTCGAGGTTGACCAGTTCGGCCAGCGTCTCGCGGTTCATCCACGGCGCCCCCAGGTGCCGCAGGCCGCCCACCGCCGCCGCCAGGCCGTGCCAGCGATGGCCCACCCGCTCGAACACGTGCGTGCCCAGGTGCGGGCTGCCCAGCGTGAGCGCCGCGAACGTCCACCCCTGCTTGCCGAACGCCTGGCGCAACGCCATCAGGCCGAAGCGCGCCACGTTGCCGCCGCGCGAGTGCGCGATCAGCACGATGTGGCGTTGCGCATCGGCCGGCGCATTGGCGATGCATTGCCGGCGCACCGCGTTCACCAGGTGCTTCACGTTGAGGGCGACGCGCAGGAAGGTGTCATGCTCGAACCGCCACGTGGCCCGTTCGTCGAGCATGGGCAGGCCAGGCCACGCGTGCGCGGCGCTGGGCGGCGGCGGCGGCGCGTTCGACAACGCCGAGGTGTCGAACGCGGCCGCGGTGGCCGCCAGCGACAGCTCGCGCGCCACGGGACCGGACGCCGCGGCGGCGCCGACGTCCAGGCGGGTGTCGATGGCGCCCGGAGTGATCGGCTGGGCGGCCTCGATGGCCTGGGCGACCGCGCGCGCCTTGGTGTTGAGCGCCGCCTCGAACCCGCTGCGCGCCGAGCTGAGCCCGCCGTGGATGACGATGACCTGCGCCGGGGCGCGCGCGGCCAGCGGCTGCGTGGCGAGGCGGCTGGCCGGGCGCAGCGAGGCGCCCAGGCGCGCGTCGCGCGCGAGCGTGCGCGAGGCGTCGGGCGGCACCGCGAGTTGATCGGCCCACCAGGCCTCGTCGGCGCGCAGGCGCGACTCGAACGTTGGATCGCGATCGCGCTGCGCCGGACGCCCCGCCTGGCCCAGCAGGAGGCGCCACCAGCGCACGATCTTCTGCTGCGCGCGCTCGCTGCGCGTGAGCTCGCGCTCGAATCGAAGCATCGGCACGGCCACCAGCCAGCCGACGCCGGGGTGCACCCTGAGCACGACGTCGGGGTCGGCCTGGCGATCGGGCATCGGCACGGCCACGGGCTGGCCATGGCGCAGCGTCATCAGCTTCAGCGACGGGCTGCCGGCATCCCCGCGATGCGCGCAGGCGTGACGCGAGGCCGCGTGCGGGTGCACGGCGCCGCGCGCGCCCCAGTACACGCGCGTCTCGACGTCCAGCGTCACGTGCACGGTGCTGGCCAGCCACGCGCCGGGCAGGTGGCGGCGGATCAGCGCCACCAGCGCCTCGCGCGTGAGGGCCAGCGGCAGCACGACGCGGTGCGGTTGGCGATCGCGCACCGCCAGCGGCAGCGCCCACCACAGCGGCAGGTGCACGTCCAGGCGCCGGTGCTCGGACCGCCGGTCGCTCAGCGCGGCCTCGTCGCCGACTGCGTCCTGCCAGTGGCGCGGATGGTCGGTGCCCGGCAGGCCGCCCCACGCGGCGCTGAGGTCGGCCTCGTGCGCCAGCAGCTGCGCGATGCGCGCCGCCGCGGCCGCCTGGTCGGCCCCGAGCGCGGCGCGGCCCTTCTCGTTGAAGTGGTCGAGCACCGCGCGCGCGGACAGGGGCCCGTCGATGCGCAGGGCGCGCGGCGTGGTGTCCGGGACGGTGCTCATTTTCAGCGCTGGCCCAGCTTGAACGCGATCATCGCGCGCAGCTTGGTGGGCACCACCGGCTTGAGCAGCAGGTGGAAGTCGTGCGCATGCGCCTCGCCTTCCTGGTTGGACATCAGGCTGCCGGTGACGATGACCGCGGGCAGCGAGCTGCCGAACGCGCCGCGCATGGTCTTGATCACCTCCAGGCCCGTGTGCCCGCTCTCGAGCCGGAAGTCGACGATCAGGAGGTCGGGCTTGACCAGCTTGCGCGCCGCGGTGGCGCCTGCCCAGTCGGCGGCCGCCGCGTACGAGTCGAACGCCACGACGTCGGCGCCCCAGCTCTTGAGGAGCACCTGCAGGCCGCCCAGCACGGCCGGATCGTCCTCCACGATGACGATGAGGCGGCGGTCGAGGGTCAGGCCCAGCGACTGGCTGCGCGGCAGCGACGGCTCGGTGGGCTTGGGGCGCTGGCCCAGCGGGATCTCGATCGAGAACATCGTGCCCTTGCCCGGCACCGAGCGCAGCCGCAGCGGCGCATCGAGCACGCGCGCCAGCCGGCGCACGATCGCCAGGCCCAGCCCCAGGCCCTTGCGCTGCGTCGGATCGAGCGGCGGCGCGTCGGTGGAGACCTGGTAGAACTCCTCGAAGATGCGCGACTGCTCGTGCGGCCGGATACCCAGCCCCGTGTCCCACACCTCGAAGCGAAGCTTGTCGCCGCGCTGGCGCGCCGCGACGACGACGCCGCCGTCGTTGGTGTAGCGGATGGCGTTGGACAGCAGGTTGCGCACCACGCGATCGAGCAGCAGGGGATCGGCATAGCCGAAATGCTTGGCCCCGTGGAAGCGCAGCGCCAGGCCCTTCTCGAACGCCGTGGGCTCGTAGTGCAGCTTCAGGCGCGCGAACATCGCCTCGACGCTGAAGTTCTCGGGATGCGCCTCGACCCCGCCGGTGTCGATCTTGGTGATGTCCAGCAGCTCGGAGAACAGCCCTTCGAGCGCGTCGACCGAGCTGTTGATGCTGTTGACGAGGTGGGCCACCTCGGCGTCGGTGCCGATGCGGTGCCGCAGCGCCTCGGCGAACAGGCCCAGCGCGTGCAGCGGCTGGCGCAGGTCGTGGCTGGCGGCGGCGAAGAACTGGGTCTTGGCGCGGTTGGCGGTCTCCGCCTCGCGGCGCGCCTGGTCGGCGGCCACCTTCTCGACCTGCAGTTGCGCGAGCAGTTGAAGGCCGCGCTGCTTGAGCGCGACCACGCGCGCGAACGAGCGCTGGTAGCTGCGCCCGAGCATCACGGTGATGCCGAAGATCAGGAACAGGATGCCCGCCAGGTTCCAGCCGTCGTGCTCGGGCAGCAGCGCGATGCGCAGGATCATCGGCACGAACGTGAGCGACACGAAGGCGATGAACGCCATGAACTGCGTGGCGAGGGCCGGCACCGCGGAGATGCAGAAGCTGTAGACCGTCAGCAGCAGCGCCGTGCGCTCCAGGCTGCCGCCGTACGGATAGAACAGCCACACCGAGATGCCCCACATCGCGCCCGTGGCCAGCACGCCCGTGAGGTAGCGATTGCGCCAGCTGCGCAGCAACGCGGGCGAGCCGCGCCAGCGCCGCAGGTAGGTCACGGTGAGCACGGCCCGCAGCACCAGCGCCGCGCCGAACAGGACGCCCCACACCACCATCGTGACCATCGGCACCACGTGGGCGTACAGCGCGATGATGACGCTGGCCCCCACCGTATTGCCCACCAGCCCGGTGCGCGCGAACGTGTGCAGGTTGTCGACCTGGTCGATCAGCGGATCGATGGGCCCGACGGCCTGGTCGATCTCGTCGCCCGCTTCGGCCGGCGGCGGCGGGGGCGGCGGCAGGCGCGATTCGACGTTGCCGTCGGCGGGCAGCGTCAGGATGGACGAGGGTGGGGAATCTTCGCGCTTCATGGGACCACGGCCGACTTCTTCTTGCGGGGAGGAGCGACGAGCCGGAGCGACTCATCCGCAGGCGCCCATTGTGGCAACAGGCGGCCGTGCTCGTCGGTGACGGCGGTGGGCTGCAGCAGCGCGTCGGCCTCGGCGTGGTCGCGGAAGTCGGCGTCGGTGAGCGGCACGCGTTCGGGCGGCGGCAGGTCGGTGCCCGCGAGATAGGTGCGGCCCGGCGCGCGCGGCAGGCCGCCGGTGAGCGTGTCGCCCACGTCCAGCAACGCGCTCGTCCAGGCGCGGCGCCTGACGAACGACGGCAGGTCGTGCGCGAGCTTGGCGAGCTTGCGGCGCGGCGCGTAGATCTCGTCCAGCGTCTGCCGGTAGGCGTCGACGTAGTCCTGCGCGCAGGCGAGCGACGGTTCGACCACCAGCGTGTACGACGTGAAGTCGCGCAGCAGCGCGTTCGGCAGGAACAGCGCGCGCTCGCCGCGCGCCAGCCGCTCGGCGTTCTGCGCGGCGAGGCGCTGGAAGTACGGCGTGCCGGGGAACGGTGTCTCGAACGCGAGGAAGGTCGGGATGTGCAGCCCGCTTTCGCGCAGGCGCGCCGGCAGCGAACGGATGTAGGCGACGTCGTCGTGCTGCGGGCTGAGGATCATGCCGGCGGTCACGAGGATGCCGACGTCGCGCGCGTCGTCCAGCGCGCGCCTGATCAGCGGCAGGCGGTTCTGCGGCTTGTTGAAGTCGTCGAGCGCGGCCGGGTTGAAGGTCTCCAGGCCCACGTACAGCGCGCGGCAGCCGCTGTCGAACATGCGCTGCAGCAGCGGCTTGTTCGTGAGAACGTTGAAGGTGACCGAGCTCGCCCATTCGAGGCCCAGCCGCTCCGTGAGGTCGCACAACTGGCGCAGGTACCCGAGGTTGCCGGCGATGTTGTTGTCGTAGAACATGGCCATGCGGCGGCGCTTGTTCTTCAGCGGCCCGGTGATGCGGCCCCTGAGCGCCTCGCGCAGCGTGACCAGGTCGTGCTCGACGCGCGCGGTGGGACGGGTGTCGAAGCGCGTGCCCATGCCGGTGAGCACGCAGAAGTCGCAGGTGTACGGGCAGCCGCGCGTGACCTCCAGCGCGAGCGGGAACACCTGCTGGTGCGCGACGCGATGCACCAGCGGCGTGGGCGCGCGCGCGGACGCGTCGCCGGCCGAACGATACAGGCGCTGCAGCTGGCGGCGCGACGCGTCCTCGTAGACATGCGGCACGGTGTCCTCGGGGTCGCCCACCACCACGGCGTCGAACCACGGCGCGCACAGGTGCGGGTACATCGACGCCATCGACCCGCCGATCACCACCTGCGCGCCGCGCCGGCGGTACCAGTGCGCGATCTGGCGCGCGCGGTCGAACTCGGCGTGCATGCAAGACAGGAACACCAGGTCGTAGTGGCGATCCCAGTGCGGGTCGATCCAGGTGTCGTTGACGATGTCGATGTCGGCCGAGTCGGGCAGCAGCGCCGCGATCAGCGGGCCGACCTGCGGCTGCAGCACGCCCCGGTGGTGGGCGCCGCGACGGTGGTAGTCGACGAAGACGGAGATGATCGCGACGCGCATGCCTGCGTGCGGATCAGCGACGTTCAGCGCGGGACGGCGCGGCGTTCGAGGCGCTGCTGGGTCATCTGGCTGACCGCGAGCACCGCCTGCGTGCGCGAGCTCACGCCCAGCGCGCGCAGCACGGCCTGCACGTGGTCCTTGACCGTCTCGACGGACAGCCCCAGGCGCCGTGCGATTTCCTTGTTCGGCTTGCCCTGCAGCAGCTGCGTGAGGACGTCGGCCTGGCGCGGCGTGAGGCCCAGCTCCTCGAACGACGGCGTGACCTGGTAGGTGGCCGTCTCGGCCGCCGGAATGGCCGGCGACGCGGCGCGGCTGGCTGGCCCCTGCGAGCTGCCCAGGTGCATGGCGGGCACGTAGATGCCGCCGGCCATGACCAGGCGCAGCGCGTCGACCAGGGTGTCGTTGGACGCGCGCTTGGGCACGAAGCCCATGGCGCCCAGGTCGATGGCCTGGATCACGTCGCTCGCGCGATCGGAAGCCGAGATGACGACCACCGGCAGCGCCGGGTGCGCCTTGCGCATCTCGACCAGCACGTCAAAGCCGCTGGCGTCGCCCAGTTGCAGGTCGAGCAACACCAGGTCGAAGCTGGCATCGCTCGCCAGCGCCGACCGCGCCGCGCTCGCACTGCCCACGGCCGTGACCTTCACGTCCGGATCCAGCTCCTGGATCATGGCCTGCAGCGCCGACAGGATCAACGGGTGGTCATCGACCAGCAACACCTTCATGAATATCCGCTCCGACTTCTCGATTCGAGGGCGCCTACGAAAGTCCCCGCGGCGGGGGACGGCACTCTCCTCGCAGCGATCGTATCGGGTTGCCAGGTCGTTTCCGACCCCCCGATGGGGGGGGCAGGGAAAACGACTGTCCAGCAGGAGGGAGACGACCCGGGCGCGCGGGTCAGGGATAGTGCCGCGTCACCCACTCGGCCACGCAGGCCGGCTTGCCGCCGCCCTCGCGTTCGACCGTCACGGTCAGCGTGACCTGCGCCCCGCCCTCGATCGCTTCGAAGCGGCGCAGCACGCACACGGCGCGCAGGCGGCTGTCCACCGTCATCGGCGAGGGGAAGCGCACGCGGTCCAGGCCGTAATTCAGCCCCATGCGAACGTCGTCGATGCGAAACGCGCCAGCGGCCAGGCGCGACAGGAGCGACAGCGTGAGAAACCCGTGCGCCACGGTCGCGCCGAACGGCCCCGCGGCGGCGCGCGCCGGGTCCACGTGGATCCATTGCACGTCGTCGGTGGCGTGCGCGAACTCGTCGATGCGCGCCTGGTCGATGGCGAGCCAGTCGCTGGCGCCGATCTCCTGGCCCTCGAGCGCGGCCAGGTCGGCCAGGTGCGCGAACGTCCTCATTCGAGCGCGACGGGCTTGCCCTGCAGCAGCCAGCGGCCCAGGGGCTCGAACTGCGCCAGGTCGCGCTCGACCTTGCCGGGCGCCACGTCGAACAACGTCAGGCCGTGCGCCGCCAGGTGCACGTAGTTCTGGGTGTCGCGCAAACTGGTCACCAGCGGGATGCCCAGCGTGGCGACGAACTCCTGGAAGCGCTCCTGCGACAGCGTGTGCTCCTTGACGCGCATGCCCACCAGGCCCATGCGCAGCTTGCCGGCGCGCTTGTGCGCCTGCAGCTCCTGCACGAACGCGTGCGTGGCCTGCATGTCGAACAGGCTGGGCTGCAGCGGCACGACGATGATGTCGGCCACCTTCAGCGCGGCGTCGAGCCGGTTGCCGTGCAGGCCCGCCGGCGAGTCGACGACCGCGTCGGTGGCGCCCTTGGCGGGGCGTGCGATGGCGTCCTTGGAGATGTCCCACGGCAGGATCCTGGGCAGGTGCGCCGGCCGGATGTCCAGCCACTGCCGCGAGGACTGCTGGCGATCCAGGTCGCCCAGCGTGACCACCTTGCCGCGCGAGGCGAGGAAGCCCGAGATCTGCGTGGCAAGCGTGCTCTTGCCGACGCCGCCCTTGGGGTTTGCAACGACGATGACCGACATGCCAGGCGCTCCGCTTCTGATGCAGTTGTACTCGACGGGACTGCTGCATGTTACCGAACCCGCCACAATGGCGCCCCATGGCAGACGTTCTGGTGCTGGTCGCCCACCCCGACATCGCGCGTTCCCGCGTCAACCGCGCGCTCGCCGCGCAGGCCCGGCTGCTGCCGGACGAGCAGGTGCAGGTGCGCGACCTGTACGCGCTGTACCCCGACTACGTGATCGACATCGAGGCCGAGCAGGCCGCGCTCGCGGCCGCGCGCACGGTGGTGTGGGTGCATCCGGTGCAGTGGTACTCGATGCCCGCGTTGATGAAGCTGTGGGTCGACGACGTTCTGGCCTTCCACTGGGCCTACGGGCCGGGGGGCCGCGCGCTCGCCGGCAAGTGCCTGTGGCTCGTGGCGTCCACCGGCGGCGTCGAGGCGTCGTATCGCGGACTTGGCGACGCCGTCGCCTTCGAGCGCTTCCTGCCGCCCTACCGCCAGATCGCCGAGATGGTGGGCATGCGTTTTCTCGACCCGCTGATCTTCCACGGTGC
>Ga0209677_101079_pt1 | contig 12880 bp, 12 predicted proteins | sample AraplaCvi_mCL_r2_2_FD_184285 | JGI IMG/M metagenome (GOLD analysis project Ga0209677, IMG submission 184285) | Arabidopsis root microbial communities from North Carolina, USA - plate scrape CL_Cvi_mCL_r2 (SPAdes) (version 2) | ecosystem: Host-associated > Plants > Roots > Endosphere | place: USA... | reverse complement strand
TGAAGATCGCCAAGGCCATCCAGTTCCCGCCGGGCTTCGGCATCGAGCTGGCCGGCGCGTCGCAGAGCCAGCAGGAGGTGTTCAGCAACCTGGGCATCGCGCTGCTGTCGGGCATCCTGCTGATGTACCTGGTGCTGGTGATGCAGTTCGGCTCGTTCACCGCGCCGATCCCCGTGATGATCTCGCTGCCGCTGAGCCTCATCGGCGTGGTGGTCGCGCTGGTGCTCACGCACGGCACGCTCAACCTCATGAGCATCATCGGCGTGATCATGCTGATGGGCCTGGTCGCCAAGAACGCCATCCTGCTGCTGGATGCCGCGCGAGCGGAAGAGGACGAGCGCCTCGCGCCCGGGCGGCTGGCGGCCGCGGCGGAGATCGCCGCGCTGGGCCATGAGGCGGACGAGGAGGAGGTCCGGGCGATCCGGGCCCGCCACGAACCGACGGCGGCCGAGCACAGCGCCATTCGCGAAGAGGCGCTGATGCACGCCGGCCGCAAGCGCCTGCGCCCCATCCTGATGACCACGTTCGCGCTGATCGCCGGCATGCTGCCGGTGGCCATCGGCCTGGGCGAGGGCGGCGAGTTCTACCGGCCGATGGCCGTCACCATCATCGGCGGCACGATCACGTCGACGCTGCTCACGCTGCTGGTGATCCCGTGCTTCTACGACTCCATCGAGATGATGGCGGCGCGGTTCGGCGCGAAGTTCCACGCACGCTCCGAGCGCTTCACGCCGCTGGGCGGCATCGTGCTGATGCTGCTCGAGTTCGCGGCGTTCCTGGTCGGCCTGCGCTTCGTGTGGCGCGCCGGACGGCGTGCGTTCGGCCTGCCGGCGGGCGGCCTCTGGCGTCGCAGCGAAGATGCCGCGCCGGCATCCCTGCAGCATTCCTGAGCCGGCGACGATGAGCGATTTCGCCCTCGTTCCCGCCGACACGCGCACCAGCGCCGAGTTGCACGCGGCCAACCTGGCGGCCTTCGCGGACTACATCGCGGGGCCGCTGCAGCTCACGCTCGATCAATGGCCGTCGCTGCTGGGCCGCCAGGGCATCGACCTGTCGCTCAGCCGGGTCGCCTTGCGGGATGGCGAGGTGTTGGCGTTCGGCTATGCGTGTCCGCGCGTGGAGTCGGGGCGCTGGCGCCTGGCCATCATGGGCGCGGTGCCCGCCGCCCGCGGCACCGGCGCGGCGCAGGCGTTGCTGGACGACTTCCTCGCGCGCGCGCAGGACGCGGGCATGGCGGGCGCGGAGCTGGAGTGCTTCGCGCAGAACGAGCGCGCGCTGAAGGTCTATCGCAGCCGCGGCTTCGAGCGCGTCTGCGCGCTCAACGGCTGGAAACCGGGCTCCTTGCCCGCGCAGGACGCGCCCCCCGTGGACCTGCGCGCGATCGGCCGCGAGGAGGCGCTCGCGTGGCTGGAAGCGGCCAACGCGCGGGTCGCCTTGCTGCCGTTCCCGAACACGCACTTCTCGCTGGCGTCGCAGCCCCGTCCACTGACGTTCTGGCGCTGCGCCGACGCACTGATGGCGTTCTCGGTGGTGGAGGGCACGCCCACCACGATCCACAGCCTGGTCGACCTCGACCCGGCGCTGCGCGGCGCCGAGGCGTTGGGGCGTGCGGTTCGACAAGCCCATGCAGACGTGGTCGCGCCGCCGGTGTTGCGCGACGACCTGGGTGGCGCGGGACTGCAGCGGGCGGGGTTCGAGTTGGGCGAGCTGAACCAGGTGTTGATGACGCGCGAGTTCCGGGCGACGCGTCGCTGACGTCCGGGAGCGAGCAGGCCCTACGCCTCGGCCTGCACCATCGCCTGCAGCTTCTCCACCGTCGCCCAGTTCCGCGCCGTGCCGCGTTCCTTGAGCACCTTGCCGACCGCCTTGGCGACCCGGCTCTCGATGATCCCGTTCGCGCACCACAGCCACGCCGCGTGCTTGCCGACGGCCAAGGCCTCGGGCGCCCACTCGCCAGCTTCGAGCGGCCCGAGCGCCGCCAGCGCCGACGCGTCCTGCGTGAACATCACCAGCAGCTTCGAATCGTCGTTCGCGTGAGCCTCCAGCGGGTGTTCGGCGATGGCCGCGGCCAGGTCGGCGGCCGACTTCACGATCACTTCGCAGTCGACGCCGCAGCTCCGGAGAACGGCCGCGCGCAAGGCTTTCGCGTGCGACGCCGGCGTGCCTGCCTTGGCGTCGAACACCGCGTTGCCGCTGTTGAGCAGCGTGCGCACGTTCGCGTAGCCCAGGCCCTCCATCAAGGCGCGCAGGTCCGCCATCGCCACGCGCTTGGCCTTGCCGACGTTGATGCCGCGCAGCAGCGCGATATGACGTTTCATCGGGCCATTCTCCACGAGCCGGGGCGCCGCGTCGGTACACTTCGACGCCCATGCAGAACACCCCCACCCTCCGTCCCCACGTCCATCCCCTGCGCCGCCTGATGGGGTATGCGCGCGGCTACCGGGCCGACATGGTGCTGGCCACCGTGTACTCGGTGCTCAACAAGTTCTTCGACGTGCTGCCCGAGCTGCTGATCGGCATCGCGGTGGACGTCGTGGTCAACCAGAAGGCCTCGTTCGTCGCGCGGCTGGGGGTGTCCGATCCGCAGCAGCAGCTCATCCTGCTGACGGTGCTGACGATCGTCATCTGGCTGGGCGAGTCGTTCTTCGAATACCTCTACTCGCTCAAGTGGCGCGGCCTCGCGCAGAGCCTGCAGCACGAGTTGCGCATGGAGGCCTACACGCACGTGCAGCGGCTGGAGATGGCGTACTTCGAGCGCAATCGAAGCGGCAACCTGCTGGCCGTGCTCAACGAGGACGTCAACCAGATGGAGCGCTTCCTCAACGGCGGCGCCAACGACCTGATCCAGGTGTTCGTCGGCTCGCTGATGGTCGGCGGCGTGTTCTTTGCGCTCACCGCCAAGCTGGCCGCGCTGGCGCTGGTGCCGGTGCCGCTGATCCTGTACGGCGCGTTCTGGTTCCAGCGCAAGCTCGCGTCGCGCTACGCCGCCATGCGCGAGGCCGCGGGCGCGATGGCCACGCGCCTGAACAACAACCTGCAGGGCGTGGCCACCATCAAGGCCTACACGGCCGAGGACTTCGAGGCGCGCCACATCGCGCAGGCCTCCGAGGCCTACCGCGAGCGCAACCGCGAGGCCATCAAGCTGTCGGCGGCCATCACGCCGGTGATCCGCATCGCCATCCTGGCGGGCTTCTCGGTGACCATGTTGTATGGCGGCCTGATGACGCTGTCGGGCGAACTGGGCGTGGGCAGCTACTCCGCGCTGGTCTACCTCACGCAGCGCCTGCTCTGGCCGCTGACCCGCCTGGCCGACATGACCGACCTGTACCAGCGCTCGATGGCCTCGATCGACCGCGTGATGAACCTGCTGCAGACGCCCATCGCGATCCCGTACGCCGGGCGGCCCCTTCCGCGCGCGCAGGTGCGCGGCGAGCTGGTCTTTCACGACCTGCGCTTCTCGTACGCCGGGGCGGCCGGCACGGGCGAGGCGCGCGCCTTCGCGGACGCGCTCGCGGCGGGCACCACGCCGCCCGCGCTGGACGGCATCTCGCTGCGCATCGCGCCCGGCCACACGGTCGCCTTCGTGGGCAGCACCGGCAGCGGCAAGAGCACGCTGATCAAGCTGCTGCTGCGCTACTACGACACCGTGCCGGGCCAGATCCGGCTGGACGGCGCCGACATCACGACGCTGGACCTGCAGGACCTGCGCCGCGCCATCGGCTACGTGTCGCAGGACAGCTTCCTGACCGACGGCACCGTGGCCGAGAACATCGCGTATGGCCTGCCCGACGCGTCGGAAGCCGACATCGTGCGCGCCGCCCAGGCCGCCGAGGCGCACGAGTTCGTCCGTGCCTTGCCGCAGGGCTACCGCACGCCGGTGGGCGAGCGCGGCATGAAGCTGTCGGGAGGCCAGCGCCAGCGGCTCGCGCTCGCGCGCGCCATCCTCAAGAATTCGCCGATCCTGGTGCTGGACGAGGCCACTTCGGCCGTCGACAACGAGACCGAGGCCGCCATCCAGCGCTCGCTCGACAAGCTGGTGCAGGGCCGCACCAGCATCCTGATCGCGCATCGCCTGTCCACCGTGCGGCAGGCCCATTGCATCCACGTGATGGAGGCCGGTCGCATCGTCGAGTCCGGCACCCATGACGAGCTGGTCGCCCGCGGCGGCCCCTATGCCGCGCTTTGGCGCCTGCAGACCGGCGAACGCGGCCACCACAAGGAAGCCTCATGATCGTCCGCATCGACATCGACAAGTCCGCCGACTCCTTCGGCTACCGCGTCAGCTACGAAGCCGAGGAGCTGTATGCCGACGACGGCCTGGAGTCCATCGTCGAATGCCTGATCGCCGCGGTGGAGGGCCTGCCGCCCGAAGCGGTCGCGGCCGAGCTCTGGTACGACCGCGTGGTCTCGGGCACCTACCCTCTTTCGGTGATCGGCATGAGCATCGACCAGGTGGCCCAGCACGCGCTGAACACCACGGCGATGATCGACGACGTGATGCCGGATCGATAGGCGGTGCCCCTGGGCCTGCCGATTGCCGTCGGGCTGGCACTCCGGTTCCAGTTCGACACATCACATGCCCAACACTTTCACCTCCTTCGCGGTCGCGTTCGGGCTCGCGCTCGCCGCCACCGCGCACGCGACCGAACAGAAGGTCATCACCAACGCCCACCCGGCCAGCGCCGCCAGCGCCCCGGACGCGGAGCGCACGCTCAAGTTCACCACGCACCACGCGGTGCCCACCATGCTGACCTCGCGGCGCGACGTGGCCATCACCGACGGCTGGCAGGCGCAGTTCCGGTTCGCCGGCCAGACCGAGGAGCACACGTGCACGTTCCACCTCCCCAAATCCGGTCAATTGGTGCAGCGCGGCGAAACGGCCACCGGCACCATCCTCTGCACGACGCCCTGGCAGCTCTACGACAACGGCCTCGCCTTCGACGTCTTCGAGAGCGGCAAGAAGGTGGCCGACGGCAGCCTGCGCCCCTGAGCCACGGGCGCCACTGAATGAGTGGTTAGCACGGCCTGCCCCATTGCGATCTTCGGGATAGGCGCGTACGTGGGGGCCGCTCAAGATCGTGCGATCAAGGGTTCTCCACGCCGAGGAGTGGCGCAATGCCGGGGATGACGCACGAGTCCAAGTGGAGGCTGCTGGTCGGCGCGGCGCCCCTCGTGGGCGTCGCCTTCTTCGTGTGGGCGGCCGCGCAGGGCGAGGCCGAGGTGGCCCGTTCGTCCACCGCCCGCGCCATCCTGGCGGCCGTCGCCGCGCTGGGCGCCGTGGTCGCCTGGTGGACCTTCCGCCAACTGCGCGCCACCCCCACCGTGCCCGTGGTGCGCGCCGGCCAGCAGGTCGGCCTCGTCACGTTGTGCGGACGCGCCCGGGCCTTGCCCGACGCGGTGCCCCTGATCTCGCCCGACGGCGAGCTGTGCCTGTGGTTCGCCGGGGCCCACGACCAGGACGCCAGCGCGCGTCCCTTTCTGCTGGTGGACGACAGTGGCGAGTGCATCGTGCTGCCCGCCGGCGCGCAGGTGCTGGGGCAGGGCCCCGGCGTCGACCGGCCCGGGTCGTCGCCCGGCGAGCGCCTGCTTCGCAACGACGATCGCATCCAGGTGACGGGCCGCTTCGTGCCGGCGTCGCACGAGTCGCTGGCGCTGCAGGCCGAGGCGGCGGCGCGCGTCGCGCGTACCGAGGCCTCTCAGGCCGTCATCCGCAACGGCGACCCGCTGCCGTTTCGCGACATGCGCTCCGCGGCCGCCGCCGGAGCAGCCTATGTCGCCGCGCCGCCGCTGGCGCGCTCGGGGCTCGCGCTGCCGGTCATCGCGGCGCCCGGCGCCGGCCAGGCCTTCGTCGTGCGCATCGGGCCCGACGAAGGCGAGGGCGGCGTCTACGGCATGCTGGCCGTGGCGGACGGCGTGGTGATGCTGGTCTCGTCGATGCTGGTGGCCTGCCCCGCGCTGATCCACTGATTCAGGGCCGCAGGAACTCCAGCAGCAATGCGTTCACGCCGGCGGGCTCCTCGGGCGCGAGCCAGTGCGTGGCCTCGGGAAAATGGAACACCTCGCCGGCGCGGCAATGCGCGATCGACGCCTCGGCCATGCCCGATTCCAGCGCCGTATCGCGGTCGCCCCACAGGAGGCGTACCGGCACCTGCACGACCGGCGATGCGTGTGGCATCGGCTTCGGCAGCCGCAGCGCGCGGTACCAGTTCAACATGCCGGTGAGCGCGCCGGGCTGTGCCCAGGCTCTGCGGTAGATGTCGAGGTCGCCGGGCGTGAACGTGCCAGGCCGGCTCGTGCGCACGAGCGCGCGGGCGAGCAGCCGGAAGCGGCCGGCGCGCATCACGAGCTCGGGCAGCCACGGCAGCTGGAAGAACGCCATGTACCAGCTCTTGCGCCGCTGCGACGCGTGCGCGCGCAGCCACGTCGAGAACGCCTGCGGATGCGGCGCGTCGAGGATGGCCACGCGCTCGACGACGTCGGCGTGGTGCAGCGCCAGGTACCAGGTGACGGCGCCGCCCCAGTCGTGCCCGACCACCTGCGCGCGCTCGCGTCCCAGCGCGCGCACCAGGGCCACGATGTCGGCGGCCAGCAGGTCGATGCGATAGGCCGCCACGCCGGCGGGCTTGCTGGTCAGGCCCACGCCACGCTGGTCGGGCGCCACCACGCGAAACCCCGCGGCGGCCAGCACCGGCATCTGGTGGCGCCAGCCGTGCGAGGTCTCGGGAAATCCATGCAGCAGCAGCACCAGCGGGCCGTCGGCGGGGCCGGCCGCCAGGGCGTGGAACTGCAGGCCGTTGGCCGCCAGGGTCAGCGTCTCGAAGCTCATCCTGCAGTCTCAGCGCTTCCACCAACGCGCTCGGCTCGCGTCGACGCTCCACGCGCCCGCGCCGGCCGCGGCCAGGAACAGGAACACGAAGCAGAACAGCACCGCCGCCTCGCCCTGGTTCAGCTGCGGGAACAGCACGTTGCCGTGGCTCGCGTGCGCGGTGAAGTAGGCGACGGCCATTTCGCCCGATAGCAGGAACGCGGTGATGCGCGTGAACAGCCCGATCAGGACCAGGAAGCCGCCGACCAGCTCGAGCACCCCGGCCAGTCCCATCGTCGACATCAGCGTCACCCCGTCGAACATCGCCGCGTGCGGTTCGTGGAACAGCTTCATGGAGCCGTGGACGATGAACAGGTAGCCCGCGACGATGCGCAGCAGCGCCTGGGCATGCGGCGCGTAGCGCGCGGCGGTGGAGTCGAGCGACATGGGAGGTTCTCCTGGTTGGGCGAGAGTTCGTGACGATCTCGACGGTGCGCGGTGGCGAGCAAGCCACGAGCCCGGCGACGCCTGGCGGGTTGCGACTAGGATGATGCCTGCCAATCGGGTGCCTGCCCGATTCCCCGCCCGGACCCCCAGCTTGCTCCGACCCGTTCGCCACCTCCTGTCGAGGGCGCTCCCGAAGAAGCGCCCGCCGGTCCCGCCCGTCGGGCTGGCCCTGCGTGGTTCGGCATTCAGCGGCGCCGCGGGCTTGCCGTGGCCGCAGCCCGGCGTCAGCCAGCCCAGCCTGGAGCGCTGCTTCGTGCTGGCGGTGCTGCTGCACGTGCTGCTGTTCATCGTTGTCGGAACGTCGCCCGGCGGCAACTCGCCGGCTGGCACGCGCAAGGCCGGCGAGCTGGTCGTCTACATGCCCGAGGCGGCGCCGACGCGCCGCACGCCAGCGGCCGACGCAGCATCGGCGGACACGCCCCCCGTCGCCGATGCCGGCACGACGCTGCCGTCGACGTCGTCCGACGGCGCTCCGGCGCCGGCCGACAGCGCGTCCGCCGCCGCGAGCCAGTCCGTGGCCGACGCGGCCGAGGCCACCGCGGTCGTCGAGCCCTCCATCGTGATCCGCGACGCACCGCCGCCCGCGCCGCCGCCCGAAACCACGCGCGCCACGCTGCCGTTGCTGGTGGCCCGCAAGGCCCCGGTGACGGCTGGACAGGCGTCCAGCACGCTGCCATCGTCCACTTCGGCCGCGACTCCCTCGCTCCAGGCCGCCTCCGCGCCTGCGCCGCCGGCGTCCGACGTTCCACCGCCGCCGCCGCCGTCCGAGGCGCCGCCGCCGCCGCCGATCCCCGTGCCGGCACCGCTGCCCGCGCCCGTGCTGGCGCCGCAGCCGGCGCCGCTCGCATTGCCCAAGCCGTCGTTCGAGCCCCTGGCCGTGCCCGTGACGCCGACGCTGCCCGCACCCCCCGTGCCGCAGGCGCCGCCCCTGCCCGCGCCGCTCGCCGCGCCGCAACCCACCGCCGTGCCGCTGCCCAAGCCGACGTTCGCGCCGGTGCCCGTCCCGGTGGCCACGCCCACGCCCGCGCCGCCGGTGCCCAAGGCGGCGCCGCTGCCGGCGCCGATCGCCGCGCCGCAGCCGACTGCCGTGCCGCTGCCCCGGGCCAGCTTCGCCCCGGTGACGGTGCCAGTGGCACCCGCGACACCCGCGCCCGCGCTGCCGGCCGCGACGCCGCTGCCCGCGCCGCTGGGCGCCGCGCCGCCGACGGCCGTGCCCTTGCCCAAGCCGACCTTCGCCCCGGTGGCCGTGCCGGTCGCGCCGGCCTCGCCCGCGCCGCCGGTCCCCACCGCCACGCCGTTGCCGGCACCGGTCGGCGCCCAGAGTCCGGTGGCCGTCCCGCTGCCCAAGCCGGCGTTCGCGCCGCTGGCCGTGCCCGTGGCGCCGACGGCCGCGCCGCCGGTGCCCGTCGCGGCGCCCGTGCCTGCACCGATCGCGGCGCCGAGGCCCTCGACGGCGGCATTGCCCAAGCCCGACTTCACGCCGCTGCCGGCGCCGGTTGCGCGCCCCGCGGCGTCGCCATCGCCGGTCGCGTCGCCGTCGCCGGCCGCGCCCACCGCCTCGCCCACGCCGCCGCTCTCCGGCACGACGCCCAGCTCGCCGATCGTCGCGCCGCAGTCGCAATCGGTGCGCCCGGTGGCCAACCCCGCCGAGCATGGCGGCGCGGGCGGCGCCGCCGCGCCGTCCGCCAACAACAGCGGCAAGGTCAACCTCGACGGTTCGCCCGACTCGGGCGGTGGCAATGGCTCGTCGTTCCCGCCGTCCACCGGGGCCAGCGCTCCGCTGAACCTCGACCTGCACGGCGGCGGCGCCGGCCCCGGCCTGGGACGCACGCGCAGCGGCCTCGTCCCCGCGCTGCCGGGGCCGGCCGAGCGCAAGACGCAGCTGGAGACCGACCTCGAAAAGGCCCAGCGTGCGCACTGCGCGGAGGCCTACGCGAGCGCCGGCCTGCTGGCGGTGATCCCGCTCGCCAAGGATGCGGTCACCGGCAAGGGCTGCAAGTGGTAGTTCAGCGCCCGCTGGCGCGCCACACCGTGTTGCCCACGTCGTCGGCGACCAGCAGGGCGCCCTTGGCGTCGATCGCCACGCCCACCGGCCGCCCGTAGGCGTCGCCGTGGTCGTTGACGAAGCCGGTCAGCACGTCCACCGGCATGCCCGAGGGCTTGCCGTCGGCGAAGGGCACGAACACGACCTTGTAGCCGACCGGCGGCTTGCGGTTCCACGAGCCGTGCTCGCCGATGAACATGCCGTTGGCAAAAGGCGCCGGCAGGGCGGTCCGCGTCGCCGCCGCGAGGCCCAGCGCGGCCACGTGTGCGCCCAGGGCGTAGTCGGGCGGGATGGCCTTGGCGACCATGTCGGGGCGCTTTTCCTTGACGCGGTCGTCCACGTGCTGGCCGTAGTAGCTCCACGGAAAGCCGTAGAACGCGCCGTCCTTGACCGAGGTGAGGTAGTCGGGCACGAGGTCGTCGCCGAGCTCGTCGCGCTCGTTGGCCACGGTCCACAGCACGTTGGTGCCGGGCGCCCACGCCATGCCGTTGGGGTTGCGGATGCCCGTGGCGAACAGTCGCTTGCTGCCGCTGGCGAGGTCGATCTCGTAGATGGCCGCGCGGCCGTTCTCGGCCTCGATGCCGTTCTCGCCGACGTTGCTGTTGGAGCCCGTGGTGGCGTACAGCTTCGAGCCGTCGGCCGACGCGACGATGTTCTTCGTCCAGTGGTGGTTGATGGTGCCGGCGGGCAGGTCGGTCACCTGCACGCCGGGCTCGGCGATGCTGGTCTCGCCCGGCTTGTAGCTGAACTTGAGCACGGCGTCGGTGTCGGCCACGTAGAGGTCGTTGCCCACCAGGGCCATGCCGAACGGCGAGTTCAGCGCGTCGATGAAGACGGACCGGGTCTCGGCAACGCCATCGCCGTCGGCATCGCGCAGCAGCATGATGCGATTGGCCGTCGGCGCCGCGGCGCCGGCCTTGGCCTGCACCGACTTCATCACCTTGCCCTTGATGCCCTTGGCGTCGTCGGGCTTGGGCGGCGCGTTTGTCTCGGCGACCAGGACGTCGCCGTTGGGCAGCACGTAGAGCCAGCGCGGGTGGTGCAGCCCGGTGGCGAACGCGTTGACCGCCACGCCCGGCGCTGCCGCCGGCTTGGCGCCCGTGGGCCAACCCTTGGCGGGCGCGACCTGCACGGTGGGGATCAGGTGCTTGTCGACGGGCTTGATCGTGGGCGTGGGGCCGACCGTCTCGGGCGGCGACGCCACGGGGCCCACGTTGCTGGAGACGGGCCCGGCGTGGACGGACAGCGCGGCCGCTGCGGCGAGGGCGGTGAGGACGGACGGCAGGCGGGACATCGTGGCTCCAGGGTCGGGTGGGACCTCGGGGCCTGCAATCGACGCGCCTGCACGTCCCTGGCGCGCGAGCTCCTGCCGGGCTGCCGGATGGACTTGCCGGGATCCTGCGGCTGCGCGCAGGATGCGAACCGTCACACGACGGTTCGCAACTTCTCGTAGCCGCTGCGGCTGATGGGCACCCGCTTGCCGCTGCGCAGCCGCGCCGCATGTCGGTCGGGCCCGGGCCGCTCGATCGCCTGCAGGTGCGCGAGGCTGATGATGAAGGAGCGGTGCACGCGCAGGAACCGCGTCGCGTCCAGCTGTTCCTCGATCTCCGAGATGCGCTGGGGCTTGAGGTGGCACTTGCCGTCGGCGTGGATGGCCAGGTAGTCGCCCTGGGCCTCGATGCATTCGACGGCGTCGATGGCGACGACGTGCACCTGCTCGCGGTCGCGGATCAGGATGCGTTCGAGCGGCGCGCCGCGGCGCGCCACGAGCGCGTCCAGCGCGGGCGCCTGCGCGGGAGCGCCCGCCGCGGGCGCGTGAAGCGTGCGGGCGCGCGCGAGGGCGTCGTCGAAGCGCGCCTTGGTGAACGGCTTGAGCAGGTAGTCCACGGCGTGCAGCTCGAAGGCCTTGATGGCGTGCTCGTCGTACGCGGTGGTGAAGATGACGCCCGAGCGGCGTCCCGTGAGTTCAAGCACTTCGAGGCCCGTCAGGCGCGGCATCTGGATGTCGAGGAACACGAGGTCGGGCGCGAGCGCGCCGATCTGCTTGACGGCGTCGAGCCCGTTCTCGCACTCGCCGACGATCTCGACGTCCGCATGCCCCTGGAGGTATTCGCGGATCAGGTGGCGGGCGAGGTCCTCGTCGTCCACGATCAGGGCGCGCAGGGCGGTCATTGGGAAGCCTCCTTGTCCACAGGCAGGTTGATCTCGATGGAAAACTGCGTGGCGCTGCGCTGCCACGCGATGCGGGCGCGCGTGCCATACAGCACGGCCAGGCGCTCGCGGATGTTCTTCAGGCCCACGCCATGCCCGCTGGCGGGTGGGCCGTCGTCGCCCACGGGGTTGACGACGCAGACGTGCAGCCAGCCGTCGCGCACGAGGGCGTCCACCTCGATGGTGCCGCCGCCGTCGACCTGGCGGATGCCATGCTTGATCGCATTCTCCAGCAGCGGCTGCAGCGTCATCGGCGGCAGCTGGCACAGCGCGGCCTCGGGGGAGACGCGCAGCGCCGCGTTGAGCTTGGCGCCAAAGCGGCGCTTCTCGATGGCCAGGAAGTGCTCGCTGAGCACCACCTCCTCGCCGAGCGGGATCCGCTCGCGCTCGGCCAGTGCGAGCGTGCGGCGGAAGAACTGCGCAAGGTCGACCGTCATCTCGCGTGCCGCGGCCGGATCGAACCCGGTCAGCGCGCTGATGGAGTTCAGGCTGTTGAACAGGAAGTGCGGATTGATCTGCGTGCGCAGCATCTGCAGCTCGGCGTCGCGCGCGAGCACGCGCGACTCGGCCTCGCGGCGCGCCGCTTCCTGCACCGTCTCGAAGGCGACGAGCACGTCGTGCGCCAGCAGCGACAGCAGGTACAGCGCGAAGCCGGCGGCAAAGAAGATCACCCAGCCGGCGGAGCTCATCGTGATGAAGGGCTTGCCCGTGAGGATCTCGCCCCCCAGGGCGTTCCAGGTCTCGCCCGCGCCCAGCCACACCAGTCCCGACAGCAGCGAGGCACCGAAGAACAGGCCCAGCGTGACGGACCAGCGGCGCTGCGAGTAGGGCTGGCTGCGCGACACGTAGTAGCCGGACAGCATGTCGAACGACCAGACGAAGCACAATGGCACCGCGAAGGCGAGCGCGCCGGTCCACGTGGCCTGCTCGTCCAGTCGCAGCAGCGCGGCGAGGCCTGCCGCCGCGACGAGCCAGGCGAGCTCGTACCACAGCAGCTTGCGGACGTCCGCGAGGAGGGGATGCATCAGTTCGTGATCTCGACGCCGCCCATGATCACCGAGCCTTCGATGATCAGGCGCTTGCCCGGCGTCATCGGCGGCACGGTCTTGTCCTCGATGCCGCCGAGGATGGGCGAGCCGCGCACGACCACCGACCAGTCGGGCGGCACGCGGATCTCGACGCCGCCCATGATGACCGACAGGCGCAGCACCGCATCGCCGGCGATGTTGGCCTGGCGCAGGTCCAGCTCGACGCCGCCCATCACGGCGCTGATGTCGCCGCCGGTGAAGTCAGGCGAATCGTTCTTGAGCACG
>Ga0209677_101077_pt1 | contig 12897 bp, 12 predicted proteins | sample AraplaCvi_mCL_r2_2_FD_184285 | JGI IMG/M metagenome (GOLD analysis project Ga0209677, IMG submission 184285) | Arabidopsis root microbial communities from North Carolina, USA - plate scrape CL_Cvi_mCL_r2 (SPAdes) (version 2) | ecosystem: Host-associated > Plants > Roots > Endosphere | place: USA... | reverse complement strand
GTTCCCGCAACATGCAAGGCCAGCGCTGCCGCCAACGCTGAGAGCGCCGCGATCAGAAGCTGAACGGGAATTCCAACCATTCCGATCCACAGCGTGGACGCCGCCAGCAGCTTGACGTCGCCAAGACCGAGGCCCTGCCTGTTGCGGAGCCGGAAATAAATCCACCGCAACAGCCAGACCACGGCGCCGACGAGCACGGCCTCGACGATCGCCTCCGCAACGAACGGCCATCCTCCGATCGAGGCGCCCCTGATGATGCCGAGCAGTGCAATCCCGAGATTGAGCCAATCGGGAATGATGCCCTGGCGAAAGTCGATCCAGGCGAGCAGCAGGCACGCACAGCTGAGCATCACAAGACAGAGGAGGGCGACCATGGCGGGACGTGAACAGGACGATTGAGGCTATGCACGCAGATAGCACACTCGCTCGCGGCATTGTCCTAGATGTTTCGCGGGGACACGTTTCCGATGGAGCCATTGGCCTGCGCGCGTGAATTTCGGCGCACCGCGTCGCGAGCTTCGCTACAAAACATGTAAATTGCAATATCTGCGTCACAAAACCGTAGATGAAGCCCGACGATAGTGCGCGACGCGATGACCTTCGTCATATCGACCGTCCTATCGACGCGCGTCGCGGACGCATCGTTACGACCATCATTCGATAATGATCGAAAAATAGTTGCTGCTGGTGCGCTTTGTCGTGCACTTTCATACCGGCGATAATCCTGCGTCATAATGACCCACTAGACAGCGCGATGCTAACCGCAAACGCGATGCTAACCGCAAACTCTTGGGGGTCCAGAATGGATGTCAATCTGACGAAGGGATGGCACGCGACCACCGCGCTGTGTGTGATCGCGACGCTCGCGATCCAGACGACGGCATATGCCGCCGGCGGCATCAGCGATTGGGATACGCGCGCGCATCCGAACCACTATGTGTCGCCGCAGACGTCGGTGCAAAACTTGTTGCAGCAGATCCAGAACGACACGACCAAGGCCAACAAGAGCAAGGATCCGACGGAAACCATCAAGACCGCCTCGCCGATCAAGCATGTCATCGTGCTGATCGGCGAGAACCGCGGCCTCGATCACACCTTCGGCATCTACAAGCCGAAGGGCGCAGGTCAGACGATCTCCAATCTGCTGTCGAAGGGCATCGTCAACGAGGACGGCACGCCGGGTCCGAATTACGCCCAGGCGCAGCAGTTCTCGGTCGCCGCGCAGTCGTCGTTCTATATCGGTGCGCCCGCGGTCTCGAAGTCGGCCTACAATCCGGTCAACGTGATGCCGCAGCCGAACACCGCCGGCACGCCGACCGCGCAGAGCGACACCAGCCCGCCCTTCAAGACCATTGCCGAGGCGAGCGTCGAAAAAGACATGGATCCGAGCGACCTCGATATCCTCACCACCGGCGCCTCTGGCTTGCCGACCAACTCGCTCGACACCCGCGTTCCCGGCGCCGGCTCACTGACCGGTCCGTTCCCGCTGCAGGGACCGCAGATCAGCGACGACGACTACACCGGCGACACCACGCACCGGTTCTATCAGGACTGGCAGCAGGAAGACTGCAGTGTCGCCAGCGTCACGAAGTCGAACAATTCGGGCTGCCTGAACGACCTGTTCCCGTTTGTGATGGCGACCTATTCGGCTTCGAACAAGAGCATGGGCAACTCCATGGGCTTCTATAACGCCCAGCAGGAGCAGGCTCCGATCCTCAAGATGCTGGCCGATCGCTTCACGCTCGGTGACAACTTCCACCAGTCGTTCCACGGTGGCACCGGCGCCAACCATTTCATGCTCGGCACCGGTGATGCGGCGTTCTGGAGCGATGGTGCCGGCAATCCGGCGACGCCTTCGGCCAGCGCGATCGCCAACCCGAACCCGAAGTCGGGAACGGTGAACACCTACACGGTCGACGGCAATTTCAGCAACTGCGCCGACATCAACCAGCCGGGTGTCAAGCCGATCATCAGCTATTTGGAAAATCTGCCCTACGCGGCGGAGCCGAACTGCAAGCCCAATCACTACTACATGCTCAACAACGTCAACCCGGGCTATCTGCCGAACGGCGCGCTCGCGCATGGCTCGACCCTGCCGCCGTCGCCGGTGCGGACGATCGGCGACGCTCTGATGGAGCGGAACATCGCCTGGGCCTACTATGGCGGTGCCTATAACGACGCGGTTGCGCTTTCGAACATCGCCGTTGCGGCGAACCCGACCAGCCCGAACCTCAGCGCCGCCGCGGTGGCGGATCCGGCCCACGCCCTGGGCGTGGCCTACTGCCAGATCTGCAATCCGTTCCAGTATGCCACCTCGATCATGGCCGACCCGACCGTCCGCGCGGCTCACGTCAAGGATACGGCTGACCTGATCACCGCGATCAAGAACAACGCCCTGCCGGCCGTCTCGTTCGGCAAGCCGGACGGTCTGCTCGACGGGCATCCGCAGAGCTCGAAGGTCGATCTGTTCGAAGCCTATGTGCTCAACGTCCTCGGTGCGCTCGACGCCAATCCGCAGCTCAAGGCGGAGACGGCGGTGTTCCTCACCTGGGACGAGGCCGGCGGCTACTGGGACTCGGGCTACATCCAGTCGATCGACTTCTTCGGCGACGGACCGCGTATCCCGATCCTGGTGCTCTCGCCATACTCGACCGGCGGCAAGGTCTACCACAACTACAGCGACCACGTTTCGATCGTGAAGTTCATCGAGCGCAACTGGAACCTGCAGCCGCTGACCAGCCGCAGCCGCGACAACCTGCCGAACCCGACCTTCAAGAAGGACAATCCATATGTGCCGACCAACAGCCCGGCACTCTCGGACCTGTTCGACGCGTTCGACTTCAGCCACCCAGTCAAGCTGAATTACGTCGAGTAATCGGTTTCCGGACCACGGCATGACGGCTGCGGTTCGACCCGACAATGACGTGGCGCCGATCGGACCTCGATGGTCCGGTCGGCGCTGCGCATCTTACGACGCGCCGCTGGCGTGTTGTGCTCCTTCGGCAGGTGACAAGTGCGATGATCAGATCGATGCCTCACGCCGCGCGACGTCATACGATATCCTGCCTGCTGGCGCTTGGCGCCTGGCTCATTGCAAGCCCGGGCCTGGCGCAGGGGACAAAGGATTTCGATGCTGACCTGGTCCGGTCTCAGCAGGGGTCGGCGCCCGTACCGGCCGGGCGGTTATTCGTCTCGGCAAGCAGGGCGCGGATTGACGTGTCGGAGCTGCCCGACGGGTATTTCATCATCGACGGTGCAGGACCGTCCGCCACTTTCGTCAAGCCTGGCTCGGCCACCTACATGGACGCGCGCGGGTCCAGCCGCCTCACGCAATGGTTCGTGCCGGTCGATCCCGCTGATCCCTGTCCGCAATGGCAGGCAATGGCACGCATGGCTGGCAAGCCGGATCACGGCGCCTGGCATTGTGAACAAGACGGGGAGACAACGATCGGCGGACGCCGCGTGATCGGCTATCGCGCCATGGCCGGGTCCGAGCGGCAGTTCCTGGCATGGGTCGATCCGGCGCTCGCATTTCCTGTGCGGATCGAGCTTGGCGACGGCACCGCGTTTGCCGTCGACGCCGTCAGGGAGCGGCCGCAGGCGCCGAACCTGACGCAAATTCCATCCGGCTTCCGGAAATTCGATCCACAGCTCCTGATCGAACGGATCAAGCAAAGTGATGTCTGGGTCGACGCCCATTGAGGGGCTGTGGACCGCTTCAATTGTAATGATGCCGTCACACTCGTAAGGGAAGACGCTACGGGGCGTCCTTGCGATCGACATGGCGTCCTCAGGCAACGGCAGTCGGCAATGGACCGGTACGGGTATTCGATTTTCTGTGACGACATCCGCAACGAGCCCGGCGGTAAGCTCAGCTTCGTTGGCTGCTATAACGGCGTGATCTTCATCTCCGGCCAATTTCCGCTGGTGCTGCCGAAGCTGTGCGTCCACACGCACATCCTGTCGCCGGCGTCGCGACCGTTCAGCTCGATCCTGGTTCGCTGCTATCTGCCGGGAGACGAGCAGCCGTTTGCCGAGGAGCCGATCGAAACGCCGCGGCAAGCTGCGCAAAATGAGCTGGTCGCGAACCTCAAGCCCGAGACTAGCGCGCCGCTTTATATCGTGGCGGCGACCAGCCTGATCTTCACGCCGATCGAGCTTCGCAGCTCCGGCCTGATGCGCATTCGCGCCTTTGTCGACGCCGAGCAGGAGATCAGGCTCGGCTCGCTGCGCATCGAACAATGGCTGTCCTGAGGACGGCTTCGGCGCTCTCACGACCTTAAGAACGATTCTGCGTAGCGCGACCATCCAAGGTCGTGCTGCCGAAGCGATTGGCCCTGTCACGAAGCAACATGTGCAGCGCAGCGGACGCGTGCCGGCGCTTCATCCGGCCGACAGCTGTCATTCGGCTGTTAGGTTAACAATGCTTTAACGCCCGCGAGGGCGGCGATCCCCGCCAGCCCCGCTTTGGATAGCAAGGGAAATAATTTCCATGAAAATGATGACTGCGCTTGCGCTCGTCCTGGCGAGTGCGCCGGCCGCCTATGCCGCTGGTGCGCTGAGCAATGAATCGTTCATCGAGCAGGTCGGCACCAAGAACGATGCCACCATTACCCAGCAGAACGGCAATAACGGCCAGGCGACCTTCCAGGCCGGCAAGAAGAATTCGGTGCTGACCACCCAGACCAGCAATCTCGCCAACGGCAAGAACACGTCCGGCAACGTCCAGGTCGGCAAGGACAACACCGCCACGACCAGCCAGACCAACTCGGCGCCGAACGCGCTCGCCACCGGCGTTGCCACCACCAACAATTCGTTCACCGCGCAATACGGCGTCAAGAACAATGCCATCGTCGGTCAGGACGGCGGCCAGAACACGCAAGGTACGCTGCAGGTCGGCAACAAGAACATTGCCGGTACCTCGCAGTCCAACAGCAGCATCACTCCGGCCACAGCCTCGCCGGTCGGCGGCGACAACAACGCGTTCACGGGTCAGTTCGGCAACAACAACAAGGCTGCCGTGGTCCAGACCAGCGCGGACGGCACCTCGTTCTTCGGCGACAATCTGCCGGGTCACAGCAACACCTCCAGCACGATGCAGTTCGGCGACAAAAACGAGGCCGGCACCCAGCAGACCTCGGTCGGCGACACCGCCCAGGGTCCGCGCAACGTGGCGGCCGCCATCCAGGTCGGCAAGGGCAATCTCGAGACCACGACCCAGGGCGGCAACGTGTCCGGCGCTTTCGGAGCCACCACCGCCGACCAGGTCGCCAACTACACCAATGCGTCGTTCACGAGCCAGGTCGGCACCAAGAACGTCGCCCAGGTCGATCAGGAGAACGGCGCCAACACTCAGGCCCTGTTCCAGACCGGCAGCAAGAACGCCGCCACCATCAACCAGACCACGCAGACCTTCGGCACCGGCAACGGCGCCAACAATGCGCTGACGAGGCAGGTCGGCAAGAGCAACCTCGTCAACCTCAATCAGGCAATGGCCGTGCCGCTGGCGCTCGGCAACAACAACTCGTTCATCAGCCAGGTCGGCGGTTCGAACATTGTCAACGCCGCGCAGACCACCGGTCAGCAGGCCTCGGCCGGCAACAACACCCAGGCCGCGATCCAGGTCGGCACCGGCAACTCGGTGCAGCTCGTCCAGGCCACCGGTGCGAACGTGACCAACACCTCGTTCACCGCGCAATACGGCATGCACAACACCGCGACCGTGTCGCAGCACTAAACCTGTCGCAGCACTAAACGACAATCAGGCGGCGGGTCATGCCCGCCGCCTGATCCTTTACCCACCGATCGGACTTGTCCACGGATCGATCGCGAAGGGATCGCCGGTCAGTCCTGCCGCGTCTTCGGCGTGATGACCCTGACCGGCTGGTGGCCGACAGTCGACGTCATCGGCGGGATGTTCTGTCCCTCAGGCCGCTCCGGCCGGCGCAGCTCGACGGTGATTTCGCGATCGAGCGCCCAGGCGAGATCGGCGAGCCCCCGCAACGTAATCTCGGCTTCACCCGACAGCTGACGATTGATGGTCGCGCGTTGCGCCTGCAGCCGCTGCGCCAGCTCCTGCTGCGTCAGGCCCGCGCTGCGCTCCTCCATGACGGCCTTCAGCAGCTCGCGGCGAACCCGTCCCATCAGCCGCGCGGCTTTTCGCGACCGCGCATGGATGTCAAAGCGAAAGAACGTCATCGGGCGCGTCCCCTTTTACGCACAGACCAGCATCGATCTCGAGCTCGCGGCGAAGCCGCCGGATCGCAATGCGGTAGCCGCGATAGAGATCATGATCCTTGATCGTGTCGGCCCAATTGCCGAACACGGCGGCAAAGCAATCCTTGGCCAGAAACCAGCCGAAGATCCGGACATCCGGCGTCTTCAATTCCCACACGGCATTGTCCTCGGCCCGAATGGTGCGAAACTGTCTGTTAAAGGCGAGCGGCGCGCCGCTCAAGAACGAATAGAACAAATCATCGATCTGCTCGGCCGCTGACATGTGGGCGAGGGGGCGGGGAGGACTGGCGCCATCGAGGACGTGCTGGAGCCAGGCGACGAAGTCCGGCGTGCCGTAGAGCAGCCGCATCGGCTGCTCGTGGGGCGCGAGCTCGACGTCGATCCTGACGAGCGCGCCGCTGTCCACGAGCTCCGAGATGGTTGGCATGAAGGGCGAGCCGAGCCGGGCAGGCGATAGGACGTTGGACCGTTGATGGCGACCGTGCATCGCGATCGGTCGGCATTGTTGCATATCTCACACGCGCTGACGACCCGCTGCGGAGGCACTACCGGATTGTCAAAAAAGCGAAAAGAACGGCCGATAGGTTGCGCGCGAAATCGTCGCAGATGCGGCGAGCCAGTGACAGGTGAGTGATAAGCCGATGCAGGCCTCTGCAGCGCCGGCCATCGAATGTGTGATCCGCGCCGAGCCGGAGACCAACGGCCTGCGCGTCGCGGCGCTGGCGCGTGCCGCCACGCCCGCCAGTGGGGAATACCGGCTTCAGGTCGCCAAGCGGAGCGCGAGCGGAAGCTCCAGCACCGTGCAGAGCGGGGCATTCACACTTCAGGCGGGGCAGGAGCAGGTGCTGACAACGGTCGTGCTCGACCGCTCGGCCATCGGCCATTACCGCGCCGAGCTGACGTTGCAATCGGATCAGGAGACATCGTCGTGCACATCGCCATGATCTCGCGCGCACTGCTCGGCGGTGCGCTGGTTGCAGCCGGGCTGGCTACGAGCGCAGCGGTCTGCGCCGAGTCAGCCTATATCTCGCAGGTCGGTGCAAAGGCGGGCGTGGCGGCGCCGACCACGATCTCGCAACCCGTGCAGATCGCGCCAGGCGGCAATTATGCGCAGCGCCAGGCCGTATTCGTGCCGACCCCGGAAACCACGCGCGCCCGAAGCAGCAATTTCGCCAATACGCTGGAGATCGGCAGCGCGAACAGCGTGTTTCAGGCGCAGGCCGGCGGCAAAAACTTCTCCAATGTCGGCGTGCTCGGCGGCAATGACAACAACGTCGCGGTGCTGCAGGGCGGCAGGGACTTTTCCAATCTGCAATTGGTCAATGCGCAGGGCCTGTCCATCGCGGTGCTGCAGCCGCCCGGTTCGGCGCCGATCAACATGCTGATTGCGCGGCTGCCCAATGGTGCCCTGCTGATCAAACGATAGTCCTTAATTCCAATAGAGACCTGTGTATCATGCGTCATTTCAGCTTGCTCGTTTCCACGATCGTCATGCTCGGCGCCGGCTCGGCCGCTGTTGCATCGGAGATCGTCTATCATCCGGTCAACCCGACCTTCGGCGGCAATCCGCTCAATGGCAGTTCGCTGCTCTCGCAGGCCCAGGCGCAGGGCGAGGGCGTGAAATCCGGCTCTCAGGGTCCTGACCTGTCAGGTCTCAACAATGCGCTCAGCAATCTCGGCTCGGGCGCCGTGATCATCGGCGGCAACGGATCGAGCGGCTCCGGTTCGAGCGGCAGCGGCTCCGGCGGCACGACGACGAACAATTCCAACGCCGTGCGCTCCACCGTTCCCTGACCCGCATCGCGCCGCGGCGCAGGATATTTACTCATGATGAGACAATTCAGACGCATCGCCTGTCTCGCGGTGCTCTCTCTCGGCTTGGCCGGATGTGTGATGGCCGGATCAGCCAAGGACCCGCTTGCGCAGCAGGCCACGCTGGTGCCGAGCACCAAGACCGGCATCGTGCTCGACAGCCTGCCGGCGCCGCGACGCAAGCTCGACGTCACCGTCTACAACTTCCCTGATCTCACCGGACAGAACAAGCCGAACGACAATTTCGCAGAGTTCTCGCGCGCCTTGACGCAAGGCGCCAGCGCCGTGCTGATCGACGTGCTCACCAAGGCCGGTAGCGGAGCCTGGTTCAACGTCGTCGAGCGCAACGACCTGCAGCCTTTGCTGCAGGAGCGGCAGATCATCCAGAACACGCGGACCGCGGCGGAAGGCGACAAGGCGCCGAGCCTGCCGCCGCTGCGCTTTGCCGGCATCCTGCTCGAAGGCGGGATCATCGGCTATGACAGCGACGAGACCACCGGCGGCATCGGCGCCAATTATCTCGGCATCGGCCTCGACTCCCAGTACCGGCAAGACATCATCACGGTCGCACTGCGTGCAGTCAGCGTGCAGAGCGGCCGCGTGCTTGCATCCGTGACGACCACCAAGACCATCTATTCGATGCAGCTCCACAGCTCGGCCTATATGTTTGCCGCGGTCGACGAGCTGCTGCAGGCGGAGATGGGCTTTACGAAGAACTCTCCGGCGACGCTCGGTGTTCGCGAGGGCGTGCAGCTCGCGGTCTACTCGCTGATCTTCGAGGGCGTGAAGAACCACCTTTGGGAGTTCAAGGATCGCGCCGCCGGCGATGCCTTCATGCGCGAGCTCGACAAGCAGCAGAAGGCGGCCGTGATCGTCTCTGCCGCTAAGGACTCGCCCAAGAGCTAACGAGAAGATCTAGCAAGACTGAGACGGCGGCAGAGCCGGGGTGCCCGAGAGCATCTTGCCGGGCGACTGGGGCTCAGCGCGACGCCGGCCGCGCCTGCTGGGTCGCGGTGTAGCAGGCCTGTGACGAGGCGGCGTTCTGCGCATTGCAGGTGTCGGGCGCGGTTGGCGGGGCCGGCGCGACCTGGCTCGACTGCGCCGTCGATTCCGGCGGCGGCTTCGTCATCACGGTGCTGCCGGGTGCAACTTGGCCACGCGCCTGCTGAATATAGACCTCCGATCCAGCACTCGCCGCATGCGGCAGGCTGAGCAGGGCAGCCAATACCGCGATGGTGATCGAAGGAATTGCTCGGCTCGGCATCATCTGATGTCGCTCGTCTTGTCGCTGTCTTGCACGGACGCGCAGCGGAGCAGCAGCGTTCACGCAGAGACCTCATGTCCCGTTGCAGCAGGACATTGCCCGGGATTTTGCAAGAGAGCAACTGGGCAAGCTCTTGTATCACGGCGCGCACGATCGCCGCCGATGTCACGTTCGTCTCGGAAACGGCCGACCAGGCGAGCTCAATGCAGAACGGAATCGTGCCGGTCATTTCGAAGCCGAGACGCAGATAGAATTTCACGGTCGTATCAGAACGCGCACGCGGGTATCTGATCACTCAAAACCTTGAGCGATCTGCATCTGTGGCCCGTTACCGTGGAAGCGTTCTCCGCATAGGTCCTGAGTCATCATGGCCTATCTGCTGGTGCGTGATCCAATTAACGCGCCAACAATTGCACGATGCGGACATGCATGAATTCGTCGGCAGTGTTTTTCTTTGATGGAACGCCGCGTTGGATGCGGAAGACGCCCCGCTTGGGCATCGAGAGAATAGTGCATCGGGAACGCTGCAGCCCCACTTTGCCGACTGGTCCGGTTGATTCCACCACGTCCACCGTCGCCGGTCCGCTCGCAGAGTTCTTGGCCAAGGTGCCGGGCTCGGTGATCATGATGTGGCCGGTTGCTCCGGCCGCGCTGTGGTCTGCCACATTGCCGTTTGCGTCGCATTCCCCGAACAACAGGCACTGTCCTCCTGGCGGCTGAATCATGTCCCAGGAGTTGAAAAAATTTCTGCCAAGCAGACTACTGATCATGTCGCCGGTGTGGGTTCCGCTCTTGCGCAGCCAATTGGAGGGGGACTTGAGACGGTCGATGTAGCCGCCGACAAATCCATTGCAATCCAATCCGATCCCGGCGGTTGCGATCAGACTGTTGATGTCGAGCTGCTTCGAACGGTACCGGTGCCACAACTGAAGGGCGACCTGACATTCCTCCGGATAACCCTTGCCAGCAAATGGAGCGGCCAAGGCATATCTGATGTCGTCAGGGTGGAAGTGGTGGGTCTGAATACTTCCGTCGATGCCCATGACGCGGACGTCGATAAAAGCCACCTTGTTCTTGAGGGCACTATAAAGAATTCCGGCCTGAGGCGATTCCTTCAGCCGATAGAGATTCACCGTGACGCGCCGCCAGCTCCCAGGATCGAGGCTATCTCCTGCGACCAAATTCGGTGCTCTGGGGTCTGGCAGGTACATCGAGGGTGCAGGCGGAGGACCGCCGTCGGCGTCCGGCGGTTGCGGCAGAAACAGGTAAAGATTCAGAAATTTGGCGGCATATTCAGATGGGGTCATCTTGCTGCTCACAATTTCCAGGTGTGTCAGCTTTGTCGACTTCACGCGCAGGACGGTTCAATCGCACCGCAAGAACAGCAAAAGCTTTGGTGTGCGCGCCGGCTTTCGGGCAGGCGCGGCTGGTTGATCTCAAGCAAGGCGAGTAGCGGCTGGGAGCAGCCCGAGTGGGCTCGCGCGCCAGGCGGGTCCTCCGTTTGAACTAGTGATCTGCCATCGAGTGCGCCGGTTCTATAGTTCGGCCGCGCAATCGACGCCGCATTGCGGTAGTTTTAGCCCGCCCCTTTGTACACCTCGCGCGCGCCTAGCGTTTCCGGTTCAATGGTGCCATGCGGGGAGGGGCCGTTACTGTTCTCGTGGCCTTGCGGCCTGCGGCGAAGGCCTTGAGCTGGTCCCGCGCGCGGGCCGCGTCTTGCTCGTCGGTGGGAGCTCTCAGGTAAGCCCTCACCGCGGCCGATTTGGAGCGGCTCAAAGCAGAGCTGACGGCACGCAGGATCCGCGTCGTCGCGCTGGATCTCCCGACCTCGTGGATGATGGCGTCGGAGCGACGGGGTCCGCAGTCAGGGGCAGTCACGATGGTTGCGGAGCCTGGGAAGCTCCCGAAGCGGTCCCTTGCTGGGGATAGATCTCCAGTGAGAATCGGGGCTGTGCCCCGCCTACGACCACTTATTCTCGGGTGAGCAGGGTAAACTTGACTATGTCAGGATGATCCGGGCCAAGAAAGTGCCACATGCGCTCGCAGAAATTGGCCGGGTCTTTTGAGTAGTTCTGCTTTGCGATTATCTCACCCCGTGCCAGCGCGGCCTGCCATTCAGGGCTGGAGATTTGTTCAGGAGTTACCCCAGCAGCATCAGCATTCGCGCGAACGGAGTCCGCGACGATATGCACGCCATGACATCTATCTGCTGCGAACATTGCGGCATCGATCATTTCCGCCATCGTCATTTGGTCAAGCGTTAGGCTCTGTGCTCCAGCTGGTGCAATTAGCCAAGCTGTGCCTATCACAACTGAGATCGCACAGAAGCTAGCTCTCATTTCGCTCCCCAAGCCTGAATACTCCCGCATCAGAGACCCTTCCCGACGCGCTCTTAGCGAATGGCTCAGAAATGGTCCACCAACCCTGTCCGTCGTTGGCGTGTTCGCCTAGGTGATGCTTGGATAAGTCTCGGCGGTCGCGGATCTATAGCGTTTAAGAGCGCCAAGGCAGCGCGCTCGCCCCAGGTGGCTTTCGTACGCCGTGGTCCGCGAGGGTTTGGGGCGCCGACAGCTCGCGCCAGGGGCAGGAGTAACCTTAATTTTGTGTTTCGATTGCCGCTAAAATTTTATCGATTAATCTCTGCGGCAGTTGAGCGGCAGCACCAACGGCCAGCTTGATCAGAGGCTCGGGACGTTCAGCCCAGCCTCGCCGAAATTCAGTGACGGAACCGGCCTTGAGCCGGCAGTTGCGGCAAAGAGCCGCTCGGTAGCAGGCCCGAGCGGCTTTTTTCTTTTGTATTTCTTCCTCGCGCTATGCCTAGGCGGCTTGCAGTGGTGCTTGGCCAGCCCATCACGGCGCGCGCTCGTCCCCTCATCGGAGCGACGTGCCGAGCTTCGATTCGCCCTTCCCGACGGTGGGAAGAGTAGGGCGCAGATCCAGCCGTCCGCGTTGGTCTCTGAGAAGGGCTCTCGAAATGCGAAATGTATTTCGCATTTGGTTTAGTCGCAGCCCTCCAGCTCCGAGGCGAGGCGGTGATAGCATCATGAGGTGCGCCGACTGAAGCACTGACAGAGTAGGGGCTTCGGTCCCGCGCCCCTTTTGCAAGAAGGCTAGGTCTCCCTGCTTATCGGGGACCTTGCCGCTTCCACCGCACACGCGACAGGGTTGGAAGAGGATTTTGCGCCCGGGCTGCGGGGAACGCATCTGCGGCTCGTTTCCGGTCCCGAAGCACTCTTTGCAGTCTTTGGTCTGTTCGCTCATGTCGATCTCCATCAAGCGAGGCAGGTTCGCCTCGCGATGACAATCGAGCGCTCAGCCCCCATCGCGAGCAACGCACTCGGTCAGCGATCGCAGCCGGCCACCAGCATCGCGTTGCCGATGCGAATGTCCTGGACGGCGGAGCAGGCCGATAACGCCGAGCAGCAGCAAAAGGACTCTGGGTTTCGGTGTGGGTAGAAATCTGACATCGCCAGAAAGTCGTTTAAATTTCAATGGGTTCTGGCGGAAGGGGTGGGATTCGAACCCACGGTACCCTTGCGGGCACGCCGGTTTTCAAGACCGGTGCCTTAAACCACTCGGCCACC
>Ga0209677_101076_pt1 | contig 12900 bp, 10 predicted proteins | sample AraplaCvi_mCL_r2_2_FD_184285 | JGI IMG/M metagenome (GOLD analysis project Ga0209677, IMG submission 184285) | Arabidopsis root microbial communities from North Carolina, USA - plate scrape CL_Cvi_mCL_r2 (SPAdes) (version 2) | ecosystem: Host-associated > Plants > Roots > Endosphere | place: USA... | reverse complement strand
CCAGTCGCAGCGCGACCGCGGGCGGCGCGAACGGCGCGCGACGGTCGATCTCGGCCTTGCTCTCGCGGCCGATGAAGGTCTTGACGATGCGGTCTTCCAGCGAGTGGAAGCTGATGACCGCCAGGCGGCCGCCGGCCTCCAGCAGGTCGAGCGAGCTCTTCAGAACCTGCTCGAGTTCTTCCAGTTCGGCATTGACGAAAATCCGAAGAGCCTGAAAGGTGCGCGTGGCGGGATCCTGGTTCGGCTCACGGGTCTTGACCGTACGAGCCACGACGGCGGACAGCTCGCGAGTGGTTCGCACGGGCGCGCCGCTCTCGCGGACAGCAACAAGCGCCTTTGCAATCTGCACAGCAAACCGTTCTTCCCCGTAGTCACGAATCACCTCTGCAATGTGACGCTCGTCGGCGCGAGCGAGAAAGTCGGCGGCGGTCTCGCCCCGCGTGGTGTCCATGCGCATGTCCAGCGGGCCGTCGAAACGGAAGCTGAAGCCGCGCTCCGGGGTGTCGATCTGGGGCGACGAGACGCCCAGGTCGAGCAGCAGCCCGGTGATCTTGCCGATGCCGCGCTCGGCCAGCGCGGCGGGCAGCTGCGCGAAGCTCGCGTGCACCATCTCGAACCGAGGGTCGGCGATCGCGTCGGGGCCGGTCGTGGCTGCCGCGACGGCGGCCGGGTCGCGGTCGATGCCGATCACGCGCGCGCCCGGGCCCAGGCGCGACAGCAGCTCGCGCGTGTGTCCGCCGCGGCCGAAGGTGCCGTCGACGTAGAGGCCGTCCGGATTCGTCACGAGAGCGTCGACTGCTTCGTGGAGAAGGACGGTGGTGTGCAACCCCGAGTCCACGATGCTTCAGAAGATGAGGTTGTCGAGCGCGGCGCCGGCCTGCGCCTGCATCTCGGCCGCTTCCTTCGCGGCGTAGATGGGCGTCGACCACAGTTCGAAGTGACTGCCCATGCCCAGCAGCGTCACGTCTTTTTCGAGTCCGGCCCAGGAACGCAGTTCCGGGCGGATCAGCACGCGCGACGTGGCATCCCACTCGACGTCGTCGGCATGGCCGAGGAACACGCGCTTGACGCCCACTTGCGAGAAGGGCAGCTGAGCCACCTGGTCGCGGAAGTTTTCCCAGTACGGACGGGGGAACACCATCAGGCATCCGTGCGGATGCTTCGTGATGGTCAGGCGGCCGGCACACAATGTTTGCAGGTCGTCGCGATAACGCGATGGCATGGAGACTCGCCCCTTGCCATCCAGCGTCAGCGCCGACGGACCTTCAAAAATCAGAGATGCCACAAACCACCACAAAAGTGCACTTTGATGCACTTTAGCGGATGCACGCTGGGTGGGTCAACGCGTCACGCGCCGAAAAAATCAATCAAATCAAGTACTTAGATGACGTTCTGCAAGCGAATGTCGTTCTAAATGAAGGACTTGCGCGCGCCTATGAAAGTGAAGTGTCAGCATCCTTGCGGCGTGCTCATTCGTGGGGGATTTCCCGCATTCGGCCTATTGCCGAGCCAAATTCGGTGCAAATGTGCTCCGGCCGAGCGAACGACGCGAATTCGCCAGCGCGCATGTTGACCCGGCAAAGGCTCATGGGATGAGCCAGCAACGCCGTCACGGGCGCAGCACGAGCAGTTCGTCGGGATAGCGCGCCCCCATGAAGTCGACGAAGGCGCGCACCTTGGGCGCCGGCAGCCGTCGCGACGTGTGCAGCACGTACAGCGACACATCCCCGCCGTCGAGCGCCCCCCACTCGACCAGCGCCCCGCTCGCGAGCTCGTGCCGCGCGATCGATTGAGGCAGCAACGCGACGCCGGCGCCCGCCACCGCCGCGTCGAGCACGGTCAGGAACGACGAGAGCACCAGCACGGGGTCGGCCTCGAGCACGCGCCGGCCGTCGTCCAGCGACCACGGATTGCCGCGGAAGCTGGTCATGACGATGCCGGGCACCGCCACGGGCCGGCGCGATCGCGGGGCCGCGATCGACGGCGCAGCCACCACCACCAGCCGATCCTTCGCGAAGCAGCGTCCGACCAGCGCCGAGTCGGGCCGCGGGTTGGGGCGGATGGCGACGTCGAACTGCTCCTCGACGAGATCGACCAGCCGATCCTCGGCCACCACTTCGACGCTGACCTCCGGGCAGGCGACGCGGAAGTCGGCGCACACCCGCCCCATGGCCAGTTGCGCGAACAGCACCGGCGCGGCGACGCGCAGGCGTCCCCGCGGCGCGGACGGGCCCTCGTGGGCGGCGGTCATCGCTTCGGCGACGTCGCGCAGCGGCCCCTCCGTGCGGGACATCAGCAACTGCCCCGCCTCGGTCAGCCGCAGCCCGCGTGCGTGGCGCTCGATGAGCCGCACGCCCAGTTGGTCCTCCAGGTCGGCGATGCGGCGCGACAGCGTCGCCTTGGAGCGCCCGCTGGCGCGGCTCGCCTTGCCCAGGCCGCCATGGGTGGCGACCAGGGAGAAGTCGGCCAGGGCGTTCAAGTCCATTGGTGTTCCAGTTTTGAGACGAACTGTCCTGATTTTCGGATCTTCGTTTATATCGTGCAACACCCTATCGTTCATCCATCCCAACCCCGAAAGGTGAACGACATGAAAGCCATCCAACTGCGCGACTACGGCGGCCCGGCCGCCACCCAGCTCGCCGACATCCCCGCGCCCGTGGCCGGCGCCGGCCAGGTGCTCGTGCGCGTGCGCGCCGCGGGCCTGAACGCACTCGACTGGAAGGTTCGCGAGGGCTTCGTGCGCGACGCCTTCCCGCTGCAGCTGCCGGCGGTGCTGGGCATCGAGCTGGCCGGCGTCGTCGAGGCGACGGGCCCGGGCGCCACGCGATTCCAGGTCGGCGACCGCGTCATGGGGCCGCTGGGCGGCCTGGGCGCGTACGCCGAGCAGGTCGCGATCGACGAGGCCCGCCTCACGCCCACGCCCGACGCGCTGGACGACGTCCAGGCCGCGGCGCTCCCCGTCGCCGCGCTGGCCGCGTGGCAAAGCCTGAACGCCGCCGGCCCCATCGGCGCGGGCAGCCGCGTGTTGATCCACGGCGCGGCCGGCGCGCTCGGCAGCTTCGCCGTCCAGTTCGCCCGGCGCGCCGGCGCGTTCGTGGTCGGCACCGCCTCCGGCGCCGACCTCGCCCACGTGCGCGGCCTGGGCGCCGACCAGGTCATCGACTACCGGTCGCAGCGTTTCGAGGAGGCGGTGACGGACATCGACCTCGTGCTCGCCTACGCCGCGGGCGACGTGGTCGACCGCTCGTGGGCGGTCCTCAAGCCTGCCGGAACGCTGGTGGGCACGGCGTCGCCCGACTTCCTCGCGCGCGTGCCCGCGGGCCGCCAGGGCCGCTGGTTCGTCATGCAACCCGATGCGGCGCTGTTGCAGACACTGGCCGCGCAGGTCGCGGCCGGAACGCTGACGTCGCGCATCGGCGAGGTCGTCGGCATGGCCGACATCCCCGCAGCCATCGAGCGCCTTCGCCTCGGCGGGCTGCGCGGCAAGTCCGTCGCGGACTTCACGCGCTGAGCCCAGCAAACCTTCACCACCCCCAAGAGATTGTCATGACCATCCTCGTCACCGGTGCCACCGGCACCATCGGTTCCCTCGTCGTCCAAGGGCTGGCCGCGGCCGGCGCGCCCGTCAAGGCGCTCGTTCGCCAGGCGGGAAAGAAGGCCTTCCCGAACGGCGTCACCGAGGTCGTCGGCGACCTCACGGACGTCGCGGCCATGCGCGCGGCGCTGTCCTCGGTGCGCACGCTGTTCCTTCTCAACGCGGTCACGCCCGACGAAGTCACGCAGGCGCTCGTCGCGCTGAACCTCGCGCGCGAAGCAGGCATCGAACGCGTCGTGTACCTGTCGGTCATCCACGCCGACCGCTACGTGAACGTCCCGCACTTCACCGGCAAGCACACGGTCGAGCGCATGATCGAGACGCTCGGGATCCCTGCGACGATCCTGCGGCCGGCCTACTTCATGCAGAACGACCTGACGGTGCAGCCGGTGATCCGCGATCACGGCGTCTACCCGATGCCGATCGGCGCGGCGGGCGTCGCGATGGTGGACACGCGCGACATCGCCGACGTCGCCGTGGCCGAACTGCTGCGCCGCCACCAGGCCGCCACGGCGCTGCCGGGCGTGACGCTGGACCTCGTGGGCCCGCAGGCCCTCACCGGCGCCGACGTGGCGGCCGCCTGGAGCCGGGCGTCCGGCCGCGATGTCTCCTACGGTGGCGACGACGTCGCGGCGTTCGAGCGCCAGATGGCCTCGTTCAGCCCGTCCTGGCTCGCCTACGACATGCGGCTGATGATGGACGGCATCCAGCGCATCGGCATGCGCGGCCACGACGACGCGGTCGCACGGCTGCAGGCGCTGCTGGGCCGGCCCCTGCGTTCGTACGCGGCCTTCGTCGACGAGGCGCTCGCGCCGCGTTGAAAAGAAGCGGGGGCGGCTCCCACCGCCCCCCCAAGGACAATCCCGCTTCGACGCCGGCAGGCCGGCGAAACGGGAAAGGCAACTCTCAGAGCTTCGCGCTGAACTCCACCTGGAAGCGGCGCGGGTCGCTGTACGAGGCGGTGAACGGCACGCCGACGGCGCTGGACAGCGTGCTCAGGCCCGAGACGTAGCGCTTGTCGAGCAGGTTGTTGACGACCAGCGCCACGCCCCACTTGCCGGCGGGCGCGCTCCAGCCCAGGCGCGTGTCGACGCGGTCGCGCGCCTCGCCCACCTTGAACGCCGGCGTGCTGGCGCAGCCGCCCTGCGCAAGCGAGTCGTCGTTGCAGCGGGTGGCGCCCTGGTGGCTGCCCTGCAGCGACCAGTCGACGGTGCCCCCGGCCAGGGCCAGCGTGACGTCGATGCCCGCCGCCAGCGACAGCGACGGCGTGCCGTACGGCTGGCCGGTGAGGTCGTGCGCGCCGGACGAGGTGTCCACGTTCTTCTGCGCCTTGTACTTCTGGTCGATCCACTCGCCGTTCGCGTACAGGCGCACGGGCGCGGCGACCTGCCAGTTCAGCTCGGCATCGAGGCCCGTGGCCTCGACGTCGCTCACCGTGATGTTGTAGAACGCCACGGTGCCCGAGTTGTTCAGCGTGATCGACTGCAGGTTCTTGAACAGGTAGTGGAACAGCGAGGCGCTGTACGTGAGGCCCGCGCCGGCCACGCGGCCCTTGGCGCCAAGCTCGACGCTGGTGATGGTCTCGGGGTCGAAGCGGCCGCCGTTGGCCTGCGTGCTCACCGAGTTGAAGCCGCCGGCCTGGTAGCCGCGCGTGACCGAGCCGAACAGCATCGTGTCGGGCGTCAGCTGGTGGTCGACGACCAGGCGCGGACTGGTGTTGTGCCAGGTCTTGCTGGTGTACACGGGCGCGGCGGCCCACTCCGGGTTGGTGAACTCCACGTTGGTCTGCTGCAGGCCCTGCGCCAGGCCCGCGAGCGCGCCCGCGGTGGCGGGGTCCAGCGCCTGCGCATCGACCAGTTGCTGGAAGAGGTCGGGCGTCAGCATGGCGAGCTGCGCGTCCAGGCCGGGGGCCGAGCGCAGCGGGTTGTACCAGCTGAACTTCTTGTGGTCCTGCGTGAAGCGCACGCCGGTGGTCACGTTGGTCTTGTCGCCGACGTGCCAGATCACGTCGGCCATCAGCGCCTCGGAATGCGCGGCCAGCGTGTTGTTCATGGTCTCGGTCCACGGCTGCCCGAGCAGGTCGAAGCCGGGGATGCCCGCCATCTGGCCGATGCCTGACAGCAGCGCGAACGGCGGCGCCGGCACGGCCGTGTCGGGACTGGCATTGAGGATCTGGAACAGCAGCGGATCGAGCGTGGTGGTGTTGATGCCCACGCGGCTCATCTGCGTCGAATGCTCGGTGGAGAAGCTCGCGCCGACGAGCCAGTCGGCCAGCTTGGCCTTGCCGTTGACGCGGAACTCCTGCTCGAACGTCGTGCTCTTCTCGAAGTTGCCGGTGGACAGGTACGTGGCCGGGTCGGCCGTGCCGTCGTTGTCCTCCACGTTGGCCGAATCGAAGTGGCGCCAGCCGGTGGTGGACGTGAACAGGATCTTGTCGCTGAGGTCGTGCTCGATGCGCAGGTTCACGCCGTTGAACAGACGCGACTCCCTGGCCCCCGCCGCGTCATTGGCGAGCGGCGCGTGGCGCGGATCCATCCACGACGCGACGCCGCCGGCGCCGTCCGACGTGGCCACGGCCCAGATCGGGCGCGGGCGCTCGTTCAGGTCCTCGTGCTCCCAGGTGAGCACCGCGCTGGTGTCTTCCGAAGGCGACCAGCGCAGCCCTGCGCGCGTGCCCCAGGTCTTGGACTGCGGGTTCTTCCTGCCGTCGACGGTGTTGGTGGCCCAGCCGTCGACCTTCTCGTCGACCGCCGAGAGGCGCAGGCTCAGGTCCTCGCCCAGCGGCTGGTTGACCACGCCCTCGGCGTGCAGCGTGCCGTAGTTGCCCACGCGCACGAGGCCCGAGACGAGGCGGTTGCCGTCGGGGTCGTTGGTGACGATGGCGATGGCGCCGCCGGCGCTGTTGCGGCCGAACAGCGTGCCCTGCGGGCCCTTGAGCACTTCCACGCGCTTGACGTCGTTGAAGTTCAGCAGCGCCCCGCCGGTCTTGCCGGTGTAGATGCCGTTGACGTACACGCCCACCGGCGAGTCGGTGCCGATGCCGAAGTCGCCGTTGCCCAGGCCGCGCAGCGCGTAATTGGGCTGCGTGGGCTGGCTCGCGTCGACCGACAGGCCCGGTACGAAGTCGGACACCTGCGACAGGTTGACGGCACCCACCTTGGCGATGTCCTGCGGTCCGACCAGCTGGATCGCGATCGGCACCTTCTGGACTTCCTGCTTGCGACCCTGCGCGGTGACGGTGACCACCTGGGGGGCGTCGACCGGCGCCGACGCGGCAGCGTCGGGCGCGGCGGCCGCCTGCGCGCGGGCGCCCGTGCTCGCGCCCGCGAGGGCGGCGGCCAGGGCAGCGACGGCGATGGCGACGGCGGTCGGATGGCGTGCGGGAAGTCGTTGCATGTCAGTCCTTCGTTGAGCGTTCGGTCGGGGGATCGGCGTCGCAATGGCCCGGCATCGCCGTGATCCAGTCGCGGATCAGCTGCACGCCTTCCTGGTGGACGGTGCTGCGGCCTAGCTCGGGCATCATCACGCCGCCTTCGGTGCTGGCAAGGCGGTACGGCAGGATCGAGTCGTCGGGCTTGCCGGGCACGATGTCGTGGATGCGGTCGCCGGTGCCCTTGCCCGCGGCCACCGAGGGCTTGCACAGGCCCAGCGACCAGTCGGCAGGGCCCAGCGAATCGAGCCGCAGCGACGTGTTGCTGGCGGTGCCGCCGGCCTGGTGGCAGTGCGCGCAGTTGACGTCCAGGTAGCTGCGCGCGCGCTCGGCCATGGGCTGCGCGGGGTCGCGCCAGTCGGTGGCGCGCGGCAGCTCGCCCGCGGGCACGCCCGACAGGAAGCCCGCCCTGACCCAGCGAGCGATCTGGTTCTCGGCGCCGTCCACGTAGGCCAGGGTGCGGTTCAGGTTGCGCGCCTTGGGGCCCAGCGGCGTGAACTCGCCGCCCTTGAGGTTGGTGACGTGGCACGAGGCGCACTGGTTCTCGTTGGGCACGACGTAGGTGAACGTCTGCCCGTGCCCCTGCGCGTCGACCAGCTCGAGCGCCTTCTGGTCGCCCGTGCGCTCCAGCTCGGCTTCGCTCTGGTCCGCGTTCCACACGTAGGGCAGCACGGTCCAGCCGGCGGCGCGCCGCACGAGCACGCGGGTCTCGACCAGGCGCACGCGCGAAAGATCCAGGCCGGCGGCGGGCGCGCCCGGCTCGGCGGCATAGGTCTTGAGGACGGCATCGGCGGAACCTCCGCGCGGGTAGTAGAAGGTCTTGGTGAGCACGGTGCCGACGGGAAAGTCGAACGACTTGTCGGGCGAGTACCTGGCCGATACCCCGGCGGGCATCCAAACGGTGCGCAGCTTGTGCGCGTAGTCGCTGAACAGCGGCGTGACCAGGTCGTACGGCAGCACGCCGGCGTTGGGCACGAGGCGTCCGCCGGCCACGTTCAGCAGGTGCCAATCGGACAGGTGCGGCGGCTTGCCGTCGGCGATGAACGCGACGGGCGCGGGCGTGCGGGCGCAGCTCGCGAGCGCGGCGAGCACGCAGGCCAGCGGCGCCAGGAGAAGACGCAGGCGCATGGGACCCAGCCTCAGGCCGATGCCGCCGAGGCCGCGGCCTCCGGCGCGATCGGCGCCAGCTTCACCTCGGACAGCGGTGCGAGCTTGCAGCGCAGCTCCTCGCTGACCAGCCGCGGGCTCTTGTACTTGTTGGGCCCGTCGGCATTGAGCACGCCCGACGCGGTGGCGTCGACGCACAGGCGCTCCTCGGGCACGTTGGGGCGCGCGGCGTCGACGTAGCCGTCCCACAGCACGTCGGGGAAGTGGCCGTTGATGCCGAACATCGCGGTCTTGAGCACCTTCAGGTCCATGCCGTCGGGCGAATCGCCGCCGCCCTTGAAGCGGTTGTCGTGCACGGCGATGCCGCGTGGGTACGGGTCGTAGCCGGGCTGCGTGCCCTTGGCGCTGAAGTAGCCGGTCGAGAAGTAGCTGGAGATGATGACGTTGGCGGTCACGTTGTTGGTGACGTCGTTGTCGAAGATCTCCACCAGCGAGTTGGAGTTGACCACCACGCCCGACCCCGCCGGCACGCTCGCGACGGCCGTGCCCTTGGCGCCGAAGTTGCCCAGGTTGTTGGCGTCGACCTTGTTGTGGAACACGCGCGTGCTGTGGCCCGGCTGCGAGAGGTTGGGCATGTTGAACACGAGGATGCCGCCGGTGTTGCCCGTGGCCACGTTGTCGTGCACGTCGGCGTCGATGGTGTTCTCGATCTCGATGCCCGCCACGTTCTGCTCGGCGCGGCAGCCGCGCACGATGACGTTGCGCGACTGGCCCACGTAGATGCCGGCGTCGGCGGCGCCGAACGACTGCGAATCCTCGATCAGCACGTTGCGCGTCTTGACCGGGTACAGGCCGTACGCGCCGTTGCTGGTCCTGGGGCCGTCCGTCCAGCGCACGCGCACGCCGCGGATGGTGATGTTGTCGCCGCTGTTGATCTTGAGCGCGTCGCCCTTGGTGTCCTCCAGCGTGAGGCCTTCCACCTTGAAGTCGCTGGCCTGCACCAGCAGCCCCTCGGGGCCGGCCACCTGGTTGCGGAACGACAGGATCGTCTGCTCCATGCCCGCGCCGTGGATCGTGACGCCGTCCACGCGCAGCGACAGACCGCGATCCAGGTGCCAGTGGCCGGCGGGGATCTCGACGACGGTGCCCGGCTTGGCGTCCAGCAGCTGCGCCTGCAGCTTCTTGCCGAACTCGGCGTCGACCGGCAGGTCGCCCACGCGGGTGTTCGGATCGACGGCAGGCTTGGAGCAGCCGCCCAGCGCCGCGAGCGCGGCCACGGCCAGGGCGGCCAGAATGATGGGGCGGGACAGGCGGTTGAACATGGAAACCTCGCGTCGGACGCTGCCGCGCTCCATGACGCGACAACTGAAAAGATAGCAACGACTACCGTTGATGCCTTTGGTGCTTTCCCTGGATTGCACGAAAACGCGGGCCGGGCACCATAGTCATCGCTACTGTATGAGTCGACCCCGGGCCTGCCCAACCGTGGATACACTCCCCCCCGACCCACCCCCCGGACGCGCGACTCCATGCCCCGCAAGCCCCAGCCACCCGACGCCGCACCGCCCGTCACGGCCGCTGGCGTGGAGCTGGATCGCAAGCGCGCGCCCGCGCAGACGCGGGCGCTGGAGACCTGCGAACGCATCCTCGACGCCGCCGCCCACCTGCTGGGCGAGGTGGGGATCGAGCGGCTGTCGACCAACCTGATCTGCGAACGCGCGGGCCTGTCGCCGCCCGCGCTGTACCGCTACTACCCGAACAAGTACGCGGTGCTGGCCGAACTGGGCGTGCGGCTGATGATGAGCCAGAACGAGCTGCTCGAGCGATGGGCGACGCCGGCCACGATGAAGCTGCCGGCCGCGCGCTTCGAGGCGCACCTGAAGCAGCTGTTCCTCGAGACCCTGGAGATCACGCGCCGGTCCACGGCCGGCGAATGGATCACCCGCGCGCTGCGCGCCGTGCCGTCGCTGGCGCCGGTGCGCCTCGAGTCGCACGAGCACGTCACCGGCCTGCTCGTGACGGCCTTCGCGGGCGCCTGGCCCGCGGTGCCGCAGGCGCGCGTGCGCCTGGTGTCGCGCCTGGCCATCGAGGTGATGTACTCCGCGCAGGAGCTGCTGGTGGACGACGCCACGCTCGATGCATCGGAGGTGGCGGACATCATGTCGCACATGGTGACCACCCAGGTGATGCAGATGCGGCGCCTGCGTTCCTGAGGCTCAGGACAACACCTGGGGGCCGGCGCGGGAGCACCGCCGCGCTCAGCCCCCGCCGCGTTCCGTCGCCTTCGGGTCGACCAGGTTGCCGAACGCGCTGTCGTCGATGATCTCGACGAAGCCCGACGCGGTGAAGTTCGGCCTGTTCCTGGGGGCGTGGGCCTCCAGCACCGTGCTCCAGGCGACCTGCGCGTCGTGCGACAGCTGGTCGACGCTGAGCATCCCCTTGGCCAGGAACACGCGCAGCACCTCCTCGACCACCTGCAGCAGTTCCGTCGACCCCGGCGCGACATCCGCCGGGCCGAATTCGTCCCGCAGGAACGCCTTGAGCTCCGCGCTGGACGTGTCGAGGTACTCGACGACCTCGGGCGAGGACGTCCGGTGCACGCTTTCGATCCGACCCATGAGGTCGCGGCGAACGTAAGGCATGGGCACTCCCTGTGCTGTTCTATACCTGTCGGGGAGTCTGCCACTTTGCGGTCGAGCTGGGCCGATTTCCGACGAGCGGTCATTGGCCGCGGCGTCATGCCGCGAGTCGACGAAGGGGGCGCGTGACGGGCGGCGCGCTCGACTCGATGTCCGGATTTTCCGGGCCCCCGCGTTCATGGAGGAGGACATCCCCAAACCTCCAAGGAGAACCGCCTTGTCCCTGCCCCGACCCTGGGCGATCCTCGCCGCATGCCTCCTCGCCATCCTCGTCACCTTCGGCGCGCCGGCCGACTACCCACCCACCGTGCACGCCGTGATCGCATCCGTCGCGCTGTTGGGTAGCCTGGCGGCCCTCTGGTTCGCCGCGTCCCCGGGGGCCCGCGCCGGCGCGGACGACACCTTGCGGCTGCGAGTCGCGGGCGGTGTTCTGCTGGTGGCCCCCTTCATCCTGTTCAGCCTGCTGCCAGGCGCAGGTCCGCCGCGCGAGCAGCCGGTGCAGGACAACGAACTGCGTTTCCTGCTGCTGGCCATCGATCCGATGTGCGTCGGCGCGGGGCTGCTGTTGCTCAAGGAGGCGTCGGCGGGTGCCGGCGATCGCCTGTACGCCAGCGTCGGCCTGGCGGCGATCTGGCTGGCCACGCCGCTGTACGTGACGTTCGCACTGATCCAACGCGTCGACTACGTGGCCGTGGATCTGGGGTACACCTGGGCCGCGTCGGTGTCGGGCCGCCTGCACGAACTGACGGCGTTGGACTCGTTGTCGATGTCCGCGCTGTTCCTGGGAAGCGCGCTCACCTACATCGCGACGGCGGCCTTCGCGCGTTCGCTGGCGCGCGTCGGTTGGCTGGGCCGCGGCGTAGCCGGCGGCGTGCAGGTCGTGTGCGGCCTGGGCCTCGCCTTCCTGCTGGCGCGCGGGTTCGCGTACCCCGACCCGCATGGCGCCTTCCCGAACTGGTACAGGGTGGCCGGATTCATCGCGGGCATACCGGCCGTGCCCTGGATTCCGCTTGGCGTCATCGGCGTGCTGATGCTGCGACGCATCGGGCTGGAGCGGGACGCGGTGGTAGCGGTGGTCAGTGCCCCGACGCGTCGCGCTCCGCCATCAGTGCCGACCTGAGCGACGCGTTGCCCGCGCTTGCCGGCAGCTGGACCAGCGCCGCATTCACCAGCCGCAGCGCGGTCTTGACGCCGCCCAGTTTCCGCACGACCCGAGCCTGGTTGAGGGCGGCTTTCGCGATGCGCCGAGGGTCGGCGTGCGAGGACTGCAGGAGTGCCAAGTAGCGCTGGCCGACGCCGGCCGAGCACTCCAGGTCCCCATATTGCGGCAACTGGGTGGAGATCACCTCGAGAAGGTCCAGCCAGTCGTCCGTGCGGCCCTTGAAACGCGCCTCCAGCTGGTCGAACTTGGCTTCGAGCAGCCGGCCGAAGCCATCGGGTTCGCGCAGCTTGGCGGGGTCGGCGGTCACCGCCACCGACAGGATCTCCAGGAGCATGTCCTGTACCGCCGCCTCACGCTGCACCGAGCGCTCGGCCAGTCGTTGCGCCGCGCGCGCCTCGGCCGCCTGCCACAGAGCCGCCCCCAGGCCGCCGGCCAACGCCAGCACGACCAGCGCCGCGGCGCCCACGCCGGCGCGGTGCCGCGCCACGAAGCGGGTGGCCAGGTACGCGCGACCCGGCGGCCGCGCCGCGACGGGGCGGCCGTCGAGGTGCCGACGCAAGTCGTCGGCCAGTGCCTCGACGCTCGAATAGCGCTCGGCGCTGTCGTGGCGCAGCGCCTTGGCGATGATGGCATCCAGGTCGCCGCGCAGCTCGCGCCGTCGCGCGGGGCTCACGGCCACATCGCTCATGCGGGGCACGCGGACGTGCGCGATCGCCGCCTCCAGTTCGGCGGCGCTGCCGCGGCGCAACTCGTAGGGCATGCGGCCCGCCAGCACCAGGAAGGCAACCACGCCGATGCTGTAGACGTCGGTGGCCACGCCCAGCGCCTCGCCGCGAATCTGCTCCGGGCTGGCGAAGGCAGGGGTCAGCGCGCGCCCCGACACCTCGGTCAGCGCGGTACGCTCGGCGACGCCGTCATCGAGCAACCGTGCGATGCCGAAGTCGAGCAGCTTCACATGCCCTTGCGG
>Ga0209677_101075_pt1 | contig 12900 bp, 8 predicted proteins | sample AraplaCvi_mCL_r2_2_FD_184285 | JGI IMG/M metagenome (GOLD analysis project Ga0209677, IMG submission 184285) | Arabidopsis root microbial communities from North Carolina, USA - plate scrape CL_Cvi_mCL_r2 (SPAdes) (version 2) | ecosystem: Host-associated > Plants > Roots > Endosphere | place: USA... | reverse complement strand
CACTCGTGCGACACGTCGGCCTCGCCGCGCAGTTCCACCGTCACCGCCACGCAGGCGCTGGGGATGGGCGTGGCGGCACCGAAGCGCGCGGCCAGGCGCGGCCAGATCGTCGAGCAGGCCTCGTCGAACGGATGGTCGCCCGACACCTCGGCCAGCAACGCCGCCCGCGCGCCCAGGAAACGCACCAGCGGCTCGACCTGCGGCCACACGGAGGTCTCGGTGTACAGGTGCAGGACGGCCTGGCTGTCGCAATGCAGGTCCAGGACGATGTCGGCGTCGATGGCCAGGCCCAGCAGCACTCGGCGCAGGCTCTCGAGCGCGCTGCGGGCGGGCAGCGCCTCGGCGGCTTCGCGCAGGGCCCGGCGGATCGTGGCGACGTTGGCCGCGGCGTCCGGGCCCAGGGCGCCGTCGACGCGCCGCGCCACCGCGTCGAACAGGTCGGCGTAGTGGCGGTTGAAGTTCTCCCCGGTGGCCATCTCGAAGCGCCCTTGCACCGCGCCGAGCAGGCGCTGCGCGAGGCCGATCGGATTGGCGACGGGCACCAGCACGACCTCGCCGACGATGCGCCCCTGCGCCTCCAGCTCGGCCAGGCGCGCCCGCAGGTGATGGGCGACCAGGAGGCCGGGGACTTCGTCGGCGTGCAGCGCCGCCTGCAGCGCGGCCTTGGGCCCACGGCCGGGCGTGCCGAAGTGCAGGCTCTGCAGCTCGACGGAGACGCCCGGGGTGTTCTGCGTGAGCGGATGGTGGAGGGTCTTCATCCTCCCGACTCTATCGCTCTATCGCGGTCCCGTGGCCGTGACGAGCCGGATCAGCGTGATCTCGGACGGCGAGGCCAGCCGCACCGGCGGCCCCCAATAGCCGGTGCCCCGGCTGACGTACAGCAGCATGGTCTTGAAGCGGTGCAGCCCGGCCGTGAAGGGTTGCTGCAGCCGCACGAAGAAGTTCCACGGCAGGAACTGGCCGCCGTGCGTGTGGCCGGACAACTGCAGGTCGAAACCCGCGGCCTCGGCCTCGGTGCAACTGCGCGGCTGGTGGGCGAGGAGCACCTTGACGGCCGCGCGCGGCGCGCCGGTGATGGCCAGCGCCACGTCGGTGCGGTGGCTGGTGTCGTAGCTGGCCGCGTTGAAGTCGGTGACGCCGGCGATCACGATGGGCACGTTGTGGTGCAGCAGGATCACGTGCTCGTTGAGCAGCACGCGCACGCCCAGCGTGGGCAGGTACTTGATCCAGGGCAGGTGGCCGGAGTAGTACTCGTGGTTGCCGGTCACGAAGAACGTGCCGTGGCGCGAGCGCAGGCCGGCCAGCGGGGCGACGTGGCGCGACAGCTCGTAGACGTTGCCGTCGACCAGGTCGCCGGTGATGGCCACCGCATCGACCTCCAGCCGGTTGATGGTCGCCACCACGTACTTCATCGCCGGACGCTTGATGGTCGGGCCGATGTGCATGTCCGACACCTGCGCGATCTTGAAGCCGTGCAGCGCGGTGGGCAGGTCCTTCAGGGGGACGTCCACGGTCTTGACGCGCGGCGGCTTGCGCGCGTTGTACAGGCCCAGCAGCGTCAGCAGCAGCGCGAGTGCCACGACGCCGGTGGCGCCCGCGTCGTGCAGGTTGGGCGCCACGCGCGGGCCGCCCACGAGCGCGAGCAGCCACAGCACCAGCTCGGCGACGTCGCGCAGCACCGTCAGCACGAACAGCGACGAGAACAGGCCCATCAGCGTGAGGCTCGCCCACGCGAGGAGGTCGCTGCGGCGGATCTCCTCGGGCGTGCGCTTGCCGCGCCGGCGCCGCAGGGCGAGCGGCACCAGGCCGGCCGACACGAGCAGCAGCCCGCCCAGCAGCCAGCCCGCCGGCGCGCCGGCCGACGCCCCGACGCCCGGCAGGAGGCGCATCGCCACGTAGGCGTGCACCACGACCGAAAGAACCCACAACCCGTTCATCAACCCCTCGACAGCGCTGGCTTTGCGCGGACGCCATCGTCCCACATCGGGACGATGGTTCCGAACGCAAGGCGGCTGCGCGACGGTAACGAGTCTTTGCGGCGCCTCTACCTGGCCAGCTCGACGGCAGCCAGGTTGTCGTCCGAATTGCGGTCGATGCGCTTGTTGTACGGGTCGATGCCGACCCAGGCGGGCTGGCGGTCCACGACGACGGTGACGGGCATCGGCGGGCCGTGCACGGGCACCTTCTGCAGCAGCAGCACGTCGGCGGCCCCGAAGCCCTTGTCGCCGGGCTTGGCCGAGAACACGCCCACCTCGACGTCCTCGTCCATGACGGCCGCCGTCTCGACGCCGTGCCCGTCGGCATGGAACTTGTGCGCCTCGACGGCGAAGGTCACCTCGTACTTGCCGTCGGACCGCTTGCGCGCCGTGGCGCCCGAAGCCTTCAGGTCGTAGAGCGTGATCTTGTCGAACAGGTCGGTGATCACCTGGTCCTTGCCCGGGCCCGCCTCCGCGCGCAGCAGGCGCAGGAAATCGGTGGTGTTGGGGTACGGCGCGTTCTTGAAGGCGTACTGGGCCAGCAGCTTGCGCATCGCGCCGTCGACCACCTCCTCGCCCAGCGCCTCCTTGGCCCAGTACATGGCCACGGAGCCCTTGCGGTAGTAGATGTAGTCCTGGTCCTCGACGCGGTCGAGCGGCAGCTCCTCGAGCACCGCCCCGCCGCGCGAGCGCAGGTAGCGGTCGAGCTCGTACTTCAGGAAGCGGCGCACCTGGTCCTTGCCATAGTGCTGCTCCATCACCAGGAGCGCGGAATACTGCGCGAAGCTCTCCACCAGCATCGAGGCGCCCTGCTGGTCGGACGGCACCAGTTGGTGGCCCCACCACTGGTGGCCCAGCTCGTGCGCGGTCACGTAGGTGGCGACGTCGATCTTGGTCCGGTCCTCGACGTTCGGATGCTGCAGGAAGCCGATGTCCTCCGAGAACGGGATGGTGTTGGCGAACGACTGCGCAAACGCGGCGTAGGCCGGGAACTCGATGATGCGGGCCTGCTTGAACTGGTACGGCGTGAAGCGCGTGTCGAACAGCGTCAGCGACTCGCTCATCGCGGCCAGCATGCGGTCGACGTTGTATTCGTGGCCCGGCGCGTAGTAGACGGCCAGGTCGACGTCGCGCGCGGCCTGCCCGCCGTGCGCCGGCTGGTGCCACACGGCGCGGCGAACGTCGTAGCGGCCCGACTGGATCGAGAAGAACTGGTTGATCGGCGCGTCGCTGCGGAAGTGGATGGTGCGACGCGCGTCGGGATCCTTGACGAGGCCCGAGTCGCTGAGCGTCTGGCCCGGGGCGATGGGCGTCTGGTCGCCGTCGGTGGTGACGGTGATGTCGGCGTTGACCCAATCGCTGTCATGCGTGAACTCGCCGAACTGGCGTGCAGACTCGTCCTCGAGCTTGGGGGGGCGCAGCTCCGACGGCAGGCCATGCTTGCGGCGCTTGGCGCGGTCCTCGAGCAGGCCCACGCGCGCGAAGCCCACGCTGGGCGTGATCTGCATGTTGTTGACGAACGACCCGTTGGGCACGATGGCCGTCAGCGGCCGGCCGTTGACGAAGCCGCGCTCCTCCAGCACGGTGGTAAAGCCCAGCATGCGCGACTCGCCGGGCTGCATCGGCCGCGCGAGCGCGTAGACGCGATAGTGCAGGCGCGGGTAGTCGGTCTTGACGGTGGCGCCATCGAAATCGATCGAATCGAGGCGCAGGTCATGCGCCCACTGCAGGTGCAGCATGTCGATCGGCTGCGTGCTGCGGTTGACGAGCGTGTAGGTGCCGTGCGTGACCGCGCGAGCCTGTCGCGGATACAGGTCGACCTTGATCGTGACGTCGGCCACCTTGGGCTGGACCACCTTCTCGTAAGGCAGCAGCGTCTTCTCGAAGTCGGCCGCACGTTGCTCGGCCTCGGGTGTGGTCTCGTAGGCGTTGAGGACGTTGGTGTTGTAGAAGATCCAGGCGCCCGAGCCAACCCAGACGGCGGCCGCCACCAGCATCACGGCCATCGGGCGGCCGCGCAGGTGCGCGCGCATGTTGCGCAGGCGAGGTCGCAGTTCCACGGTGGTGCCGCGGCGCCACAGCGCGTGCGCGCCCACCAGCAGCATCAACGAGAACGCCGACCAGTACAGCTTGAACCACCACTGGCCGATCCAGAAGCGGCCGGCGCCGTTCATGTCCGACAACGGCACGTCCGGCCCGGTGCCGAACGTGTAGAGGCTGTGCTCGAAGCCGAGGTTGCCCAGCGTGATCAGCGCGATGGAGTAGACGACCATCACGGCCCAGCCGACGTACTTGTTGGACACGAGCACCTGCACGAACACCGACAGCACCGCGATCTGGATCGCCGTGACCGACATCGGCAGCACGTACCAGGCGACGTAGCCGGCGACATCGAAGCGGAAGTAGCCCTTGAAGGCCTGGAAGCCGATCGCTGCGAGCACGCCCACGAGCTCGGTGGACAGCAGCACCAGCGAGATCGCCACGACCTTGGGCACCAGGTGCGTCCAGTCGGGCGCGGCGGTGGCATCGACGATCTCGTGCATGCGGCGGTCGCGGTCGCGCCACACCAGTTCGCCGGCGTAGTACGCGGCGATGATGGCCGGCATGAAGGCGAAGCCGTTGCCCAGTGCCGACACCATCAGTCGCGTGACCGGATACGACGGGCTGCCCAGGATGTCGCCCATGAAGATGACGGCGCCGACGGCCAGCAGCAGGCCGATGGCCACCAGCACGAGGTAGGCCGGGCTGCGGAACACGAAGGCCATGTCGACCTTCGTGAGCTCCCACAGCTGCGCCCGCGCGGTGGACGCGTCCGGCGGCGGGATCTCGGGCAGCGTCACCGCGGCGCGGCGCGCATCGGCGGCGCGCACCTCGCGCACGCCGGCCGGGTTGGCCTGGCCCAGCGTCTCGAGCTCGGCCTGGTGGCGCAGCGCGGCCTTCTGCGCGCGGCTCAGGCGCGCGCCCTGGGCGGGCTTCGCATCGGCCGTCGCGGCGGCGCGGCCGTCGAAGCGCATCTCGAAGCGGAACGCACGATAGGCAATGCCGAACACGACCAGTGCCACGGCGCTCCACAGCAGCCGGTTGGCCAGCAGCACGCCGTTGATGGCGGGCAGCATCGTGTTGCGGTCGGCGGCCGTCCAGTACTTGGTGACATAGTTCAGCGCGGTGATGCCGAACGGGTCGAACAGCGCGGTGACGTGTTCCATCGACGGGTCGTTGCTCGCCATCGTGCGGGCGATGCGGAACAGCACGAGCGTGCCGACCGCCGTCACGTACGTCCACATCATCGAGCGCGTGGCCGTGGCGATGGCGAAGAACAGGGCCGCCGTGATCAGCAGCGTGGGCAGTTCGAAGAACAACAGCGCGTAGACGTAGTCGCCCGGCAGGAACGGGCCGATCTTCTCGAAGTCCTGCCACGGCATCACCGAGCCGATGGCGATGCCCAGCGGCACGGCCGCGAGCACCACGAGCCCGGCCGCCAGCGCGCCGATGAAGCGGCCGCCGAGGTAGCTGCCCTTGCTGACCGACGTCGTGCGGATGATGGACGCGAAGTTGGTCTCGTCGTCGCGCACCACCACGCCGGCCACCATCGCGATGGTGATGAAGATGGAGAACACGCCCAGCTGCGCGAGCGTCTGCACGATGGCGTACGGCGCGTTCTTGTGGACGTTGCCGAGGCTGCCGATCTGGACGTTGTCGCTCGCGGTGGCGCCGAACGCCATCAGGAAGAAGATGACGCAGCCGATCCAGAAGACCGGGCTCTTGACCTGGTAGCGCCATTCGAAGGCGGCGATGTGTCGGAACATGGGGCGGACCGGATCAGTGGGCCGTCGCGGCCGGGGCGCCCGACTTGCGATGCGCGTGCAGCGTCGAGAAATAGACCTCGGCCAGCCCCGCCACCGCGGGCTCGAAGCGCGGATCGGGCGCGGCGTCGGACAGCACCTGGATGACCGTGCGGCCGCCCTTCAGTCGCGTGGAGATGAGGTCGAACTGCTTCTCCAGCCCGGGCAGCTCGTCGGTCTCGACGGCGCGCGTCCACACCCTGCCCTGCAGCTGCTCGATCAGCGCCGACGGGGTGCCGGCGCTGACGATGCGCCCGCCCACGAGGATGGACGTGCGCGAGCACAGGTCGGTGACGTCGTCGACGATGTGCGTGGACAGGATCACGACCTTGGTGGCGCCGATCTCGGCCAGCAGGTTGTTGAAGCGGTTGCGCTCCTCGGGGTCGAGGCCGGCGGTGGGCTCGTCGACGATCATCAGCGACGGGTTGCCGATCAGGGCCTGTGCGATGCCGAAGCGCTGGCGCATGCCGCCCGAAAAGCCCGCGATCGCCTTCTTGCGCACCTCCCACAGGTTGACCTGGTGCAGCAGCGCCTCGACCGTCTCCTTGCGCGCCGCGCCCGCCGTCAGGCCCTTGAGCACGGCCAGGTGGTCGAGCATGTCGTAGGCCGACACGCGCGGGTAGACGCCGAAGTCCTGCGGCAGGTAGCCCAGCCTCGCGCGCAGCCGGGCGGGCTCGGCCAGCACGTCGATGTCCCCGAAGCGGATGCTGCCCGACGTGGGCACCTGCAACGTGGCCAGGCACCGCATCAGCGTGGACTTGCCCGCGCCGTTGGGCCCCAGCAGCCCGTACAGGCCCGGCGGGATCTCGAGCGACACATCGTCGAGCGCCCGCGTTCCGTTCGGGTAGACATGGGACAGCGAAGCGATGGACAGCATGCGGCGGGCTCCGGGCAAAGGTCGTGTTTCCAGGCTTGCACTCTAACGGCTGGCCCGGCGCGCCCCGCCGGCCATGCGACGGACCGGCATTTCGGCCGGACGAACCGGCCGCCCGGAAGAACGGCCGTTCAGCGCCGGATGCCCAGCAGCGCGGCGATCTCGGCGTTGATGCCGATGCGCGCGAGCGAGCGCGGCGTGACGCCCGACGCATCGGCATGGTCGGGATCGGCGCCGGCGGCCAGCAGCAGCCGAACCGCGGCCACCTGGCGCGCGGTGACCGCCAGCGCGAGCGGAGTGCGCCCGGCGCTGTCGGTGGCGTCGACGCGCGTGGCCGGATCGGCCAGCAGCCGGCGCAGCGCGTCCAGGTCTCCCGCGGCGGCGGCGCCGTGCAGCGGCGTCGCCGGCGGATGCGGGTTGGCGCCCATGGCCGAGGCCATCTCCGCCGGCGCGGCCCGTTTCGCGCGCGCGGCCTCGGGCGCGCCGGTCGCCTCCACGCGTTGCAGGCGGCTGGAGGCCGGTTCGTCGGGGACGGCCGTGGCTTGGGCCAGCGCGCCCGCGGTCGACGGTGCCGAGGCAGCGAAGGCCAGGGTTGCCGGCGGTGCCGCCGCGCGCGCGAGCGCGGAATCGGCCTTGCCGGGCTTGGGCGCGCGCTGCTCGACGGCGTCGGCGCTGGGGGCGAGACGGTCGGAGGCGATCTGCACGGGGGGCGGCGCAGGCGCTGGCGCTGGCACAGTTGCGGGTGCCGCCGCCGCCGGGACGGGCGCGGCCATCGCCGACGGCGGGCGGTAGCCCAGGGCCGGCGCGGGCGCGGCGGCGCGCGCCGCGGCGTCGGCGGGCGGCGCCGCGGCGGGTTCGCGCTCGCGCGGAAGCGCGGCCGGCGGCACCAGCACCACGGTCGGCTCGGCGACATCGGCCACCACCGCCGGCGGCTCGACCGGGCGCGGCGGCGGCAGGTTGCGCTGCGGCGGCGGCAGGTCGCGTGGCTGGCCGGGTGGCGGGGGCGACTCCTGCAGCGTCTTGGCCTCGATGGCCGAATCGGCCGACGCCACGACGGTGCCGCCGAACTGGCGCGGCATCGTGATGCGCCAGCCCAGCATGCCCACGATCAACAGCGCGCACAGCGCCGCGCCGGCACGCACGCGCCACGACGACAGGTTGGGCGCGTCGCCACGGTCGGCGCCCACCGCGGCCACCGGGGCCGCGACGGGCGTGACGGGCGTGACGGGCGGCGCGGACGTGGCGGCGGCCGGCTGGGCCTGCGCCGCGGCCACGGCGGCGGCGGCCGCGAGCACGTTGGCGCGCACCGACGCCGCGGGGCCGGCCTCGCCGTCGCGCAGCGCGTGGGCGCGGGCGTAGGCCTGCGCGAGGTCGTCAGCCATCGGGCGCTCGCTCATGCGGCCCTCCATCCGGACAGCAGCGTCCGCAGCTTGGCCTTGGCGTAGCGCAGGCGCGTCTTGGCGGTCTCGGCGCCCACGCCGGTGGCGCTGGCCACCTCGTCGATGCTCAGGCCGCCCTCGGCCTGCAGCACGAAGGCCTCGCGCTGGGCATCGGGCAACTGGGCCAGCGCCTCCAGGAACGCCTCGGCCTGCTGGCGCGATTCGATGCGCGCCAGCGGGCCGTCGGCGGCGTCGGCGGCCACGCGGTCGGCCCAGCGCTCGTCGTCGTCCTCGTCGCTCGAAGCGCCCGCCAGCGGCGCGTCGATGGACAGCATCGCGTTCGACTGCGCACGCAGGTGGTCGATGACGCGGCTGCGCGCCACCGTGAACAGCCAGGTGGTGAAGCGCGCGGTCGGCACCCAGCGCGGGGCGGCCTTGGCGACGCTGATCCAGGTCTCCTGCAGCACGTCGTCGGCCGCGCCCTCGTGCTGGGGGCCGAGCTTCTGGCGGATGAAGCGCCACGTGGCCTTCTCGTGGCGGTCGTAGAGACGGGTGAAGGCGGCGGCGTCGCCGCCGGCGAAGGCATGCATCAGGAACTCGTCGCTGTCGGCGGCCGGCGCTTGCACCGCGGCGCCCGCGCCATCGGCCGGGGCGCGCACGCCCTCCTGCTCGCGCACGAACGCGAGCGGCGGGACGGAGTCGGGGTGGTGGGCCTGCACGGGCCTCGATGCTATCGCGTCGAGCCTCGCGCCGGGCCACCGGATCGGCGCCAGCTGCAAGGTCGTCAGCGGCGCGGCGGATCGGGCACGTAGCCTGGGTCGGCCGGGAACGGCTGCGGCGCCGTGCCGGCCAGGCGCGGCGGCGGCACGATGCCGGCGGCCGCGAGGTTCTCGTAGCTGTCGTAGCGGATCGCCACGCGCTGGTCGGGCTGCGACGACGCGCGCTCGAAGGTCGTGACGCGCACCACCGAGCTCTCGCGCGGGCCGTGGCCCGTGCCCAGGCGCTCGGCCGGCTGCGGCTCGGCGCGGCCGTACGCCCCGGCCGGCGCGGCGGCGTCGGTCGCCGCGCGGCGCGACTCCTGCGCGGGCGCGGGTGCGGGTGCGGCGGCGGTGGCCGTGTCGGCCGCCGGCGGCGCCGCCTTGGCCGCGGATCCGCCATCCCCGAACCAGCGTGGCGCCGGCAGGGAGGGCGGCGCTTGCGAGACCTCCACGCGCGGCGCCTCGCGGAACACCGCCACGCCGATGACGCCCATGTCCATCGGCCGGCCCGTGCGCGCTGCGTACGAATCGGACAGCGACGTGAATTCGAACGCCGCCACTTCGTCGTTGCTCTTGCGCCAGCCGGTGATCTCGGTGCGCTGCCAGGGCTCGAGCACGTAGCCGCGCTGGTTGACGCTCGCCGTCTCACCGCTGACGACGTTGACGCCGTCGATGGCCACGACCGCCAGCACGCGCTCGCCGCTCATGTTGACCAGGCGCACCGCGTAGCGCGCGCCGGGACGGCCGGCCACGACCGGGCGGCCGTGGTCGCGCCAGACGTGCAGGGCCTGGCCGTCGTCGCGGTCCAGCACTTCCACGCGCACGAGGTTGGCGGCCGCCATCGCGGCCGGCACGGCGGCCAGGTTCAGCAGGGCGGCCAGGGCGCCGGCGGCCAGCAGGCCGCGTCGACGCAGGGCAAAGAGGGTTGTCGAGTTCATCGCCGGTTCCTTGTCGAAGGAGATGGCGATTGAACGGACGCCGCCGCCAAATGGGGTGAACCGGCCGGCTGCAGCAGCGTCGCCACCATGCGACGCACCAGTGCGGGCGCGTCCAGGCGCGCCAGGCGGCGCGCGTCCGCCGGCGCGATCGGCAGTCCCGAGAACGCGCCGTCGATGGCCAGGCTGGCCGTGCCGTGCGACAGGCTCCAGCCTGCCAGCGCGAGCTCCAGCCCGCCCGCGGGCGCGTAGGCGACGGCCGCGGCCAGCAGCACGCCGAACGAGCGCTCGGCGGCCGCCTGCAGCGCCGGGTGCTCCGCCTTGCGCGCCAGCATCGGCCCGAACATCAGGCGGAACTGCGCCGGATGCGCGAGCGCCTCGCGCACGTAGGCCTCGGCGGTGTCCAGCAGCGCGTCGAGCGGCGTGCCGGCCTTGGCGGATGCGGTGGCCATCGCGCCGGCGAGGCGGTCGAAGGCCTGCTCGGCCACGCCGGCCAGCAGGTGGTCCAGGCTCGCGAAGTGGTGGTAGGGCGCCGCGTGCGACACGCCCGCCGCGCGCGCGAGTTCGCGCAGCGTGAGCGTGGCGGCGCCATGCTCGTCCAGCCAGCGCGCGGCGGTCGCCAGCAGCGACGCGCGCAGGTCGCCATGGTGGTAGGGGCGCGGTTCGGGCTTCCTGCGAGTCGGCATGCATCGATCTTGACACGAGAAAGATGTCGGCGCACGATCTTGACAGTGTCAAGTTAGAGGATCGCGCCATGTACCACGCCATCGTCCGCCGCAAGCTGCGCCGCGCGTTCGCCGACATCAACGCCGGGCGCTACGACGGCATCGTGGCGCAGTTCGCGCCCGAGCACCGCCACTCGATGCCCGGGCAGCACGCACTGGCCGGCGACCGGCGCAGCGTCGAATCGACCGCCCGCTGGTACGAGCGCCTGCAACGCCTGCTGCCGGGGCTGGCGTTCGATGTCCGCGCCGTCGTCGTGGGCGGCATGCCCTGGAACACCGTGGCCGCGGTGGCCTGGGACGACCGTTTCACGCTGCCGGACGGCACCCGCGGCTCCAACACCGGCGTGCACGAGTTCGTGCTGCGCTGGGGCCGCGTGCGCTCACTGGTGATCCACTGCGACTCGCAGCGCCTGCAGCACTACTGCGACCGCCTGGTGGCCTGCGGCGTGGCCGAGGCCGGCGCCGCGCCCATCACCGACGTGCGCTGACGAAGCCTCGCTTCCGAGGCCGCGAAGGCGCGCCGTGGGGTCTCGACCACAGGGTTTCCATGTGGTTACACAACCCTGGCAAGATTCCTGACCCCCCGGCTGAACGCCGCCGGGACTGCAAGGAAAACGCCATGGAAAAGAACACCGCCGCCCTGTCGCCCGCCGAACAGGCCCTGCGCGACGCCGCCCTCGAGTACCACCGCAGCCCGGTGCGCGGCAAGATCGCGGTCACGCCCACCAAGCCGCTGTCCAACCAGCGCGACCTGTCGCTCGCCTACTCGCCCGGGGTGGCCTACGCGTGCCTGGCGATCGAGGCGGACCCGACGCTCGCGCACGACTTCACCGCGCGCGGCAACCTCGTCGGCGTGGTCACCAACGGCACCGCGGTGCTGGGCCTGGGCGACATCGGCCCGCTGGCCGGCAAGCCGGTGATGGAGGGCAAGGGCTGCCTGTTCCAGAAGTTCGCGGGCATCGACGTGTTCGACATCGAACTGGCCGAACGCGACCCCGACAAGCTCGTCGACATCATCGCCGCGCTCGAGCCCACGCTGGGCGGCGTGAACCTCGAGGACATCAAGGCGCCCGAGTGCTTCTACATCGAGAAGAAGCTGCGCGAGCGCATGAACATCCCCGTGTTCCATGACGACCAGCACGGCACCGCCATCATCTCCACGTCGGCGCTGATCAACGGCCTGGAGCTGGTGGGCAAGAAGATCGGCGACGTGAAGATCGCGGTCTCGGGCGCGGGCGCCGCCGCCATCGCGTGCCTGGACCTGATGGTGGAACTGGGCGTGAACCGCGCCAACATCACCGTGTGCGACTCCAAGGGCGTGATCCACGACCAGCGCGAGGATCGCCTGGACGAATCGAAGAAGCGCTACCAGCGCGTGACCTCCATGCGCACGCTGGCCGACGCCATGGACGGCGCCGACGTCGTGCTGGGCTGCTCGGCGGCCGGCGCGATCAGCGCGGACATGGTCCGGTCCATGGCCGACAAGCCCATCATCCTCGCGCTGGCCAACCCCGAGCCGGAGATCCGCCCCGAGCTCGCCAAGTCGGTGCGGCCGGACTGCATCATCGCCACCGGGCGCTCGGACTACCCGAACCAGGTCAACAACGTCCTGTGCTTCCCGTACATCTTCCGCGGTGCGCTCGATTGCGGCGCCACGCGCATCACCGAGGCCATGAAGATCGCGTGCGTCAAGGAGATCGCCGACCTCGCCAAGGCCGAGATCTCGGGCGAGGTGGCCGCCGCCTACCCCGGCCGCGAACTGCGCTTCGGACCCGACTACCTGATCCCCACGCCGTTCGACTCGCGCCTGATCCTGCGCATCGCGCCGGCGGTGGCCAAGGCCGCCGAGGCCTCCGGCGTGGCCACGCGCCCGATCCAGGACTTCGACGCCTACGTGCAGTCGCTCAGCGGCTTCGTCTCGCACACGGGCATGCTGATGCGCCCGCTGTTCTCGGCGGCGCGGGCGGCACCCCGGCGCGTGGTCTACGCCGAGGGCGAGGACGAACGCGTGCTGCGCGCCGTGCAGATCGCGCTCGACGAACGCCTGGTCAAGCCGATCCTGGTGGGCCGCCCGGCCGTCATCGCCGCGCGCATCGAGCGCGCGGGCCTGCGCCTGCAGGCGGGACGCGACTTCGAGATCGTCAACCCCGACGACGACACGCGCTTTCGCCAATACTGGGAGACCTACCACCGCCTGAACGCGCGCGACGGCGTCACGCCCGAGATGGCCAAAGCCACGGTGCGCCGCTCCAACACCACGATCGCCGCGCTGATGGTGCACCTGGGCGACGCCGACGCGCTGCTGTGCGGCCTCGTGGGGCGCTTCGACCGCCACTTCGGGCACCTGCGCGAGGTGATCCGGCAACGCGCCGACAGCCGCGGCTTTGCCACCGTCAACGCCCTGCTGCTGG
>Ga0209677_101072_pt1 | contig 12924 bp, 13 predicted proteins | sample AraplaCvi_mCL_r2_2_FD_184285 | JGI IMG/M metagenome (GOLD analysis project Ga0209677, IMG submission 184285) | Arabidopsis root microbial communities from North Carolina, USA - plate scrape CL_Cvi_mCL_r2 (SPAdes) (version 2) | ecosystem: Host-associated > Plants > Roots > Endosphere | place: USA... | reverse complement strand
CCACCATGCACGCCATGACCAAGACCCCGCCGCCCGCCTGGCTCGTGCTCGAGGACGTCTCGTTCGCCTATGGGCGCGGGCTGGCCGTCAATCAATCGCTCGACCTGGCGCTGGGCCCCGGCATCGTCGGCCTGCTGGGCCCCAACGGCGCCGGCAAGTCCACACTGATGCGCATGCTGTCCACGCTGGCACGGCCGAGCACCGGCCGCATCCTGTGGCAGGGCACCGACATCGCCCGCAAGCCGGACGTCCTGCGCGCGACGCTGGGCTACCTGCCTCAGGATTTCGGCGTGTACCCCGCGTTGTCGGCGCGCGAGTTCCTCGCGTTCCTGGCCGCGGTCAAGGGCGTGCCGCACCGCGACGTCGCCGCGCGCGTGGACGACTGCCTCTCCCGCGTGGGCCTGCTGGCCGACGCCGACCGCGCGCTGGCCGGCTACTCGGGCGGCATGCGCCAGCGCGTGGGCATCGCACAGGCGCTGCTGAGCGATCCGCGGCTGCTGGTGGTGGACGAGCCCACCGTCGGGCTCGACCCGGCCGAACGCCTGCGCTTTCGCCACCTGCTCACCGACCTGGCCGGCGAACGGCTGGTGCTGCTGTCGACGCACATCGTGTCCGACGTCGAGGCCAGCGCCACGCGGCTGGTGGTGCTGCAGGCGGGGCGCATCGTGTTCGACGGCACGCCGCAGGCCCTGGTGGCCGGCGCGCGCGGCCGCGCCTGGGACTGGACGATCGCCCCGGCCGACCTCCCGGCCGCGCGCCGCGCCCACGTGATCAGCCAGTCGATGCACCTGGGCGACAGCGTGCAGTTGCGCGTGCTGGGGCCGACGCCGCCGGCCCGCGCCGCAGTGCCCGCCGAGCCGAGCCTGGAGGACGCCTACACCGACCTGCTCGCCCGCAGCGCCGAGCCGGCGGCGGCCTGACATGGCCGCGACGCTGCCCCTGTCCACGCGCGCGCGGACGTCCCGTGCGAGCGCGCCCACGCGGCCGCTCGCGCACGCGGCGCGCATCGTGGCCGCGCTGCTCGCGGCCGACCTGCGCCAGCGCACGCGCAGCACCCGCTTTCGCGTCGTGGCGCTGGCCATCGTGCTGTCCGCGTGGTGGTGCCTGCCGCCGGTGGACGCCGGCTACATGATGCTGGCCATCGGCGACCATCACCGCGGCTACTATTCCAGCGCCTGGGTCGGCATGGTGCTCGCGCTCCTGTCGATGTTCTGGGCGATGGTCGGCTTCTACCTGGTGCGCGGCACCGTGCAGCGCGACTTCGACACCCGCGTCTGGCAACTGCTGGGCACCACCGCGATGCGACGCGGCGCGTACCTCGCCGCCAAGTGGGCGAGCCATGTCGTTGTGATGGGCGGGCTGGTCGGCGCGACGCTCGTGGTCGGCCTGGCGGCCCAGTGGGCGCGCGCGGAAGATCGCCACATCGACCTGTGGGAGCTCGTCAAGCCGGGCCTGTTCATCGCGCTGCCCACGCTGTCGGTGAGCGCCGCGCTGGCCATCTGGTTCGACGTCGTGCCCGCGCTGCGGCGCACGGCCGGCAACGTGCTGTTCTTCTTCGTGTGGACCGGACTGCTCACCGCCGGCGGCGTCGGCGTGCATCACGACGTGCAGCGACGCCAGGCCGGACACGCGCCCGTCGCGCAACCGTGGACCAGCGACCTCGGCGCCCTGAACGTGCTGCAGTGGGGCGTCGACCACCAGGTCGCGCGCGTGGCGCCCGACGCGCTCACGCAGGAAGGCTTCTGCCTGGGCTGCGGCGGCGTCGACGCGCCGCCCAGGCGCTTCACGTGGACCACCTGGGAGGTCGCGCCCGGCGTGCTGTGGGGCCGGACGCTGTGGTTCGTCGGCGCCCTGGCCGGCGTGCTGCTGGCCGTGCCGCTTCTCGACTGGGCCGCGGCGCGGACGGCGCCGCCCGCAAGGGCTGGCGGCTCGCGTGCGCCGCGCTCGCTGCGCTGGCTGAGCGCGCTGCTGGCGCCTTTGCGGCGAACGCCGCGCGGCGCGTTGGCGGCCGCCGAGGCGCTGGTCGTGCTGCGGCTGCGTCCGCTGTGGTGGTGGGCGGCGTGGCTGCCGCTGTGGGGCGTGCAGGCCTTCGGCCCGCCGCACGCGTCGGCGCTGGCCATGCTGGGCGGCTGGACGCTGCTGCTGGACGTGTTCTCGCGCACCGGCCTGCGCGACGTCGAATGCCGCACGCTGGCGCTCGTGGGCAGCGCCCCGGGCGGCCAGCCGCGCCTGCTCACCGCGCGCGCGGCGATGCTCGTGGGCCTGGCCTGGATCGCCGTGGCACCCGGCCTGCTGCGCGCCGCCGCTGCGGACGCGGCGATGGCCGCGACCGCCGCCGCGATCGGCGCGTCGATCGCGCTGTGGGGCCTGGCCGGCGCGGCGCTGGCCCGCAACAGCCGCCCCTTCGAACTCGTCTTCCTCGTCGTCGCCTACGCCACGACGCAAGGCCTGCCGTGGCTCGACGCGAGCGCGCGCGCCGCCGGCACCGCCATCGCGCACCTGGCCGGCGCGGGCCTGGCGGTCGCCGTGCTCGTGCTGCACGCGCGACGCGCCGGCACGCACCTGCCCCGGGATGGCGAGGCGTGACGCGGCGTCAGGCCGGCTTCGTGTAGCGCGCGGCCGCTTGCGCCGCCGCTTCCTCGAAGGAGTGCACGACGAGATCCATCGCCTCGTCCGCCGGCTCGAACTCGCCGTCGGACAGCAACGCGACGAACACCGCGTCGGTGAAGCGCTCGCGCAGCGGCGGCAGCCGTTCGGCGATGCGTTGCCACTCCTCGGGCGGGTTGGCGCTCACCACGAACAGCATCGCGATGCCGCCCGGGTTGGCGCCCTCCGGCGGGCCGCTTGCCAGGTCGTCCAGCGACAGGTGGCGCGCGTCGATGTCCTGGTTGCGCAGGATTCGCACCAGCAGCTCGGTCATCAGGTCGTCGCGCATCGAGCCCAGCCCGATGCACAGCGCCACCGAGCCCGGCGCCACCGCGAGAGGCCCCTGCCACTTGCCCATCGCGCGTTCGCGCTGCTGGCGCAGGTGGGTGCCGATGCTGGTGTCGTCCAGCACGGAGCCGCGGCGGTTGCGCCAGGACGGCCGGCACGCGTCGGCGCCCAGCGACTCGATCACGTGCGCCACGGTGCTCTTGACCCGCGCCTGCTGCTCGGGCGTGATGCTGTGCTTGGCCAGGTCGGCGCCCGCCAGCTGCAGCGCGGGCAGCAGGATCTTGTCGCAGTAGCGCGCGAACGACTTGCGCTTGAGGTAGGTGTGCGCCGCCGCGACGATCTCCTCGTGGTCGCCGACCATGGCGCGCTGGTAGAAGCGCTCGGACATCGACAGCGCGGGCGTGTCGCCCAGCAGCACGTCGATGAACGCGAGGCCCTTGATGTGGCGGCCCGCCACCACCAGGCACAGCGTCAGCGGCGTCGACACGAGCAGTCCGATCGGGCCCCAGATCCAGCTCCAGAAGATGGCGGCCACCACCACCGACAGCGGCGACAGCCCCGTGCTGTGGCCGTACAGCTGCGGCTCGACGACCTGCGACGCGATCACCTCGACCGCGGCGAACAGGCCCAGCACCTCGACCAGCATCGTCCAGCCCGGGTCGACGGCGGCGGCCATCAGGCCGGCGCTGCCCGCCGCGATGAACACGCCCACGTAGGGCACGAAGCGCAGCAGCGTGGTGAGCACCGCCCAGAGCAGCGCATGCGGCAGGCCGCCCAGCATCAGGCCCACCCAGACGACCGCGCCGACGCCGAAGTTCACGGCCAGTTGCGAGACGAAGAAGCGTGACAGTCGCTCGCCGGCATCGTTGAACGCCTGCGTGGTGCGCCGGATGTCCGAGCCGCCCAGCAGGCGGATGAAGCGGTCGCGCAAGGCCTCGTGCTCCAGCAGCACGAACACCATCACGATGAGCACGATGCTCGCGCGCCCCAGCGGTCCCCAGATCGACGAGAACAGGTGCGAGATCACCTCCACCGACGTCTGCGGCCGCGGCCGGATCTCCACCGGGACGGCACCTGACGCGGTCAGCGGCGCGCCCTGCATCAGGCCGCCCGCGGGCGCCGACGCCGCGCCGGCCTCCGCGCCGAGCCGGCTCATCATGCGGCTCGTCTCGCCCTGCATCACGCGGCCCACCGTCACCGCCTGCACGGTGCGGATCTTGTCGCGGATGGTGTCCTCGTACTGCGGCAGGCTCGCCGCCATCGACACCACCTGCGACACGATCACGCCCGCCAGGCCGCCCGCCACCAGCGTGAGCCACAGCACCGCGGCGAGCACCGAGGCCACCTGCGAGCGCAGCAGCCGCCGCATCTTGCGCACCAGCGGCGCGATGAGCAGGCTCAGCAACACCGCCAGCGTGATCGGCACCAGCACCTCGCGGCCGAAGTACAGCAGTCCGAGCACGACGGCGCCGTTGACGAGGCCGCCGGCATGGAACTTCATCGGAGTGGCAGGCGGGGCGGGCGGCTGGGGAGTCACGGCGGCTTTCGGGCGTCGGGTCGGCGGAGCCGCCGAGCTTAGCGCCGAAAGACTGACCGCCCTCTTTCGGAGGACATCAGCCGGACTCGTGCGGGCGCCATCCGTCCGGGCGTCGATGTCGATCCCGTCCCGCCCTGTTCGTCGTAGGCTTGGAAGCGGGCCGCACCCGGCGGTCCGCGCTCATCCGTTCCAGGAGACTGCAATGACGACCTACGTCGATGGCTTCGTGGTGGCCGTGCCCACGTCGAGCAAGGAAACCTACCGCACGTTCTGCCAGCAGATGGCCACGCTGTTCAAGGCCTACGGTGCGCTGGACGTGGTCGATTGCTGGGGCGACGACGTCCCGCCCGGCAAGCTCACGTCGTTTCCGCTGGCGGTCCAGGCCACGGAGGGCGAGACGGTCTGCTTCGGCTGGACGACCTGGCCGTCGCGCGAGGCGCGCCAGGCGGCATGGCAACAGATCGAGAACGACCCGCGCATGAAGGAGGCCGGGAGTCCGCCGTTCGACGGGAAGCGGATGATCTATGGCGGGTTCGAGAGTATCTCGGGCTGACGGGCGCCCGCCTGGCCGGCGTGGGCCGTGCGACTTCGCGCAGGGTGACGACCGTTTGCGCGCATCACGCACGCGCGGGCGCCTCGACCGGGATGTCGCCCGTCACCGCCCGGCGCAGCAACGGCCACAGCGCCCGGTGCGACTGCCTGAACCAGTCGAGGTGCCCGATCCCGCGCAGGCCGTGGTCGCGCGGCCGGACCTGCAGCGCGGCGTGCGGCGAGCCCGGCAGCGTTCGCAGCAGGTCGCGCACGGTCGCGGGCGTGGCGATGTCGTCGTCCTCGGCGTGCAGAACGATCAGCGGCGTGCGGACCTGAGCGTGGAAATCGGTGGCCTGGCCGGCGCGCACGGCGTTGGTCGCGTAGCCGCCGGCCGCGCACCACTGGCCCCACTGGCGCGCGACCTGCGCCGGCAGGTTCTCGCCCAGGCCCAGCCAGGCCGTGGGCGCGTAGCCGCGCAGCCAGGTGCCGATCGGCACGAGCAGGCGCAGGCCCAGCCGCGCCTTGAGCGCGAACGCGAGCCGCATGCCGCCGAACCAGCCGGTGGACGCGGCCACGCCCACCACGCGCTCGATGCAGCCGTGATTGGGCAGCAGCCCGATCATCTGGCCGCCCGCGCTGTGGCCCACGAGCACGACGCGCGGCGCGCCGCTGCGCCCGAGCAGCCACTGCAGCGCCGCGACCTGGTCCTGCAGGCCCCAGTCGACCAGGCGCGCGCGGCTGTCGGCCAGGGGGCCGACCAGCGACAGGCCGATGCCGCGGTAGTCGAACACCAGCGTCGCGTGCCCCTGCGACGCGAGCCAGTCCGCAAAGCGCCAATAGAACTGCTGGCGCACGCCGGTGGCCGGCGAGATGAGCACCGGCGCGGCCGCCGAGTCGCCGCGCGCCGCGAAGAAATGGCCCTGGAGACGCTCGCCATCGGCGCAGGTCAGCGTGACGGCTTCGGGCTGCAGGGGCTCGGTCCTTGGCGTGTCATTCATCGGGATCCCCCAGGGCCTGCACGTGTTCGAGCCAGCGGCCCACGGTCCGCAATTGGTCGTCGGTGAACCCGGCCACCAGGCGTTCGTTGATCCGGCCCAGCGCCTTGCGCAGCGCGGGCAGCAGCGCGCTGCCGGCGGGCAAGAGCCACACGCGCTGCGTGCGCGCGTCGGCCTCGTCGGCGCGGCGCGCGACCCAACCCAGCGCTTCCATGCGCTGCACCAGGCCGGACATCGCCGACGGGGCGAGAGCCAGCGCCTGCGCGAGCTGCCCCATCGTGGCGCCGTCCTCCCTGGCCAGCACGAAGAGCACGCCGCTCTGCGCCGGCGAAGGCGTGCCCAGGCCCGCGCGCGCGGCGCGCTCCTGCTCGGCGGCGACGAAGTGCTGCAGCCGGCGCTGGGCACTGTTGAGAAGGAAGATGAGGCGGGGAGGCTTGGCCATGACGTTCGATTTATTTCGCATGCGAAGTATATAGAGGTTGGCGCGACCGGCGCGAAAGCCTCGTTCGACGCGTCGCCGGCGGAGCGGAAAGCCCGCGGAAAGGAAATTTCGGCGACGATGCCGGATTCGCAGAACGACGCAGCTCCTCCATGGCCCCGCCCTCCACCGCCCCGGCACCCGCCGCCTTCTCCCCGTACCAGAAGTTCGTGGTCGGCCTGCTCGCCTTCCTGCAGTTCGCCGTCATCCTGGACTTCATGCTGATGGCGCCGCTGGGCGCGCTGATCATGCCGGCGCTGTCGATCACGCCGCGGCAGTTCGGCCTGGTCGTGTCGGCGTACGCGTTCTCGGCCGGCGTGTCCGGCTTCGTCACCGCCGGGTTCGCCGACCGCTTCGACCGCAAGAAGATCCTGCTGTTCTTCTACACGGGCTTCCTGGTGGGCACGCTGTGGTGCGGCCTCGCGCCGACGTTCGAGCTCCTGCTGGCGGCGCGCGTGTTCACCGGCGTGTTCGGCGGCGTCATCGGCTCGGTGGTGCTGGCCATCGCCACCGACCTGTTCGAGCCCGCGCTGCGCGGCCGCGTCATGGGCCTGATCCAGACCGCTTTCGCGGCCAGCCAGGTGCTGGGCCTGCCGATGAGCCTGTACCTGTCCAACAAGTGGAACTGGCACGTGCCCTTCCTCGTGCTGGCGGCGCTGGGCGTGGCCGGGCTGGTCGTCATCTGGACGAGGCTCGCTCCGGTCGATGGCCACCTCGGCAAGGCGCAGGAACACAACCCGTTCATGCACCTGCTGCACACCATCACCGAACCGCGGCACCTGCTGCCGTTCCTGACCGTGACGCTGCTGGCCACCGGCGGATTCATGCTGATGCCGTTCAGCAGCGCGTTCCTCGTGCACAACCTGGGCATCGCCCTGGAGCACCTGCCGGCGATCTACCTGTGCACCGGCCTGTGCACGATGGTGTTCGGCCCGATGATCGGCAAGCTGTCGGACAAGGTCGGCAAGTTCCGGGTGTTCCTGTTCGGCAGCGTCCTGTCGTCGGCCACCGTCCTGGTCTACACGCACCTGGGCGTGACGCCGCTCTGGGCGGTGGTGCTCGTCAACGTCGTGATGTTCGTCGGGATCTTCTCGCGCATGATCCCGTTCCAGGCCCTGTCGAGCCAGGTGCCCGAGCCCGCCCGGCGCGGCGCGTACAACGCCATCAGCTCGTCGATCCAGCAGGTGTCGGGCGGCGTCGCCTCGCTCATCGCCGGCCACATCGTCACGCTGGGCGCGGACGGCCGCATCGAGCATTTCCCGACCGTCGGCTACGTGGTGGCGGGCACCTCGGCGGTGACGATCCTGCTCATGTGGAACATCCATCGGCAGTTGCAGGCGCGCGCCGCGGCGCCATGACACCGGCCGGGGTCACCCCAGTCGCGCGCGGACGACCGGCATCGTGAAATGCCGCCCGATCAGCGTGTGCGCGAACAGGTAGTCGCAGCGCGAGCGGTCGCACAGCTCGTCCAGGTCGACATGGCCGTCGGCGTCGCAGGGGAACGAGAGCGGCTGCTGGGCCTCGACGAGCGGCTCGAAACGCAGTTCGAAGCTCAGGTCGGCAAAGCGGGCGGGAGCGTTCGTGGTCATGGATTTCTCCGGTTGCCGGGCTCCCTGCAAGGCGCGGACCTTGTCGGCCGACATGCCGGCCCGATGTCGTCCGCGTCCGAGCCGTAGGGAGTCCTTGACACCGGGGCCCAGCCTGGCAGAAGGCGGCCGAATGCGAGCCTTTTGTAGGACTGCACGCACGTCAGGCTGCGATAACGTCTGGCTTCGCGGTCGACGTTGCGCCGCGAAGATGCATCCATCGAACAGACCGTACTCACATGACCCCCACCCAAATCACCACCACCCCCGCCGAAGGTCCCGATCACCTCCATCCGCAGGACGATGCGTTCCTGGCGGAGTTCGACGACGAAGCGCTGGAACGTGCGCTCAAGACGGTGAACTGGAATCCCATGGACGTCGCGCAATTCCTGCGCACCGCCGCGTTCCGCTGACCTGTCCGTTCACGCGCGCGGCATGCCGCCGCGCAGAGCCTGTCCATCACGGCGCCGTCGTTTGGAGCCTGAGCAGGTTTGTTCAATACACGGGCCGGCCGCATGCGTAGCGTGCGTGCCATGCACCCCGCCCTCTCGATGGCCGCCTTCGCGCTGGCCACCTCCATCACGCCCGGCCCCGTCAACGTGATCGCGCTGTCGACCGGCGCGCGCCACGGCTGGCGCGCGAGCGTGCCGTTCGTCCTTGGCGCCACCGCCGGCTTCACCGCGCTGCTGGTGCTGGTGGGACTGGGCGTGCGCGGGGCGGCGCAGGCGCTGCCGGCGGTGGTCGGCACGCTGCGCTGGGCCGGTGGCGCGTTCCTGCTCTGGATGGCGTGGCGGCTGGCCGTCGACCGCGCGGCCATCGACGCCCCCGCCGCCGCGGCGCGCCCCGGCGCGCTCCAGGGCGCGGCGCTGCAGTGGCTCAACCCCAAGGCCTGGCTCGCGATCGTGGCGGGCGTGGGGCTGCACGCGACCGAGTCGGTGAGCCTGTTCGCGGCGATCTATTTCGGCGTGTGCTTCGCGTCCATCGGCGCGTGGGCCGTCGCCGGCCAGGCGCTCGCCGCGCGGCTGGCCAGCGCGCACGCGCTGCGTCGACTCAACATGGCGATGGCCGGACTGCTGGCGGCCAGCGCCGCGCTCATGCTGCGCGCGTGAGCGCGCCGCGGTAGTGGCCCGGCGTGGTGGCGAGGAGGCGCCTGAACGTGCGCTGCAGGTGCGCCTGGTCCGCGAAACCGAACTGCGCCGCCACGTCGGCGATCGCGCGCCCGCGCCGCAGCTCGCGGCGGATGCGGTGCAGCCGGCGGTCGACGAGGTAGGCGTGCGGCGTCATGCCGTAGCGGCGCTTGAACGAGCGCACGAGGTGCGCCTCGGACAGGCCCGCCACCGCGCACAGCTCGGCCAGCGAGAACGCCTGGTCGCAGCAATCGGTCAGCAGCGCGGCCACGCGCGCGAGGCCGGGGGAGGCGGGCTCCCCGCGCGGTTCGCAGGCATGCGCGTGCAGGGCGGTCGCCAGGTCGACGACGGACTCCTCGCGCGCAAGCGCGTCGGCCTGCGCATCCGCGAGGCGCTCGCACACCCGCGTGACGCAGGCGCCGAGCGCGCGGTCGCGCAGGGACGTGCGGTCGAACTCGCGCAGGCGCCCCGCGTGGTCGGCATCGAGCTGGCATTGCAGCTGCCGCCACCAGTCGGCGTCCAGGTAGACCATGCGGTACGACCACGCGCTGTCCGCATGCGGGTTGCACGCGTGCATCGCCCCGGGGTTCATCAGAACGACGCTGCCGGCGTGGACCTCGTCGGTGCCCCGCTCATGCACGTAGCGGCTGCGGCCGCCGGTGACGAGTCCCACCGAGACCGTGTCGTGCGAGTGCCGGCCGTACGCGACGGCGCGGGCGTCGATGGCGTCACGCACCTCCACGTGGGGCAGTCGCGGATCGCGCAGGAAGCGGTGCGTGAGGGCGGCGGACATCGGCTGATCTTCGCACGTGGGTCGGCGGCACGCTGGGAACGCGCCGTGCGACTTCGATGGCGCCAGGGGAAAGAGGGTGGCACGTGGATGGTTGAACCACCAAGCCACGTGTCACGCCGGCCGGAGCTACACCGGTAGAAGCGCGCGACCCGATCTCAGGAGAAAGATGGGTTGCATGAACCCACGCCTTGCCACTGACGTCCCCACGCGCATCCAAGGCGATGAAGGGCCGCGATGTCGCGGGCGGCCAGGCATGAGCGCGGCCCGCTGCGGCGCGGCGATTTCCAGGCGGCCCGGCGCATCAGTGCAAAATGCGGCCCATGCCCAATATCGCCGCCCTCCTGAAGGAAGAGATCTCCCGCGTCGCCCGCAAGGAGCTTCGACCCGTCGTCGAGACGTTGAGGAAACAGGGCGCCGCGCAACGGGCGGAGATCGCCAGCCTCAAGCGCCGCCTCCAGGATCTCGAACGGAAATTGAAGGCCGCCGAGCGCAGCAGCGGTCGACGTGCGGCGTCCGCGGCCCCTCAGGACACTGCCGCCACGCAGGAGGCGCCGGCGCAAGGACTTCGCTTTCGTCCGGCAGGGATGGCGAGCAATCGCCAGCGCCTGGGCTTGTCGGCCGCGGCGTTCGGGCAACTGATCGGCGCGACGGCCCAGTCGGTCTATGCGTGGGAGCAGGGCAAGTCCAAGCCGCACGCCAGGAACCTGGCCGCGATCGCGGCGCTGCGCGGCATCGGCAAGCGCGAGGTCGAAGCGCGCCTCGCGGCGATCGACGCCGCCAAGTAGCCCCCTGCCCGGCGGCCGGGAGCCAGGCCTCCTGCGGCGTGGCCGTGAAGATCGCATGAAGGCGCCCCCATCCGACGTCTCGGATCGGGGCCTGTTTATGCCGTCTTTATGCGCAGCCCCGGAAATTTGCCGACATCTTGACGCCTGAATTTCTACAGTTCATCTGTCGTATTCAGGAGGGCGTCCCATGGATGTCGTTGATGTCGTGCTCGCTGTCGCGTTCTGGCTGTTGATGGCCGGCATGGCCCGCGGCTGCGCGCTGCTGGCCGGGGGAGTCAAGCAATGACCTGGCTCCATGTGCTCGCAGGCGTGGTGTCGGCAGGCCTGCTGGTCTACCTGGTCATCGCGTTGCTGCAACCGGAGAAGTTCTCGTGACCAGCCATGCATGGTGCCTGCTGGTCGCCTACAGCGTCGTGTTGCTGGCACTGGCCATTCCCACCGGGCGCTACATCGCCAACGTGGTCGAGGGCAGGTTCGGGGTGCTGTCCCGGGTCGAAACGGGCCTTTACCGCCTGTGCGGCGTCAAGGCCGACCTCGACATGGGCTGGCTGCAGTATGCGCTGGCCCTGCTGCTGTTCAACGGCCTGGGCGTGCTGGCGGTCTACGCGCTCCAGCGCCTGCAGCAGTGGCTGCCGCTGAATCCGCAGGCGCTCGCGAACATCTCGCCGGATTCGTCGTTCAACACCGCCATCAGTTTCGTCACCAACACGAACTGGCAGGGCTACAGCGGCGAGCAGGCGATGAGCTACCTCACGCAGATGCTGGGCCTGGCCGTGCAGAACTTTCTCTCGGCCGCGACCGGCATCGTGGTCGTCGTCGCGCTGATCCGCGGCTTTGCGCGCCACACGATCCAGGGCATCGGCAACGCCTGGGTCGACCTGACGCGCGTGACGCTGTGGATCCTGCTGCCGATCTCGCTGGTCTACGCGGTCTTCCTGGTGCAGCAAGGCGCCGTGCAGAACTTCGATGCCTACCAGGACGTGCACACCGTCGAGGTCAACAGGTGGCAGGAGCCCAGGCTGGGCACCGACGGCCAGCCGATGAAGGATGCCAAGGGTCAGCCCGTGATGGCGGCCAAGTCCTCCGACATCCAGACGATCGCCATGGGGCCGGTAGCCTCGCAGGAAGCGATCAAGATGCTGGGCACCAACGGCGGCGGCTTCTTCAACGCGAACTCCGCGCATCCTTACGAGAACCCGACGCCGCTGACGAACTTCGTGCAGATGCTGTCGATCTTCCTGATCCCCGGCGCGCTGTGCTTCACGTTCGGGCGCATGGTCTCGGACAAGCGCCAGGGCTGGACGATCTACATCGCCATGTTCGTGCTGTTCGTGGTGGGCGCGGTCGGTGCCATGAGCTTCGAGCAGCAGGGCAACCCGCAGTTCGCCGCGCTGGGCGTCGACCAGTCGGCGACGGCCACCCAGGCGGGCGGCAACATGGAAGGCAAGGAGACGCGCTTCGGCATCGCCGAATCGGGCCTGTTCGCCACCATCACCACCGACGCGTCGTGCGGCGCGATCAATTCGTGGCACGACTCGTTCACCCCCTTGGGCGGCATGGTGCCGCTGGTAGACATGCAGTTGGGCGAGGTGGTGTTCGGCGGCGTCGGCACGGGCCTGTACGGCATGCTGGTCTTCGCGATCCTGGCGGTGTTCATCGCGGGGCTGATGATCGGCCGCACGCCCGAGTACCTCGGCAAGAAGATCGAGGCCTACGAGATGAAGATGACGTCCCTCGCCATCCTCGTCACGCCGCTGCTGGTGCTGGCCGGCACCGCCATCGCGGTGATGACCGACGCGGGCAAGGCGGGCATCGCCAACCCCGGCGCGCACGGGTACTCGGAGATCCTGTACGCCTTCACGTCCGCGGCCAACAACAACGGCAGCGCCTTCGGCGGCCTCTCGGCGAACACGCCGTTCTACAACGTCATGCTCGGCATCGCGATGTGGTTCGGACGATTCGGCGTGATCGTGCCCGTGCTGGCGATCGCCGGCTCGATGGCGGCCAAGAAGCGCATCGTGGCCAACGAAGGAACCATGCCCACGCACGGCGCGCTGTTCGTGTCGCTGCTGATCGGCGTGGTGCTGCTCGTGGGCCTGCTGAACTACGTGCCGGCGCTGGCGCTCGGCCCGGTGCTCGAGCACCTCGTACTCTGGAA
>Ga0209677_101071_pt1 | contig 12927 bp, 13 predicted proteins | sample AraplaCvi_mCL_r2_2_FD_184285 | JGI IMG/M metagenome (GOLD analysis project Ga0209677, IMG submission 184285) | Arabidopsis root microbial communities from North Carolina, USA - plate scrape CL_Cvi_mCL_r2 (SPAdes) (version 2) | ecosystem: Host-associated > Plants > Roots > Endosphere | place: USA... | reverse complement strand
GCGGCAATGGCGATTGCGGTCGCATGGCTGGTCTTTGCCTTCCTGATCGTGATGACCTGGCACGTTCCATTCCTCGAGGCGCTGGTGCCGAAATGGATGATCAAGGTGATCTATCCGATCGACAAGACCGATCTCGACATGTTGCGCTTCACGCATTTTCTGGCGCTGGCAACGCTGGTGTCGCGATTCGTGTCGCGCAACTGGGCGCCGTTGCGATCGCGCTGGGCGTATCCCCTGATGCTCTGCGGCCGCCATTCGCTGCCGATCTTCTGCATCGGCGTGTTCCTGTCGTTCTCGGCGCACTGGATCCTGATGCAATATACCCGTGGTGTCTGGGAGCAGCTTGTTGTCAGCGGTGCCGGCATTCTGATCATGGTGGCGGTCGCCTGGGTGTTGGATCGCGCCGAGGAAGTGCCGGACTTGTTTGTCGAGGTGCTGGAGAGCGAGACGGCCGAGACCGTGACCGGACCGGCCTTGTCAGCGCAGCCGGCAGGCGCGGCTGGTGGACCCTGAGGTTTGGTCGATTCGAGTCTTGCTGGGAGAAAGCGATGTCCCGACGCCTCCTGATGATGGCCGGCCTTGTTTGGGCGCTGAGCTGCGGTGCCTTGGCGCAGACGCCGTCACCGGAGGCGCTGACGGCGGCGCGCGCGCTGGTGACAACGATGAAGCTCGGCGATCAATACAAGGCGATGCTGCCCACCATCCTGCTCAGCATCAAGCCCATATTGGTGCAGGATCGGCCGGAGATCGAGCGCGACTACGACGCGATGACAGCGGTGACGCGCGATGTCTACACGCCCTATTACAACGCCATGGTCGACGGCGTCGCCGCACTTTATGCCAACAGCTTCAGCGTCGATGAGCTGCGGCAGATCGAGGCGTTTTATCGAACGCCTGCTGGCCAGAAGCTGCTGGAGAAAGCATCTGTGATCGCGCAGCAGAGTGACGATCTGGTTCAGGGCATCAGCCGCAAGGCGGCAGAGGAGCTCAAGGCACGTCTCACCGATGCATTGCGGCAGAAGGGTCACAAGCTTTGAGCTTATGACGTTGATGACGACCGGCGGTTACGAAGTTGGTAGTGATTATGAGTTCATTGTAACCAACGATTGTCGTTAGGAACTTGTCATGCGCGTGTATCTGGTGCGCCACACTGCATGCCTCGTATCAAAAATCTTTGTTCGACCTCTTGCAGCCGCCGGTGTACCAGTGTATTAGCGCCGTCCTTCGCAACGGCCATGGGTTCGGGCTCGCTGAGATCCCGACTGGTGCGTGCCGGTCTCCGGTGTCGTATTCCGCCAATGTGGGGAAACGTGATCGCAAGCTCATGGCGAGCGCCGGCGAAAGCCGGAGGTCCGGTTCGATTCCGATCGATTGCACCAACAAAGGATAGCTCAGTTTGGTTAGAGCAGATGATTTACACTCATCGGGTCGCGGGTTCGATTCCCGCTCCAGCGCTCCGCGCGTTAGCTTGAACAGCTAACTTGCCTCTGACGAGGACCGGACGCGCGCTTCAGTCGCGGTCCGGCCGTCAAGCCGAAAGGCTTTTCGACTAGATCAAGACACTGCAGGACCGGCTCTGCGCCGTGGCGGATACCGTCTCGCGCGTGCTGCCGGGAGAGCTGCGCATGATCGTTCAGGCTTGCCTGAGCGATTGCGCGCGTGCGTCCGTCGGCACGGCGAGGCTCAAGCCTCGGTCCGCTCGGTTCACGCAGGAAGCGTCGTCCGCGTCCTCACGTCCTTTGACGAATGAAATCCGCTTTCCGGACAAGCGCCGGAGAGCACAGTGAAGCGTGGCCCGAACAAGGCCATGCGATGGAGTGTGTTGTGACTTGGCATCTCGTGACGAAGAACGTGACGGTCGAGGATGGTGAGCGTGCGCTGGTCTGGCGCGACGGTCAGCTCGTGCGCGTGCTCGCGCCCGGCCGCCACACGCTGTTCGACCCGCTGTGCCGGCTGAAGACGCAGGTGTACGACGTCGTGCGCACCGAGTACTCGGCTGAGCGCTACGCAGTGCTGAAGGCTGCGCGGCCGGATCTCGCGGCGGAGCTGTTCACGGCGGTGGAGACCGGCGCGAACGAGGTTGCGATCGCAAGCCTTGATGGCCGGCCCGTGCATCTGCTGACGCCCTGGCAGACCCGCGTCTACTGGAAGGTCGCGACGACTGTTGATGTCGTGCGCATCGATATCGCGGCGGACCCTCGTGTGAGCGCGCGGCATCTGGCGATGATCGAGCGTAACCGTCCGACCATCGTGACCGAGGCTGTGGTCGAGAACCACGAGGCGGGCCTGCTTTACGTCGAGGGCCGGCTGACCGAGCGGTTGGCGCCGGGCCGGCACGCCTTCTGGGTGGTCGGTCGCAAGATCGAGGTGAAGCGGCTCGATCTGCGTCCGACGGCGCTGGAGATCACCGCGCAGGAGATGTTGACCAAGGATCGCATCGCGCTGCGGGTGACGCTCACGGCGTTCCGCCGGATCGTCGACGCCGAACGCGCGGTGGCGACCACGCCTGACGTGGATGCGTGGCTGTATCGTTTGGTGCAGTTCGCAATCCGCGAGGCGGTGGCGGGCCGCACGCTCGACGAGGTGCTGGCGGCCAAGGCCTCGCTCGATGCGGAGCTGCGCGACTATGTGCGCGCACGCGTCGCCGAGAGCGGTGTCGAGGTGACGGAGCTCGGCGTGAAGGACGTGATCCTGCCCGGCGAGATCCGTGAGCTCGTCAACAAGGTGGTCGAGGCGGAGCGGATGGCGAAGGCCAACCTGATCCGCCGCCAGGAGGAGACCGCGGCGACGCGCTCGCTGCTGAACACCGCCCGGCTGATGGAGGAGAACCCGCTGCTGCTGCGGCTCAAGGAGCTGGAGTCGCTGGAGCGGCTGGTCGAGAAGGTCGGCCGCATCGACCTGCATGCGGGCGAGGGCGCAGGCCTCGATGCGCTGCTCACCCGCCTGGTGCGGCTGAAGGCGCCGGATGCGGCGTAGTTCAGTCGTGCAACTAACAGGAAAGGCCGCCCACGGGCGGCCTTTCGCTATGTACGGTGATGTCGTTGGCGCTTACCGTTGGTTGGCAGTCGTGAAATCCAACATGATTTCGTGGTTATGGATTCCGGGCTCATCGCTTCGCGATGCCCCGGAATGACGAGCGGGGAGAGTTCGCGATTGATCGCGGGAGGAGCGCGATCTATCCTCTCGTCATTCCGGGGCGCCTCGAAGAGGCGAGCCCGGAATCCATAACCACGGCTGCCCGATGGCGTATTACGTCTATCTGCTTGCAAGCAAGAAGCACGGCACGCTCTATCTGGGCGTGACGAATGACATCGTGCGACGCGTCTACGAACATCGGACCAAGGCAGTGCCGGGCTTCACTAGTCGATATGATATCGGCAAGTTGGTTTGGTTTGAGATCTATGACGATGCGGTCAGTGCCATCACGCGTGAGAAAGAGCTGAAGAAGTGGCGGCGGGATTGGAAGATAAGACTGATCGAAGAACAGAATCCGAGTTGGGATGATTTGTATCCTGCGATATCCACGTGACGGCATATCCAAATCAGCGATCGTGGTTATGGATTCCGGGCTCAGCCCTTCGGGCTGCCCCGGAATGACGAGAGGAGAGAGCATGCGATCCATCTTCCGTCATTCCGGGGCATCGCGAAGCGATGAGCCCGGAATCCATAACCACGATACCGATGATAGCGTCGTGACGTTAGTGCCACGGTAGCCCGATTGGTTTCGTCCGCCGCGTCCGGCTCTTTACAAAGACCGAATTTGTAGTAGGACTACGGACCACGACTTTGCGGATATCCGCAAGCGAGAGACCCATGCCGTATTCGTATTCACGCCTGATCAAGGACATCGCGCTGCCGCTATGCGGACAGCGTGTCCTGTCGCGCGTGCAGGTCTCCGCGAACCACGCGCTGCCTGAAAGTATCAGGCTAACCGCATAACAGGGCAGTGGGTTTTCCCTCTGCCTTGGCAGAGAGAAATCCGCAAAGCCGTAGGTCCCCCCGGGGACATCAGCATCGCAACCAATCTCTCTGCCGGCATAGGGCCTTGCGCGACTTGCATCGCGTAGGGCCGACCTCGGGAGCCCATGGTGGGTTTCCGAAGTGGTACCGCATGAGAGAGGAGCAACAGATGCGAGCCGATCCCTACCGAGAGCGAGCGCGGGAGCTCGCGATCGAGGCCGGGCTCGACCCCGACGCCAAGATCGACCGGCCGGGCCAGCGCCCGATGCCGCTGTGGTGCACGTTCCGCGACGCCGTGCGCAAGGAGCAGCTTGCGCGCGAGGCGGAAGCGTTGGCCCATATCGTCGCGCACCGCCCGCAGGCGGCCGAGTACCAGAACAGCCCGCTGAAGGTATTCGGTCAGCACGAGGACGCCACCATCGCGCAGATGAGGAACTGCATGGCGGTGGGCAACGCCGTTGCCGGCGTGATCTGTGCCGACGGCCATCTCGGCTATGCGCAGCCGGTCGGCGGCGTGATCGCCTATGAGAAGCAGATCAGCATCTCCGGCGTCGGCTTCGACATCGGTTGCGGCAACATGGCGGTGCGGCTCGACACGCAATTCACTGCGATCGAGGACAAGGTCGGCACGATCATCAAGGACGTCGCCAGGGTGATCTCGTTCGGGGTCGGCCGCAAGAACGCGGAGCGCGTCGAGCATGAGCTGTTCGACGACGCTGACGCCTGGCGCGAGTCCGACATGGACGCGTATCGGCAGAAGGCGGTCGGCCAGCTCGGCACGGTCGGTTCGGGCAACCACTATGTCGACCTGATGCGCGACGAGGCAGGCTTCGTCTGGATCGGCGTGCATTTCGGTAGCCGTGGCCTCGGCCACACCTCGGCGACGCGCTACCTCAAGGCAGCCGGCGGCAAGGACGGCATGAACGTGCCGCCGGCTGTGGTCGACGAGGACTCAGAGCTCGGGCGGCGCTACATCGCCGCGATGCAACTCGCGGGCCGCTACGCCTATGCCGGACGCGAGTGGGTGGTCGAGCGGGTGCGCCAGATCATCGGCGGCGCGGTCACCGACAGGGTGCACAACCACCACAACTACGCCTGGCGCGAGACGCACGGCGACAAGGAGCTGTGGGTGGTGCGCAAGGGTGCGACGCCGGCGTTTCCCGGCCAGCGCGGCTTCGTCGGCGGCTCGATGGGCGACGACGCCGTCATCATCGAGGGCGTGGAGTCGGAGGAGGCCAAGGCCTCGCTGTACTCCACCGTGCATGGCGCCGGGCGGATGTTCGGGCGCAAGGAGGCCAAGCGGCGCTTCACGCGCGCCGAGATGGACGCGTGGCTGCAGGGCCGCGGCGTCACGCTGGTCGGGGCCGACCTCGACGAGAGCCCGATGGCCTATCGCCGTCTGCCGGAGGTGCTCGCCGAGCACGCCGGCTCGGTGAAGGTGGTGCACACCTTGCGGCCGTTCGCGGTCGCGATGGCCGGCGAGGGCGAGTTCGATCCGTTCAAGGATTGAATGGCGCTTGCTCGCGACGACAAGAAAGGCCGCCCACGGGCGGCCTTTTGCTAAGGTTGGATGGAGGCGTGAGATGAGTGGGATCAGGTGGAGAGCGAAGAACATCGGGACGATCGAGAGCTTTCTCTCGGCGGACGAGTGCGACGACTATATCCGGTGCGGCGAAGCGAGCGGTTTCGCCGAAGCACCGGTGTCGACGTCGGCGGGTATGGTCATGATGAAGGACGTTCGCAACAACGATCGGGTCATGATCGAGGATGCTGTTCGTGCGCAAGCGCTTTACGAAAAGTTGTCTGTCCATCTGTCGCCGCGCTTCCAGAAGAAGTGGACGCCAGCCGGGTTGAACGAGCGGCTGCGGCTCTATCGCTATGACGTCGGACAGAAGTTTGATTGGCACCGAGACGGTTGTTTCGAAAGGGACAATGGCGAGCGAAGCCACGTCACCTTCATGGTCTATCTGAATGACGATTTCGAAGGCGGTGCGACATCCTTCTGTGATGACAGCGGCCTGATGCCCGATGGTCCGATTCGTATCCGGCCGGAGAAGGGGAAGGCGCTGTTGTTTCACCATCCGATTATGCACCGCGGCGATCCAGTCACCAACGGACGCAAATACGTGCTGCGCACCGACGTGATGTATCGGCGCGAATGATTTGGAAGCTCGTTGCTTCGAGGAAGAGCCGCCTACGGGCGGCTTTTCGCATCGTGGTTGTCGATCCGTTGCGGGACCATGTGTTCCGGACCATGTCGCCGCGAGAGCCGGACGCTGCATGTCACCGAGCTGCAATGAAACATCTGCTTCATGTGAGGAGCGCAGCCTGACGCTGGTGCGTCGACACGGTTCTTGGTAATCAGGTATGTCGTGTGGGGCTCTGAAAAAGGGGCGGGGAAATGTCTGACGTGCCGGCGCAAGCCGACGAGCAACCGCGACGGTACTTGCTGTCGATCTGGTGGCGGCCGCGGGAGGCGATCGAGCGCATCGTTGCAGGCCCTCCGAACCATTTCTTGGTGCTGTTGCTCGCGGTGCTCGGCGGTGCTGCGTCGGCGGTCAACACGCTCAGCAGCTTCGGCGTCGGAACGGATCTGATCGACTGGCGGGGCCTGCTTGGGTGTCTCGTCGTCGGCGGCGTGTTCTCTGTCCTCAATCTCTATGTTGCCGCCTTCATCGCGAGCTGGCTGGGACGTCGGATGGGAGGCTCCGCTTCGGCCGCCGCAGTGCGCGCCGCATTCGCCTGGGCCATGTTGCCGGTGATCCTCGGCCTCATGATGGTGCTGTTGCTGGTCTTCGTCTTGCGCAGCATTGCTGTCGCCGGCGCGGAGCCGTTACCGCATATGCTGCAGCTCGTCGGAGGCGCTTTCGGTATCTGGGCGGCAATCTTGGCTCTGCTGATGCTGGCCCGAGTCGAGCAGTTCGGCTTCTGGAAGACGATTGTCCTCTATGGCGCAGTGGCGTGGCTATTGCCGTTCCTGGTCGCGCTGGGCATCAGGTCGTTCCTGTACCAGCCGTTCAGCGTCCCGTCCGCCTCGAACATGCCGACGCTGCTGGTGGGCGATAACGTGTTCGCGACGAAGTATGCCTATGGGTATAGTCGCTATTCGCTGCCCTTTGCGCCGCCGCTGTTCTCTGGACGCATCTTTGCGAGCAAGCCGGCGCTCGGCGACCTCGTCGTATTCCGGTTGCCGAAGGACGGCCGGACCGACTACGTCAAGCGGATCGTCGGGCTACCCGGTGACCGTGTCCAGATGAAAGAGGGGCTGCTCTACATCAACGACACGCCGGTGCAGCGCGTGCAGATCGACGATTTCGCCGGCACCGATGCTTGCGGTACGCAAGGCGATGTGTCCGTCAAGCGGTGGCGCGAGACCCTTCCGAACGGTGTGAGCTACGAGACGCTGGATTGCGTCAACCATGGCTTTTACGACAACACGTCGGTCTACATCGTGCCGGCCGGCCATGTCTTCACGATCGGGGACAATCGCGGCAACTCGATCGACAGTCGCGTGCTGTCCAGCGTCGGCTACATTCCGTTCGATAACATCATCGGTCGGATCGGCATGATCTTCTTCTCCGCCGCGCGTGGCGCTGAGGGTGAGCCGGCCGGCACCCGCTGGGACCGGATCGGGACGTTGGTGAGATAGCGATCTGGAACGGTCATTGCCGCCGTATCAGCGGCGCGGGCTTGCGACGGGGACGGTTGATCGGCTTCACAGCGGCTCTGCCTGTCTTGTCGTCCGTGATGGTGATCGTCTTGTCCTGCTTGCCGGCGAAGATCGCCCTTTGCCTCTCCATCTCCAGGTGCTTGCCGGGAACGCCAAGGTCTGCTTCGGGCCTCGTCTCGTCGGTCCCCACGCTTGCGTAGTCCGGATGGGCGTGGACGACCTCCACCATTCCGGCGATGTCCTTGGGACTGATGGCGGCTCCGAAGCCTTTCGTTTGGTGAAGCCCGTATCTCAGCACGACCTCCTTGACCGTCCAGACCAGGCGTCCCAGCGGGCTGCCGACGCCGGGAGGCAGCACGGGAGGCACCAACGGGCTGAAATCCGAGATGAGCGAATACGTCATTTGCGTGAGATAGCCTGCCACCTCGTCGTGCAGTCGGAGGACTTTCCATTTGTTGATGTCGACAATGGCATGCGTGCATTCATGCAGAAGCTGGGCGCGATCCGTGTAGTCGAGTGGCGGGTTCCCCCGCTGCGTCGTCAGCTCGTTGAGATGACTGCTATAGTACGCAAGTGCGTCGTTCCCGGGTGTGACCGTGATGTCACCGGCATAAATGCAGTCGGACACCTTGCGGAACTCCTCGGCGTTGACCTTGATCTGGCCGACGGAGAAACTGATCCTGCCGAGTGCCGGATCATTCAGGGCCTTGATGACGTCGTCCTTCGTGATGGGCATGCGAGGCGCTCCGTGGAACGGTTGCAATCTCGGCCGGTGGCATATTGGTCGCTTGGCGCCTGCATCATGTTCAATCAGCGTCCAGACACCGCTACGGACAAAGACCGGGCAGATGGCTATCAGCTCTGCCGCAGTTGCGATGATACCTGTCTGGCCTGAGACGCGACGACGTCAGGTCGGTCATCATTGCATGATCGAGTGCAATAAGCGTCGCTCGAATGGACGACGTGCCCTCCCGGGAACGGTATTTTGCTGCGTCGGACGCCTGGGGGCGTCCTGGGAAAGGACAGGGGATTCGTGGTTATGGATTCCGGGCTCGGCCCTATCGGGCCGCCCCGGAATGATGGGAGGAGAGAGCACGCGATTTATCTCGTCGTCATTCCCGGGGCGACGCAAAGCATCGCGCCCGGAATCCATAACCGCGATCATCGATGATATCGCACGATCATCGTGATGCGAAAAAACAAAACAAAAAGGGCGCGGTTTGCACCGCGCCCCTCGTAGCTTCGAAAGGAGCCTGGACTGTTAGAAGTCCATGCCGCCCATGCCGCCGCCCGGAGGCATCGCGGGGCCGCCTGCGTTCTTCTTCGGCAACTCGGCGATCATGGCTTCCGTGGTGATCAGCAGGGCCGCAACCGAGGCTGCGTTCTGGATCGCGGCACGCACGACCTTGGTGGGATCGATGATGCCCTTGGTGACCAGGTTGCCGTATTCGGCGTTCTGCGAGTCGAAGCCGTAGGCGTACTGCTCCTTCTCGAGGATCTTGCCGACGATCACCGAGCCGTCCTCGCCCGCGTTGATGGCGATCTGGCGGGCCGGAGCAGAGAGCGCCTTGCGCACGATCTCGATGCCGGTCTTCTGGTCGTCGTTCTTGGCGCGGATGCCCTTGAGCGCCTCGGAGGCACGGAGCAGGGCGACGCCGCCGCCCGGCAGGATGCCTTCCTCGACCGCCGCACGGGTCGCATGCATCGCGTCATCAACGCGATCCTTGCGCTCCTTCACCTCGACCTCGGTCGCGCCGCCGACGCGGATCACCGCGACGCCGCCCGCGAGCTTGGCGAGACGCTCCTGCAGCTTCTCACGGTCGTAGTCCGAGGTGGTCTCCTCGATCTGCGCCTTGATCTGGGCCACGCGCGCCTCGATGTCGGCCTTCTTGCCGGCGCCGTTGACGATCGTGGTGTTCTCCTTGTCGATCATGACCTTCTTGGCACGGCCGAGCATCGAGAGGTTGACGTTCTCGAGCTTGATGCCGAGGTCTTCCGAGATCGCCTGGCCGCCGGTCAGGATCGCGATGTCCTGCAGCATGGCCTTGCGGCGATCGCCGAAGCCCGGCGCCTTGACGGCCGCGACCTTGAGGCCGCCGCGCAGGCGGTTGACGACCAGGGTCGCGAGGGCTTCACCCTCGACGTCCTCGGCGACGATCACGAGCGGCTTGCCGGTCTGCACGACGGCTTCGAGCAGCGGCAGCATCTCGTTCAGCGAGGAAAGCTTCTTCTCGTTGATCAGGATGTAGGCGTCGTCCATCTCGACGCGCATCTTGTCGGCGTTGGTGACGAAGTAGGGCGAGATGTAGCCGCGGTCGAACTGCATGCCCTCGACGACATCGAGCTCGGTCTCGAGCGACTTGGCTTCCTCGACGGTGATGACACCCTCGTTGCCGACCTTCTTCATGGCGTCGGCCAGGAACTTGCCGATCTCGGCATCGCCGTTCGCCGAGATGGTGCCGACCTGGGCGATCTCGTCGTTCGAGGTGACCTTCTTGGAGTTCTTGACGAGGTCCGCGACGACGGCCTCGACCGCGAGGTCGATACCGCGCTTCAGATCCATCGGGTTCATGCCGGCGGCAACCGACTTGGCGCCTTCGCGAACGATCGCAGCCGCGAGCACGGTCGCGGTGGTGGTGCCGTCGCCGGCCGCGTCAGCGGACTTGGAGGCGACTTCACGCACCATCTGCGCGCCCATGTTCTCGAACTTGTCGTCGAGTTCGATCTCCTTGGCGACGGTGACGCCGTCCTTGGTGATGCGGGGAGCGCCGAACGACTTGTCGAGCACCACGTTGCGGCCCTTCGGGCCGAGGGTGACCTTCACGGCATTGGCGAGAATGTCGACGCCGCGCAGCATGCGGTCGCGGGCGTCAACGCCGAACTTCACGTCTTTGGCTGACATAAATGGATATCCCTGAGTTGAATTGTTGTCTCACCCCTTGGGTTGGGCGCCTGCAGGCGCTCCCTCAGGGTGAAGCGGATGCGGCAGCGCTTAGGCGGCCTTCTTCTTGGCGCCGGCGTCGGTGAGAACGCCCATGATGTCGCTCTCCTTCATGATCAACAGCTCCTTGCCGTCGATCTTGACCTCGGTGCCGGACCACTTGCCGAACAGCACGCGGTCGCCGACCTGGAGGTCGAGCGGGACCAGCTTGCCGGTCTCGTCGCGGCCGCCGGGGCCGACGGCGATGACCTCGCCCTGCGAGGGCTTTTCCTTGGCCGTATCGGGAATGATGATGCCGCCAGCGGTCTTCTCTTCGGCGTCGATGCGCTTGACCACGACGCGGTCGTGAAGCGGACGGAAGTTCATACAGTCCTCCTAAGCTATTGAGGTATTGCGGGAGTTTTTGAAGATTGGCAGTCACTGCTGACGAGTGCCAGCAGGCGGAAACGACATAGGCGAGAGTTTTCTCGCGGGCAAGGGCTTGTAGCAGAAAAATTAGCAGTCAAACGGGGCCTCTGCCAAAGGGTCCCGGCATCGTTAACGGGGCCAGAACAGATCGTGAAACCCCGTATTAGCACCCGGGCTAAGTCGCTGCTAATGCAGGAATTTTCAACAGAGCGTTAAACTTTTAGGCTTGAGATCGGTTGGTCGCATGCGTCACAATTCTTTCAAGTGAGCGCATCTTTCGCCGGGTGGCTCTGTGCCGGTCGCCACTTTCGCAAAATGCGCTTCCTGCAAATGGAGGTTGGCATGAGTTCGCGGGTTGGTGTTTCCGAGGACTTTCGGAAACAGGTTCTGGGTTACGGGCTGACGACGGCGCAGATCCTCTATCGGATGCCAGATCATCCCTCGCTGCTTCAGACCTATGTCTGGCAGAACTACGACCTGTTCCCGAAATTCCCGGCGCTGCAGGATTTCCTCAGCTTCTGGCAGGAGAAGCTGGAAGGGCCGCTTTATGCAGTCACGGTCGCCCATTCCAAGCTGATCAAGCCCGCGGAGCTCCGCGCCGTCGACGGCGTATTCCGGCTGCAGTAGGCGGTAGCCGCAACACCGGTGTCATTCCGGGGCATCGCGCAGCGATGAGCCCGGAATCCATTGGGCGGCAGAACGTGTGGTGAGATGGATTCCGGGCTCGTGCTTCGCACGCCCCGGAATGACGACCTCTTATTTGATCACCGTCGAGTTCGCCAATGAGCAGGTGAACTGTGCTACCCTTGGTTTCAGAGGAAACCGAGGGAGAGCACGATGGCCAGCAAGAGCCGCTCGAAGACGCCTGCATCACGCGCCGCTGCCAGACGCGGCGCCACCAAGACATCAGCGCCCAACACGTCAGCGCCCAACACGTCAGCGCCCAACACGTCAGCGCTCAAGACATCAGCGCTCAAGACATCAGCGCCTAAGACATCGCCGCGCAAGGCTACCGCCAAGCCGAGCGCGCGCAAGACGCTCGCAAGCACCGCCCGCGCGACGCCTGCGGCCAAGCGTCCGAAACAGCGCGTCGCGATCAGCCATCTCCGTGAAGAGGACTTCAAGACCGACGGCTTGCGCGCCTATGCGGCCTATCGCGATCTCGGCATTGTGGACGCCACCCACGGCCTGGCGCGGGCGCATGTGATCCGGCTCTTGCCACCGTGCAATCCGAAAGAAGTCTCGAAGCTGCACACCCACGCCGTCGAATTCCAGATGGTCTATGTGCTGAAGGGCTGGGTGAAGACCTACATGGATGGCGTCGGCGAGACTGTGATGGAACAGGGCAGCGCGTGGACCCAGCCGCCGAGGATCCGGCACATGATCCTCGACTATTCCGATGACGTCGAACTGCTCGAAGTGATCTTGCCGGCGGATTTCAAGACCGTCGAACTGACGGCGTGAGGAGCGCCTGGCCCTCCCGCCGTCATTCCGGGGCGCGACGAAGTCGCGAGCCCGGAATCCATCGTGGCAGGAGGTGTGGTGAGAAATTCCCCGCTCGCGCTGCGCGCGCCCCGGAATGACGACTCCACGAGGAGCGTCACGTCAGCACACCGACGATCGCGCCCATCAGGCAGGTCGTCAGCGTGCCCGACACGATCGACTTCAATCCGAGCGCGTTGATCTCGTCGCGCGGCTCCGGCGCCATGGTGCCGAGGCCGGCGATCATGATCCCCAGGCTGCCGAAATTGGCGAAGCCGCACATCGCATAGAGCATGATCAGCCTGGCGCGCGGATCGAGCGCGTTTGTGTCGAGCCTGGAAAAGTCCACATAGGCGATCGGCTTGTCCAGCAGCAATGTGGCAGTACAGGCGATCGCTAGAAAGCGCCCGATCCGCGATACCGGGCAGTTACCAATCGGATGGTTTCACCGCCCCCGCCGGGCGGG
>Ga0209677_101070_pt1 | contig 12930 bp, 10 predicted proteins | sample AraplaCvi_mCL_r2_2_FD_184285 | JGI IMG/M metagenome (GOLD analysis project Ga0209677, IMG submission 184285) | Arabidopsis root microbial communities from North Carolina, USA - plate scrape CL_Cvi_mCL_r2 (SPAdes) (version 2) | ecosystem: Host-associated > Plants > Roots > Endosphere | place: USA... | reverse complement strand
AATTGGTCGCGGAAGAAGCGGCTGAAGCTGTGGACCAGGATCACATCGAACGCCGGCGGCTTGACCATCGCCGCGTCGACCATGTGCTGGAACTCCGGCCGCCGATCGTCGGTCGCGGACGCGCCCGGCTCGACATAGTCGGCGACGATCTCCCACCCGCGCGACAGGCAGTAACCCTTCGCCTGGCGGCGCTGATCCGGGATGGAGAGATCGCTCTCGGCCTGCCGTCCCGTCGAGACTCGCAGGTACAGCGCCGCCCGAACCGTTGCAGCCATGGTGATGTCCTCTCAGCCTTTCCCAAACAACTCGTCGAACAGATCACCGAACCAGGCTTCGAACACATCGATCTCGGTTTTGGTCACCGGCACGTCCTTCGGCCAGTCGTCCGTCACCGCCCATGTTATCGCAACGCGCTTCGCTCGTCGCCGGCCAGGACGCGCTGGCGCATGCGCGTAGTCATAGAGATCGTCAAGTGGCGCGCTGGTCGGCGGACGCCGTAGCCGCGATTCGTGAGCAGGAGCCATGGCGCCACTGTGGCAAGCCAGGCCAATCCACAGAACGGCCGATGTCTACGCCACGTTACGCTGGGGTGCCGCGAAAGAGGCCAGCTGCTCAAAGGCAGGATAAAGCACGCAAGGTGCGTGCCGTCGGTTGGTGTCGGAGGCACCAGCAAATTCCAATGACGCAGCAAACATTGCGAGATACCGGCACAACCTGCCGTTCTCACCAACGCGCCGCTGTTACAAAGCTTTAGAACACCTTGCGGTACCCAAGATGACTCAGCGGCAAATTGTTTCCACACTGATCCTGGTCGCTCCCTTCGACACCAGCACAGATGCGCTCGCGCTAAGCGAGTAGCCATTATCGCTTGGCGGCAAAGGCTCAGTGTCAGCCCGTCAAGCAAGGCTCGCGTTTCTCGCGACCGGCTCGCCGGCTTGCGGCCTTGACCGGCTACCGACGAACCGGCTGAGCTCGCCCCGAGCACGCAGCTCTCGGTCGGTAGTGTCGGGTATTGTTGATAGCGGACCAGTGAGCGGACGCGGCAATCTCGACGCGAATGACCCAACTCGGAAATTCCAGACAACGATTGTTTCCTAGCCACAGGGAAGCTTGCGATTTGTCCGAATCTGCATAGCCGCGACAAAGTGTCCTGCTCAGGACAAAAGTCCCTTCTGCCGGACCTGCATAGTCGGGCCTCCCGCTTTGGGTAAGCTGACAGAACAAGCCGACAAAGGATGCGTTCGCTGCACGCGACGGTCCGAGATCCGGTGCGTCAAGTCACCGACCATCATACGAGTCCGCAAGTAGGAGAATGGCATGGGCAGGAACGCGAGTACGTTGATGTTGGCCGCCATCTTGACGGCCTTGGCCTGCGCTCCCGCAGGAGCCCAGCAAACGACCGGGGTGCCGGGGTCGCCCGGTGCGACAACCACCATTGATGGCAGATACCTGCCCCCACCGCCGCAGCCGTTCAGGGGCGACATCGATCCCAACGCCGCGCAGTCGAAGCCGTATTGGCCAGCGCTCACCGTGCCGCCCAAGGGTGCACCGAACATCCTGTTGATCATGACCGATGATGTCGGCTTCAGCGCGCCCAGCACCTTTGGCGGCGTCATCCCGACACCGACCCTGGACCGCATCGCCCAAACGGGTCTGCGCTACACGGCCTTCCACACCACAGCGCTGTGCTCGCCGACGCGGGCCGCGCTCCTCACCGGCCGCAACCATCATTCGGTGGGCACCGGCGTCGTCGTCGATCAGGCGACAGGCTACCCCGGCTACAACAGCGTTATCCCACGCGACGCCGTCGCCATCGGCGAGATCCTCCGGCAGCAGGGCTACGACACCTCGTGGTACGGCAAGGACCACAACGTACCGCAATGGGAGGGAAGTCAGGCCGGCCCCTTCCACAACTGGGCGACCGGGGCCATCAAGGGCTTCGACTACTACTACGGCTTTGTCGGAGACGACACCAGCCAGTGGCAGCCGAACAACCTGTTCCGCAACACCACGCCGATCCAGCCCTACCTCGGCAATCCCGGCTGGAACCTGATCACCGCCATGGCAGACGAGGCGATCGGGCGGATCAAGATGCTGAACGAAGTGCAGCCGGATCGGCCGTTCATGATCTATTACGCGCCCGGCGGCACGCACTCGCCGCATCACCCGACGAAGGAATGGGTCGACAAGATCAGCGCGATGCACCTCTTCGATGAGGGCTGGAACAAGCTGCGCGATACGATCTTCGCCAACCAGAAGAAACTCGGCGTGATCCCGCAGAACGCCCAGCTCACCGCTTGGCCGAAAGACCTTCCGCAGTGGGACACGCTTTCGCCCGAGGCGAAGAAGCTCTACATTCGCCAGGCTGACGTCTATGCGGCGTACCTGGCGTATACCGACGACGAGATCGGTCGTGTGGTCCAGGCGATCGCGGACGTGGGCAAGCTCGACAACACGCTTGTCATCTACATCAGCGGCGACAACGGCGCGAGCCCTGAAGGCACGCTCAATGGCCTGTACAGCGAGTTCGCAGTCGCCAATGGCGTGCACCCGACGGTGGAAGAGAACATGAAATTCTACGACGCCTGGGGCACCGACCAGACCTATCCGCACTACGCGGTGGGCTGGGCATGGGCATGGGACACGCCGTATCAGTGGACCAAGGAGGTGGCCTCGCACTTCGGTGGCACCCGCAACGGTATGGCCATGGCATGGCCCGCGCGCATCAAGGATGCCGGCGGCATCCGCAACCAGTTCCACCATGTGATCGACATCGTGCCGACGATCCTCGAAGCGGCTGGCCTCCCGGAGCCGGTGACGGTCAACGGCGTGGCCCAAAAGCCGATCGAAGGGGTGAGCATGGCGTACACCTGGGACAAGGCCAACGCGAACGCGCCGGGCCAGCGGACGACGCAGTACTTCGAGATGTTCGGTACCCGCGCGATCTACAACGATGGCTGGATCGCCTCCGCACCTCCCATCCAGGCGCCCTGGGACATCACGTTGGCAGAGCCGCCCAAGGATGTCATGAACGGCTTCCACTGGGAGCTCTACAACCTCAACGAGGACTGGACACAGGCCAACGACCTTGCTGCCAAAATGCCGGACAAGCTGCGCGCGATGCAGCAGCTGTTCACCATGGAAGCAGCGAAGTATCAGGTCTTTCCGCTCGACGACACCCGCTTGGCCAGGTTCATTTCGGAAAAGCCGAGCTACTCCCCCGGCCGGACCGTCTTCACCTATGCGGGCGAACTGAGCAATGTGCCCTTCCCGGAGACCGGCACAGCGCCGAGCCTGCTGAATCGGTCATACACGATCACGGCGGAGATCGAGATTCCTCAAGGCGGCAGCGAGGGAATGCTGGTCACCGACGGCGGTCGTTTCGGCGGATACGGCTTCTATCTGCTGAAGGGCCGGCCGGCGTTCACGTGGAATCTCCTGCAACTGGAGCGTGTCAAGTGGCAGGGCAAGGAGGCGCTCGCACCCGGCAAGCACACACTGGCGTTTGACTGGAAGTACGACGGCCCCGGCCTGGGCAAGGGCGGCAGCGGCACCTTGACGGTGGACGGCAAGATCACGGACAACCATCCCATGCCGCACAGTTTCCCCATCACCCTCCCATGGGACGAGACCTTCAACGTCGGCCTCGATACCGGCACTTCAGTGGACGATCAGGACTACCAGGTGCCGTTCAAGTTCACCGGGAAGATCAACAAGCTGACGGTGAAGCTCGGGCCGTCAGAGATATCAGTCGCAGAGAAGGAGAAGGCAGATAAAACGACTGGTCGCAGCAGGCAATAGGCGCGTTGTCGGCGGCGCGATCGACGGCGGGCAGCCCATGCGGGGCTGCCCGTAAATATGAAGCGCGACATGGAAAGCAACGTATGGCGATGATCTGGCCACCGACCATCAACGGTGGTTGCACCACGGCCGACGTCCAGAATTGGCCCATCACGTCGATCCCGCGGCTGGTCGAAAGGGCCGCTATCGAAGGGTAACCGGACCACCAGCGAAATCGGGAAGACGGCCGCCCGTAAGGCGTAGCGCAAGATCGTAGTCCATCGGCGGTTATCCGGCAGGATCGTCTTGGCGGCCGCAGCATCATAGCGCCACGGCGAAGCAATAGTGCCCATCTTCATCGGCCGTGGCGCGCCATCTATGCTATTCAAATCACCGATTTCTGCATCGGCCGAAATCGCCCCAGACTAAGATTTCCCTTTAGTCTGAGGAATTTCTTCCCGAGCGGTGCTGACGAGGCGGCGGGGAGCTGCCGACCCACGCTTCCATCTACGATTTTATCATTTCCGTCTTGGTCTTTGCTTGGCAAAGCTTCGCCGCAACGGTCGAGGCTTACTCGCGAAGCCAGCAATGACCAGTCTTGGAGATTCGAACCCGCAACCACCGTCACGAGCGGTGGGAAAGGGTCAACGGCAATTGGTGCAGTGAAAGGCGCGCTGATTGTGGAATGGACGGGGCAGGGCAGCCGGCTTGTGATGCGCGCGCGAGCGCATATAGTCTCATAACAAATAAGCTCCCAAACCTCCCAATCCTCCCATTAGGAATCCAAAGTGTTTGATACCCAACGAGTTAGTTAGATCGGTCGTTTTTGGCTTTCCTCCCGAAAGCTCCCAACGATCCTCCCGGCGCTGAAAAATTCCAGTTTGGAATTTTTCAGCCGGTCAAGGCGGCGGCCCTTAGGCAAGGCGGCCGATGTTTTGGACTTCCAGCAAATCGAGGGGATTCGAGATGTTGGAGATGGTGATGAGCGATGTTGGCGGAAACCTGCAGCAGGTGCGGATTGCGCTGGAGGGGATTACAGGCGTCGAGACCAAAGCGCCGGCGCCGGTCAGGCCTGAGAGCTATTTTCGTGATCGCGCGGGTTGGGCGTGAACGCGAGACGGTCGATAGCTTGCGCCGGAACGGCGTGCGCTCGGAATGGCCGAGCTACGAAGTGCTCGAAGCCAAACGGGAACGCGGCACTAAGCGGCTTGTACGCCGGATGCGCCGGGTCGGCGTGCTGCCCGGATATGTGTTTGCGTCGCCGGCGATTGACGTAGATTTCGAAGATCTGTTGAGACGGGTAGTCGGTGCGATCGACATCGCGCGGAAGGACTCAGGCAAGCCGCTATTCATTGGCGAGGCTGACCTTGAGATCATCAGGCGGATCACGATCGGGCTTAATGCGCCTCGGCCGAACAAGGTTGATCATGACTTCAAGCGTGGCGAGAAGGTCAGGTTCATCGACGATGTCGTGCGTATATGGCCGGCGGGTACCGTCGAGAAGCTTGCACAGGATGGGCGAATCGGTGTTGAGGTCGAACTGATGGGGCGGAAGATGATCATCTGGGTTCTTCCGCATCAGATCGAGCAACGCAAGCATCGCCCCGCACGGGATGCGGGATCCCAGCCCAAGGCGCTCGACGGCGGGAAAACCTGAGACACCCGCTTCACATGAGCCTTCCGTGCTCATGTGCGACGCTATGGAAACAACGCCCGCGCCGTCAGCCCAGCTGGCGGCGTTTTCGTTTTCATAGGTTGTGCGGTTGACCGTTCGCGTTAGCCGTTGCCCTCCTTGGGCGTTTCCTCCCTAGACTTGGGCCGCCCGCGTTCCGGTCGCTTCGACGAACCGAGCGCGGGCGGCTTTCTTCGGCAGGTACCGCATGGCGCTGCGCAGCATCGGCCGCAAGCTCGCGCCATCATCACGGCGGAAGGTGCAGCCGGCAGCAAAAGTGGCCGAGAGTTTCTACCTGTCGCCCGAATGGCGGATGCTGTGTGAGGAGTTGAAGTGCGAGCGTTGGCCTCTGCTCTTTGCCAGGCAAGGTCATGCCTGCGAAGACCCAGAATGCAGGGCGCGCCACACGCGTGAGACGCGGATCTTCTTCGACCATGTGATCGAGCGGAACGATCGGCCCGATCTCGCGCTGGTGAAGTCTAACATCAAGGGCCGCTGCGGCTCGTCGCACGGCAAGAAAACGGCAGCCGAGCGCGCGCGCCGTCAGCACAAGCAGGGGTAGGGGGCGATAAATTCCCAGCGCCACTGCCTTCCCCAACCGCGTGTTCCCTCATACGCGAAAAAAATCTTGTGGCGGCGGAGGTTTGATTGCTCCGGCCGAATTCAATGGAAATCAAACGTGTCCCAAACCGCGACCAAGACAGCGCGTGACGGTTCTCGACGCGGCGATGCGCGGCCCGGCGCGGGTCGGAAGAAGAAGGAACTGTCGGCGCCAACCTCCCTGTCCGAGCTCGAGCTGCGAGCGCTCCTCGCAGAGCCCGCGCCGGACGAGATCGACGGCATCGCGCAGCGTCATACGGACCTGGCGATCGAAACGTTGGCGCGCCTGATGATCTATGGTGACAGCGAAGCGGCGAAGATCACGGCAGCGAAGGAGATTCTCGATCGCGGCTATGGCAAGCCTGCCGTGGAGATCGGCGGCGACGCTGCGATGCTGCCGTTCATGATGGCGCCCGACAGCCAGGCGACGCTGACCAAGACGGGTGATGTGCGAACGCAGGCGCGGAAGTATGCGGCCGTTGCCGTCGCCGTGCTCCGCAAGATCGCCCAGGACGGACAGAGCGAGACTGCGCGTGCCGGCGCGTCGAAAGCCTTGCTCGATCGCGGCCTCGGCACGGTCGGCAAGGCTCGCATGCCCGACGAGCAGCGTGATCGGCCGCTTGGCAAGAAGGAGGAGGCCGCGCGCGCCGCGGAGGCGGCCGCGACCGGTCGCTTCGCGACCCCGCCACCGCCGCGGACTGCCTCTGACTCGCTACACTGACGCTGCCGCAGTGGACAACGGCCTGTCCGGATTGGGAGCGCCGGATCGTCGAGGGTCAGTCACTGCTGCCCTTCCAGCCGATGTTCCCGGAGGAAGCCAAGGCCGCGCTCGACATCTATCGGGACCTGGTGCTGGTCGATGTCGCCGGCAAGCCGACTATGGCGCAGGCCTGTCTTCCGTGGGTGTTCGATCTGCCACGGGCGCTGTTCGGATCATACGATCCGATCTCCGGCCGCCGCCTGATCCGCTACTACTTCGAGTTCGTCGCGAAGAAGAACGCCAAGTCCACCCGCGCCGCCGGGATCATGGTGACTGCGTTGATCCGCAATTGGCGGGAGTCGGGCGAGTTTTACATCCTTGCGCCAACTAAGGAGGTCGCAGACAACTCCTACATCCCCGCAAAGGACATGGTGAATGCGGACCCCGGTCTGAGGGCCATACTCAAGCCGAGCGCCGGCCGCGTGATCGAGCATCGGAACACCGGCGCGTTCCTGAAGGTGGTTGCGGCGGACAGCGAGACCGTCACCGGCAAGAAAACGATCGGGCTCCTGGTCGACGAGCTCTGGCTGCTCGGCTATCGCGCCGCGGCCGAGTCGATGCTCAACGAAATCGAGGGCGGGTTGGCATCGAGGCCGGAAGGCTTCGTGATCTACCTGTCAACCCAATCCAACAAGAAGCCCGCAGGTGTATTCGAGCAGAAGCTCACCCGGTTCAGGGACATCCGGGACGGAAAGTTGGCCGACCCGACCAGTCTGCCACTGCTCCATGAATTCCCCAGGCGTATGCTCGACAGCGGAGCGTACCGCGATCCGGCCAACTGGCACATCCCGAACCCGAACCTGACCAAATCGGTCGACATCGAGTTCATCCGCCACAAGCTCGAGGAGGCGCAACGGTCCGGAAAGTCCTCGGTGCTCGACATCGAGGCAAAGCATCTTAACGTCCAGATCGGCAACGGCGTGCGCGTCGACGGCTGGGCTGGCGCCGAGATCTGGGACCGCGGCCTCGAGATCAGCCTGACGCTCGACGCGCTGTTGGAGCGTTCCGAAGTCGTGACGATCGGCCTGGATGGCGGGGGCCTCGACGATCTGCTCGGCATCGGCGTGATCGGATGCGAGCGTGAGACAGGCCGCTGGCTCGGCTGGGCCTGCGGCCTGATATCGACCATCGGTGTGGTCAGGCGCAAGGCAAACGCAATCGACTATCTCGGCTTCAAGCGAGCCGGCGAGCTCCTGGTGTTCCGGTTCAACGCCGACGAAGAGGTGTGGGAGGATTCGGAGTCCGAACTGATCGAGCTTCTCGAAAACCCTCTACAGCCGTCGGACGAGCCGAACCCGCTACCGCCCGATATCAAGTTCGTGGTCCACCTGGTCAAGCGCATCCGCGACCTGGGGCTATTGGCGCAGGTCGGCGTCGATGCCGCCGGTATCGGCGCAATCGTCGATGCGCTCGCCGATATCGAAATCACGCAGGACAACGATACCCTCGACGCTGTACGCCAGGGTATCGCGCTGATGGGCGCGATCAAGACGCTCGAACGCAAGCTGGCCGACCGCACCTTCCGGCACGGCAGGAATACGCTGCTCGACTGGTGCATCTCGAATTTGAAGGTCGTGCAGACACCGACCGCGATGCACGTGGCGCGCGACGAAGCGGGCTATGGCAAAGTCGATCCTGCGATGGCGCTGTTCAACGCGGCGCATCTGATGTCGCTCAACCCGCAGCCGGTCAGCAATTCCGGGTGGAACACCGACGACCTCGATGCGCTGATGGCAAAGATCGATGCTGCGGCCGAAGCGATGACCATGGGAGATGAGGGTGGCAGGCAGATGGTTCATGGCGTCGGCCGGCCTGGGTAGGGCGCTACGCGCGAGCGCGCGGGCCGTTCCGCATCTCGTAGTGGACGCTGCGGGCTTCGTTGGCGCAGGCAGCATCGCCTATGGTGCCTGGCTGATCTATGTGCCGGCTGGCTTTCTGGTCGGCGGCGCGCTGCTGATGGCGCTGTCGATCCTGTTCGGACGTCGCCTTGAGGCGCGCGAATGAGCCTGTTCGGTTCGCTGGCCCGCGAGGTCAAGACCGCCAACGGTCTGACCTGGGGCGAGATCAACGATCTCTGGTCCGGCCTGTTCGGCGGCCATCAGTCACGCTCCGGCCCCGCGGTCAACTGGAAGACCGCACTTCAGACCACGACTTTTCTCGCCTGCGTGCGGCGCATCGCCGAGGCGGTCTCGACCGTCCCCACAAAGGTGTACCAGAAGCCACGCGGCGCCCAGCGCCAGGAGGCCTACGAACACCCGCTCTACGAGTTGCTCGGTGATGAGCCGAACGAGTGGCAGGATCCGCTGCAGTTCAAGGAGACGCTTGCGGTCCACTGCGCGGTCACCAACAATGCGTACGCCTTCAAGAACATCGTGCGGGGCAAGCTCGTCGAGCTGATCCCGATCATCCCCACCCACGTGCAGCCGAAATGGACGCCGGAGCGCACGCCATATTATCTGGTCACGGCCCCCGATGGTTCGCAGTCGACGTTGACGCCGAACGAGATCCTGCACATCCGCGGGCTTTCATGGGACGGGCTGACCGGCCTCGACGCGGTGAAGCTGTTGCAGGAGCCGCTCGGCCTCGCGCTCGCGACCGAGCAGACCCACGCGATGCTGCATGCTCATGGTGCGCGTCCGAGTGGCATCATCTCCGTCAATAAGGGCCTGGACGAGAAGGAACTCATCCGTCTCGCAGCCTGGGTCAAGAAGCACTACGGTGGCCTCGACAATGTCAGCCGCGTGATGATCCTGGACAATGATGCCAAGTTCACACCCTTCGATATGAAGGGCGTGGACATGCAGCATATCCAACTGCGCAACCTCGAGGCCGAACGCATCTGTCACGGCATGGGCGTGCTGCCGATCGTCATTGGCTATCCGGCCGAGATGGCGGCCCGGGCCGCGGCCGAGACGCTGATCGCGATGCACCTGGTGCATACCATCAGGCCCTGGCATCGCCGCTTCGAGGCCGCTTTCGACCGCCAGTGCCTGACCCGCGCTGAGCGGGCCCAAGGCTACTACACCAAGTTCATCGATGGCGAGTTCCTGCGCGCCACGGCCAAGGACCGCGCCGAATACAACAAGGTCGCGCTTGGCGGCGCCGGCAATCCCGGCTGGGCCTCCATCAACGACGTCCGCGATTGGGACGACATGGATGAATATCCCGGCGGCAACCACATCTACGCGCCGGTGAATGTCGGCCCGATTGGGCCGGACGGCGTTCCGATCATGCCAAACCAGGAACAAGGAGCCAGCGCGATGATCGCCGCAAAAAAATGCAGCGCGCGCCGGTACCTGTCGGATCCTTGCCCCCATGTGGCGGTGGATGCTGTCGTTCGGCTACGATCTCACCCTCTATGGTTGCAGAGTTGGAGTGAGCCGGCTAATGTTTGGCAAACATTGTGGGAGCAAACAGTGGCTCGCTCGATTTTTATAATCTTTGCCATTGGTCTCGCCTCCGGTTCTGTGCAGGCGCAACAAGCATCGTCCGAGCCAAGTCCTGCCGCGTCAACGCACTCGGCGACCACCGCTTCGTCTGGCCCCCCAAACCCTGGCCTCTGCGATCAACTCCGGAGTAAGGCGCGGGCCGGCCAGAAGTTGTCCGAAGAAGAGCAATCACAACTCGTCAGTCAATGTATCGGCGGGGGCGGAGGAGGTGGTGATGGCTGCGGGAAACATGGCCTTATGAAAGGCTATGTAACAGTTGCTCCCGAAGATTGCTATTAGCGGGGACGTTGCAATGCTTGAGATGAGCGACGTCAAATGATTAGTTGGCAAGATATCGTAAGTGTTCTCATTTTTGCTGGGTTTCTTCTCCTCTTTTCTACAGCAGTCTTCTTGGTTAGTTATCTCGCTTTCCGGCTTCTGTCTAAGTTGAACAGAGTTCGGGGTGCGGGGCACGTGCTCAGTGGACTATGGGGAGGCTTTCCTCTCGGTTTTACGGGCATGGCAGCTGGTTTCCTCACTGGTTCGAGCCGAGTGCCTGCAGTTGCCGCTGTTGTTCCGGCCATTCTCACGTTCGTGGGTTTGACTGTCGTTTATTTGATGGGGAAAGGGAAACTACGAGCATTGCTTGCTGGCATGATCGTTTTGCTTTTTTCGATCAATCTCTTGTTGGGAACGCTGCTGGGCACTGTGTCGCGTGACCGGCAAGAACAACTCGAGACAAGCGTAGCGGTATCAGAAGCGCGAGCCGAAAAGGAGCTTGCCATCCGCAAGTACAGGAGCGCTTTGGGTTTGCCAGCGGTCCCGCCAAAGGCAGGTACACCAGGAGCAGACCCAGAAAAGCCTTCGCCGTTAAATTAGCTGGACGGAGCGTACCGCAACTCATTTGAGAGTGGTCGACGTCCGTACTTGCGGCCGTCAGGAAAGATCGATTCTATGTCCAATCTGAATTCTATGGCGCGGCTCGAGCAGATTTTCGAGCAGAAGTCGACTGCCGGACTGCCCGCTCGCAAGAGCGCGCGCTTCGAGTTCAAGTTCACCGACGAGGCAACCGCCCCTGGGACATTCGAAGGCTATGGCTCCGTCTTCAACACCGAGGACGACGGCGGCGACTTGATCCTCCCCGGCGCCTTCTCCGGCGTGCTGGCGCGCCATCAGGCGAACGCGACGATGCCGAAGATGCTGTTCAACCATGGCAGCATGGGAGGCTTCTTCGGCTCTGACCCGATGGCTGATCTGCCGATCGGTGCCTGGAGCACCATGAGCGAGGATACCCATGGGCTGCAGTGTAAGGGCCGGCTGATCAATCTCGACACGGAGAGCGGCAAGCGCATCTACGGCGCCATGAAGGAAAACACGCTCGACGGTCTCTCGATCGGCTATCGGGTGGGCGAATTCACCCGCGGCACCAAGCCGAACGAACCGCGGCGTACCATCAAGTCGATCAAGGACCTGCCGGAGGTCTCGCTGGTCACATTTCCGATGAACGATCTGGCTCGCACTGGCGCGGTCAAAGCGGCGGACATCCGCACCATTCGGGACTTCGAGGCCTTCCTGCGTGAGGTCGGCGGCTTCTCGCATGCGGCGGCGAAGTCGATTGCGAAGCGAGGGTTCCAGGCTGCCGAGAGTCAGTCGTTTGGGCTGCAACAACTATCTGCGTCGTTGCGCGATCTTCGTCGAGCGATTTAGTTCGATCGGAACTCATGCGACTATCTACAGCCAAGAGGGTTGTGCCTTTTCGGTTTCCTCGCAGGACGTGTCCGGCGTCGCCGAGAGGCCTCTTGAGGTGCCCCGGCTGATGAGTAGTAAACGATCTAAGTTCTTTAATTATTCAAGCGGGCTTGGTGTTGCGGAGCGCTTGGTCGCAGGCATCCCGATAGAGCTTGTCATTGATGCTTGAAAAGCGCTGCATTTTTGGAGGGACGTTCTTCGGTGCGTATTGTTGCCATTTCGACCGTATCCAAATCTGCTTTCCATATAGACAGTCAAAAATTGGATGTAATTTCTCACCTACAGTAGGAAGTTGGCCTGGCCTCGGGTCGCAACCCACCTCGCGGCTTGCTTTGGACAGCAGCTTTCTTTTCCGGTCGGACCGTTCGTTCGATATGGCGGCTGACACGTTACTCCCCAGCTGATCCTTGCATCGATCGATATATCCGTCATCCCAGATGGTTTCTTTGCAATAGTATCTGGTTCGCTCGATCATGGTGAGGAGTGAAACATCGCTTAGGAATGCCCTATCGGAATTGCCGCCCACGTCTGCGTGAACACCCGGCATCCAGATCTGTTCGATCGCCTTGGGTTGGCTTCGCTGCGCTTCCCCCAATAGTACAGGGCGGAAAGAAGGGCTGCGGTCGTCATCGATTGATAAGATGCTCACGACGGAATCGACAACGTCGTCTAGCGGCATCGGTTGCTGGAGGCGGACGGTTGAGAAGCGAGTTCGCGTATCCCAATCGTTCCCTGGAACTGGATCGAATAGGCCCAAGAACCTTATTTTTGGTCGTCTTACCTTTCGCTCGATGTGAGCGGCCCAGATACCCCTCATCTCTGCTTCGGTAAATGCCTTGCGACCGTGGTGCCCCAGGTAGTAGTCCCAGACAGCATGCAAGTTGTCCAAGTCGTCAGGCCAAAGCAGTCCAACGCGAGAGACTATATCTACAAGTGCAAGT
>Ga0209677_101069_pt1 | contig 12931 bp, 13 predicted proteins | sample AraplaCvi_mCL_r2_2_FD_184285 | JGI IMG/M metagenome (GOLD analysis project Ga0209677, IMG submission 184285) | Arabidopsis root microbial communities from North Carolina, USA - plate scrape CL_Cvi_mCL_r2 (SPAdes) (version 2) | ecosystem: Host-associated > Plants > Roots > Endosphere | place: USA... | reverse complement strand
CTATGTCGTGCATCTGCGGCTGCAGGTGGCGGTGGCACGGATCCGTGAAGGCCGATCCGGACTCGCCGACATCGCCGCCGAGACCGGCTTTTCCGATCAAAGCCATCTGTCGCGCTGGATCCGGCGCGTTCACGGCGTTGCGCCGTCCAACATCCGCCTCTGACCGGCTCCGCAAAACAGCAGGAATCTTCACGATCGCACCTCACGCCGCTGGATAGATGCATGAGCGCGCGGTGATCGCCGCGCTGAGACAGCGACATGGAGATCATGCGTGAGCGAATTGTCCGAGCAAGCCATATTGAAGCTTGGCCCCGATCTGGCCGACCGGATTTTCTGGCCCGGCAGCGACGGCTATGCCGCCGCGCTGCAGATCTGGGCGAAGCCCAGCGTCGAAACCCGGCCACGTGCCGTCATCCGTTGCCAGGCGGCCGACGATGTTCAGGCCGCGATCCGCATCGCGCGCGAGCACGAATTGCCGCTCTCGGTTCGCTGCGGTGGCCACGACTGGGCCGGCCGCGCGCTCTGCAACGGCATCGTGATCGATCTCGGCGGCATGCGGCAGGTCCGGGTCATGCCCGGCAATGAGCGCGTGGCGATGGGAGGTGGCTCATTGGCCGCCGACGTCGCCGCTGCCGCCGATCAGCAGCACGGCGCAATCGCCGCAGGCTCCGTCGGCTGCGTCGGCATGGCGGGCCTGACGCTCGGCGGCGGCTATGGTCCCTTCATCGGACGCTGCGGCCTCGCACTGGACAATCTGCTCGCCGCAGAGGTCGTCCTCGCTGACGGACGAATCGTGACCGCGGACGCGGAGAACCATCCGGAGCTGTTCTGGGCGCTGCGCGGCGGCGGCGGCAATTTCGGTGTGTCACCCGGATGCAGCACCGGCTTCATCCGTGTCACGGATTGTGGTCCGGCATGCTGATCTATCCGTTTGCCGAAGCCGCGACCGTGCTTGCTGCCGCGACGGCCCTCACGGCGGAAGCGCCGGACGAGCTGTCGGTGCAGTTCGTGCTGGCGGCCGATCCGACGGGTGCTCCCATGGTGCTCGTGGTGCCGGCCTGGTGCGGTGACCCCGCCGACGGCCAGAGACGGCTCGCGCCGTTTCTCAAGCTCGGCACTCTCATCGCAGGCACCATCGCCCGACAGAACTATAGCATGCTGCTCGCGGCGTTCGATGCGCAGATCGTCAATGGACGCCGAACCACGATGGAGACCTGCTCGCTTCCGGCCTTCGACCGTGCCAGCATCGACACCTTCGTCCGCGCCATGGCGCGTGCGCCGTCTCCGGGCTGCATGCTGGTGACGCATGAGTTCAAGGGTGCGGCCAGCCGCGTCGCGCCCGACGCAACCGCATTCGCGCTGCGCCGCGATCATGTGCTGGTGGAGATCATCGCGGCCGTTATCGACAACGACGACGCGGCTGACGCACTCAAGCACTCCCTGTGGGCGCAGCGCACCCGCGAGAGCTTCACCGACGCGCTGCCGGGTGGCTATCCCAACCTGCTGGCGCGATCCGACACCATGCGCGCCGCCGCGAGCTATGGCGACAACAGCGAGCGGCTGCTACGCGCGAAGGCAGCCTATGATCCCGACGACGTGTTCTCGTCGGCGATCCCGTTGCCGTCGCGCGTGTCAAGCCCGGTCTGAGGCCAAGCCGGGCTCGGCCTCACACCACGCGCGGTCAGCTTCCGATCGCGGCCGCGTGCTGTGCCGCCATCTTGGCATCCTCCTCCGCCACCCGCTTGAACGCCGGCCGCGAGGTGATCCGTTCGGTGTAACCGACGAATAGATCGTTCTTCGGCACCAGCCCGAACATCATGGTCCAGTTGAGGGCGCCGCCCCAGAGCACGTCCGCTGCCGTCATGCGGTCGCCGAGCAGATAGGGTCCTTTGGCGAGCTGAGCCTGCAGCGCGCCGAGCATCGTGTCGTAGTCGCCATAGGGAGACTGCGTGGCCGGCGCCGGCTCGCGCTTCATGGCGCGATCGATCAGCGCGGGCTCGAACGACGATCCGTAATAGGCGATCCAGCGCAAGTAGGGTCCACGCAGCGGATCGTCGAGGCCCGGCGTCAGTCCGGCCTGCGGAAACAGGTCGGCCAGATAGATGTAGACCGCGACCTGCTCGGTAACGAGCTGTCCGCGATGGCCGATCGCCGGCACCTTGCCGAGCGGATTGATGGCAAGATAGGCCGGCTTGCGCTGCTCGCCCGCCTTCATATTGAGAATGTGCAGATCGTAGGGCGCTCCGAGCTCCTCCAACAGCACGCGGGTGCCGGCGGCGCGGGTCTGCGGCGAATAATACAGCGTGATGCGATCGTCTTCGTTCGTGAGCGCTTGGGTCATGGTAGGTCTCCTCCTGTGGGACGACGCGTTTTTAGACCAGCATACCTGACATCCTGTGTCAGGTATGTTTTAACGGCGGCATGCGCGCAAGCCGCCTCCTCTCGATCCTCACCATCCTGCAGGCGCGGGGCCGGGTCACCGCGCCCGAGCTGGCCGAGGCCTGCGAGGTCTCGGTGCGCACGATCTATCGAGATGTCGATGCGCTGTCGGCCGCCGGCATCCCCGTCTATGCGGAGCGCGGCGCAGAGGGTGGCTTTCGCCTGCTCGACGGCTACCGTGTCCGCCTGAACGGGTTGTCGCTGACCGAGGCCGACGCGCTGTTTCTGGCCGGCCTGCCGGGGCCGGCGGCGGCGCTCGGGCTCGATGGCGCGATGAGCGCGGCGCAGGCCAAGCTCGTCGCGGCCCTGCCGGCGAGCTTGCGCGAAAGCGCGACCCGGATGCAGGCGCGGTTTCACCTGGATGCACCCGGCTGGTTCGGCGAGGCCGAGGAGCCGCGACATCTGCGCGCCATCGCGGATGCGCTGCTCGCCGATCGCCTGATCGAAATCCGCTACCAGAGCTGGCGGGCGGAGAAGCGCCGCCGCCTCGCGCCGCTCGGCCTCGTGCTGAAGGGTGGCAATTGGTATCTCGCGGGCCAAGTGGGCAATGACGTCGCCAACAATGTCCGCACCTATCGCGTCGCCCGCATTCTCGATTGCGCCGTGCAAGGCGAGACCTTCGTCCGACCCGCCGAGTTCGATCTCGGCGCCTATTGGCGCGCCGCCACCGAGCGGCTCGAAGCCGAGATGCATCCGCGCGAGGCGATCGTGCGGCTGTCGCCGTTTGGCATCAAGCTCCTGGAGGCGTTGACCCAACCTTACGTCAAGGCGCGCCTGCGTATCGCCGACGATGCGGATGCCGGCGGTTGGCACACGGCGACCATTCCGATCGGCACCACGGACTGGCACGCCGCCGCCGAGCTGCTGCGGCTCGGGCCGGAGGCCGAAGTGCTGGCACCACCCGAGCTGCGTGCCAGGATGGCGGAGCTGACACAGGCCATGGCCGGGCGCTATCGCGCCGGTGGGCATCTCGCTAGCGCACACGTTGCAAAGCGAGAGTCCCACGCCTCCCTTCCGAAACGGCGTATTCAGCGATAATGTACCCGGCACCAAGGGGACAACAAACACAACGGGGAGGATGATATGAGCACGACTGTTGCTGCTGATGATGCTGCGTATGCGGTGAGTACCGACCGGAATCTTGCGATCCGCGCCGGTCTTATCGGCGGCCTGCTCGGCGGAATCATCATCTGGATCTACGAGGCGATCGTCTGGGTCGGCGTGCAGCATCTGATGCCGCTCGCCGGCATCCCGCGCAACGCGACCGGGCTGGTATTCGGCAAGGACGTGCAGGACTCGCTCGGCGCGATCGCCTATGTCGTCGGCACCGGCATTCATTTCGTTTTCGCTCTCGCCTGGGGCGTCGCCTTCGCGCTGATCTGGCCAACTTTCCGACGCCGCGGCTATGAGGCGACGCTGGTTGCGCTGTTCTTCGCCGTCGTGCTCTGGATCGTGATGCACGTCGCCATCGCGATCGTCTCGTCGAACCACCCGAACTATCTCGATCCCATGGTGGTCATCGGCGGCTTCATGTCGCACATCTTCTATGCGGTGCCGCTCGCACTTTATGTGAAGCACCGGCTGGGATAGCTCGCGCCGACTCATCATTGGCCGCTCCTGCAGCGCGTGACGCCTCCCGGCAAGGCAGTGCCGCGTCTGGAGGCTCGCGTTACGGACGTAGGCTTTTTCTCCAGATCGGAATGGTTCGGAAACATCGCACTGGCAACCTCGCCGGTCCAACGTGACCGGGAGTTGCCAATGCTGACGCATATGCAGGCTCGTTCCAGGAGCTCATTTCTTGCCAGTCGCTCGTTTCCGACAGAAGTAGCGGTCGATCCGCCTCCGGGGTGGCTCGTTTCGATCAAGTCGGCGATCACGAGCATGCGATCCATGACCAGCCAATGGCAGGCAAGGCGCCGCGCCATTGCCGAGCTCAGGGCGCTCGACGACCGCTCGTTGCGCGACATCGGGCTGCTCCGCTGCGAGATCGACTCGCTCCCTCGGGTCGGACCGTGGGAATGAACGAACCGGAGCAAAAAGATCCCGCCTGCGCGATCCCTGTGGATCGCGGCAGCGACGGCTCGCAAGCACTGTTCGTCGCGAACAAAAAGTCCTTTCGCTTTTTCGCGCCTAATCGCGGGTGCGCGGAAACCACATCTGACGGTGCTACAAACCCAGACGAAGGAAACGTGACATGTCCAAGCAGAGTTTTCTCGCCGCGCTCGGCGCGGGCGCCTTCTCGCTGTTCGCGCTGGCGCTGGCCCACGCCAACGAAGCGCCGGCACATAAGCACGCCACGAAAGCCGCGAGGCACGTCTCAGCCGGAACGGTGCGGCACAGCTACGCCAGGATGCCGGCCGAGGATGAGATAGCGCCAGCGCCCTCAATGTCGTCGCCCAATCTGTTCGAGACCGGGCGGCCGCCGGCCCAGCCGGGACAATGGTGAGCACACGCAGCGCGCTCGCGCCAGCAAACACCCGAGGAACGTGGAGACTGACACCAGTTGGCCTCCACCCCTCGTCCGGCTACATCACGACCGGCTGATCCGGCAACTCGTTGCGCTGATCAGCCTGCGGCGGAAAATGCCGCGCAAGCTCGCGCGAGACCGCCTCGATGCCCTTGATGACGCCGTCCTCGAAGCGGCCGGCACGGAATGCGGCCTCCATGTCGCGGCAGATGGCATCCCAGCCGGCCTGGCCGACCCGCGCATCGACGCCGCGATCGGCGACGATCTCGACATCGCGATCGGCGAGCAAGAGATAGATCAGCACGCCATTATTGTGTGCGGTGTCCCAGATCCGTAAGTGCGAGAAGACATCGAGCGCGCGGTCGCGCGCCGGCTGGTTCGTCAGCAGCGCCCGGCCATCGAGCGCGCCTTCCACGACAAAGCGCACCTGCCCCGCATGGGTGGTCTCGCCCGCCTGAATCGCCTGCGCGATGCGATCGCGGACCGCGGGCGGAAAGACGCGGCGCACTCGCCAATGATGCTCGAGAAGGTGCCGCGCGATGCGTCCGATGCCCATCCGACCTGCTCCCGCTCACCAGCTTCCCGAGGCGCCGCCGCCGCCGAAACTGCCGCCACCCCCGGAGAAGCTGCCGCTGTCGCTCGAACTGCCGCCGCTGCTCCAGCCGCCGGACGATGAGCCGCCGCCCACCCAGCCACCGCGCGAGCGGCCGCGCATCGGCGGTCCCGCCGTATTGACGGCGTCCGCGAACATCGCGATCACGAAGCCGACGAGGCCGACCAGGATCGACGCCAGGAGCGAGCCGGCCACGATCCAGGCGATGGCGCCGAACAGGCCACCGGTCGCCACCGATCCGAGCAGCCGGCCGAGGATGGCACGCAGGATGCCGCCACCGATGATGGCGCCGATCAGCACGAATGGCGCCAGCGATGTCATGGTGTCCCAGTCCAGATCCACGCCATGCGAGGCCTGCGGCTGCGGCGCCGGCAACTGCTCGCCATTGGCGACGGCAATCATCCGATCGACGCCCGCATTGATGCCGCCGGCGAAATCGCCGCTCCTGAGTTTTGGCGCGATGTCCTCATCGATGATGCGGCGCGAGGTGACATCGGTCAGCGCGCCCTCCAACCCGTAGCCGACCTCGATGCGCAGCCTATGATCGTTCTTGGCGACCACCAGCAGCGCGCCGTCGTCGACCTTCTTGCGCCCGATTTTCCAGGCCTCGGCGGCGCGGATGGAAAATTGCGCGATGTCCTCCGGCTGCGTGGTCGGCACGATCAGCACCGCGATCTGGCTCCCCTTGCCGCTCTCCAGGTCCTTCAGCTTCTGTGTCAGCCCCGCGATGTCGCCGCTCGACAGCGTGCCGGTCTGGTCGACGACGCGGCCGGTCAGCTGCGGTATGGCGACCTCTGCCGAGGCGGTGAGCGAGAAGCAGAGAAGGAGCGCCACCACCCATGGTCTTGCGACAGACATCGCGCGCACGGCTCGGCGCTCCGAGCTACTTCGCCGGTGCCGGCGAGGTGTTGAAATCGACCTTCGGCGCGGTCGAGATCTCACGCTCGTTCTCAACCGTGAAGTTCGGCTTGTCCTTGTAGCCGAACAGCATCGCGGTCAGATTGGTCGGGAAGGTACGTATACCGACATTATAGTCCTGCACCGACTTGATGTAGCGGTTGCGTGCGACCGTGATGCGGTTCTCGGTACCCTCGAGCTGCGACATCAGATCGCGGAACAGCGCGTCCGATTTGAGCTGCGGATAATTCTCGGTGACGACCAGAAGCCTCGACAGCGCGCTGCTCAGCTCACCCTGCGCGGCCTGGAATTTCTGGAAGGCGGCGGGATCGTTCAAGACCTCCGGCGTCGCCTGGATGCTGCCGACCTTGGCGCGGGCATTGGTGACGCCGAGCAGCACATCCTTCTCCTGCTGCGCAAAGCCCTTCACCGAGTTGACCAGGTTCGGCACGAGGTCGGCTCGGCGCTGGTACTGGTTGACGACTTCCGACCAGTTGGCCTTGACCTGCTCGTCATTGGTTTGAATTGCGTTGTAGCCGCAATTGGTGAGGCTCAACGTCGCCAGCGCCGCCAGAACGGTCAAAAATCTGCGCATCGCACTACCCCTCCACGAACATCTTCGACTATCTATCAGCACAGTCCCGCCGTCGACGCAACGAAAGCCGCCGGACGACTATCGGCCGCCCGCGGTTCTCCGGTTTGAACGTCTCACGCGCCATCGCGTTCCCCCGCCGACCGGGCGGCCGCGGCTGTCCGTCCAGATCTCACACCAAGCATATTCGGACATAAAATCGCGTTCCCGCGGCGGAATGCGCCCGGGTTCTGCGATCGACATGCCCTCGAAGAGATCGAGAGGGCGCAGGGAATGCCGGGTGAAGGCCTCACCCATGGCCCGCCTGCAACAAAAAAAGCAGGCGGCAGTCACCACAGGTTCAGCCGGATCATCCGGCATTCCCCGCGCGATGGGCTTAACGCTTATACGTGCTCTCCCCAGGGACCGGCTCTCTTGCCCCTGTCTGCGCATGATGCGAAGCATCATCGCGCATTAGCGCCAGCACCGGGGCGCCAGAACCACACGACTTCACGTCCGCATCCGCCTCGTTCGTCAGCATGAATGATCACGCTCGCCAAGGCAGTCGCGGCCACCGCAACCCCGCCTCGCGTATCGTGACGATCGCGCGCTACGCCCCTCTCGGCGAGGCAGGATGGAGGCATCATCCATGATTTCTGTAAAAACGAAAGAGAAAAATTCAAGAATCCGGGCCACATCATCCCTTACGTGTTGAAACCCCTAGCAAAATGAATTTTTCCGCGCAGGCGATTTTCCACGTCTCAAGCGGCAACTCGGAGGCACGATCGCTGCAAGCCGCAAAGTGATTTGCCCGACGGTGCTCCGCGACGACCGAATCCATAAACCTTTAGTCGTTGCGTTAGACGCCGCTTCTATTTTTGCCGGTATTTTTCCTGTCCTGGGGAGAAACCACAGATGATCCGGCCAACCATCGTCAGCATCATCGTCACACTCGCCGTTCTGGGCGCGGAAAGCCAGGCATCATGGGCCGGCGAATGCACGCTGCCGCAGGTCCAGGTCGCTCCTGAGAGCGTCATCGATCCCTGCTCCGAAGTGATCGCCGATCAGACGAAGCCTCCGGCCGACCGCGGCTACGCGCTGTTCATTCGCGGCATGGGCTATCACAACACCAAGCGTTTTGCCCTTGCCGGACAGGACTATGACGCGGCGATCGAGCTGACACCGACCAATGAGGAGCTGTTGGTCTCCCGTGCCAATATCGCCTTTCGCGGCGGTCGCCACGAGGAAGGGCTCTCCTTTCTTCAAAGGGCGCTGGCGCTGAATCCATCGAACGGGCACGCGTTGCGAACGGTCGGCGCGCTGAACGAGGATATGGGAGCGCTCGAGGAGGCCAACCGCTACTACACGATGGCCTTGGCGACGGATCCGAAGGACGCCTACGCCCTGTTGTTCCGAAGCAAGATCTACCAGAGACAGCATCGCCTCGACGACGCACTGAAAGATGCCGAAGCCCTGGTCGCCATCGCGCCCGACGACATCAACCGTCAGGGCTTTCTCGACGGGAACGGCGATCGGCTGGACTTTCACATCATCGCGCTGAAGGATCGATCGTATGTCCACACCCTGCTTGGGCATTTCGACCAGGCCGAGCAGGACGTCAACTCCGCCGTTGCCTATCGGCGCTCGGCGGCTTCCCTGGCCGCCAGGGGCAAGTACCTCGCCTACAGGCCGGGACGTGACAAGGATGCCCTCGCCGATCTGCAGGAGGCCATCGCGCTCGGCTCGAAAAGTTATGACACATACTTCTCTCTCGGCTTGATCCATGCGCGGTTTCGGCAGTTTCAGGACGCGCTCGCGGACTTCGACCGGACCGTCGAGATCGATCCGACGGGCGGCGATGCCCTGCGGATGCGGGCCCGCATGCATCGGGAGCTCGATCAATTCGATCTCGCATTCGATGACATGATGCACGCGGTGGCGTTCAGCGAATCGGTATTGAAGCAAACGATGCCTGGCTTGCGCACGGCCGGCTACTGGCGCTCAAGCCACGCGCCTGCCGCACTGACTCCGGACTTCAAGGACGCGATTCGCGCCTGCATGCTCGATAAACTCTGCAATTGAGGCCGCCATGAAAATTCGTATCCGCCTTGCCCTTGCTTGCATTGTCATCACCGAACTGGTGAGCGCGCAGTGCCTCGCTTACGATGCCCTGGGAACAGCAGGCCCGATCCGGTCATTCGGCTCGGGCAAATGCGACCGCGGCTACGCCGCCAGGCAACGCGGCGAATGCGAACCGCCGGCGATCGCCGCGGACCTGCCAGCCGACGTCCGTTCGCGACAGCGGGTCGAGCGCGCACAGCAGCTCATTCAGATCATGAGAACGGAGCCGGCGATCCGCGAACTGGACGCGGCGATCACGGAAGATCCGGCCAATACATCCGCCCTTCTGCTGCGCGCCCGGCTCAGGATCCCCGCTCAGCTCACAGAGGCCGCACGCGATGTGGACCGGGCGTTGGAGATCGATCCCGGCAATGACGACGCATTGGCCACGAAGGCTTTCATCGTCATGGGCCGCGATGACGACACTGGCTTTCAGGCAGTAACACACGCGCTCGCGATCAACCCATCGAACGTCGATGCGCTCTGGATCCGTTCACTCTTCTCGGTTCGACGGGGCAACGCCGACCGGGCCGAGACCGACCTCGATCGCGCGGTCGCACTCGAACCTGACGACCGGAGGACGCGTTTGGCACGCGCCGAGCTCCGTCTGCAGCTCGGCGAGAGTGCCGGTGCCAAGAATGACGTCGATGACCTGCTGGCCTCGCAATATGATTTGCGCGCCCTGCAGATGCGCGCCGCGATCCTGGCCGCATCCGGCGATGATTCCGGCGCGCTTGCTGACCTCAACAGCGTTCTCGGGCCACCGGGACAGCGGACTCTTCCCGGTCCGACGCGGCCTGACCTCGTGAACATGTATGTTCAGCGCGCCCTGGTCCTGACCCGAAGCGGAGACTCTGATGACGCGAAACAGGATCTCGAAACGATCATCGCGTTGGGCGGCAGCCGCGCGATCCTGCAGATGCAGGTCTATCTGCGAGGCCACGGCTTTCCGGATGTGAGCCTTGATGGCAAGCGATCCGATCAGCTCGATGACGCGCTAAAGGCTTGCTTCGTCAACAACGCCTGCGGGCGTGGCATCGCGATCCGGGGATGATGGACGCGCATCGCCTACTGCCCCGCCGTCATCCCCGCGAAGGCGGAGATCCGGTAGGCACCGTTGGTCGTCGTCGTCATGACGGCCGCGGCGTACTGGGTCCCCCGTCTGCGCGGGGGACGACAGCCGTTGTCGCAGCACGCTTCCTTCAGGCCGACTAAGCAGAAGCTTTTGCCGCTCTTGCCTCCTGGATGGCCTTCCACACCTTCTACGGCGTCAGCGGCGTCTGCAGATTGACCGCGATGTCGACGTTGCCGGTCGCCTAAAGCCGCATTTTTGACGTTTGAAGCACTGGCGCATTTTCAAGAAATGCATCTTCATCGGCAGGCCACGCATCCTTCTCGAGGAAGGAACCGGATCGGCGACGGTCCTTGGGCTGAACGCGAACACTCGCTCACGGACACCCAAGATCGATCTGCAGGCGAACCGACAAATATGTCCCGAAGTCCCACAATTCGTACAGGCAGACCGCACTATACCAGCGCGGAGGAACGCAATCGTGCCGGACCCCATTTGGTTGGATACCAATGTCGTCGCAAGAGCGGCCAACGGTGATGCAGGCATCGAGTCCTTGCTGAAATTGTATCGCGCCGACGGGCACGAGTTGTTGCTTGCGCCAAAGGCCAATGATGAGCTCCTGTATGGAAACCCGCTTACGATCACGGGTAAGAACGCCGCAAGGCCGGTTACCGAAATGCAGCCGTCGCCCGCCACGCGGGCAAATATCGAGCTCACCAAGGCTCGATTGGGAATCAAGGTTGATTTGCGCGCGGGGGAGCTCTCGCCCAGCAAGCGGGTCGGGTACGCCCTTCAGGACCACGTCCCTCGGCCAAAGAACAAGGCCGTCCCGGCATCGTTGGACAACATTTCCGAGTCTGACAGCCTGGTCCTCAGTCAGATCATGGGAAGCGCCGAAGTCCGCGGAATCAAAAGACCCGTCATGCTGACTGCCGAGACTGGCAAGAAAGGAATGATTTCGCAGGCGCAGCTTTATCGCGTGAACGTCGTCAAGGTGCCGAGCCCGGCTCAATCCAGCAGCGGCCCCGTCAAGCCGCCGCCGGCCGGGCCGTCATCGCCGCCCGCCAAGACCGGCAGCACCCCTCCGACAAGCGCGCCAACCGGCTCGTTCTGGCTGGGCCTTGGACGCATGGTCCTTGCCGTGGGGGTCCAGCTCGTCATTGCCTATGTCGCGCAAAAGTGGAGGGACAAAGTCGACAAAAGCATTATCGAAAACGACATGAAATCATTTGAGCCCGAAATCCAGAATTTCATCACCGCCTATCGACGCTGGATCATCAACAATGTGACTTCCGGAGAGCCGGCCTATGTGAATTCGAGGATCCGGATCGAATACATGATGACGGGCGTTCAGAACGGACAGCAACCCGACTTCATCAGGTCCGACCCGCTCGTCCACCTGGATTCGCTTTGGATTTCCGAGAAAAGCCACGATGGCGAGGTCAAGCACTGGACGGACACGCCGTTCGGCGTTCCCGGTTTTACCGACGTATACGACTATACTTTCTCGGTGTCGGTCGGGGACCGTGTCTCCGAGGAGCAACGGCAACTTTATCTGGAAGCCAATGCGCAGATCAAACTGTATAAAACGATGCTCGACAGCGGCGTGACTTTGACGAATGCGACTCGCGATGAGATCAAACGCGAGATCGACGAGATGTATGATGCTTTGAACTACGCCTTCGGCCGGATGTCCGATTTCAAGCCGAATCGGAACCTGTGGACCGAGGAAGGGTACAAATCCATGATGGGCCTCAACGGCGGGGTCGTGTATTGAGGACATCCGGCGGCTCTCGATCGAGAGCAACGCCGGTTGATCATCGTGCGGATCAACATCCAGATCAATGCCGGCGCCGACGACATCGCCAGGACGAGTACAAGGCGACGCTCCCGATGGAAGGCAAGGCCGAGAGCGGGAGTATGAGAGACTCAGTCCTCACACCCGCGCGGCGTTCGCCTCCTGGATCGCCTTCCAGACCTTCTGCGGCGTCAGCGGCGTCTGCAGATTGGTGATGCCGAGCTCGGCCAGCGCATCCATCACGCCGTTGGTGATGCAGGGCGGGCCACCGATCGCGCCGGACTCGCCACACCCCTTGGAGCCCAGGGGATTGGTCTTGCACGGCGCCGCATCGTCCAGCGTGACCACGATCGGCGGCACGTCATCGGCGCGCGGGATGCAGTAGTCCTGATAGGTCGCGGTCAGGAGCTGGCCGTCGGCATCGTAGGTCACGCCCTCATAGAGCGCCTGCCCGATGCCCTGCGCGACGCCGCCATGGATCTGTCCTGTCACCAGCATCGGATTGACCGCGATGCCGACGTCGTCGACGGTGGTGTAGCGCACCACGCGGGTGACGCCGGTTTCCGGATCGATCTCGACCTCGCAGATGTGCGTGCCGTTCGGCCAGCTCGGCCCATCGACCTCGCCCTCGCTGTCGACCGAGAGTTTTGCGCTCCGCTCTTTTTGCGCGATTTCGAACAGGCTGATGCGGCGGTCGGTGCCGACCACGGTGAGAACACCGTCGCGATATTCGATGTCTTCGATGGAAGTCTCGAGCAGGTTCGACGCCTTCTCGCGCGCTTTGGTGATCATGTCATTCGAAGACACCGCTACCGCCGTGCCGCCGACGAACAACGAACGCGAGCCGACGCTGCCGAAGCCGGTCGCCAGATCCGTGTCGCCCTGCACCACGTCGATCTTATCCATGGGAAGGCCGAGGCTGTCTGCGATCATCTGCGTATAGGTGGTCGCTA
>Ga0209677_101068_pt1 | contig 12955 bp, 11 predicted proteins | sample AraplaCvi_mCL_r2_2_FD_184285 | JGI IMG/M metagenome (GOLD analysis project Ga0209677, IMG submission 184285) | Arabidopsis root microbial communities from North Carolina, USA - plate scrape CL_Cvi_mCL_r2 (SPAdes) (version 2) | ecosystem: Host-associated > Plants > Roots > Endosphere | place: USA... | reverse complement strand
CAAAGGTGTCGTCGGCGCGCCTGCCCAAGTGATCCCGACCGGCCTCAATGCGCACGCCTTCCTGCCCTCGCCGGACAACCGCTTCGTGTTCGCGACCAATCTCGGCTCCGACCAGGTGCTGGCCTTCAAGTTCGACGCTGAGACCGGCAAGCTCACGCCGGACGAGGCTGCCACAGTGAAGACGCCGGAGAAATCAGGTCCGCGCCACTTCATCTTCCACCCGAACGGCAAGTTTATCTATCTCCTGCACGAGCTGAACGCCGATCTCGCCGTGTTCACCTACGACGCCGACAAGGGCAGCTGGCGCGAGACGCAGCGGACCACCGCGCTGCCGAAGGGCTTTTCGGGCAAGCCGTGGGCGGCGGACCTGCACGTCACCCCGAACGGCCAGTTCCTGTATGCCTCGGAGCGCGGCTCGAACACGCTGGCGGCCTACAAGGTCGATGCGGCGACCGGCCAGCTCACCACGATCGAGAGCGTGCCGACCGAGACCCAGCCGCGCGGCTTCAACATCGATCCCAGCGGCCATTACCTCGCCGCCGTCGGCGAGCTCTCCAACAGCATGACGGTCTACACGATCGATCAGGCCACGGGGCGGCTGACCAAGCTGAAATCCTATCCCGTCGGCAAGCAGCCGAACTGGGTGGAGTTCGTGAACCTGCCCTGACCTGAGGGGCGCGCGCCGTTTGCGCTAAATGCACAGCGGCGTGCATTCGGCCTGCTGATACAGTGGATCTGACATGCCCTTCAATGTCGCGTCAGCGACTGGGCCGGCATGTCGAAGATCGCCTCGGAGAACGGGAACTCCAGCACCACGTCGCCCTCCTCGTCCGTCACTTCGATGACGGCGGAAAGCAGAGCCGCATTGGCACCCTCGGTGCGCAACAGCTCGCGGATCATGTCGCGTGCGACTTCCCAGGCGCGGTCCGGATTGCGCAACATCTCGCCATCGGTGTCGGCGACCAGCTCGTCGCCGATCCTGGTGTTAAAGAAATATCGGGGCATGGGCACATTCCAAAGGGGTCGCGCACTGATGCGGTGAATTTGAAGTTCCTGTCGGTCTTTGCAGCGCCACCTCCACAGGAACTTCAAACGCCAAACCGCACCAGGATCTTGGATTTCCGGCGCATGGTCGTTTCCGAAGTTCGCAACGGCGGCTGCTGCGAAATGATGTGAACTTCGGAAACGGAGCACCAGGATTCAAAGCTTCTCTCATCTCACAACTGCTTTATTCGGGTCACTTTCCACCACAGCCTACGCTGGGAACAGCACGGCGTTGCCAAGGCTTCGGTCACGAATTCGTTCATTTGACGGCTGCGACGCCAAATTCAGGACCTGGCGTTCGCACCTGCAAAAATCAAACCGGATCGTCAAAACAAAAAGATTCCACTGGCGAACTTTTCATGGCGCGGTAGTTTAATGCTGAGGACGGAAATGTCCCGCACACGTTCGAAGGAGAGGACAATGGCCTGGAAAGCACCGAAGATCGTTGAAGTGCCGGTTGGGATGGAAATCAACATGTATGCCTGCGCAGCGCGTAAATAAATCGCGGGTGTGACGTCATTGCTTAGCTGGTCGCGGTGCATACGACGTCCTGAGCTCCAAACGTCTTGAGGGTGGGTGGCTGAGCGGCGTGTGTGCCAGCCCCGTGCGCAAGCTCGCCGTCCACCCTCGACCCGCCGCGCGTATCCATATCCGCTCATCAATATCCGCTCATCCCTGAGAGACGGTTTCCGAGAGACTCTTCATGCTTCGCGTCGTCGTCCTGGGCGCTGCCGCGGGCGGCGGAGTCCCGCAATGGAATTGCGGCTGTGGGGTTTGCCGGGCCGCACGCAACGAGCATCCCGAGATCAGAAGCACGCAGGCCTCGATCGCCGTCAGCAATGACGGCGAGCACTGGTTCCTGGTCAATGCCTCGCCCGACCTGCGGCAGCAGGTGACCGCGACGCCGCAGCTGCATCCCAAGGCCGGCGCGCTGCGCCACAGCCCGATCGCGGGCGTCATCCTCACCAACGGCGAGATCGACGCGGTCACCGGGCTGCTGTCGATGCGCGAGGGCTCACCGTTTGCGATCTACGCCCATCCCAAGGTGCTGGCGATCCTCAAATCGAACAGCATCTTCGATGTGCTGCGGCCCGAGAATGTGCGGCGCGTCGCCATCGAGGTCGACACGGCATTCGAGCCGCAATTGCCCGGCGGTGCCCCCTCGGGCCTCGAGATCATGCCTTTCGCGGTCGCAGGCACCAGCGCCTGGTACCTCCGTGGCAAGGACCATCCCGGCGGCGCAGCGTCGGCCGGCGACACGCTGGGCCTCAGGATTGCGGACAAGGCCAGCGGCAAATATCTCTATGTCATCACCGCCTGCGCCGGCGTCGATGAGCCTTTGAGGCAGCGGCTCGCCGGCGCACCTCTGGTGCTATTCGACGGCACGGTGTGGCGCGACGACGAGATGATCAGGGCTGGACTCGGCAACAAGACCGGCCAGAGTATGGGACATATCGCAATGTCCGGAGACGATGGCGCGATCGCATCGCTCGCGGATCTTGGGATCGGCAGGAAGATCTTCCTGCACATCAACAATTCGAACCCGGCGTGGCTGCATGGCTCGGCCGAGCGGCAGGCGCTGGAGCGCGCGGGATGGCAGATCCCGAGCGAGGGGATGGAGATCGTGCTGTGAGTGACGTGAATCTGAGCGGAATGACGGCGCTGTCGGTCGGGCCGAATGTGAGGCTGAACGACGCGAGCGAATTGGAAGCCGCGCTGCGCCATATCGGCGCGACGCGCTATCACAATCTGCACCCGTTCCATAAGCTTTTGCACGGCGGCAAGCTCAACAAGGGCCAGGTGCAGGCCTGGGCGCTGAACCGCTACTACTATCAGTCGACGATCCCGATCAAGGATGCGGTGGTGATCTCGCGCTTCCGCGATCGCGCCACGCGGATGGAATGGCGGCACCGCATCGAGGATCATGACGGCGATGTCGGCAGCGAGGGCGGCATCGAGCGCTGGCTCAAGCTGACGGAAGGCCTCGGCCTGCCCACCGCTTACGTGGAATCGACCGAAGGTATCCTTCCCGCGACGCGCTTTGCGGTCGAGGCTTACGTGCATTTCTGCCGCGACCGCTCGCCGCTGGAGGCGATCGCCTCCTCGCTGACCGAGCTGTTCGCACCGAACCTGCATGAGGAGCGCATCTCCGGGATGCTGCAACACTACGACTTCGTCAACCCCGACATCATGAGCTACTTCAAGCGCCGCCTGACGCAGGCGCCGCGCGACGCCAATTTCGCGCTGTCCTATGTCAAAGAACACGCGACCACGCCGGAGCAGCGCGCGCTGGTTTGCAACGCGCTGATCTTCAAGACCAACGTGCTGTGGGTGCAGCTCGACGCGCTGCATCATGCCTATGTCGATGGCCACGTCCCGCCCGGCGCCTTCGTGCCGAAGGAGTAGCATCATGGCGCCGCGCAACATCCAAGTCAGCGAAGCCAGCCGGCCGGTGCTGCCGCGCCATACCAAGCTGCGCTATGACGAGACGCGGCAGGTCTGGGTGATCCTGGCGCCGGAGCGCGTGCTGGCGCCGGATGAGATTGCGGTCGAAGTGCTGAAGCTCTGCGACGGCCTGCGCAGCGTCGCAGTCATCATCGACGAGTTGGCCGAGAAATATGCCGCGCCACGCGACACCATCGCAGCCGACGTGGTCGCCATGCTGCAGGACCTCGCCGACAAGGGATTTCTGACCGAAGTTCGGGAGAAGACGTCATGACCGAACTCACCGAAACCAAGCCGCGCAGCGAAACCACGCCGCGCACCGACGCCGGCGACGGGCTGGCGGTACTGGAAGCCCGCGGCTCGGTCGCCGAGACCTATGGCATTCCGCTCGCGGTGCTGCTGGAACTGACGCATCGCTGCCCGCTGCAATGCCCCTATTGCTCCAACCCGCTGGAGCTCGATCGCGCCGGCAATGAGCTGACGACGGCCGAATGGAAGAAGGTGCTCACAGAGCTCGCCGAGATCGGCGTGCTGCAGGTGCACTTCTCCGGCGGCGAGCCGACTGCGCGGAAGGACCTGGTCGAGCTGGTCGCGCACGCCAACGATGTCGGGCTCTACACCAACCTGATCACGTCGGCGGTGCTGCTGACGCGCGAGCGTCTCCAAGAGCTGGCCGACGCCGGCCTCTGCCATGTCCAGATCAGCTTCCAGGGCAGCGAGGCAACAGTCGCCGACCGCGTCGGCGGCCACAAAGGCGGCCACGCCAAGAAGCTCGAGGTCGCCCGCTGGACGCGCGAGCTCGATCTGCCACTGACCGTGAATGCGGTGATGCACCGGCAGAACCTGCATCAGCTCCCCGACATCATCCAGATGGCGGTCGATCTCGATGCCGCCCGGCTCGAAGTCGCCAACGTGCAGTATTACGGCTGGGCGCTGAAGAACCGCGCCAGCCTGATGCCGACCTTCGCGCAGCTCGAGGAGACCGATCGGCTGGTCGAGGCGGCGCGCGAACGGCTGAAAGGCATCCTGACGATCGACTACGTCGTGCCTGATTACTACGCGCTGCGGCCGAAGAAATGCATGGGCGGCTGGGGTCGGCAGTTCTTCAACATTTCGCCGGCCGGCAAGGTGCTGCCCTGCCACGCCGCCGAGAGCATCACCGGCTTGGAATTCGAATCCGTGCGCTCGAACCATTCGATCGCCTGGATTTGGCAGAACTCGGAAGCCTTCAACCGCTATCGCGGCACCGGCTGGATGAAGGAGCCGTGCAAGTCGTGCGAATTCCGCGAGGTCGATTTCGGCGGCTGCCGCTGCCAGGCCTTCGCGCTCTCGGGCGATGCCGCCAACACCGACCCGGCCTGCACGCTGTCGCCGCTGCACGAGAGCATCTTCAAGCAGGCCGAGCTCGATGCCGCCTCCGGGCAGGACCGCTTCATCTACCGCAACTTCGCCGGCGGCACGCCGGAAAAGGATGATGCTGGTGCCTGACGCCGGAGCGGGACCTGCAGCGTCGCGCCGCGCCGATCCGTTCGCGCCTCTTACCTCCGAATGGCTGCGCGTCTCCGGCGGCCATGAGATCTACGTCGAAAGCGTCGGCCGCAGCGGCGGCGTGCCCGCGGTCTATCTGCATGGCGGGCCGGGCTCCGGCTGCCAGGCCGATCATCGCCGGCTGTTCGATCCCGAGCGCTTCCACGCCGTGCTGTTCGACCAGCGCGGTGCGGGACGCAGCAAGCCCAAGGGCAGCCGCATCGACAACACCCTGCCCGACCTCGTCGCCGACATGGAGGCGATCCGCGAACGGTTCGGCTTTCAACGCTGGATCGTCAGTGGCGGCTCCTGGGGCGCAACGCTGGCCCTGGCCTATGCGCAGGCACATCCCGAGCGCGTCGCTGGCCTCGTGCTGCGCGCGACGTTTCTCGGCATGCGCGCCGAGGTCGAGACGGCGTTCGGGCCGACGCTTAAGCGCTTCTATCCCGACCTGCACCGCGATTTCCTCGAGGTGCTGCCCACCGAGGAGCGCAATACGCCGATGGACGCCTATTGGCGGCGCATCCTCGATCCTGATCCCGCCATCCACGGTCCTGCCGCGCGCGCCTGGCACGACACCGAGCGGGCGCTGTCGGAGGTGAAGCCCGGCCGCACCAGGCTCGACCGGCTCGCGGTGCGCTCCGGCAATGCCATGCCGGCGACGCCGTTCATGGAGGCGCATTACTTCCAGAACGACTGCTTCCTGGCGCCGGACCAGTTGCTGCGCGACGCGGTCAAGCTCGCCGGCATTCCCGGCATCATCGTGCAGGGCCGCTACGACCTGCTCTGCCCGCCCTCGACCTCCGCTGCATTGGCCGAGGTCTGGCGCGAGGCCGAAATCCGTGTCGTCGAAGCCGCAGGTCACAATCTTTATGATCCCGGCATCCGCGATGCCGTGATGAAAGCGATCGCCGATATGGCGGCGCGGACGAGTTCGCGGCAATATAAGAACGACACTGCGTGACGCTCTTCACCCTCCCCTGGAGGCAGAAGACATGCACAAATCTCGTGACTCGATCGCTGCAACCTCTCCCCGCCTGCGGGGAGAGGTCGGATTGCATCGCAAGATGCAATCCGGGTGAGGGGTACAGGTCTAGCTATTCACACCGATCGGGCGTCTGCCCCTCACCCCAACCCTCTCCCCGTAAGAACGGGGAGAGGGAGCTGCCTGCCCGCTGCGCAACAGCTCGCGAACAACTTCTCAAGATGTGCCACACCGGCCTTGAGAAAAATGGATGATCTCGCTGCCACCGCGCGATCCAAGATAAGGACTCCCCTCAATGCCACTCGCCGGACAAGGCATGCTGCTGACATCGATGGACGTCGATCCATCCGATGAAGCCGATTTCAACCGCTGGTATGACCGCGAGCATCTGAAGGAGCGTGTCGCGATCGAGGGCTTCATCGAGGCGCGGCGCTATGTCGCCGAGCAGGCGAGCCCGAAATATCTCTGCCTCTATTCGACCGAAAGCATCGACGTGCTTGACAGCAAGCCCTATCGCGCGCGGCTCGCCGATCCGACCGAATGGTCGGTAACCACGATGGCGAACTTCAAGAACATGATCCGTAGCGTCGCGCGCATCACCATCAGCAAGGGCACCGGCCGCGGCGCCGTGCTCGGCATTATCCGCCTGCGTCCCAAGCCCGGACAGGATGAGGCGCTGCGCGGCGCCCTGCGCATCGAGCTCGATCCATCCGATCTCGACGGCATCATCTCGATGCACCTGATCGAAGGTGATCCCGATCTATCCGGCCCGACCGGCGGTATTCCTGCAAGCTCACGCGGCGCCGACTGGGTCGTGCTGATCGACGGCACCGACAGCCATGCCATCGCCACGCTGATGACGACGCGCTTCGCCGCGATCGATGGTCCCTTGGCAACGCAATTGTCCGTTGGGCTCTACCGACTGATGTGGGACTTGAGCAAAGCCGATATCGCGTAGTTTGTACAACATCGATTGCGGTAGTTTCTTCGGCCGTCATTCCGGGGCAGCCCGAAGGGCTGAGCCCGGAATCCATAACCACGATCGGGAGTATGGATTCCGGGCTCGCGCGTTCCGCGCGCCCCGGAATGCCAGCAGAGTTACCGTGCACCGCAGCGCAACAGGAGTACCCACGGTTATTTCAAAAGTGCGCCGCAGCAAGCGCCACAATCTTGCACTCACACGCAATTTTGCCTTTGTGCCCGCCTTGGAATGGCTCTAGTCTGATCGGATAAATCTATGACGCCATTCAAAAATCAGAAGAGCGGCGGCTAGAGGCATCGATCGGAGAACGGATCCGCTTTTCGGTCGGTCGGTCCCGTCAGGCCAGGCGCTCTCACTTCAGGAAGGCCGCGCATCGTCTGTTTGTCCGCGCGGACAAAGGTGGGAATGAAACCGACTGATATCTCGGCCCCCGACTACTTCCATAAGGTGGTCGATTGCCAATGGGCCTGCCCTGCGCACACACCCGTCCCGGAATATATCCGCCTGATCGCCGAGGGTCGCTACAGCGACGCCTACATGATCAATTGGAAATCGAACGTGTTCCCGGGCATTCTCGGGCGCACTTGCGACCGACCGTGCGAGCCCGCCTGCCGCCGCGGACGCGTTGAGGAAACACCGGTCGCGATCTGCCGCCTGAAGCGCGTCGCGGCCGACTTCAAGGACGATGTGCGGCAGCGGATGCCGCGGCCCGCGCCGAAGAACGGCAAGCGCATCGCGCTGGTCGGCGGCGGTCCGGCCTCGCTCACCGTGGCGCGCGATCTTGCCCCGCTCGGCTATCACTGCACCGTGTTCGACGCCGATGCGAAAGCCGGCGGCATGATGCGCAGCCAGATCCCGAAATTCCGCCTGCCTGATGCGGTCATCGACGAGGAGACGGACTACATCCTCAATCTCGGGATCGAGTTCAAGGGCGGCCAGCGCGTCGACAGCCTGAAGAAGCTGCTGGCGGACAAATATGACGCCGTGTTTGTCGGTTCCGGCGCGCCGCGCGGTCGCGAGCTCGACATCCCCGGCCGCAAGGAAGCGGCCGCCCACATCCATATCGGCATCGATTGGCTCTCCAGCGTCTCGTTCGGTCATACTGACAAGATCGGCAGGCGGGTCATCGTGCTCGGCGGCGGCAACACCGCGATGGATTGCTGCCGCACGGCGCGACGGCTCGGCGGCCAGGACGTCAAGGTGGTCGTGCGATCCGGCTTCGAGGAGATGAAAGCCTCGCCCTGGGAAAAAGAAGACGCGATGCATGAGGACATCCCGATCCTCAATTTCCTCGTTCCCGTCGCCTTCACCCACGACGACGGCAAGCTCACCGGCGTCACCTTCCAGAAGGTGAAGGCGGAATACGACTCCAAGGGCAAGCGCAATCTGGTGCCCTCGGGCGAGCCGGACCAGACTTATCCATGCGACGACGTGCTGGTCGCGGTCGGCCAGGAGAACGCGTTCCCCTGGATCGAGCCGGATTGCGGCATCGCATTCGACAAGTGGCATATGCCAGAGGTCGACAAGACGACCTTTGCCTCGACCAACCCGAAAGTGTTCTTCGGCGGCGACGCCGCGTTCGGACCGAAGAACATCATCTGGGCCGTGGCCCACGGCCATGAGGCGGCGCTGTCGATCCACCGCATGCTCTCAGGTGAGGACATCACCGAGCGCCCGCTGCCCGAGGTTCACGTTACCTCGCAGAAGATGGGTATCCATGAATGGAGCTACGACAACGATATCTCGCCGGACAAGCGCTATAAGGTGCCGCACCGGGACAAGGTGGTGGCACTCAAGGACATCCGTGCCGAGGTCGAGCTCGGCTACGACGTCAAGCTCGCGCTCGGCGAGACCCAACGCTGCCTGAACTGCGACGTGGAAACGGTGTTCTCGACCTCGCTCTGCATCGAGTGCGACGCCTGTGCCGACATCTGCCCGACGGACTGCATCACCTTCACAGAGAACGGCGACGAGGCCGACCTCCGCGCCCGGCTGAAGGCGCCGTCGCTGCATCCCGACCAGAGCCTCTACGTGTCCTCGGATCTGAAGACCGGACGCGTGATGGTGAAGGACGAGGACGTCTGTCTGCATTGCGGCCTGTGCGCCGAACGCTGCCCCACCGGTGCGTGGGACATGCAGAAATATTTCATCGAGATGACCCACGCAGGTACCGCATGCCCCAGCAAGCGCCGCTCAGCAGCGTAAACGACTTCGTCGTCCGCTTCGCCAACGTCAACGGCTCGGGCTCGGCAAGTGCCAACGAGCTGTTCGCCCGTGCCGTGCTTCGTCACGGCGTTCCCGTCAGCCCGCGCAACATCTTCCCCTCCAATATCCAGGGCCTGCCGACCTGGTACGAGGTGCGCATCACCGAAGCCGGCCATCTCGGCGCCCGCGGAGGCGGCACCGACCTGATGGTGGCGATGAATCCGCAGACCTGGGACAAGGATGTCGCCGGGATCGTGCCGGGCGGCTACCTGTTCTACGATTCGACCAAGCCGATGCCGTCGTCGAAATTCCGCGACGACATCACCGTCATCGGCGTGCCGCTGACCGCGATCACCAACTCGACCTATACCGATCCGCGCCAGCGCCAGCTGTTCAAGAACATCATCTATCTCGGCGCGCTCTGCGCGCTGTTCGACATGGACCCGAAGCTGATCGAGCAACTGATCGGCGAGCAGTACAAGGGCAAGGAGAAGCTCTTGTCCTCCAACGTTCACGCCCTGCACCTCGGGCGCGACTGGGCGCTGCAAAACCTGAAATGCCCGATCGGCCTCAAGATCAAGAAGGCCGACAAGGTCGGTGACCGCATCTTCATCGAGGGCAATAACGCGGCTGCGCTCGGCGCGGTCTATGGCGGCGCCACCGTCTGCGCCTGGTATCCGATCACACCCTCCTCGTCGCTGGCGGACGCCTTCACCAGCCATTGCAAGAAGCTGCGGCACGATCCGGAGACCGGCCAGGCCAAATACGCCATCGTGCAGGGCGAGGACGAACTGGCCTCGATCGGCATCGTCATCGGTGCCTCCTGGAACGGCGCCCGCGCCTTCACCGCCACCTCGGGTCCCGGTATCTCGCTGATGACCGAGTTCATCGGCCTGTCCTATTTCGCCGAGATCCCGGCCGTCATCATGAACGTGCAGCGCGCCGGCCCCTCGACCGGCATGCCGACCCGTACCCAGCAATGCGACATCATCGCCTGCGCCTATGCCTCGCATGGCGACACCAAGCATGTGCTGCTGTTCCCCGAAGATCCAGCCGAGGCATTCGAGTTCGCGGCCTCGGCCTTCGATCTCGCCGAGCGGCTGCAAACCGTGATCTTCCTGATGCTCGACCTCGACATTGGGATGAATCATCGCCTCTGCCGCCCGCTGAAGTGGGACGACGCGCGGCAATATGACCGCGGCAAGATCATGACCGCTGAGATGCTGGAGGAAGGCCGCGATTTCGGCCGCTATCTCGATGTCGACGGCGACGGCATCCCCTACCGCACCACTCCCGGCACCCATCCGACCAAGGGCTCCTACTTCACCCGCGGCACATCGCGCGACCGCTACGCGCGCTATTCCGAGGAAGGCGCCGTCTACGCCGACAACATGCAGCGGTTGATCCGCAAGTTCGAGACTGCGCAGGACCTGGTGCCGCGGCCGCTGCAGGCCAACGCCGCCAAGCCCACCAAATATGGCGTGATCTATTTCGGCTCGACAGCGCCGGCGATGGACGAAGCCATCGAGCTGTTGGAGGCGCGCGGCCATCAGCTCGATCGGATGCGCATCCGCGCCTTCCCGTTCCACTCGAGCGTGGCGAGCTTCCTCGCCGAGCACGATTTCGTCTATGTGGTCGAGCAGAACCGTGACGCGCAGCTGCGCCAGCTGATCGTCAACGAGAACGGCATCGACCCGATCCGCCTGATTCCTATCCTGCATTATGACGGCACGCCGATCACCGCGCGCTTCATTGCCGCCTCGATCGGCGACCACCAGGATCGTCTCAATGTCGCGCCCGCGCGCAAGGCCGTATCATGACCTACATCGCCAAACCGAAATTCCAGCATCCGGGCCTGAAGAAGAACGAGCTCGGCTTCACCCATCGCGACTACGAGGGCAAGATCTCGACGCTGTGCGCCGGCTGCGGCCACGACTCGATCACGGCCTCGATCATCGAGGCCTGTTTCGAGCTGTCGATCGAGCCGCACCGGGTGGCCAAGATCTCCGGCATCGGATGCTCGTCGAAGACGCCGGACTACTTCCTCGGCAATTCGCACGGCTTCAACTCCGTGCACGGCCGGATGCCGTCGGTGCTGACCGGCGCCAATCTCGCCAATCGCGACCTGATCTATCTCGGCGTCTCCGGCGACGGCGATTCCGCCTCGATCGGCTTCGGCCAGTTCGCGCATTCGATCCGGCGCGGCGTCAACATGACCTATATCGTCGAGAACAACGGCGTTTATGGCCTGACCAAAGGCCAGTTCTCGGCGACCGCCGACCGCGGCTCGAAGTCGAAGAAGGGCGTCACCAACACCGACAACGCGATCGACCTGGTCGGCATCGCGCTGCAGCTGGGTGCGACCTATGTCGCGCGCTCCTTCTCCGGCGACAAGAACCAGCTGGTGCCGATCATCGCCGGCGCGCTGCAGCACAAGGGCGCGGCCTTCATCGACGTGATCAGCCCCTGCATCGCCTTCAACAATCATGCCGGCTCGACCAAGAGCTTCGACTATGTGCGCGAGCACAATGATGCGGTGAACCGGCTCGACGTGCTGACCGGACGCGATCCGATCACGGTCGACTACGCGCCGGGCACCGTTCAGCTCGTCGAGCAGCACGACGGCTCGCGGCTGGCGCTGCGCAAGATCGACGCCGACTACGATCCGCATGATCGGCTCGGCGCCATGACCTTCCTGCAGAAGCACGCCGCGCAGGGCCAGATCGTCACCGGTCTGCTTTACGTCGATCCGGACGCGGAAGACCTGCACAGCCATCTCAACACGGTGGAGCGGCCGCTCAACCGGCTGGAGGCCGAGGACCTGTGTCCGGGATCTGCCGTACTGGACAAGATCAACGCAAGCCTGCGGTAGATCAAAGAGGCAGGGGAGCCGTGTTTGCGCGGCCATCCTTCGAGACGGCCGCCTGCGGCGGCCTCCTCAGGATGAGGATCTTTTCGCAGCGAAATCCTGAACCCTCATGGTGAGGAGGCGCGTAGCGCCGTCTCGAACCATGAGGCCAGCAGTAGTCAAGCAACGAAGCTGGCATTTCATGCGCCGCTGTCATCACCCGCGAAGGCGGGTGATCCAGTATCCCAGAGACAGCAGTATTTGAATCGAGAGGCCGCGGCGTACCGGATCGTCCGCCGGAGCCTGTCATCCGGCCGGCCGAAGGCCGGACCGGGTGGCGGACGATGACAATTGGGCAGATGGCTTCGCTCGCAAATATGCGACAGCCTTGTTGATACGGAAGACGTAGATCCCGCCGCCCGCTCGCCGCAGCTCAATTTGGATTGGGGCGCAACGATCTCATCCACACTCGCTCCAGCTGCGCAATCGCCTCCGCAGGCGCAACCACCGCGACGGCTCCGTCAGCCTCCGTCAACAGACCGAATTCCTGTAGCTTCGCCAGCGCCGCATCCGCCGCGAAAGACGGGCGAACGCCGAACGTCTGCTGCAGCAGCTCCTCGACATGGCCGCCGACCGCCTCGCGCCGGAGCGGCACGGCCGCCAGCCACAGCGCGACATAGGCGAGCAGCACCTCCTTCCAATCCTGGTCCTCGGCCTCGCCGACCAGATAGTTGAAGATGCCAGTGTTGTTGTTGACGTTACGGAAGTAGACGTTGTCCGTGACCTGCTTCTGGTGAATCAGCGACTGGCGGTGGAAATTGCCCCATTGCCGCAGCACGAAGCTGCCGAGCGCAAACACGCCAGAGAGCGCCGCCAGCGCCTGCTTGGTGTCGTCGTCCTGCACGGTGCCGGTGAGGCC
>Ga0209677_101067_pt1 | contig 12955 bp, 11 predicted proteins | sample AraplaCvi_mCL_r2_2_FD_184285 | JGI IMG/M metagenome (GOLD analysis project Ga0209677, IMG submission 184285) | Arabidopsis root microbial communities from North Carolina, USA - plate scrape CL_Cvi_mCL_r2 (SPAdes) (version 2) | ecosystem: Host-associated > Plants > Roots > Endosphere | place: USA... | reverse complement strand
GATCGACGCGCCGTTGAACGCGGTCGACATGGACACGTTCTACACGCCCGGTGCCAAGGGCTACACCGACTATCCGGCGCTGGCCTGAAGGCGGTGGTCGCGAGCGCCCGGCTGGCCGGGCACTCGCGAGTGCGTCACTTCACGTTGATCGCGACGATGGCGTGGGCGCCCTGGATGTACAGCACGCCGTTGGCCGACAGCGCCAGCGCACCGGACGCCGCATCGTTCCAGACCGTCTTGTGCGTGGTGCGGTCGATCGCGTAGGTGCCGCCGGTGGTGCTGACGAACACCAGGTTGCGCGTCAGCAGCACGTCGCTGACGAAGGTGCCGGCGCTCGCAGGCGGCGTCCAGGTCCACACCTTCGAACCGTCGGCTTCGCTGAGGGCCTCGAGCTCGAACGGCATCTTGTTGACCGCGTAGAGCACGCCGCCGTCGTAGGCCGGATTGCCCGCGAACGGGCCGGTGGCCGTCCACCGCACCGCGTTGGTCGAGGTGTCGAAACTGACGATCGAGTTGCTGGACATGTTGCCCAGGTTCGCGGCGTAGACGACGTTGGCCGCGCCCAGCACCGGCGAGCCGTGGATCGTGTAGCCGCTCCACGACCAGGTGGGGTCGGCGATGGTGGCCAGCGTCGCGCCTGTCTGGTTGTCGTAGATGCTCAGCGCGCCGTTGGTGAACGCGTAGGCGCGCGTGGCGTCGACCGCGGGCGTCCAGCCGTCGTACTGCCCGGCGTTGGCAAAGAACGTCTGCGATCCGGACGTGGCGTCGAACGCATACATGCCGCCGTAGCTGCCGCCGTCCGTGTAGACCTTGCCGTCCAGCACGGTCGGCGCCAGGTAGTTCTCCCACTGCGACGCCATCTGCGACTTGAACAACTGCGTGCCCGTGGCCGCGTCGAACGCGAACATGGACGTGTACTGCTGCGACCCCGCCGCGATGTAGACCTGGCCGTTCGAGAACGCCGGCGGATTGGTGTTACCCCAGTACAGGTCGTCGAACGAGTGGCTCCAGACCTTGCTGCCGTCGCTCTCCGCGTACGCGAACACGTCATGCCTGCCCGAGCCGAGGCCCGAGGGGAAGCCGCCGTTGGCCACGTAGTACCTGCCGCCGCCGGTGGTGACGTAGGACAGCGTCCATTGCACGCCCGCGGTCGCGGGCGCGTCCTGGCGCCAGCGGCGGCTGAAGGTGGTCGCGTCGAGGGTCACGGGCACGTAGCCCGTGTGCGCCGCGTTGCCCTGGAACGTGCCCCAGTCGGTACCGCCGGCCAGCGGCGACAGCGGGGTCAGGTTGAAGGTCGTGACGCTGCCGTCCGGCGACAAGACCGTGAAGTCGTAGGGAACCTTGAACGGCGCGCCCGCCAGCGGGTGCGCGCAGTTGACGTCGGTGCAAACGTTGACCGTGATGTCGCCGGCGTAGTGGCCGGCCGCCAGGCTGGCGAGCGGCTTGACCGTGACGGTGGCCGTGCCGTCGTTGTTGACCGCCACGCTGAGCGGCGATTGCACGACGGCGGCGTCGGCGGTGACCATGATGTAGACCAGGCCGGAAAACGCCACCGTCTGCCGGGCCGTCATCACGATGTCCTGCGGGTAGCCGGCAACGAACGCGGCGGTCGCGGAGGTTGGCGTCAGCGTGTAGGGCGCGGGCGTCGGCGCGGGCGCAGGCGTCGGTGCGGGCGCTGGTGCCGGGGGCGGGCTGGAGCCGCCTCCGCCTCCGCCACAGGCGGCAAGAAACATCGACACCAGGGCGGCGCTCAGGCCTCCCGCACGGTTCACGGCAATCATCTGCGACCTCGCTTGTCGTTCTTCTGGCCCCCAGTCGCTGCCGGTGTCCCCACCGGCGACGACCCCTCCTTGGGCCAAATGCCGCCAAATTCTAGCTCGGCAGCAATCCTTTCAGTCCCGCCGCCGGAACGCCAGCCACCCGGCCAGCCCCGTGAACCCGCCCACCAGCAGCGCCACCCAGAGGAATCCGTGCGGATCCTGCGCGAGCGGGATGCCGCCGACGTTCATGCCCAGCAGGCCGGCCACCAGGTTGATCGGCAACGCCAGCACCGTCACCACCGTCAGCGTGAACACGCTCGAGTTCGTGTGCTCGCCCACCTGCGCGGCGATCTCGTCCTGCAGCAGCTTGATGCGTTCCTGGAGCGCCGCGAGGTCGCGCAGCACGAGCGAGAACTCCTCGGTCGCCTGGCGCAGCGCATCGAGGTCCACGTCGTCGGTCCACGGCGGCGGCTGGCGCAGCAACCGGAACAGCGCGCCGGGCTCCGGGGCCAGCAGTCGCTGCAGTCGCACGAGCACGCGGCGCAGGGTGCCCAGGTCCTCGCGCTTGTCGCCCAGGCGGCCCACCAGCAGCTTGTCCTCGACGTCGTCCACCTGCAGCGTGGCCTGCCGCACGATGCGCACCAGCACGTCACCTTGGTCGCGCAGCAGGCGGTCGAGGAACAGCACGGACGAGCGGAACGTGATGCCCTGGCGCACCGCGTGGCGCAGGCGGTCGATGGACTTGAGCGGATGCACGCGCGCCGTGATCGCCATGCGCGGGCCCACGTTGACCCACAGCGTCTCGATCTGCGACGGGTCGAACGTGAACTCGAAGGAGACGTCGTTGACCACGGCCACCAGCGTGTCGCGCGCGTCCTCGATGCGCGTGGAGCGCGAGCCTTCGTGCAGCGCCTCGAAGAACTCGGGCGCCACCGCGAGGTTCTGCGCGATCCAGGGCTCGGCGCCGGCGTCGGTCAGGTTGAAGTGCAGCCAGATGAAGTCGCCCGGCGGCGCCGAGTCGTCGGCCAGCCAGGCCAGCGCGGCGGCCAGGTCGATCGGTGCGCCCGCGCCGCCGCCGGCGAACAGGTAGCCGCAGATGAGGCCGTTGGGGTCGGAGCCGTAGCGGATGTCCATGAAGGGGAGCGCGGGCTTGCGGGGGGCCTGGGCGGGTTCGGCAAACTTCTCATCTTCATCCATCGCTGTGACCTCCCCGTGACGACCCGGCGCATGGTATCCCGCGGCGTCGGCGCCCTTGACGTGCGCGTGGCAAGATCGGCGGCATCGGCACGCCCGTGCCTGCTTTCAGTCCCCACCCGCATGAACGTCCTTCTCCGAACGGCGAGCGCCCTCGCCGCGGCCACGCTGGCCGCCGTCGCAGGCGCCGCCGAGGCACCGGCCGGTCCGGCGTCCGCCGCGTCGGCGCCGCCCGCGCCGCGCTGCGCCGCCCCCACCGCCGATCGCGCGGCCAACCGCGCGTGCGCGCTCGCGCTGGGCCATCATGCCGAAGTCGAGCTCAAGGCCAACCGCGTCGATTCGGCGCTGGCCGATTTCGCGCGCGCCGACCAGTTCGCGCCCGACGACCTGCGCTACGCCACCACGCGCGCCGGCCTCGCGCTGAAGAAGGCCAACCAGCTGACGCCCGAGGGCATCGAGGCGGCCGTGAAGGCGGCGCCCGACGACATCGGGCTGGCCATGATGCACGCCGAACTGGCCATCGCCAGGAAGGACTGGACGGCGGCGCTGGCCGACGTCGACCGCGTCGTCGCCAGGCGGCCCGACGCCGCTCTCGCCTGGGAGATGCGCGCCAGCATCGGCGTGGCGCGGCCCGATTTCGCGGCCGCCCGCCACGACGTCGAGCGCGCGCTGCAGCTCGAGCCGAAGTCGGCCGCGGCGCTGCGCCTGCGCGGCGTCCTGCGCAACAACGCCGGCGACGCCGCGGGCGCGCTGGCCGACTACGAGGCCGCGCACGCCTCGGCGCCGCGGCCCGAGGATCCGTTCGTCATCGGCTCCACGCAGTTCCTGATGCGCCGTTTCGGCGATGCCGCCGCATCGCTGGCGCACCGCGCGCCGCCCGCTCCGGAGGGCACCTACTGGCGGCTGTGGCGCTACCTGGCCCTGGCTCGGCTGACGGGCATCGAACGCGCCAGCGGCAGCCTGGGCCCGGGCACGCCGCCGGGCCAGGGCGTGCCATGGCCCGGGCCGGTGGTCGATTTCCTGCACGCCTCCATCGACGGCGCCACGCTGCTGGACATCGCCAGGAAGTCCCAGGCCAAGGTCGACCTGTCCCAGGTCTGCGAGGCGCACTTCTACATGGCCGAGGACGCCCTGCTGCGCCTGCACGGCGACGCCGTGGGCCTGTTCCGCCAGGCGGTGCAGGAGTGCCCGCAGAACTTCCACGAGTACGAAGGCGCGACCGCCGAACTGCGCGCGATGGGGCAGCCGCTCGCGGCGCCCGGTCCCACGCGGGCGGCCGCCGCGGCGTCCGCTGCAGTCGCCAGTTCGGCCGCCAGCGCGCCGTAGGTACTGCTTACTTGGCGGCGAGCTCGGTGCTGTAGTTCACCGGCACCCACTGCCACGACTTGCCCGCCGCGCGCAGGTGTCCCAGGCCGGGGAACTGCAGGTGCGCGGCGGCCACCAGCGCGCCGTCCCTGGCCGCCTGCGCGAACACGCGGGCACGCGCGGCCGCGGCGGCCTTGGCGTCCGAGTCGAACGAGATGGTCACCCCCGGGTCGGCCAGCTGCACCGCGCCGACGTGGATCAGGTCGCCGATGACCAGCAGCTTCTGGCCCTGGCTCTCGACGACATACGACGTGTGCCCCGCCGTATGGCCGACGCTGGCGAGCGTGCGCACGCCCGGCACCGGTTCGCCGTCCGCCTCGAACGGCGCGAACCTGCCGGCCGCCACGTACGGATTGACCGAGGCCATCGCGCCCTGGAAGAAGCCCTTCATCGCGTCGGGCGCGCCGTCGGCCTTGGACTGCGACAGCCAGAAGTCGGCGTCGCGCTTGTCGGCATGCAGCGTCGCGTTGGGGAACACGCGCTGGCCATTGGCCGACAGGCCGCCGACGTGGTCGGGGTGCATGTGCGTGATGAAGATGTCGTCGACCTGCTCTGGCTTGTAGCCGGCGGCCTGCAGGCTCGCGACCAGCTTGCCCAGCGTCGGGCCGAACAGCGCGCCGGAACCCGCGTCGATGAGCACCAGCTTGCTGCCCGTGTTGACGAGGAACGCGTTCACCGAGGTTTCGACGGGGCCCTTGACGAAGGCCTTGGCGAGCGCCGCGTCGGTGCGGGCGGCCGGCTCGGCCAGCAGCTTGGCCACGTCCAGGTCGACGGTGCCGTCGCTCAGTGCCGTGATCTCGAAATCGCCCAGCACGGCGCGGTAGAAGCCGGGCGCCTGCGTGCGCTGCTGCGGCGCGGCGGCCGAGGCGGTCGCCGGCACGGCCAGCAGCGCGGCGCCCCCCAGGGCGAGCGCGGCGCTCAGCGCGGTGCGCTGGAACAGGGTGAGGAAGCGGTTCATGGGAGGGATCCTTGTTGTTGAGGGATCGATTGTGGTTCTTTGCAAAATGCCGAACAATCACGTTCAGCGCAAAGCATCGTTGCAGTCATCGCAACAACCGAGACCATGATCGACGCCCTCAACAGCTTCCTGGCGGTCGCCTCCGCCAGCAGTTTCTCGCAGGTGGCCAAGGCGCAGGCCGTGGCCGTGTCCTCGGTCACGCGCAAGATCGACTGGCTCGAGGCCGAGGTGGGCACGCGCCTGTTCCACCGCAGCTCGCGCCGCGTGATGCTCACCGACGCCGGCGAGCAGTTCCTGCCGCGCGCCCGCAACATCCTCGCCGAGCTGGCGCAGGCCAAGGATGCGCTCGCGTCCATCAACGCCGACCCGCGCGGCACGATGACCATCACCGCGCCCACCATCTTCGGCCGCCGCCACCTCGCGCCGGCCGTGGCGAGCTTTCTCGAGCGCTACCCGATGATCGAGGTCGACCTGCACGTGAGCGATGCGCTGGTCGACCTGTCCGAGCAGCGCGTGGACGTGGCGATCCGCATCGGCCGCCTAGCCGACTCCGACCTCGTGGCCACGCCGCTGGCCACGCTGCGCCCGCTGGTCGTCGCGAGCCCGGCCTACATCGCGCGCCGCGGCCGCCCCCGGACGCCGGCCAGCCTGGTGGATCACGACTGCATCACCGTCGTCACGCCCGCGCTCGCCGGCCCGGCATGGCGCTTCGAGGGCCTGAACCGCGGCGCCGCCCTGCCCGTCACCGGCAAGCTGCGCACGGACGACAAGGACTGCGCGCTGCAAGCCGCGCTGGCGGGCATCGGCATCGCGCACCTGGCCAGCTGGGTGGTCAGCGAGGACGTGGTCGCCGGCCGGCTGGTGCCGCTCTTTCCCGACGCGCGCACGCCCGACCCGAAGTCGCTGCCCAGCATCCACGCGGTGCGCCTGCCCGGGCGCTCGTTCGAGGCGAAGGCGCGGCTGTTCATCGCGCACCTGCGCGAGGTGATCGGCGAGGTGCCGTACTGGGACGCGGCGATCGACCGGCTGCGCACGCCGGCGCGGGCGTCACGCGCCGCGCGCGCCCGCGGGTGAGGCTCGCGCTCCAGCAGCTCGGGGGCGTTCGCGCGATGGTGCGCAAGCAGGCTCGGTGCGCGATCCCATTTCGAGGGAGACCGTGCGCGGGCCGACGAATGGTCGCGGCAAGCCGACGAATGCCCGGCCCTGCACGCGACGGACCCAGGCAGAATCCGCTCCGACAAGCGTCTGGAGGCGCTCATGGAGGCAGGCGGATGAAATCGGGGACGAGGGTGGCCGTGACGCTGGCCGTGCTGGCGTGCTTCGGCAGCGTGGTCGGCTTTGCCGTGATGGGTCACAAGCAACAGCAGCAGCTGACCCACCAGGAAGAGGCCCGCGCGACGGCCGAGGTCGTCACGGGCCTGGTGGCCGTGGACGTCGACCCGTTCTTTGCCGATTCGCGCGTGCAGCGCATCCTGCGCGACAAGGGCCTGGCCGTGAAGGCCACGCGCGCGGGCAGCCGCGACATGGCCGACAAGCTCGCCGCCGGCGCCAAGCCCGACTTCTGGTTCCCGTCGGGCGTGCTCGCCGCCAACCAGGTCGACGACCAGGCCAAGAAGCTGGGCCAGTCGCTCACGCAATCGACGCCTTTCAACAGTCCCATGGTGGTGGCCAGCTGGGCACCGGTCGCGGGCATCCTCGAGGCCAACGGCATCGCGCATCGCACCGGCGAGCACGTGTACGGCCTGGACATGGCCAAGCTGGCCGAGGCCATGCTGGCCCGCAAGCGCTGGGCCGAGCTCAAGGGCGCCGCCGCGTACGACGTCAAGCGCAGCGTGCTCGTGTCGACCACCGATGTGCGCAAGAGCAACTCCGCGGCGATGTACCTGGCGCTGATGAGCCAGGCGCTCAATGGCGGCGACGTGGTCACCGACCACGCCGCGGCCAAGGCCAGCGCCCGCAAGCTGGCCGAGCTGTTCAAGCGCCAGGGCTTCCAGGAGAACTACGTCAACGGCAACTTCGACGACTACGTGCAGATCGGCATCGGCAAGACGCCGCTCGCATTCATCTACGAGTACCAGCTGGCCGGCTACGCCATCGCGCACAAGGGCGTGCCGCCCGAGATGGTGCTCATGTATCCCGAGCCCACGATCGTCAACAAGTTCGTGCTGCTGGCGGCGTCCCCCCGCGGCAAGGCGCTGCAGCAGGAGCTCTCGAGCAATCCCGAGCTGCAGAAGATCGCCGTGGAGCTCGGCCTGCGCAGCGCCGACCCGGCGCTGTTCGCGGCGGCCGTCAAGCCCACCGGCCTGGCGGTGCAGGATCGCATCGTGCAGGTCATCGACCCGCCGGCCTACGAACTGATGACGGACATGATCGACACGGTCACCACGGAGATGGCGCAATGAACAAGCTTGCCCGCTGGGCCCTCGCGGCCGCGGCCGCCCTGGCGCTGGCCGCCTGCCAGAAATCCGCCGCCCCTGCCGGCGAGGCCCGTGCGAGCGCGGGCGAGCCCGCCCCGGCCGCCGCGCCCGCCTTCGTGGTGCTGGCCACCACCGACCTGAAGGACGCCCAGCCGCTGGAGGCGATGGTGCTCAAGGCCACCGGCGTGCCGCTGAAGTTCCGCTACGGCGGCACGATGGAGAGCACGGAGGCCGTCCTGACCGGCAGGGCCGACGCACAGGCCGCCTGGTTCGCCAACGCCAAGTACCTGCTGAGCGACGCCCAGGGCCAAGGCCGCGTCAAGATGCAGGAAAAGATCATGCTGTCGCCGCTGGCGGTGGGCGTGAGCGAATCGACCGCCCACGAACTGGGATGGGACGATCCGAAGACGGCGGCCAACGTCACCTGGAAGACCATCACGCGAGCCGCCGGCGGCGGCAAGCTGCGCTACGCGCTGTCCAACCCGGCCACGTCCAACCAGGGCTTCATGGCCCTGATGGGCGTGGCCGCGGCCGCGGCGGACAAGTCCGAGGCGCTCGTCGCCGACGACGTCGACCGCACCGCCATCGCCACGTTCCTCAAGGGCTACAAGCTGCCGGGCGACAACTCCACGTACCTGTCCGAGCGCTTCTACGAGCAGCAGGGCCCGCGCGTGAACGCCTTCATCAACTACGAGAGCTGGCTGCTGGGCATGAACGCCAGCGGCAAGCTGCGCGAGAAGCTGGTGCTGGTGTACCCGCGCGAAGGCGTCTCCACCGCCGACTACCCGTTCATGCTGCTCGACGACGCGCGCCGCGACGACTTCGTCAAGGTGGTCAACTACCTCAAGGGCGCCGAGGCGCAGACCTGGCTGGCCACGCAGACGCTGCGCCGCCCGGTCAACGGCGAGGTGGCCAAGGCGACGGCCGACAAGTTCCCGGGCACGGGCATGCTGGTGGAGTTGCCGTTCTCGCCCGACCGCAAGCTCGCCGACGGCCTCATCGACGCCTACCTCAACGAGTTCCGCCGCCCGATCGCGTCGACCTTCGTGCTCGATACCAGCGGCAGCATGGACAGCGACCGCCGCCTCGTGCGCCTGGTCGAGGCCATCGACTACGTGGCCGGCGACGACGCGTCGCTCACGGGCCGCATCGCGCGCCTGACCAGCCGCGAGAAGATCTGGATGATGCCCTTCTCGTCCACGCCCGGCCAGCCGGTGCTGTTCGAGATCCCGCAGGACGCGCCGCAGGCCCGGGGCGTGGCCGCGGGCAAGGACTCGGACGCCAAGGCCCGGTCCATGGCCAAGGTGCGCGAGTTCGCCGCCGGCCTGCGCGCCCGGGGCGGCACGGCGCTGTACGACAGCATCCTCGCGGCGCTCGAGAAGATGGCCGCCGAAAAGAGCCTGCATCCGGAGTACCAGTATTCGGTGGTGGGCTTCACCGACGGCGAGAACACCGACGGGCGCAACTTCGGCGAGTTCAAGGCCGCCTACGCCGCCCTGCCCGAGGATGCGCGCGCCATCCCGGTGTTCATGGTGCTGTTCGGCGACGCCCACGAGGACGAGTTGTCCGGGCTCGTGAAGGTCACCGGCGGCAAGGTGTTCGACGCGCGCCGCACGCCGCTGTACACCGTGTTCAAGGACATCCGCGCCTACCAGTGACCCGCCTGCCGCCATGAATCCGATCGGCCGCCTCCTCACCTCCACCGCCAACTGGTGCGGCCTCGCGCTGGCCGCGGTGCCGCTGGCGCTCAAAGCTGCGCAGATGCTCGGGCCCGTGGCCTTCGCGCTGGCGCTGGCGGGCTACGCCGTCGGCTTCGGCGCGGGCGGTGCGCTGTTCGGCTTCCCGCGCCTGGGCACTCGCGCGTGGGAGGCCGACCTGACGTTCCTGGACACTGGCGACGTGCGCCGCAACATCGAGACCGCCATCGAAGGCATCCGCGCCCTCGTGCAGGCCAACCCCGACGAGCGCCTGAGCGAGGCGCTGCGCACGCGCACGCTGGACATCTGCCGCAAGCTCGAGGCGCTGCTGGCGCAGTGGGAAAGCACCAAGGGCGCGCTGTCGCTCGAGGAGGAGTTCCACGCGCGCCACATCGCCATGTCCTACCTGCCCGATGCGCTCAAGGGCTACCTGGCCATCCCGCGCTCGTTCGCGGCCGAGCGCGTGCTGGACAACGGCCGCACGGCGCACGATACCCTCGTCCTCACGCTGGACGAGCTGTCCGGCAAGGTCGGGCAACTGCAGGACGACCTGGCCGGCCAGGACGCGCAGGCCTTTCTCTCGCATTCGCGTTTCATCGACAACAAGTTCGCCACCCGGAGCCTCCCATGAGCGACACCCGCCCCCTTTCGCCGCCCGAGACCACGTTCGCGCTCACGCCGCCCGAGGTGATGGAGCCGGTGCCCGACTCCAAGGCGGCCGACCTCGTGTCGGTCAAGCCCGAGCGCGCGCAGGCGCTCGACAAGAAGGCCGACGACTTCATCGCCGCGCTGATGACGCAGGACGTGCACAGCGCCGACTTCAAGCAGAAGCTCGACCTCGCGTTCGCGCTCGGCAAGGAGGAGATCAGCGTGGCGGCGAGCCTGCTGCAGGGCCGCCTGATGGAGCGCAATTTTGTCGACGCCTCGGGCTCGCCCGCGTTCAAGGCCATCAGCGAGCTGCGGGGCCACCTGGACGAGCTCAACCCGGGCAAGGAAGGCGACCTGCTGTCGGCCAACCGCATCCTGGGCATCATTCCCTGGGGCAACAAGCTGCAGGCGTACTTCCGGCGTTTCCAGTCCTCGGCCTCGCAGATCAAGGCCTGCATGACGCAGCTGTACGCCGCGCGCGACGACATCCAGAAGGACCTGGCCGATGTCGACGCGCAGCGCGCGCGCATCTGGACGGGCATGGAGAAGATGGCCGAGGCCATCGCGTTCGCCAAGCTGCTGGACGACAAGATCGCCGCCAAGGTCGACGCCCTGCGCGCCACCGACGCGCTGCGCGCCCGCGCCGTCGAGCAGGAGGTGCAGTTCTACGCACGGCAGAACCTGACCGACATACTCACCCAGCAGGCGGTGAGCATCAACGGCTACCTCGCGCTGGACGTCGTCAAGAAGACCGGCCGCGAGCTGATGAACGGCTGCACGCGGGTGGCCACCACCGGCATGAGCGCGCTGGCCGTGGCCCAGACCGTGGCGCGCGCCACCGGCAACCAGATCGAGGTGATGGACATGCTCGAGGGCGTCAACAGCACCATCGGCAAGCTCATCGCACAGACGGGCGAGCAGCTCAACCAGCACGTGACGCGCACCACCGAGTTCGCCAAGAACCCGATGCTCGGCGTCGAGCAGATCAAGCAGATGTTCGACCAGACCTACCGCGCGATGGACGCGATGGACAACTTCCGCAGCGACGCGATCGTGGTGATGGGCCGCAACAACGAGATCATGCAGTCCGAGCTCGAGCGCTCGCGCACCTACCTCGACCGCGTGCGCCAGGACCAGGCCGGCCAGGCGCTCAAGGACGCCTGAGACGCTCGCGGCTCGTTGGGCGCGCGACTCGAGGCGAGCGTTGCCTGGGCCTCACATCGGCGTGTTGGTGAACGGCGGAAACTTGTAGTCCTTCGGAAACCCCGGATACAGCATCGCGATCACGCCGGGGTTCTGCGCGACGCCCGCGCCGCCGATGAGCTTCCACGCACCGCCGGCGGCGGGCCGCACGACCACTGTGAAGCCGTCGTTGCGCAGCTTGCGCCCGTGCGACTCCATCACGGTCACTTCCTTGACCACCGACACGATGAAGTCGCCCGCCTTGACCGGCGCCGTCGGCGGCTCCGCGGTGTGGGAGACGACCTGGATGCCCTGCACCTGGGCGACCTTGGTGGCCCCCTCGATCGAAGCGATGTAGGCGGCGCGCCCGCCAACCGCCGCAAGCAGGCGGTCCGCGGTCGTGTCGGCCACGCCGGCGGCGTCCGAACGTAGAAAGGCCGCGTTCGATTCGGCCATCACCTTGTCGATCGCGGCGACGTCCTTGGCGGACAAGTCCGCTGCGAACGCGGGAACCAGGGGCAGGATGGCCAGGGCCAGCAGGGCGAGCAAGCGTTTCATGCGTCGCAGTCTAGCGCGGGCCGCGCGCTATGCTGCGCGCGATGCCCGACAACTCGCCCCCACTTCGCGTGCTGCACGCCGACGCCGCCGTCGTCGCCATCGACAAGCCGGCCGGCCTGCTGGTGCATCGTTCGGCGCTCGATGCGCACGAGACGCGCAGCGCCGTTGACCTGCTGCGCACGCAGCTCGGGGCGCCCGTGTGGCTGCTGCACCGCCTGGACAAGGCCACGTCCGGCGTACTCGCGTTCGCGCGCAGCGCCGAGGTCGCCTCGACGCTGGGACAGGCGTTCGAGGCGGGCCAGGTGCGCAAGCGCTACCTCGCGCTCGTGCGCGGCTGGCCCGACGAACAGGGCGAGATCGACTACCCGCTCGCGCGCGACCCCGAGCTGCCGTCCGCAGGCCAGGCCCGCCTGCCCGCGGTCACGCGCTGGCGCCGCGTCGCGACGTTCGAATGGCCGTTCGGCGACGGCCGCCACGCGACGAGCCGCTACGCGCTGGTCGACGTGGAGCCGCTGTCCGGCCGCCGCCACCAGATCCGCCGGCACTTCAAGCACCTGGCCCATCCGCTCGTGGGCGACACCACGCACGGCAAGAGCGCGCACAACCGCGCGGTGGCGGCGTGGCTGGGCACGGCGCGGCTGTGGCTGCATGCGACGCGACTCGAGTTGCCGGGGGCCGACGGCGTGGCGCCGCGGGTGCTCACGTCCGAGCCGGGCGACGAATGGGCGCCGCTGCTGCGCGACGCCGTGTAGCGTGGGTCAACCCTCGGGGTGATCCGACGTCGGGGCTCGAACACGAGCCTCGCGTACGGCAGGCGCGCCTGCGCCCAACACGCCTACCTGGGCTGGAAGCGCGCGTCCCCGAACTGCCACAGCATGAAGCTCCAGCGGTCGGCCGCCTGCTCCTCGCGCTGCGTCTTGGTGCTGCCCACGCCGTGGCCGCCGTCCATCTGCAGGCGCAGCAGCACCGGCTTGCCGGACGTGGACGCGGCCTGCAGGCGGGCCGCCATCTTCATCGACTCCCAGGCCGCCACGCGCGGGTCGTTCAGGCCTTCGAGCAGCAGCGTCGCGGGGTACTTGACGCCGTCCTCGACGTGGTGGAAAGCGTCCATCTCGAGCAGCGCGTTGAAGCCATCCTTTTTCTTGACCGTGCCGAACTCGGGGATGTTGGCCGGAA
>Ga0209677_101064_pt1 | contig 13012 bp, 10 predicted proteins | sample AraplaCvi_mCL_r2_2_FD_184285 | JGI IMG/M metagenome (GOLD analysis project Ga0209677, IMG submission 184285) | Arabidopsis root microbial communities from North Carolina, USA - plate scrape CL_Cvi_mCL_r2 (SPAdes) (version 2) | ecosystem: Host-associated > Plants > Roots > Endosphere | place: USA... | reverse complement strand
CAGACCGACACCGAGGTCATCGCCCACCTCGTCAACCACCTGTACGACGGCGACCTGTTCGACGCCGTGCAACGCGCCGTCGCACGCCTGAAGGGCGCCTACGCGATCGCGGTGTTCTGCCGCGACGAGCCGCACCGCGTCATCGGCGCACGCGCCGGCTCGCCGCTCGTGCTGGGCATCGGCGACGGCGAGAACTTCCTCGCGTCGGACGCGATGGCGCTGGCCGGCGTCACCGACCAGATCGTGTACCTCGAGGAGGGCGACGTCGTCGACGTGCAGCTGGGCAAGCACTGGATCAACGGGCTGCACGCCGACGGGTCGCTCCGGACCGTGCTGCGCGAGGTGCGCACCGTGCACGCGCACACCGGCGCCGCCGAACTGGGCCCGTACCGGCACTACATGCAAAAGGAGATCTTCGAGCAGCCGCGCGCCATCGGCGATACCCTGGACGGTATCAGCCACATCAGCCCCGAGCTGTTCGGCGACGGCGCGTACAGCGCGTTCAAGGACGTCGACCAGGTGCTGATCCTGGCCTGCGGCACCAGCTACTACGCCGGCAGCGTGGCGCGCTACTGGCTCGAGAGCATCGCCCGGATCCCCACCAGCATCGAGGTGGCCAGCGAATACCGGTATCGCGACAGCGTGCCCAACCCGCGCACGCTGGTCGTGACCATCAGCCAGAGCGGCGAGACGGCCGACACGCTGTCCGCGCTCAAGCACGCGCGCAGCCTGGGCATGACCCACACGCTCACGATCTGCAACGTGCAGACCAGCGCGATGGTGCGCGAGTGCAGGTTCAACTTCATCACGCGCGCCGGCGCCGAGATCGGCGTCGCCTCGACCAAGGCGTTCACGACGCAGCTGGTCGGCCTGTTCACCCTCACGCTCGCGCTCGCGCAGGTGCGCGGACACCTGGACGACGCCACCGAGCTCGACCACCTGAAGGCCCTGCGCCACCTGCCCGCCGCCGTCCAGGCCGTGCTCGCGCTGGAGCCGCAGATCATGGCCTGGAGCGACGAGTTCGCCACCAAGGAAAACGCCCTCTTCCTCGGCCGCGGCCTGCACTACCCGATCGCCCTCGAAGGCGCGCTCAAGCTCAAGGAGATCAGCTACATCCACGCCGAGGCCTACCCCGCCGGCGAACTCAAGCACGGCCCGCTGGCCCTGGTGACCTCCGCCATGCCCGTCGTCACCGTGGCCCCCAACGACGCCTTGCTCGAGAAGCTCAAGAGCAACATGCAGGAAGTGCGCGCACGCGGCGGCGAGCTGTTCGTCTTCGCCGACGCCGATTCACGCATCGAGAGCGACACCGGCCTGCACGTAATCCGCATGCCCGAGCACTACGGCGTGCTGTCGCCGATCCTGCATGTGGTGACGTTGCAGTTGCTGGCGTATCACACGGCGTGTGCGCGGGGGACCGATGTGGACAAGCCGAGGAATTTGGCGAAGTCGGTGACGGTGGAGTGAAGGTGTGCGGGGTCGACAGTCTGTTGTTCAGTGCCAATAAAGTCGGAGACAACGCAATAAAGTCGGAGACAAGGCAATAGAGTCGGAGACAGCAGGCAAACAACTCTGAGGCAAGGCAGCGGCCCCAAGGAGGCTTACAGCCAGCACCCGCCTCGGTAGCAGCATGGGGGTGGGGCCCGGCTACGGGAGGGGCACCGCCCCTCGGGGGCTGGGGCGCGGCCCCCGTACGAGCGTGTTGAGGATCTTGGACGCTCAGTTGCGAGACAATGACCGAAACCGGCCGGCAGCTGACCATCGCGAGCGTCCGCTACTGGGTGGGCTGCTTGGCCCGCGAGCTGTGCGAAGCTCATCTGCCACTGAGCCTCGGGCATTTGGCGGCACACGGGTTGTCTTCGGCTACGCGGCGGCTGCCGACGTCCTCGCAAGATCATTCGTGTCAGCTATCGCGAACGAAGCTGCCCTACCGCACGACGCCCGCCGTCGGTGTCTAGATGCCGAACAGCGGAGCTGAGAAGTAAGTGAAGCTGTGCCGAGTATTGGCGGTACTTCAGGCGACGGATTTCACAATCCCCGCTGCGAAGCTCAATCACGTATCGGCGCCAACCCCGTCAAACATCCATCGAGCGCAGCCAACAGGTCGACGATGTTCGCTGGTTTGACTAAATGGGCATGGAAACCTCGCCTGCACGATTCAGCCCGGTCCCGTTCCTGACCGAACCCGGAAAGCGCGATCATCCTCGGTGGATTGGCCAAAAGCGTTCGGAGGGCTGCGGCAAGTTGACGCCCGTCCATCCCTGGCATTCCGATATCCAGCACGGCGACCTCTGGAGCGAAGTCGGGTGCGGCTCGCAGGGCGTCCTCCGGACTGTACGCCACGAGTACCTCGTGACCCATGACGCGCAGAATCTCAGCCATCGAGTCTGCGGCGTCGGCGTTGTCATCTACCATCAGCACTCGCAACGATTGCGACGCGCCAGACGCGGCTGAGAAAGGATGCACCTGCGCTGGAGCTACCGGCTCTGGGCGACGCTCCAAGGCTGGCAGTGTCACCCGAAAGCTGCTTCCCAGTCCCTCGCCGGCGCTATGCGCGGAAATGCTGCCGCCATGTGCCTCTACGAGCGCGCGAGCCACGCCGAGGCCGAGGCCGAGGCCGCCAGGTGCAAGCTCTTGACTCCGCTCCCCTTGGACGAACATGTCGAAGACCCCGGCCAACGTGTCCGGCGACATCCCAATGCCTTGGTCCATCACCGTAGCTTCGACCTCGTGTCCGCACCGTTTGACCTCCAAGAGGACTTGGCTTCCCCGTGAAGAGTAGAGCGACGCATTGTTGAGGAGGTTTGACAGCACCTGAGCGAGCCGCGCCTCGTCGCCGTCGACAAAGATGGGCTCTGTCGGAAGGCGAAGGTCAAGTGTCTGCTGCCGAACCTCCATGCCGGGGCGCGCCATCTCAGCCGCCTTCAAGGCGACGTCGCCCAGGTCGGACGGAGAGCGTCTGAGACTCACTTTGCCGCTGGTGACGCGCGACGCGTCCAGCAAGTCAGACACCAGACGGCCGAGGTGGCGGGCCTGCCTTTCGATCACCTCGACCCGCGTGGCGGCTTGGCCAGACACTTCGCCGCGCAGCAACGTGGCCGAGGCAATGATCGGAGCCAGCGGGTTGCGCAGTTCATGCCCCAGCATCGCGAGGAATCGGTCTTTCGCGGCGTTGGCCGCGATAGCCTCATCGCGCGCCGCACGCTCACGGCGACCCTGTTCATCACGGATGGCGGCTGCCTCGCGTTCCGACTCGAAAACCCGCTCGCGGTCGATGCGAGAGAGCACTGCTCCGATGCTCGCGCCTACGTGCTGCAAAAGACGAAGGTCACGATGCGAGAAGGCCCGCGCTGCCAATGTCAAGAACAGCGCGCCAAGGGGGCGTTCGGGCGCTCCGAGCGGATAAGCCGCCGAAGCGATCGGCCGTCCGGCGGCCGCGGGTGCCCCGGAGGCAAGCGCCCGCTCCAGCAAGTCGCGCCCATGGGAGGCGGCCAGACCACCCGCCACGGGCACCAACGTCTCGTCCCCCGGCCCCATCGCGGCGACGGCGACGCCGCTGGGGACGACGAGCGCGAGTTCACAGCGCTCGAAGTCAAAGATCCAGCGCAGGCGCGCGCCCACAAGGCGCTCCACCTCATCGATGTCCGCGAGCGACGCACACTCGGAGACCATCTCTAGAACGAGGTTGAGCCGGGCCAGCTCCCGCGACTGATCCATGGGATCAGAGCTGGCTGAACATGTCGTCGTTCTCGACGGCGGTGGCGTCGGCGACGATGTTGGCGTAGACGGCCAGCGCCGACATCGAAATCAGTTCGACGATCTCAGATTCGCGGACGCCCTGCTTCCTGAGGGCTGCGAAGTCGTCGGGGCTGAGTCGCTGCGGATCGCGGGCGCACTTCACCCCGAACCTGATGATCTCGCGAACCTTGGGCGGATCGATGGCATCCAGGTTTTCTGCGAGCTTCGCCAGCGTTTCGTCGTCCACACCAAGCATCCGGCAGCAGGCTAGGTGGGCGGCCTCACAGTAACGACAGTTGCGGTCGGCAGAAATCGCGGTGAACAGCATCTCTTTGACTGTGCGCGGCAGGGTTCCTCCGACCAATGTGTTCTGCACCAAGCCCCAGCTGCCCTTGGCCGCTGCGGCCGAGTGTCCCTGCACCTTGATGAAGTTCGGAGCCTCAGGGAATCCCATTCGGCGCTGAAAGTCCAGATAGAGCTCGCGCACCTCGGGTGCGGCGTCCGCGGGTTCGATTGTTTCAATGTTCGGCATACAGGTGTCCCCGCCTTGTTGAGTTGACGTGGCCGCGTCAGATCGCCCTGATCGGCGAAGCAATGTTACTGGCGTCGCTCACGCCGGCCCCAAGAGACCGCCCGACAGTGGCTGGCGTTGGAGCCGTGCAGCGGTGTGAGCTGAGCTACCGAGGCGGCGGTGCGCCCGCCTTCGCCAGTGCTTGGGCCTAGTGTTCAGGACAGGACGAACGCCCGCGCTATCTCCGGTTGAAGGCTAGGCGCCTCTCACGCAGCTCCCGCTACATCTTCGTTCGTGCTCGAGCGACTTCCCTTGAGATGGAATTCCACGTCGGAAGCAATATCACCAACTTTCCCAACTGCATCCCGCAGTTGCGCCTCGGTCACACTCAGTTCTTTCGTCCAACGGGCGACAGATCGAGGCTCGTCGATCTCGATTCGCTCGATCTGCGCAGCCTCGTGGCTAACGGTGCTAGACATAGCGCTCTCCGGGGTTGATGATGTCAGGACGGTTTCAGCAAGGCTTGTGCCGTCTGCCCAGTTGATTTGATGCAACGACGGCTGCCTGTGGCTCGCGGCGTTCACGCTTGTCCCACCTCATCTAGTCTGGGAAAATACCTCCATTGGTGTCTGGCAAGCCGCCTCCTTCTACTTCCGGCCCGCACGCGGCCCGCTCAAAATGCGTGACCTTTCCGATGTCGTTCTGAAGCCCAGCGACTTTGCCGTGCTTGCGGAGCTCTGTCGCCTGGACCTTCAATTCCCTGCGACCTTTGACCAGTGGGCCGGTCTCATCGCCACCGCCGAGACTCAGGCACGCGAGAGAAGGTCGTTTCCTCAGCCGCTGTTGCTCGATCCCAAGGCGTTCGAGGGGTGGTGTCAGAAGGTGGCCATCGTTCCTTGCCTCGACGCGCTTCGAGCTTACGCAATCGTTCAACGGGGCCAGTCCAGCCCTAGCTCAATTCCTATCTGAGCTGCTTCGGGGACAGGGTCACCGGGTCGCCCTGCGGTGCTAGTAGCTCTGCTCGACCATGGAGGCAGGCGACAATCCGGTAATACCTAGCTTCGGACGATCAAATGGACATCAGAGCGCGCAACAACGTACAAGTCTCCGGTGAACAGGCGATCACGATGGTCTTCGCCCATGGCTTCGGCTGCGACCAGAACATGTGGCGTCTGCTGGCACCGTCGTTCGAGCAACGGTTCCGCATCCTGCGCTTTGACCACGTCGGCAGTGGCAAATCCGACCTCTCGGCCTACGACCGCACGAAGTACGGTACGTTGCACGGATATGCGCATGACATCAACGAATTGCTGGATGAGTTCGTCCCAGGACCAGCGATCTTCGTCGGTCATTCGGTCAGCGCCATGATCGGCATGCTGGCCGATCTCGAGCGCCCGGGCCGGATCATCGGCCACGTGATGGTCGGCCCATCGCCTTGCTACGTGAACGACGGCGACTACGTCGGGGGCTTCGAGCGCGCAGACATCGATGAACTGCTCGCGACCCTAAAGAGCAACTACCTCGGCTGGTCCAGCAACATGGCGCCGGCGATCATGGGCGCTCCCGACCGACCCGAACTCGGCACCGAGCTGACGAACAGCTTCTGCCAAACCGATCCCGATATCGCCGCGCACTTCGCGAGCGTCACGTTCCTGTCCGACCATCGCAGCGATCTGCCACGGCTGCACACGCCGTCGCTCATCCTGCAGTGCAGCGAGGACATCATCGCGCCGGTCGCCGTGGGCGAGTACATGCACAAGGTGCTGCCCAGGAGCACTCTTCGCATCATCGACAACGTCGGCCATTGCCCGCACCTGAGCGCGCCGAGCGCCAGTGCTGCCGCGATCGAAGATTTCCTCCACGAGCTGACCTGAGATGATCGACGCCCCCGGCGGCGATCCGCTATACGAGGACGCTGCTTGTGGGCTGCTGTTGACGCAGGCCGATGGAACCATCCTGCGCGTTAACAGGACGTTCTGCGCCTGGTTGGGCCGCTCTCGCGAAGATCTAGTCGGACAACGGCTGGACACGTTGCTGACGATCGGCGGTCGCATCTTCCACCAGACACACTGGATGCCGCTGCTGAAGATGCAGCGCTCGCTAAGCGAGGTCAAATTGGAGCTGAAGCACCTCGATGGGCAGCGCGTTCCGATGGTTATGAATGCCGTGATCCGAACCCGGGACGGCCGCGATTTCCACGAACTGGCCATCTTCAGCGCCCGCGACCGCCACAAGTACGAGCTCGAATTGCTCAGGGCTCGCGAGCGCGCCGAAGAGCATCTGCGCAACGAGCAGGCGAGCCAGAAGGCGCTTGCCGAGGCGCGCGCCGGCCTTGAGCTGGCCATCGACGCGGCGCAATTGTTCCAGTGGTCCGTGCAAATGCCTCATCGCGAACGGCAATACGACCCTAGCGTGGCGCTGCTGCTGGGCTATCCCGATCGGCGGGCCATCGAGCCCGCGGAGTTCACCGGTCGCATCGTCGCCGAGGACCGGCGCGCCGAGGCCAGCGCGCTGGATGCCTTCCTGAACTCCCCGGCCGATCGCTTCCAGGCGGTCTTCCGCGTCCTCGGGGTGGACGGCGTCCAGCGTTGGGTCGCCTCGTGGGGCCGGCTCCGTTCGGATGCGAGCGGCTCGTCCACGCATCTGGTCGGCTTGCTCCAGGACGTCACACAGTCGCACCGCCAACGCGCTGAAGCAGAAGACAGGGCGCTCCTTGCGGAGCAGACGCTGGGCATCGTCGGTCACGACCTCCGCAACCCGCTGGCTGCCATCCAGATGGCCGCGGACATACTGGGGCTGCGGGTGCTCGATGCGAGTCAGCAGGTCGCACTCGGCGAGCGCATCCGTTCTTCGACGCGGCGCGCCAACCGCCTCATCGCCGACTTGCTGGATTTCACGCGTGCACGCACGGGACACGGCCTGGGCCTCAGCAAGACCCTCGTGGATGGACATGCCGTCGCGCGCGACGTCGTCGCAGAACTCGCCACCGCGCACCCCGGACGCTCGCTACAACACACCGACATCGGTGACGCGCGAATGACTGCGGATGGTGATCGCATCGGACAGGCCCTGGGCAACCTCATCTCCAATGCGCTGACCTACGGCTCGCCGGATACGGCTGTCAACGTGACTTCGGAAGGGCGAACTCACAGCATCCGCTTTTCGGTACACAACCAGGGCACGCCGATCGACCCAGCCATGCGGCCTACCATCTTCGAGCCTATGACGCGTGGCGAGTCCGCGGGCCACTTGCGCAGCGTCGGCCTTGGCTTGTACATCGTTCGAGAGATTGCCGTGGCGCATGGTGGCGAGGTTGACTACGTCTCCGACGAAGTTTCAGGAACGACCTTTTGCATCGAACTGCCCCGGTAGCGGCGCATAGCTATTTCATCGGCGGGGCGCTTGCAGGGAGCACCAAGTCCAATCCGCACTGACGTGTGCGAATTCGTGGCGCTTCCCGATTAGATGACCGCTTGTCTCCGACTTCTCCGCCGCCACCCGGGATCTTTCGCAGCGAAACCCTGCTTGTCTCCGACATTCACGGGTCGCTGAGCGACGCGCGCCCCCGCACCAGCTGGTAGAGATGTCTCCGACTTTTTTGGCACTGAACATCTGTTGTTCAGTGCCAATAAAGTCGGAGACAAGGCATTAAAGTCGGAGACAAGGCAATAAAGTCAGAGACAAGGCCACGGGGGCGTGGCCGTCGAGCGGAAGGCCTTGCACAGGCTTCCGAGTGACGCATACGGCCGACTGGAACGATCGGCATCCAACCGCATAAGGCAACTGCCATGCTGTTTACGGGTTGTCCGTCGCAGCCCGATGGACGACAGGAACCGCTGCATTGCAGCCTCTAGTGATGCGCTGCCCTGGCTACTGTCGAGTAAATTGAACGGCTCTGCGCACTGCTACGTTTGGCTGCCCAGATGACAATGCCTTGCGACGTGAGTCCAGCAGCATCGCCAACGAGACGGCCGCGACTGCGCAACAGAACTGGACAGTCTAGGCTTTCAGTCGAGGCGTTTGAGTTGCCACGACAAACCCCGGCGCGCCCTTGCGCGTGAGTTCGCGTTTTTCCCGCAACGTATTCGTCTCGACATCCCACTCCCACTGCACCGTCTTGCGAGTCGGCTCCTCGGACATGTCCTTGACCTGCTGCGCCAGTGCTCGAAGGATGACCAGTGCCGCCTGTGACGGCTCTTTCTCATAGTGTGCCACGGCACGTGCGACATCCGCTTCAAAACGAGGGGCCTGAGCAAGGGTCATCGTGCGAGCCATGAACGCCAGGCAGTCTGTGTAAGGCTCGTTCTGCTTTTTGCTCTTGAACTGTGCGAGCGCAGTCTCGTACAGGAACCTACCTCGCTCGAAGTCGCCTCGCAATATTGCCAACATCCCCTTCGTCGCGGCAGTGAACGACTGGTGGGAGCCATCGTCATGGCATTCGATGAGCACAAGTTCGTCCTCTGCCTCCTTTAGACGTCCGAGTGACGCAAGTGCATATGCCTTGTTGCCTCGAAGTGAGACGTCCTTTGGGTCAGCGGTCAAGCCCGTCTCTGCCGCTGCAAGCGACTGCTCGTATTCGCCCAACGCTCCGCAAACGAATGACTGCAAGGTGCGAGGGCGGCTGGAGAATGGTTCTTCTTCGGCCCAGCAACCTGTGAGCCGAGCCGCCTCTTGAAAGTCCGCCCGAACAAGTGCTTGCAGAGAGCGACCTTCGAAAATTCCACCCATCGGCGCACGACGAAGCACTTGGTCATCGACCTCAATTCCGAGGAAGCTCTGATTGGTGATGGCCTGCGCCAGTACGTTGTCATTCGGTCGCTCGAGTGCCAATCGAAAGAGCTTGCGTGCCTGCTTGAGGTTTCCTTGATAGAGCTCCGCTCCGCCCACAGCGGCTGCAAGTTCGCTGACGTTGCGGTCACTGAAGGTCTTGCTCAATATCGCGCGCTGAGCCTTTTTCAACTGCGTCGATGGCGCCCGGACGACCTGCGCAATAGCGATTTCAGACGCCATCAGCCAAGGGTCGACGGCCAGCCTGCTCGTGCGCTTGATGAATGCGTGCGCCTTGTCTTCTTCTCCAACGTGCACCCAGTACCTCGTGATGGCGCGGATGACGTGCACCGAGTCGGGCGAGAGCTGCAAAGCTGCGCCAAGTGCGCGCTCGACAGCTTGGCGCTTTCCATGCGCCAGGTGGTGCTGAGCCAGGTCTACGAGCGCGATGACATCGTCGGGCGCGTTCCGCAAAAGCGCACGAAGCACTTGGACGCTCTGACGGGCGTCCAGCGGCTTTTGCCAGACATCGCTCTTGCTACTGCCGGATTCGAGAATCTCTTGCGCGACGAGCCGCATTGTGGGAGTGCTGTCCTCGGAAACAATCGCAGCCCGGGCAGCCTCCGCCAAGCGTTCGTGCTGCTGAGGGTCAACGCCGAAAGCCAGGACGTCCGCAAGCGCACCGACCGCCCCCGTTCGTTTCCAGGCGTGCAGCTCCCGGTCGACGTCATCTGACGGCGCGGCAACTGTCGCCTTCGAGGTCGAAGCCCTCACCATGCCCAACATGTCGGGCTGGTTGATCGAGAACTTTGCCTTACGCCAGCGCGGAATGAGCCGTCTTGTAGGCAGCAGCCTGTTCATGATGCCTTTCGCTGTAGACGCTCCTGCATCTGCGCCTGAAGCGCCAGACGCTCGAGATGCGAAGCGATGCGGTCGAGCCCGATGGTGCCGGCCCGGCGCGCCGATGGCTCGCCTCGAACGACAGGGTCCGGCTCGGTCAGCCAACGGATGATGTTGCCCAGCTTCTCACGAATCTCGCCGGGCAGGTTTGGCAATACCTGCTCAGCCAACACGGTGTTCCACGTGTGGCGAACGACGTCAAGAACGTCGCGGTACATCAGATTCTTGCCGGGCTGGTACTGGGCAGGCAGCGAGCTGACGATGCGCTCGGTCAACGAAGCGCCGACAAACAGAAAACAGATGAGGTTGCCGAGCATGTAGGCGTCCGCGGCCGTGCTGCGGTTGGTCCACTCCGGCTCGTACCAGCCGTAGAGAACTTCGATAGGTTTGTGTCGAGGGTCGCCCGCCCACTCCTTCTGGTCGTGCGGCCCGCCGCCGGCCTTTGTGACGATGCGTCCGACATCGCCGAGCTTCACGGGCCGGCGCACATCCTTGCTCTCGAAGCGAATCACGTTGGATGGCTTGATGTCGTTGTGCGCCAGATTGGCGTTCTCCATCTGACGTGCGGCGAGGGCGACTTCGCGAAGCACCCACAGCTTCCATGGCACACCTTGATTCGGCATGTAGTCGACGTGCGTCTTGATGTCGCCATCACCCAGTTCCTGCACCAGGCAGAGGAAGCTGTACAGCGCATCGTCCTCGGTCTTGCGGAAGGTCAGCATGCCGTGGTCGACCATTCGCACGACCTTCGTCATGCGCAGGCAGGCCTTGTGCGCTGCGACTTCAAAGCGTGCTTCTTGCAGAAGTTCGACGAGCCGAATCGGGTCCTCAAGCTTGCGGCGGTAATCGACGACCTTCACGAAACGGTCGACGCCGTCCTTCAGGTCGTGGGCGCGGTAGCCAACGCCGAAGATTCCGCCCGAGTCCTGCGGCGATTTGGCGAGCAGTTCGACCAGCTCCCAGCGCTTGGCGATGGTCACCCCTACGAGAGCTTCCGCATCGGGAAACGCGGCGACCTCGTGGAAGTCCTTAAAGCCTTCATCGTTCGGCACCGCGGCTGCGTTGTTACCCATGCCTTCCCTCTGACCTGTCTTTTGATACAGTGATTATCTGCAGGACGACGGTGGTTTACAGCCCCGCCGCTCATCGATTGCCAAATTTCGTACAGCGCAGACTGCCCTTTCTGCAAACGCAGGCCTGAAGGGCACGGGCGAGCTTGGCGGGGAACCGGGTGGCTGAGCGGCCACCATTTCGCCTCACCCACCCAGCGTCGGCAGCGACTTAGCGTCGCCCGCCGCGAACCGCGAGCCCGTTTCACGACCGCACTCCTCGCAGCTGCCGTCGTGACGGGCGCGAACCCACTTGACAGCCGGTGCGACGTAGTGCGCGTGGATGAACTCCGCAGGGCGCTGGGCACCGCGCAGTTTCAGGAAGTCGAAAAGGAAGTCGTTGATGGCCTGCGCGGCCGCCATCGCGTTCATCGTGATGACGCTCGGGTTCGGCTCATTCGTGCCGTAGGCCTGCGCGCGGCGCTCTTCGTCGGTCTTGGCCTCGATGGCCAGTTGCGTCGAGTCGATGAAGCCGTTGCACCACAGGCATCCCGAGCCAGGCCGCATGTGACGCGTTGCGCTCATCGCGTCGATGAGATTGCCTTTTTCGTCGCCGCGCACCTTCGCGCCGATCTGCGTCGCCGGAATCAAGTACTGGTGCACGAGAGCGTTCACAACCAGGCGCGCGCGCATCGAGTCGGCGGCAAGGAAGATGTAGTCACAGGTGCGCAGCTTAGCCGCGACGCTGTCCTTGGCCACGTCGTCGACGATGGTCTCGACCTTGACGTTGGGATTCGCTTCGAGCGCATGGCGCTTGGCGACCTCGACCTTCAGCGCCGCGGACTGCGCGTCCGCCATCGTCGCGCCGACCACGCGGGACAGGTTCGAGGTTTCCATGTGGTCGTTGTCGATGAAGACCAAATTCCCCACACCCAGGCGCGCCAGGTACTCCGCCAGCATCGAGCCGATGCCACCCAGCCCGATGACGGCTACGCGGGCTCCGGCCAGGTGCACTTGGCCGAGCTTGCCGAACATGCGCATCTGGCGGTCGTGCGACGGGGAGTCGCCGTTGACCTGAATTTGGCGCGGCGTCAGGCGGCGGATGGACGAACCCACAACAACGCAGGAAGACAGGCTGCGGCGTTCGCCGCCCTTGAACCAGATGTCGGCCTGCATGGAGTTCTTGCCCAGCACCAGCGCGCCAACGGGCATGCCCTTGGCGATGCCCAGAAGCGCCGGGTAGCCGCGTTCGTGCGACTCCATGTCTACGGTGCTGAAGCCCACGTTCCAGTCGGAGTCGTGGTTGTGCACTGCCAGGTAGACCATGCGCTCGTCGCGGCAAGCCGTGATATGGCGGTGGATGAACTGCGGGCTGAGCGCGCGGTAGCCAATCTTGCCTTCGACGTAGTCGGAGCCGAGCTTGGCCGGATAGACCTCACGCACCAGCAGGCGCACGGTGTCGCCCTCGGTACACAGGCCCGCGTGCAGGATGGCGCCGTGTTCGTCACCATCGCCCGGGTACAGATGAGCATGGAGGATGTTGTAGTCGCCTTCGCCGAAGCGGATTTCGCAGGTACGGTGTTTCATTACAGATTCCTCAGGAAGTCGATGACCTTGATGAACTTGGCGTGCGCGGGCTGCTTGAGCTGCGCTTGCTGGCTACGGCGCGAGACCTGCCAAGCAGGCTTGTCGCCGTAGTTCACGGCAGTGATGGGCACCTCGAACGGCTTGCCGTCCGCACGCGACACCTCCCGACCCATGAAGACCGGGTAGATGTCGGCGTACGGGTACTGGCCGGGGATGTGGGCAGCGAGCCAGGTGCGGCTCGGGCTCAGCTTCGGGCCGACGTCCATGTTCTCGAGGAGAACACGGGCGCCGCCCGAGCCGTCGTCTTCGAAGGTCAAGACGGAGTCCGGGAACTTCCGCTTGAGCTCTTCGATGGCTTGCGACACTTCGAGCTTCATGGCGCCCTCCTTAAGAGTTGTCATCGGGCGCGATGGCCGTGAACATCTGGTGGGGGTGCAGATGGACGTGGTCGGTGTCGCCG
>Ga0209677_101063_pt1 | contig 13019 bp, 11 predicted proteins | sample AraplaCvi_mCL_r2_2_FD_184285 | JGI IMG/M metagenome (GOLD analysis project Ga0209677, IMG submission 184285) | Arabidopsis root microbial communities from North Carolina, USA - plate scrape CL_Cvi_mCL_r2 (SPAdes) (version 2) | ecosystem: Host-associated > Plants > Roots > Endosphere | place: USA... | reverse complement strand
TGCGGCAGATGATCCGCAACGCGACGGGGGCAAACAAGCCGGTCCCCGGGGAGAGCGCGTATAAGCCGTTCAAACCATTGCGCAGGGAAGGCCGGATATTGGGCTGACCTGTGGTTCTGCCGCGTGCTTTTTTACTGCACGCGGACCGCGGGTATCAGCCGATACCCGGTCTTCCCTGCGCCCTCTCTCTTCAAGAGGGTTCAACTGATCCAGAACTCGGGCGGTTTGCGCCGCGAGATCGCGGGTTTATGCCTTCTACGTTGTTTGACAAGTTGAACGGAGAGCGCCCAGAGCGCCGACGGTCTTGACCGGTACCAGCCCGCGAGGGGCTGCCAGATGATGTCGTAGAGGTCGGCTTTGCGATTTGGTCGATATAGATAGTCGGGAACATGTTCACGACGGCTGCGGATCGGTTGGCGGCTGTGTAGCAATTGTTTGCACTGTCACCGTACTGCTGCTTGCGGCTGCCGCAGAACTTCACGCAACGGAGAGAGCGGCAGGCGCAAACGCGCGGAAGCAGCCATGTGACAAGTTCGCCTCACTTGCCGGCGGACCACGCCAAGGCCTTTCAATTGCCCCACTCTCGACGCATTTCGCCGTTCATGGTCAGGCTGTCGAGGAAGGGCTGGGGGCCTTGTCCAACCTCGAGGAGACGTCGCGTGAAGAACTTCGTGATTGCTGCGGGCGCCATGCTCGCGCTGGTGACCGTGGCCCATGCTGCGGACCTCCCGCATCCGCAGCCTGTCTACGAGCAACCCGCCTTCGGCAAGATGCCGATCGGGAAAGCTCCGATCGGCAAGGGACCGATCGGCAAGGCTCCCGTTGTCCCAGGGCCGGTGGTCCGCCGGGGCTACTGAGCGCGGTCAGGTCTCCAGCCACAATCATCCATCTTGGGGCGTGCTTGCCATGCGACGTTCGTGCCTGGTCGGAATATCCATGCTGGCACTGCTGCTTCCCTGGGGAGTGCAGACCGCTGCCGCACGGACGGCACTCGCCTCAACCGGACATCAGCTCAAAGGGAGTGCGCCCGAACGGCGCACTCCCGAGGCCAAAGGGCGGTATTACGTCGACTTCAGAGCACGCACGGCCGCGAGCTGGGGCCACGCTTTCGTCTGGTACGGCAAGACCAGTGAGCGGGCGGTCGAAGTGGCGGGCCTCACGCCGGCCGGCGACACCCTGGCTTACATGCTCGGCTATTTCACCTTCGTGCCCTCCGAGACCGGCGCGAGCTATGGTGATCTCGATCCGGATTATCTGACCGCGAGCTACCGGGTTTATCTGAACGAAGCCGACGCCAAGACGGTGTTCGCCTACATCAAGAAACTGCAGGCGAGCTCGCCGGTGTGGAACGCCGAAACGACCAATTGCAATTCGTTCATCGGCAACATCGCCAATTTCATGGGTTTGAAGACCCCGGTTCGCTGGCGCCGTCCCGAGGACTACGTCAACGACCTCCGGGAAATGAATGGCGGCCGCCCGATCGTGCGGCTGGCCGCGGAGCAATAGCTCCCCGCGCTGTCGCGCCGATCACGGAAATGTCGGCCGGCTGCCCGAGCGCATGCACATGAATCGAGAGGTCCCAGTCCTGTCAGGTGGATTTCGACTGATAGCGGATGTGGCGCCCTAGGGCTTCAGCTTCAGCAGCTGCTGTTTCATCTGGCCCAGGATCTGCTTCGCTCCAGGGGAGATATTGAGCGTCGATCGCTCGAACTGCAGGATCGCCTGCTCGTGCGTCAGGCCGCCGAACTCCAGCCACTCATGCACAATGATGGCGTCGATCCGGTCGGGATTGGGTGACTTGTTCCAGAGATCAAAATTGCTCCAATCGGTGAAAGCGCTGCCGTGAACCTCGATGCCTCCTTCATGCACCTCGCCATCGACAACGACGGTCCGAACGTTCTGCCCGCGTTCCGTTCCCGCGGCGTTGAAGGGCTTTGGAGCCTCGTCCGCGGCTGAGCCCGGAAGACGCGCGCCACCTTTGAATCTCTTGATATTGGTGCCGATGTTCTTCTCCGGGATGCCGAGCTCGCGCATCCTGTTGGTGATCCACCTGTTCCAGAATCCGATTTCGCCCTCGGCGAACAACCGCGGCGTGGCCGATGCCGCCGCCCAGAACGCCGCGGCCTCTCTTTGAGCGTTCTGCGCGACGACTTTCGCTACCTCTCGCTGGACGATCTTGAGTGCACGGATCTCCGCCATGGTTCTCAGTGTCGCGCCGACGAGCGGGCGCATGACGGCGACGGATATCGTGACGATATCGATCACCATCCAGACGTAGATCGCGATGTCGATCACCATGAACGCGATCCGACGAAATCTCTCCTCGCGAGATTCGTAGTTGATCTTCTCGACGCCCAGCACGCCTTGTAGAGATCCATCAGGACTGACAAGCACCATGCATCGATAGCCCGGACGCAGGTACGGTTGAAGGTGCCGGCTCGCGATCTCGTCGTGGATGAAGTCGCGGCCGACGAAGGCCGTGCCGCCGCCTGACAGGAAAAAGTTCATGTTGTCGCGGATTCTCTGCTCCTCCGATACGTCCTTGAACGGACCCTGAAGGGCCTGCTCCATGAGCGTCGGCTTCCAGCCGCGCGGTAGAGGTTTGGAGACGGGATGAATGGGAAAAGCAGAGAATGGGTTTTGCTCAGCCCGCTGGGCGATGGCGAGGAACGGCGCCCGCGCCGCTTCAAGTCGTTGCTGCTCGAAACCGTGCAGGAGGGGGGAGTCCCACTCGATCGTATCCTTGGGCACAAAGAGTTCTGAGCCCGAGATCCAGCCCAGATGGCCAATGACTCGATAGTGATCGTCGATCACTGGTTCAAAGCCCAGCGCGATCTTCCGATCGGTTTCGCCGGGATCGTGGTGGGGCTGCAGCCCGGACCCGAATACGGTGCTGTAGATGAATTCCCATTTGCTGAAGGCGAACGGCGTGGTGCGGACGTGAACGATATCCGGAATGAACTTTTCGTCGCAATGGCGGAAGACCGCCTGGTCGGTGTAGGCGTCCGGATCGTGGTAGGCCTCGTGGTCCGCGCCCGCTCCGGCACCGGCACCGGGTTCAATGTATTTCAGGGAGCGGCCATCATCGATGACGCTGTCATGCGCGTCCCCCACGTCGGTATGCCGGCCGGTCAGCACAGTCTGGTCATGCTCACCCAATGTCATTCTCCTCGCAGGGCTCGCGTCATGCTCCGTCTTCCGCCAGCCTGATGCCGTCGGCCACGCAGGACTTCAGGTAGGCCGGGCGCTGATCCCGTCTCACGCGCAATGCGCTGATCAGGATGGCGGTGCGCGCGGCCCGCGCCGTCAAATAGTGCGGCATCGGGATCGACTGATGCGGCCCGGAGGCGAGTAGGCCGCCGGCCCATCCGGCCGCGAGTGCGAGCCAGGTCAGGGGATCATCGTGGTGCCCCCTGGTTCCAAGCTCCAGCGCGGCTTGCCGGCGCGCGTCGTTGGACTCCATGACCCACGCCTCGGCGGCGAGAAGCGCAGCGGGGTCGTCGGCAATGTCGGCTGTGAGCGCCTTCACGCATCCGCACGCCCACCACACCGCCTCGCGCCGCGGCAACAGGTAGGCGCAGAACGTCACGGCGTCTTCGTCCTTGCCCGTCGCCACAAGGCTTTTCAGGTATCTGATAGGAAACTCCTCGTTGGGCTTGGCACTGACTTTTTGCGACAGCTCCGGAAAGGCCTCGAACACGGCTTGAGCCGTGGCAAAGCGCACCAGGGACATAGACGCGGTCTCTGCCGTCATCGGCGTGGTCTCCATCGAACGGCGTGTGCTCAGAGCGGAATTCCGCTGATCGTGGCGGCGCCGGCGTTCAACACCGGCGTGTTGAGCACGGCACCCGCATTGACGGTGGCGGCCGAGATGTTGATGGCACCCTCGGCCGTGAGATTGATGACGGGGGACGTCAGGCTGATCGCGCCCGGCGAAATGTTCAGGACGCTCGGTCCGACGGTCAGGGTGATGGATACGTCAGCCGTGGTCGAGATGGCCATCGCAACGGTCGTGGTCTGATTGCCGGTGGGAATCGAGACGGTCTGGTCGCCCATCTGAATGGTGAGCTGGTCGTCGCCGCTCTTGAGGGTCGTGCTGCGGGACGGGCTGCCCTTCGGCGGCGTGAACACCTCGCCGATGGTCCGCGTCTCGGCGTTCCTGACGGTGATCTCGTGATCGCGTTCGGCGTGCATCCGGATCTTCTCGGCGCTCTGCTTGTCGTCGAACACGAACTCGTTGTAGCCGCCATTCTGCCGCGACGTATCCGATTTCCAGCCGGTCACCGTCTTGTTGGCCGGCAGATCGTAGGGCACCTTGTTGTCGCCATTGTAGACGCAGCCCGTGACCAGCGGGCGGTCCGGGTCGCCTTCGAGGAAGTCGACCACCACCTCCATGCCGATCCGGGGGATGAAGATGGCGCCCCATCGCTTGCCCGCCCAGGACTGGGCGACGCGGACCGGGCAGGATTTCTGCGGTTCGCGATCCCAGTGAAACTGCACCCAGATCCGTCCGTGCTCGTCGGTGCTGATCTCTTCGCCTTCTTCGCCCTTCTTGCCGACCACCCGTGCGGTCTGAATGCCATAGATGCGCGGCTTCGGTGTCTTTGGCAGGGTGCGATAGGGCCGGTGGCTCGGCAGGAGGTCGTAGGAGCCGGAACAGGCGTCGCCGTCGCCGCCAACGCCGCTGCGATATTGCTGCGAGGAATACATGTGCCTTGCGGCGATGACCAGGTATTCCTGGTTTTCCGATTCGGTCGGATGGCGTTCGACCGTAACGAATCCTCCTGGATAGACCGAGGGGGCATCGCCCTGGATGCGGCGCCGATGGTCGAAGGCCTGCTCTGCCTCGAGGCGGAATTGCGCGTGATTTTCGCCCGTGTCCCTCTCGTCGTATTTGTGATGATAATCGTAGATCTCGAGCCTCGAGTGGGCGTATTTTTCATTGGCCTCCTTGGGGGCCTTCAAATCCTTCTTGGGCTGCAGGTAGTCGTAGTCGTTAAGCTGAACCTTGCCGGTGCGCAGCTTGCGGTCGGAAGCCCAGGAATAGATGTGCTGCTGGACCCGGAGCGCGCCGCCTCCGTGCCACGGGACGTAGGGGACCTTCGGCAGATCAACAATCTCTTTGTGAGACGTTCGCGAATCCGCCAGCACCAGCATGTGGGAGCCCTCGGCGTGCTCGAAGAAATAATAGATTCCGTAGTGCTCCATCAGCCGGCTGCAGAACGCCAGGTCGGTCTCGCGATACTGCACGCAATAGGGAATTGTTTGATAATCGCCGGTGGTGCGAATTTCGAAGTCGGTGAAGCCCGCCTTCTTGAACACCTCGGAGATGATCTCTTTGACGTCCTTGTCGAGGAAAATGCGGCAATCGGCTCTGCGGCCGAGCAGCCAGAGCCATGGGCGCAGCACGAGATTGTAACGGAAGAGATCCTGCGACCGGCCAACCTGCTGAGCGACCGTCAGAATGCCATTATAGTAGCGCACTTTGTTGTCGTAGGTGATCTGCTTTATCGTGCATGACCGTCCCATCGCGTCGTCAAAATTCAGATTGTTCTGCTCGCTGAGCGCTTCGATGGTGACTTCGAACGGCTCACTCAATCCTTCCCCGACGACATAACTTCCCAGGACGAGAACATCCTTGCCGAGCGGAGTCTGCAATTGGGCAAGGCGTGCATCCTGATTGAGCTTCGGCATCAATGGTCTTCCTTCAAGCTTGCGTCGATCGATCCGGGATCGTCGACCGGCGCTGGCCGCGAAGCAGCCGTTGAACCTGATTAAGCGCCTGGGAGGGGACGCTCTTGCCCTAAGTCGTCCGGTCCCTGCAAAGGGGTTCAATGCAGCGCTGCAGCGAGGCTCAACAATTCGGGAGCGCGTGATTGGAGAACGACAGATAATGACTACGAAAAGAGCTCGGACAGGCTTGGCGCGACATTCTGTTGGACGCCGGCGACAGGCGTCAGATCGCGTGTGGATGGCATGTGCGCAAGGACCGGCCACGCCGGCCATGATATCTGGGACCGTGCGGCCAATCAGAACTGCACGCCGTGCCAGGAATTGCGGGCTGACAGTGCGCTAGGTCACTGACGTGCGAGAGCGAGCCATTACCTTCTGCAACTAACTCGTTGGCGATCTGCGGCCGGACAGCTTGAGCCGGTAGGCGGCACGGATGCAAAGCTCGGCCTGGGCTTGACGTCGGCCATCCGCCTCCGAGCCTTAGTGCGTTGTATTCTTCACCCCATCGACGCCCTCGACAGCGAGGAAACGCATCAGGCGGTCAGTGTCGGCTTGGGTGTCGACAGGCGTGACGCTTCCTTTTGATAAGCGAAGCATCGGTCCCGGCATCCGGTTTCGCGAGCGCTTAGTCCTTTATCAGGATCGCGCTCGCGATGATGTCGAACAGATGGTTGGCACGCGGCACGAGGGGAGGCTGGTCGGCCAGCCATGCCAGCGCGCTGATCAGCGCGAACAGGTCGTTGCCGTCCATGTCGCGTCGCGCCGCGCCGTCTGTCTGAGCACGGAGAAGAAGCCGCGTTCCCGATGCGCGCAAGCTGACGCAAGAGGCATGAAGCGCGGAGCCTTCGTCTGAAATGGCCGCCACCATTAGGGCGATGGCACCGCTGCAGTCGTGCGTCGTCGCGACCGCCTCTCGCAGCCACGTCACCAGGGCGTTCCCGGCGTCCTCCGACAGTTCAAGCTCGTTCGCTCGTTGCGCCAGCTTATCGAAGTTACTGCGCAGCAAGGCTTCAAGCAGCGCCTCCCGCGTCGGAAAGTGGCGGTACAGCGTGCCGAGCCCGACGCCGGCTCTGCGGGCGACGTCGCGCAGCGATGCGTCGGCGCCTTGCTCCGTCACGACCTGGCGCGCGACCGCCAGCAGTTGATCATAGTTCTTTTGCGCGTCGGCTCTCATGGCATGCTCTTGACAATCGGAGCGGTGCTCCGATTATATGGAGCAGTGCTCCGCTCGGAATATCACGGTTTCAAGGAAGGACAAAGCGATGCCGATCCGCATGATGAAGGCGATCCGACAGCATGAATTCGGCGGTCCAGACGTGCTGCGCTACGAGGATGCGCCGATCCCCGACTTGAGGGCCGGCGAGGTTCTCGTTCGCGTTCACGCCGTCGGTCTCAATCCGCCCGATTGGTATCTGCGCGACGGCTACAAGATGCTTCCGCCGGAGTGGCGGCCGCCGGTACAGTTTCCAGTCATTCTCGGGACGGACGTTTCGGGCGTCGTCGCGGCGGTTGCCGATGGTGTTGAAGACGTCTCCGTTGGAGACGACGTCTACGCCATGGTCCGTTTCCCCAGCGGCCTTGCCGGCGACAGCAGGGCCTATGCCGAGTACGTCACCGTGCCGGCGTCGGAAGTCGCACGCAAGCCCAGCGGCATCGACCACGTGCAGGCCGCCGCAGCGCCGATGTCGTTGCTCACGGCTTGGCAGTTCATGATCGAACTTGGGCACGATGAGCCGAACCCGCTGCAGCCGAACAGGCATGAGCCGGTGCCGCTTGAGGGCAAGACCGTGCTCGTCAATGGAGCTGCGGGCGGGGTAGGGCATTTCGCCGTGCAGATCGCCAAGTGGAAGGGCGCGCGCGTGATCGCAACCGCGTCAGGCAAGAACGAGGCGTTGCTGCGCGATCTCGGCGCGGACGAATTCGTCGACTACGCGAAGACCACTCCAGAGGATCTCATCCGTGACGTCGATCTCGTCATCGACTCCGTTGGTGGCCCGACCACCGGCCGTTTCCTACGCACGCTCCAGCGGGGCGGCGCTCTGTTCCCGGTCTTCCCATTGGGCTTCTCGGGCGCCGAGGCGGCTGAGACGCTGGGCGTCACGGTCTCGACAACGCAAGTGCGCTCAAGCGGCGTGCAGCTGAAGGAAGTCGGCCCCTTGCTCGATGACGGCACGATCCGCGTCGTCATCGACAGCACGTTCCCACTTGCCGATGCGCGCAAGGCCCACGAACGCGCCGCCAAAGGGCACATCCAGGGCAAGATCGTGCTCACAGTTCGATGAGGATATAGACCGCAAACCGCGCGCTGCGCCGAGCGATCGCTGCTCGGCGTCACGTGCGGCTGTGGCTCAGGAAGCTCTAGCGGCAGTTCCAGGTCGTGGCCTGGCCGCAAACCGTATATGGGCTGTCGCCGCCGTAGACCTGGTAGGGATAATCGCCCGAGCGATAATAGCCGTAGGCCGGCGGACCGTAATAGACAGGTCCCGCATCATAGACCGGGCCGCCATAGACCGGACCGTCGTAGTAGTCATAGGCGTCACGGCTTGCGGCGATCGCAAGACCGGTGCCGATCGCGCCGGCCGCGAGGGCCGCGCCAACAGCAGGGCCGCCATGCCAGCGCAGATGCCGCGCATCGGCGCTGGTCGGGGCGAGCGCGCCGATCGCCAGCGCAGTCAGTGAAGCGACGACGGCCGTTCGGCCGAGCAGAGCTTTTCGGGTCATCATGTCAGGCCTCCAGTTAAGTGCGCCATGATCGGCGGATGTCCTTAGAACCCTCGGCTTCGGTCGTAGTTCCGGGGCTTTGCCTGGCTCGCGTCATTGGAACAAGGCGCGCGTGGCTCATCGGCGCTAATATTCTTTCACCGCGGCGCCGAGCAGCACCCACACGCCAGCTGCGATCAGCCCGAGACCGCCGAGTACAAGGAACGTTGGCGCGTAGCCGATCCAATGCGCGACCCAGCCGCCCAGCGCCGGGCTCACCGCGGCGCCTATGCCCTGGACGGTGATGACGGCGCCCTGCGCGAGATTGACGCGGCCGGTGCCGTACAGCGAGCGGGCTACCATGCCGGGAACGGCGACGCTCTGCAGGCCGGTGCCGATGCCGTCGAGGATCTCGACCGGAACCACGCCCGACCAGCCGCTCAGGAAAAAGGCGATGACGCCGCGCAGCGGCAGCACGAGAAAGGAGACCAGCAGGATCAGCCAGTAATTGCGCTTCTCGGCGACTTGCATGGCGACCAGCGATGCGATCACCATGACGCCCTGGGCAATCACGACCGTGGTAGCGACGAAGCCCGGGCCGTTGGCCTTGCCGCCCGACACCGCCGACATGCCGAAGATCGGGATGATCGCCGCGTTGCCGAGGTGGAAGAGCGCCAGCGCAAGACCGAGCACCAGCAGTGCCTTGTGCCGCAGCAGCACCGTCAGCGCGCCGGGCTGGCTCTTGAAGTCATCCTCCTTGTTGCCGCGTGCGGCATGATCGTTGATCGATTCGGGGCGGATCAGGAGCACGCAGGCGACCGTGATGGCGCCGAACAGCGCCGCCAGCGCGAACACCCAGAAATAGCCGAGCTTCCAGCCCAGAAATCCGGAGGCCGCGGCGCCGATCATGTTGCCGGCATGGTTGAAGGCCTGGTTGCGGCCGTTCTGCCGATTGAAGCCTTTCTGGCCGACCATGCCGAGCGTGATGCCGGTGACCGCAGGCACGATCGCGGCGCTCGCGATCGAGGTCGCGATCTGCGATGCGGCGACGGCCCAGAAATTCTGCCAGAGCAGGATGATCGAGGAGGCCAGTACCACCGCGACTCCGGGCACGATCACCCAGGCACGCTTGTGATGCGAGGCATCGATGAAGCCGCCGACCGGCGTCGTGATCAGCATGCCCGCGACATTGCCGATGCTGAGCGCAGTGCCGATCAGGCCGCTGGTCCAGCCGCGCTCGATCAGGAACACGCTCAGGAACGGGCCGATTCCCGACTGCATGTCCGCCATGAAGAAATTGACGGCCAGCAAGGGCCATAGGCGCGCCTTGTCGCCGTCGTGAGGCTCTCGCCGATTCCTGACCATCGATATCGAATCCCGGCTCGCAATTGCGGATCGACATCGATAACGGCACAAGCTCCGTCGGGTTCATCGCCAAATCCGGCGGATCAATCCGCGGCCTTGGCGCGCAGCCGCTGCGCGTAGACGTTGATCACGAGCGCGGCGAGCAGGATCAGGCCGCGGATCAGGATCTTCAGGAAGCTGTCGATGTTGACGTGATCGAGCCCGTTGTTGAGCACGCCGAGCACGAACAGGCCGACGATGGTGTTGCCGATGCCGCCGCGGCCGCCGAACAGGCTGGTGCCGCCGACCACGACCGCGGCGATCGAGTCGAGCAGATAAGTGTCGAACTCGTTCTGCTGCGCGCTGCCGAAATGCGCCACGCCGAGCATGCCGCCGATGCCCGAGCACACCGCCGAGATCACCATCACGCCGCCGAGGATCAGCTTGACATTGAGGCCGGAATATTCGGCTGCCTCGCGGTTGCCGCCGACCATGTAGACGTAGCGGCCGAAGCGCGTGTAGGTCAGCACGAGGTGACCGGCGAGCAGCATGATCGCGGCGACGATCACGATCCAGGGAATGCCGGCAACCGACGCGGAGCCGAGCGTCGCGATCAGATCAGGCACTTTGTAGGCGATCTGGCCGCGCACCAGCAGCGCTGAGATGCCGGCCGCGATCTGCATCATCGCCAGGGTCATGATGAAGGAGGGGATGCCGACCACCGTCAGTCCGAAGGCATTGATGAGGCCGAGCGCGGCGCAGAGCAGCAGCGCAAGCGCGATCGCGGCCCATCCGGGTAGCGGCACGTTGGCGATGTTGACGTAGGATTCCTGCATCGTGAAATAGGCCACTGCGATGCCGGTGACGTTGGCGATGCTGGCGATCGAGAGGTCGATCTCGGCGCACAGGATCACGAAGGTGAGGCCGACGGCGATGACGCCGGTGACCGACACCTGCGTCAGGATGTTGCCGACATTGTCGATGGTCGCAAAGGACGGGCTTGCCATAGCGAAGAAGCCGCTGAGGCAGATCAGGGTCAGGAACGGCGCGATGTTGCGCATCTGCGACCGCACCAGCCCCGCGATCCGTCCGCTGTGACGCGCGTGAGCCTCGGATATCGGCACACCTTCACTCGTCATCGCCGTCTCTCCTCATGCCGCCTCGAGCAGACGGTCCTTGCTGATGGTCTCGCCGGCAAACTCGCGCACGACCTCGCCGCGCTTCAGCACGATGATGCGGTCGGCGAGCGACAGCACCGTCTCCGGCTCGGTCGAGAGCACGATGACGGCAATGCCCTGGTCGCGCAGCTGGCGCACGATTTGGATCACGTCGCTCTTGGCGCCGACATCCATGCCGCGCGTCGGCTCGCAAAGAACGAGGAGGCGCGGCGGATGCGTCAGCCATTTCGCCAGCGCCACCTTCTGCTGGTTGCCGCCGGAGAGCAGGCCGAGATCGATCTCGACATCGGCGGGCCGGATCTGCAGCTGCTCGACCTGACGCTTCGCGATGCTGCGTTCGCGCGCCGGCTTTAGGAGCAGCGCACCGATGCGATCGAGAATGCTGACCGAGACGTTCTTGTAGACCGGCTCCTGGTGGAACAGCATGTCGCGCCGGCTCTCCGGCACGAAGGCGATGCCGGCGCGGCGGGCGTCGGCGGTGTTGTGGAAGGACTTGGGTTGGCCGGCGACGACCAGCCGGCCCTGGTCGGGCGCGAGCTTGCCGAACAGGATGCGCGCTAGCTCCAATTGCCCGCAGCCCATGAAGCCGTAGACGCCGAGCACCTCGCCGGCGCGCACATTGAATGAGACCTGCTTCAGGCTGCGCGCGAGAGAGAGGTCTTCTGCAGCGACCACCACGGGCTGGCCGGCCGGCGGGGCGGGCAGGGTGATGTCGTGGGTGTAGGTCTCCTCCAACGCGTCGCGACCCTTGCCGAGCCCCTTGCCGATCATCGCCTCGATCAGCGCGGCCTTGCTGGTCGCCGCCGCCTGTGTCTCCATCACCTTGCGGCCATTGCGGAACACCGTGACCTGATCCGAGATCAGAAGAATGTCCTCGATGAAATGCGAGATGAAGACGATGCCGGTGCCCTGGTCGCGCAGGCGGCGCAGGGTGGCGAAGAGACGCGCGACCTCGGGCGGCGACAGTGCCGAAGTCGGCTCGTCCAGGATGATGATGCGGGCGCCCGAGAACAGCACGCGCGCGATCTCGATCAGCTGCTGCAGCCCGATCGGCAGGTCGCCGAGCCGGGCCATCGGGTCGGCTTCGATGCCGAGCTTCTTGAGCTGCTCGGCCGCCTCGCGCGCCATTCGCCGCCATTGCACGAGGCCGAAGCGGTTGGTCGGCTGGGTGCCGAGAAAGACGTTCTCGGCCACGGAAAGATCAGGCGCGACCGAGAGCTCCTGATGCACCATCGCGATGCCCGCGGCGCGGGCGTCGCGGGTTGAGCGGAAACGCTGCTCGTGGCCGTCGAGCAGGAAACGGCCGGAGAACTCCGTGTGCACGCCGGCAATGATCTTCATCAGCGTGCTCTTGCCGGCGCCGTTCTCGCCGACGAGACCATGGATCTCGCCGGGGAGAAGCGTGAAGTCGACGCCACGCAGCGCCGTCACGCCGCCGAACGCCTTGGTAATGTCCTGCAGCTCGAGAAGCGGCGTGCGGCTTTGCATGGCGCGAACTCAGATCAGGAAGTGATCCTCCATCCACTGCATGCCCGGTGCGTTGGCCTTGGTCACGACAGGACCGTCGGTGACGACGCTCTTCGGAATGCCCTGGCCGCTCTTCTCACCGGCGGTGACCGCGGCGACACCGGCGACGATGGCGCCGCCATGGATCCGGCAGGACGGATTGCGCACGGTCGCGAACATGCGGCCCTCGCTGACCGCCTGGATCGCCGGTGGCATCGCGTCCACGCCGCCGATCAGGATGTTGGTGCGGTTATGCGCCTTCATGATGTTGTAGGCGGCGAGCGCCATGTCGTCATTGTGGAAGAAGGCCGCGTCGATCTGCGGATATTTGGTGAGGTAGGTCTCCCACAGCCGCGCCGTCTTGGAGACGTCCCAGTCCGCCGGCTGGGTGTCGAGCACCTCGATACCGGGATATTGCTTGACCACCGAGTTGAAGCCCTTGGCGCGGCCCTGCGCGCCGGTATGGCCGAGCGCGCCCTGGGTCATGATGATCTTGCCCTTGCCGTTCAGCGCGGTGATCAGCGCCTGAGTCACCGAGGCGCCCATGAACTCGTTGTC
>Ga0209677_101062_pt1 | contig 13024 bp, 8 predicted proteins | sample AraplaCvi_mCL_r2_2_FD_184285 | JGI IMG/M metagenome (GOLD analysis project Ga0209677, IMG submission 184285) | Arabidopsis root microbial communities from North Carolina, USA - plate scrape CL_Cvi_mCL_r2 (SPAdes) (version 2) | ecosystem: Host-associated > Plants > Roots > Endosphere | place: USA... | reverse complement strand
TGGGCTCCGGGCCGGCGGCACGAGCCGCGGGCGCGAGGAGGACGGCGGCCAGGCTGGCCGCGACGGCGAGGAGACGGGGCAGGCGGGTGGGCATTTGTTCAGCAGCTCCGGGGCAGGGGTGGGACGGTCCAGGCCATATTGCACCACGGCTATCGCCCGTGTGCCCGACGCCCGGGCGTGGCGCGAACTACCATCGTGCACGCCGTCGCACCGCAGGAACCCCCGTCCATGTCCATCACGACCCGCCACACCCTGCACGCCACCTGCCTCGCGCTCGCGCTCGCGTCGGCGCTGGGCGCGCCGCCGCGCGCGAGCGCGCAGCCCGCCGCCGCCGCGTCCACCGGCAGCGTCAAGTACGACGTGGACGACGTCATCATCCACCCGGTGCACGCGATGCACGGCATGGTCAGCTCCGAGAGCTCGCTCGCGTCCGATGTCGGCGTGGAGGTCCTGCGCAAGGGCGGCAACGCGGTCGACGCGGCCGTGGCCGTCGGCTTCGCACTGGCCGTCACGATGCCCAACTCGGGCAACATCGGCGGCGGTGGCTTCATGGTGCTGCACGACGGCCGCACCGGCAAGGACACGGCGATCGATTTCCGCGAGATGGCCCCCGCGGCGGCCACGCGGGACATGTACCTGGACGCGAGCGGCAACGTCATCCCGGACAAGTCGCTGTTCACGCAGGCCGCCATCGGCGTGCCCGGCACGGTCGCCGGCCTGACGTACGCGCTCGAGCATTACGGCACGATGAAGCGCGCCGACCTCGTGGCGCCCGCGGTGCGGCTGGCCACCAACGGCTTTCCGGTGGGCGAGACGCTGGCCGGCCTGTTCCGCGTCGAGCACGACCACCTCGTCAGGTGGGAGGGCACGCGCAAGGTGTTCGAGCACGGCGGCAAGCTGCCCGTCACGGGCGAGCTGCTGCGCAATCCCGACCTCGGAAAGAGCCTGGCGCTCATCGGCCGCGACGGCGCCAAGGCGTTCTACGACGGCCCCATCGGCGCGGCCATCGCGGCGGAGGCCAAGGCCCACGGCGGCCTCATCACGACGGCCGACCTGAAGAACTACAAGGTCGTCGAGCGCGTGCCGGTGCGCGGCAACTACCGCGGCTACGAGATCGTGTCGATGCCCCCGCCGAGCTCGGGCGGCGTGCATGTCGTGCAGATCCTCAACATCCTGCAGAACTTCCCGCTGCGCGACTGGGGCCACAACTCGGCGCGCACCATCCACGTGATGGCCGAGGCCGAGAAGCGCGCCTACGCCGACCGCTCCGAGTACCTGGGCGACCCCGACTTCGTCAACGTGCCCGTCAAGGGCCTCACGTCGCCGGCCTACGCCAGGTCGCTGGCCGACCAGATCGACCTCGCACACGCCACGCCGTCGGCCCAGATCAAGCCCGGCCGGCCGCAGCCCTACGAAAGCGACCAGACCACGCACTACGTCGTGGCCGACGCGCATGGCAGCGTCGTCAGCGTCACCTACACGCTCAACACCAACTTCGGCTCGGGCATCGTCGCGTCGGGCACGGGCATCCTGCTCAACAACCAGATGGACGATTTCTCGGCCAAGCCCGGCGTGCCCAACGCGTACGGCCTGGTGGGCGGCGACGCCAACGCCGTCGGCCCGCGCAAGCGCCCGCTCAGCTCGATGTCGCCCACCATCGTGCTCAAGGACGGCAAGCCGTGGCTCATCACCGGCTCGCCCGGCGGCGCGCGCATCATCACGACGACGCTGCAGGTGCTGGTCAACATGATCGACTTCGGCATGAACCCGGCCGAGGCCGGCTCGGCCGTGCGCTTCCACGACCAGTGGCTGCCCGACGAATTGCGCATCGAACGCGGCCTGAGCCCCGACACCATCGCGCTGCTGCGCGGCATGGGCCACACGGTCGTCGAGCGGCAGGCGATGGGCGACACGCAGACGATCCAGATCACGCCGGACGGGTTCTTCGGCTATGCGGACCAGCGCGATCCGAACGGGGCGGCGCGCGGCTTCTGACCCTCGGATCCCGGTTGACGCAACGCGCGCTCGCGTGGCACCATCCAACGATGTTCTCCCGGACGGCCATCACCATTACCACCACGACCGCGTTGCGCGGCGCGTGGAGGCAAGGCATCGTCTAGGAAGACAACACCCAACCCCCAAGCCCCGCCAGCGATGGACGGGGCTTTTTTGTTCTCCGTCCGCCCGCCAGCATCGAACGGAGAACCCATGCATTGCTCGCCTCTTGACGCTTCCGCCCCCGCCCCGCTGCGGGTGGGCCTCCTCGGAATCGGTGTCGTCGGATCGGGCGTCCAGCGTCTGCTCGCCCGCAACCACGCGCTGATCGCGCAGCGCGCCGGCCGCACCATCGAGCTGCGCCGGGTCGCGGCGCGCCACGTCGCACGTGCGCGCGAGCTCGTGGGCGCACACACGACCGTCGTCGGCGACGCGATGGCCGTCGCCACCGATCCGGACATCGACGTCGTCGTCGAGGTCATCGGCGGCTGCACCGTCGCGCGCGAGCTGGTGCTGGCCGCCATCGCGCACGGCAAGCACGTGGTCACGGCCAACAAGGCGCTGTTGGCGCTGCACGGCGAGGAGATCTTCGCGGCGGCCGAGCGGCGCGGCGTGGTGGTGGCGTTCGAGGGCGCGGTGGCCGTGAGCATTCCGATCGTGAAGGCGCTCCGCGAGGGACTCGCGGCCAACGAGGTCACGTGGCTTGCAGGCGTCGTCAACGGCACCAGCAACTTCGTGCTGACGCAGATGCGCGAGCGCGGCGTGAGCTTCGGCGTGGCCCTGGCCGAGGCGCAGCGGCTGGGCTACGCCGAGGCCGATCCGGGCCTGGACGTCGACGGCGGGGACAGCGCGCACAAGCTTGCGCTGCTGGCGAGCCTGGCGTTCGGCACGCCGCTGGCGTTCGACGCGATCGAGGTCACGGGCATCCGCGCGTTGTCGCTGGTGGAGCTGGTCGCCGCCGAACGGCTGGGCTTTCGGGTCAAGCTGCTCGCGTCCGCACGCCGGCACGGGGCCAAGCTGGACATGCGCGTCGAGCCCGCCCTGGTGCCCACGGCCAGCCTCATGGCCGGTGTCAACGGGTCGCTGAACGGCATCGTCGTGCACGGCGACGCGTCGGGGCCGACGACGTACTGCGGTGCCGGTGCGGGCTCGCTCGAAACGGCGTCGGCGGTCGTCGCCGACCTGATCGAGCTCGCGCGCGCCGTGCAGGCGCCCGTGCACGGCCGCGCGCCCGCCCTGGGCGTGGCGCGCGCTCAGGCGAAGGCGCTGCCGCGCATGGCGTCGCAGGCATTGGTGTCCCCACACTACCTGCGCGTGTCGCTGCCCATGGACGACGTGCTGCGCCTGCTGGCGGTCGGCAACCTGTCGATGGCGGCGCACGCGGACCTCGGCGACGACGGCGTCGCGTTGATCACGCAGTCCGCGCCGCGGTCGGCGATCCGCGAGGTGATCGGGCTGCTGGAGCGCGAGGCCGGCATCCGCGCGCCGGTCGTGTGGTTGCCGGTGGAGTCGCTGCGGTAGGCCGTCAACCCGCGACGCTGAACTCGATCGTGGTGCGCCCCTGCGCACTCGTCGCCCGCGTGCCGCCGCCATGCATCGACGCCACGGCCTTGACGATGGCCAGCCCCAGCCCGTGCCCGTGGATCTCGCCGGTATCGTGGCGCGCGGAGTCGACGCGGTAGAAGCGGTCGAACAGCCGGGGCAGGTGGGCCGCGGCGATCGTGGCGCCGGGGTTGGTCACCGAGATCCAGAGCGCGCCGTCGCGGTGCGCGATCGTCACGACGAGCCTGGCGCCGGGCTGCGAGTGCTCAATCGCGTTCTGCAGGAGGTTCGACAGCGCGCGCCGGAACAGCGCGATGTTCATCGTGGCCTGCGCCTCGAGTTCGCCCTCGATGACGACGCTGGTGCCGCTCTCGTCGAGCAGCGGTTCGAAGAACTCGATGGTGACGCCCACCTCGTGCGACACCACCGCCGCGGTCAGGCCGGTGGCGGCCTCGCCCTGGTCGGCGCGCGCGAGGAACAGCATGTCGTTGACGATGGAGCGCAGGCGCTCCAGTTCCTCGAGGTTGGACTGCAGCGTGTCCTGGAACTCGGCCGCCGTGCGCGGGCGCGACAACGCCACCTGCGTGCCGCCGATCAGGTTGGCCAGCGGCGTGCGCAGCTCGTGGGCCACGTCGGCGTTGAAGCCCTCGAGCTGCTGGTAGGCCTCCTCCAGCCGGCCCAGCGCGCCGTTGAACGCGCCGGTGAGGTCCTCGAGTTCGACCGGCAGGCGCTCGAGCTGCAGGCGTTGCGACAGCGTCTTGGGCCGCAGCGCGCGCGCCTGCTCCGACAGCCGCTGCAGCGGGCGCAGGCCGATGCGCGCGATCCACCAGCCCAGCGCGGTCACCAGGCCCGCGGCGCACAGCGTCAGCAGTGTGAAGGCGACCAGGAACGCGCGCATCGTGTGCTCGTAGGGCGCGAGATCGACGCCCACGATCAGGCGCACGGCGGGCCGATCGGCGAACGGGGCGAGGCGCTGCGACAGCGTGCGGTACGCGTGCCCGGTGATGGGCATCACCAACGTGCCATGGCCGGCCTCGCCCTGGTTGACGCGCTCCATCTCGTCCAGGCCCTTGCCGTACTGGAAGCGCGGGTCGTCGCTGAGCACCCAGAAGCGCACGCTGGCATCGGCGGGCGTGAGCGTGTCCATCTTGACCTGCAGGCGGGCCCAGTGCTCCAGGTCGCCGAAGCGCTCGATGGAATAGCGCATGTTCTGCAGGTTGGTGTTGAGCTCGTCGTTCTGGTGCCGCATGAGCTCGCGCCCCAGCACGCCGTACAGCACGACGCCGATGACCGTGAACAGCGCCAGCACGCACAGCGCGAACATCAGCACCAGGCGCGCCGCGATCGAGCGCCTCACGAGGGCATCTCCCCGGCCGGCTCGTCGCGCGCCTCCATCACGTAGCCCATGCCGCGGATCGTGTGCAGCAGCTTGGGCGTGAACGCGTTGTCCACCTTGGCGCGCAGGCGCTTGATGGCCACCTCCACCACGTTGGTGTTGGAGTCGAAGTTCATGTCCCACACGAGTTCGGCGATGGCCGTCTTGGACAGGATCTCGCCCTGGCGGCGCGCGAGCACGGCCAGCAGCGCGAACTCCTTGGCGCTGAGGTCGATGCGCTCGGCGCCGCGCCAGGCCTTGCGCGCCATCAGGTCGATCTGCAGGTTGGCGATCTTCAGCTGCGTGGGCTCTTGCGCGCGCCCGCGCCGCTGCAGCGCCTGCAGGCGGGCGAGCAGCTCCAGGAACGAGAACGGCTTGACCAGGTAGTCGTCGGCGCCGTCGTGCAGGCCGCGCACCCGATCCTCGATGGAGTCGCGCGCCGTCAGCATGATCACCGGCGTCTGCTTGGCCTGCCGAAGCGTGCGCAGCAGCGTGAACCCGTCGATGCCGGGCAGCATGGCGTCCAGCACGATGACGTCGTAGTCGTGCGTCATGGCCAGGTGCTGGCCGTCGACGCCGTTGTGCGCGACGTCCACCGCACAGCCCTGCTCGGTCAAGCCCTTTTGCAGGTACTCGGCGGTCTTCAATTCGTCTTCGACGATCAGCAGCTTCATGGTGGTCACGGCGTTTCGGTGCGACCCGCATCATCGGTGACGACGGGCAGGCGCCGATCGGCGTCGGTGCCATCGGCGTCCGCCATCTTCGCCGCCTTGCGCTCGCGACGCGCCTCGCGCTTCTTCTCGTACCAGTAGTGCGCGCGGTCCAGGTACAGGTAGACGACGGGCGTGGTGAACAGCGTCAGCGCCTGCGACAGCACCAGCCCGCCCACCATCGCGAAGCCGAGCGGCCGCCGCAGCTCCGAGCCGGCGCCGTGGCCCAGCATCAGCGGCAGCCCAGACAGCAGCGCACACATCGTCGTCATCATGATGGGCCGGAACCGCAGCAGGCAGGCGCGGTAGATCGCCTCCTCGGGCTGCATGCCCTGCTCGCGCTCGGCGGTGAGCGCGAAATCGACCATCATGATCCCGTTCTTCTTGACGATGCCGATCAACAGGATGATGCCGATCAACGCGATCACGGTGAGGTCGTAGCCCCCGGCCATCAGGATCAGCAGCGCGCCCACGCCGGCCGACGGCAGCGTCGACAGGATGGTCAGCGGATGGATGAAGCTCTCGTACAGCAGGCCCAGCACGATGTAGACGGCCACCAGCGCCGCGGCGATCAGGTAGGGCTGCGAGCTGAGCGAGTCGCGGAACGCCTGCGCCGTGCCCTGGAACGAACCGGTGAGTGCCTGCGGCAGTCCCATCTCGGCCTGCGCCTTGCCGATCGCATCCACCGCCTGGCCCAGCGACACGCCCGGCGCCAGGTTGAACGACAGCGTCACCGCCGGGAACTGGCCCTGGTGGCTGATCGACAGGTAGCCGGTCTTGGTGGTGTCGACCTTGACGAACGTGTCCAGCGGCACCTGCTGCTGCGTCAGCGGCGAGGTGACGTACAGCCTGCTGAACAGCGAGGGGTCGCCCTGCAGCGCCGGCGTCACCTCCAGCACCACGTGGTAGCTGTTGATCTGCGTGAAATACTGGCTGACCTGGCGCTGGCCGATGGCGTCGTAGATCGTGGCGTCGATCAGGGCGGGCGAGATCCCGTAGGTGGCCGCGCGGTCGCGGTCGATGGTGAGGTTGGCGGTGGGCGCGGCGTTCTGCAGGTCGGACGCGACGTCGGTCAGCTGCGGCAGCTGCGCGAAGCGGGCCTGCAGCCGGGGCGCCCACTCGTTGAGCTCGTCCAGGTTCGCATCGGTGATCGTGTACTGGTACTGCGTGCGCGCCAGCCGTCCGCCGACGTTGATGTCCTGCCCGGCCTGCATCAGCAGGGACGCGCCCTCGACCTTGGCCAGCTTGGGCCGCAGCCGCGCGATGATCTCGTCGGCGCTGAGCGTGCGGCCCTGGTCCTTGGGCTTGAGCGCAATGAAGAAGTTGCCGGTGTTGAACTGCGACGAGTTGCCGAACATGCCGATGCCGGTGACGTCCGGGTCCTGCCGCACGATGTCGGCGAACTGCACCATGCGGCGATTCATCGACTCGAACGACGAATCCTGCGCGGCCTGGGCGTTGCCGAAGATGAAGCCGGTGTCCTGCTGCGGGAAGAAGCCCTTGGGGATCGCGACGAACAGCACCACCGTGGCCGCCAGGGTGGCCAGGAACACCATCAGCGTGATGAACTGGTGCCTGAGCACGACGTCGAGCCCGCGCTTGTAGCCGGCCAGCAGCTTGTCGAAGCCGGTCTCGAACAGCTTGTAGAGCCTGCCGTGCCGCGTCGCGTGCTCGTTCTTCAGGAACAGCGAGCACAGCATCGGCGTGAGCGTCAGCGAGATGAGCACGGACACGCCGATCGTCAGCGTCACCGTCACCGCGAACTCGCGGAACAGCCGCCCGACGATCCCGCCCATCAGCAGTAGCGGGATGAACACCGCCACCAGCGACACCGAGATCGAGATGATGGTGAAGCCGATCTCGCCCGCGCCCTTGAGCGCCGCCTCCATGGGCGTCATGCCCTCCTCGACGTAGCGGTAGATGTTCTCCAGCATCACGATGGCGTCGTCGACCACGAAGCCCACCGCGATGGTCAGCGCCATCAGCGAGAGGTTGTCCAGGCTGTACCCCACCAGGTACATGATGGCGGCGGTGCCCAGCAGCGCGAGCGGCACGGTGGCGCTGGGGATCAGCGTGGCGGCCAGGTTGCGCAGGAACACGAAGATCACCATCACCACCAGCGCGATGGTCAGCACGAGCGTCGATTCGACGTCGTGCACCGATGCGCGGATCGTCTGCGTTCGATCGACGAGGGTGCTGACCTGCACCGTCGGCGGGATCGCCGCCTCCAGCCGCGGCAGCGCCTTCTTGATGAGGTCCACCGTCTCGATGACGTTGGCGCCCGGCTGCTTGGTGATCACCAGGATCATGCCGCGGCCGTCCTGGATCGTGCTCTGCGGATCGGCCGCCCCGGCGAAGGCCCAGGCGTGCGCCTTGGCGTCCTCGGGAGCGTCGACGGCCGCCCCGACGTCGCGCACGCGGATCGGCGCGCCTTTCTTGTACGCGAGCACCACGTCGTTCCACGGCTTGGCCGCCAGCAGCTGGTCGTTGGTGTAGACCGTGAAGCTCTGGTTGGCGCCATCGATCGTGCCCTTGGGCTGGTTGACCGACATCGTCGAGACGACGCCGCGGATGTCCTCCAGGCTGATGCCCAGCGCGGCCAGCTTGACCGGGTCGACCTGGATGCGCACGGCCGGCTTCTGCGCGCCGCCGATACGCACGAGGCCGACGCCCTCGATCTGCGAGATCTGCTGGGCCAGGATGTTGTCGGCGAAGTCGTTGACCTCGATCAGCGGCAGCGTCTTCGATTGCACCGCCAGCAGCATGATCGGCGAGTCGGCCGGGTTGACCTTGCGGAACGTCGGCGGGCTCGGCAGGTTGGCCGGCAGTTGGCCGGTGGACGCGTTGATGGCCGCCTGCACGTCGAGCGCCGCCGCGTCGATGGACCGGTTCAGGTCGAACTGCAGCGTGATCTGCGCGTTGCCGATGCCGCTGGTGGACGTCATCTGCGACAGCCCGGCGATCAGCGAGAACTGCCGCTCCAACGGCTGCGCCACGTTGGACGCCATCGTCTCGGGGCTGGCCCCGGGCAGGTTGGCCGACACCTGGATGGTGGGGAAGTCGACCTGCGGCAACGGCGCGATGGGCAGCAGCGGGAACACCGCGGCGCCCACCAGCAGGATGGCCAGCGCGAGCAGCGTGGTGCCGATCGGCCGCTTGATGAAGCCGGCGGAGACGCTCACTTGCGCGCTCCCGAAGCCGGACGGCCCGACGCCGCCGCCGACGCGCCGCGCGCGACCTCCTGCACCTTCGAGCCGGGCTTGAGCTTGTACTGCCCGTCCACCACCACCCGCTCGCCCCCGGCCAGGCCGCTGCCGATCACGGCGGTGCCGTCCTGCGCCTGCAGCACGGTCACGGGCTGGTTGCGCACCGTCCTGGTCGCATCGTCGACCACGTAGACGAAGACGCCGCTCTGGCTGCGCTGCACGGCCGCCTCGGGCACCGTGAGCGCCTTGGCGCGCGTGCCCAGCACGAGCCGGATGTTGACGAACTGGCCCGGCCACAGGTCGTGCTTCGGATTGGGGAAGCTCGCCTTGAGCTGCACCGTGCCGGTGGCCACGTCGATCTGGTTGTTCATCAGCGTGAGCGTGCCGGTGCCCAGCAGCGCCTTGCCGTCGCGCGGGAAGGCGAGCACCTGCAGCGGCTTGCCCTTGTCGATCGCGTGGATGGTGTCCTGCACGGCGTCTTCGGGCAGCGTGAACACCACCGAGACCGGGTCGATCTGGTTGATGACGACCAGGCCGTTCGCATCGGCGGCATGCACGATGTTGCCCGGGTCGACCAGGCGCGCGCCGACGCGGCCGCTGATGGGCGCGACGATGGTGGTGAAGCCCAGTTGCACCTGCGCTGCATTGACGGCGGCCTCGTCGGCCTTGACGGTGGCTTCGAGCTGGCCGACGAGCGCCTTCTGGGTGTCCAGTTGCTGCTGCGTCGCCGCGTCCTCGGCGACCAGCCGCGTGTAGCGCTGCAGGTCGACGCGCGCATTGGCGAGCGTGGCCTGGTCCTTGGCGCGCGCCGCCTGGGCCTGCATCAGCGCGGCCTGCAGCGTGCGCGGGTCGAGCTGGGCGAGCAGCTGGCCCTTGCGGACGTCCTGGCCCTCGGTGAAGCCCACCTTGTCCAGCTCGCCGTCGACACGCGCCTTCACCGTGACCGACATCGTGGGCGCGACGCTGCCGATGCCGGCGCGAAAGATCGGCATGTCCTGCGCCTGCACGAGCGTGGTGGTGACGGGCACCGGCCCCTCGGGCGGGCGCTTGCCCTTGGGTTCGTCGGCCGCCTGGGCGGGTCGCTCGACGGACCAGAGGCCCAGCGCGAGCACGGCGATGGCGATGGCCACCAGGGCCCAGGTGGTGCGATTGCGGGAGAAGGTCGTGGTCATGGCGTGAGGTCGGTTCATTGCGGCTGCGCGGCGCTCCAGCCACCGCCGGTGGCGGCGACGAGCGCGACACTGGCGGCCAGCAGGCGGCCGCGCAGTTGCACGGCGGTGCGCTGGCTGGTGAGCGACAGCGTCTGCGCCGTCACCACCGACAGGTAGCTGCCGGTGCCGGCGCGGTACTGGGCGAGCGCGAGCTGCTCGGCCTGTTGGGACGAGCGCACGGCCTGCGCCTGCAGGTCGGCCTCCCGGGCCAGCAGGCGCAGCGACGCGAGCTGGTCCTCGACCTGCTGGAACGCGCCCAGCACGGTCTGCTTGTACTGCGCCACGGTGACGTCGTAGGCGGCCTGCGCCTGCGCCACATGCGCGCCGCGCAGGCCGCCATCGAACAGCGTCCCGGCCAGCGCCGCGCCCAGGGCCCACACGCGGGCCGGCGTGTCGAACAGGCTGCCCAGCGCGGCCGCGTCGAACCCGCCGCTGGCGCTGAGCGTCAGCTGCGGGAAGTACGCCGCCTTGGCCACGCCGATGCTCGCGTTGGCGGCGGCGGCGCGGCGTTCGGCGGCGGCGATGTCGGGGCGGTGCTCCAGCAGGTCGGACGGCAATCCCGCCGGCACCTGGGGCAGTTGCAGCACCCCGGTGTCCGCCGGCAGGCGCGCGAGCGTGAACTGCGCCGGCGCGCGGCCGGTGAGCACGGCGATCGCGTGCTCCAGCTGCGTGCGCGTGGCCTCCAGGTCGACGCTCGCGGCCTGCGCCTGCGCGAGCTGGCTCTCGGCCAGGGCCACGTCCGAACGCAGCGCCACGCCGGCGTCATGCTGCGCCCGGGTGAGCTTGAGCGCCCTCTCGTAGGCGGCGATGGTGGCGTCGTACAGGTCGCGCTGCTGGTCGGCGACGCGCAGCTGCAGGTAGTCCTGCGCCAGCGTCGTCTGGATGCTCAGGCGCGCGGCCGCCAGGTCGTCGGCGCTGGCCTGGGCCGCGGCGTCGCCCGACTCGATCGTGCGGCGCACGCTGCCCCACAGGTCGGGCTCCCAGCTGGCAGCCAGGCCCAGCGTGTCGACGTCGGCGACCTTGGTCTTGCCGGTGGTGTTGGTCTGCGCCCGCGCGACGCCGGCATTGACGCCCAGCGACGGGAACAGCCCGGCGCGGTCGGCGTCGGCCAGCGCGCGCGCCTGGCGGTAGGCGGCCTCGGCCTGGCGCAGGGTCTGGTTGGCGGCCTGGGCGTCGCCCTGCAGGGCATCGAGCGTGGCGTCGCCGTACGCCTTCCACCAGGCCAGCCCGCTGGCGGGCGTCCGCGGTTGCGCGGCGCGCCAGCCCCCCGCGTCCTCCTTGAACGCGGCCGGCACGGCCAGCGCCGGACGCACGTAGTCGGGCCCGGCGGCGCAACCTGTCAGCAGGGCGGCCGCGGCGAGCGCGACGAGGCAGGGACGCAGAGGCATGGACGGGCGCAGTGAACGAGACTGGGTCGCACTCTAGCCCCGCCCTCGGGACGCCACGCTGACGGCGAGATGACCGTTTTGTCAGTTTCGAGGGGCATCCCGGCATGCGTGGGCCCTGCGACTGCGCGCAGGGTGACACACCATGGCGACCGCGCGCAGGGTGACACGCCGTTGGCGACCGCGCGACGAATGAAGAGGATGTCACCCTGCGCGCAGTCGCAGGGCCCACGCCCGCCCCGGTCGCCTCAGAACGAATAGGCCAGCCGCAACCCGCCCCAATGCCGTCCCTGCACCGTGATGGGCGCCGACAGGTCTTTCATGAGGACCCGCTGCCCGCCGCCCATGTCTCGCCGGTACGTCTGCAACAGGAAGCGCCGCTCGTTGCGCCCCGCCGCGAGGCCGGTGCGGTCGTTGAACATGCGCCGGTTGCGCGCATGCGCCGCGTTCCACACGGGGTCTGCGCCCTGCGGCTGCGAGAACTTGGCGTTGTGCGTGGGCAGGTAGCCGTTGCGGTCGACGGCGGCGCAGAACACCACCTTCCGGTCGAACGCCAGCAACTCCTCCTGCACCGGCGGGAACAGCGCGTCGGTGAGCGCCACGAAGCGCGTCATCATCTGCGCCGGGTTGCTGCCGGGGATCGGCTGGTACTTCTCGTCGAACAGGTCGGCCAGCGAGATGCGGCCGTCGGCCACCGCCTGCTCCAGGGCGGCCGACAGGCGTGCGGCGCCGCGCTGCACGGCCTCGATGAACGGGGTGTCTGTCGTGACGGCGCCGCAGTCGTTGGTGATCTCGGCCAGGCTCTCGGACGCCTTGAGGAAGTTGCGCGTGTTGGCGTTGACGCGCTTGAGGGTGTCGGCGTTGGCGCCCACCGACGCCGCCATCGTGCCGACCTCGGCGGTGACGGCCTGGCAGGTCTCGAGGTTGCGCTGCGTGGCCGCGACGATCTCGTTGACGCTCGCCTCCACCTGCGCAAGCGCCTGGTGGAAGGGGCTGTGCTGCGTGGCGTCCTTGCTCTCGGTGATGCTGGCGGCCAGCCTGTCGATGCGGGCGTCGAGCTGCGTGACGGTGGACATGATCAGCTTGGACGACTGCTCGACCTTGGCCGCGAGATCCTTGACCGCCTCGGCCACCACCGCGAAGCCCGCCCCCGCCTCGCCGGCGCGCTTGGCCTCGACGGTGGCATTGAACGCGACCAGGCGCGTCTGCAGCGCGATCTGCGTGATGTCGGTGGCCGCGCTGGCCACGTCGCGCAGCGAGGTGACCACCCCCAGCACCCCTTCGCCCACGTGCGCGACGGCCTCGCGCGCCTGGCCCATGGCCACGCGGCTGGCGTGCCCGCTGGCCTCGATGGCGCGGTTGGACTGCACCATGGCCTGCATGTCGGCGGCCAGCTGGCCGATCTCGCCGACCTGTGCACTGCTGGCGGCGACCACGTCCTCGATGACGCCATCGAGCTCTGCGGCGCCGCGCCCGAGCTCGGCGGCCTGCGTGGCGATGCCGCGGATGGCCCCCGCGAAGTCGGCGGCGGGCGGCGCCGGAGGCGTCTGGACGGGAGGCGGCAGTGGCCGGCGACTGAACATGCGTTCTCCTCGCATGC
>Ga0209677_101060_pt1 | contig 13035 bp, 10 predicted proteins | sample AraplaCvi_mCL_r2_2_FD_184285 | JGI IMG/M metagenome (GOLD analysis project Ga0209677, IMG submission 184285) | Arabidopsis root microbial communities from North Carolina, USA - plate scrape CL_Cvi_mCL_r2 (SPAdes) (version 2) | ecosystem: Host-associated > Plants > Roots > Endosphere | place: USA... | reverse complement strand
CGCGACGAAGCAATCCAGACTTCCTTCCTGATTCTGGATTGCTTCGCTGCGCTCGCAATGACGCGTTCCGCGATCATGCTAAAACACCGTGCCGTCGCTGATCACCTTGAGCGGCGGCGAGCCGTCGGTTCGCCGCTCGAAGGCGAGCTTGCGCCCCGTGGCCCAGGTGCCGCCTTCGAGAATTTTCGCCAGCGGCAGGCTCTCGGCATTATGGCCGAGCCGCTGCCGGATCAGCTCCGCGAGGCGATCGAGTAAGGCAACCGTCAGTGCACGCCATTCGACCACCAGCGGCGAATCCACCGCATGCGCGCGCGCCGCATCGTCGGCATCGCGCAGCACAAGTACGCCGCCATCGATGAACAGGCCACCATTGCGGTATTCGGCCAAGCCCGTGAGGCCGTCGATATCGACGACGTCGATGCCGGCGCGCTGCAGCGGCTCGATCAGCGAATAGGTCATCCATTGCGACAGCTTGTGCAGCGGCACCAGATCACTGGTGCCATCGCTGCTTGCGAGCAATGGATGACGCCAGCAATCGCCGAGCGCGACGCCATCGAGCGTGATGCGCGAGGGCCAGATCGGCCCGAACTGGATCAAGAGCTCGGACAGGATCGTTGGGGCTTCGATGCGGCTCTTGTCCGTGCGTCCGACGAGATGATCGAACAGGCCACCGGGGCGGGCTCCATCCTTGATCGCGAAGACGTCGGGCCTGCGCGCGATCAACTCGCCAAGCCTGCGCAGCAGCTCGACACGGCCTTCGAGGCCGACCAGCCGATTGTCAGCGCTGACCTGGAAACCTCGTTCGAGATCGCCGACCGACAATCGCGCGAGCTTTTCGGCATCGACGCGCAACGGCGCATCGGTGCGGGCCGAGAATGCGCCGCGCACGAACATGTCGAGGCTGGCGAGTGCCAGCCCCTCCGAACGTCCGATCTGCTTGCCGGTCGCCGCATCGTGATAACGCCATGCCGGCCCTGCGCCGGCATCGAGCAGCACGCTCGTGATCGCGAGATCGAACTCCGCGCGGGCACGCGCCGCCGCGTCAGGCCATGTCCCGCGATCCGCGATCCCAGCCCAACGATCGGCGCCGTCGACGACGAAGTGGCGCCAGCGCGAATGGAACGGAATGTCGCCGGTTGGATAGGCCTTTTGCGTCACCGTCAGCACGAGATCAGCGACCGCATCCAGCTTTGCCAGATCAACGCGGAAATGCGGCAGCCTGTTGTCGAGACCGAGCGCGAGCAACTTGTGCGCCCGCTCGCGCACCGCATTTGCCGACAGAAGCGAAGTTGCCTCGACCATGCGCGCGTCGATCAGTATTTTTCCAGGGAGCGCCCGACGGTGTCGCCGAGCGCCTCGGGCTTCTGCGGCTCCAGCGAGAAATAGCCGGCGGCCTTCTTGGCGGCCATCTCGACATGCGCATCGGCCGGGATCAGCTCATCCGGGATCGGAACGCGGTCGACGATCTCGACGCCCTGGCCGACCAGCGCATCGTGCTTCATGTCGCTCATCGAGATGAAGCGATCGATGCGGTTGATGCCGAGCCAGTGGATCACGTCCGGCATCAACTGCTGGAAGCGCGCATCCTGCACGCCGGCGACGCATTCGGTGCGCTCGAAATAGGCGGCCGCGGCGTCGCCGTCCTCCTGCCGCTTGCGCGCATTGTAGACCAGGAATTTGGTGACCTCGCCGAGCGCGCGGCCCTCTTTTCGGTTGTAGACGATGATGCCGAGCCCGCCGGTTTGTCCCGCGCGCACGCATTCCTCGATGCCATGGATCAAATAGGGCCGGCAGGTACAGATGTCGGAGCCGAACACATCGGAGCCGTTGCATTCATCATGCACGCGGCTGGTGATTTTCGTGCGCGGGTCAGGCAGCTTGTCGACGTCGCCGAACAGATAGACCGTGGTGCCGCCGATCGGCGGCAGGAACACCTGCAGATCGGGCCGCGTCACCAATTCCGGATACATGCCGCCGGTCTGCTCGAACAGGCCGCGGCGCAGATTGTTCTCGCTGGTGCCGAAGCGCTGCGCGACGCCGGGCAGGTACCAGACCGGATCGATCGCGATCTTCGTCACCGAGACGCTGCCATTGGCGTGGACGACATCGCCGTCATTGACGAGACGTTTGGCCGCGAGCGCAGCATGCAACTCAGGCAGGTCGAGCCTGGCTTTGGTGACGGCAATGGTCGGCCGGATGTCGATGCCTTCCGCGATCTCGGTGCCGAAATTCTCGGCCACCAGATGCCCCCACGGATCGAGCGCCACGATCTTGGCCGGATCGGTCCATTGCGGGAATGGGCCGATGGTCGCGGCCGGATGGGTGTTGGTGAGGTCGGGGCGGCGGATCGGATCGAGCGCGCCGGAGGAGACGGCCAGTGCACGGTAGACGGTATAGGAGCCGCCATGGCTGCCGATCACGTTGCGATCCTGCGGCCGTGACACCGTGCCGATGATCGGGCCGCGCTCGCGCGCCGTTGCAGCGCCCCATTGCAGCGGGAAGTTATGCTTGGCGCCCGGCACCGGATGCGAGGTGAGCCGGATGTGATCGGTACGGTTGGAGCGCGTCATTGCAGAGCCCCTAGAAGCAGAGCTTCCCCTAAAACGGCAACGGCCCGCCGAAACGACGGGCCTGATCGGGAAAAGCAAATAGTTTCCATGCAGCAATATAGCAGCTTTTTCGCGGAAAACAAGGGTATCGGGCCAAACCGCGGCGGCAACGCAGGTGCAAAAAAGATTCGTTCGCAGGCAAATGGTTGACGGCAAGGCTGCCGCGGAGCGTTTCAACTTCCTGAACAAAGTATGACGATTGCGTAGTAATCCGGTGACGCCGATGGCATAGCATTTGCTTTTTCTTGAGGCCTCGTGAGCGGTCCCGCCTACGCCCCGTTCATCCTTCGATGGGTTTGACTGATGGACCTGATTATTCGCAACGCCAGCCTGTCCGAGCCGGGCGAACTTCGCCACGCCGACATTGGCATCGCCAACGGCACTATCGTGGCGATCGAAGCGTCGTTGCAGGCAGATGCGCCCGCGCGCGATGCCGAAGGCCGCCTCGTGGTGCCCGGCCTGATCGAGACCCACATCCATCTCGACAAGACCTGCATTCTCGATCGTTGCCGCATCCAGGAGGGCACTGTTGCGGAGGCGGTGCGAGAGACCGCGGCCGCCAAGCGCAACTTCACGGTGGACGATGTCTATGCACGCGCGAAACAGACGATCGAGCGCTGCATCAGCTGCGGCACCATGCGCATGCGCACCCATGTCGAGCTCGATCCCGGCATCGGCATGACCGGTTATGATGCGATCGAGCAGTTGAGGCGCGACTACGCCTGGGCGCTGGATCTTGAGCTCTGCGTGTTTCCGCAGGAAGGGCTCACCAACTATCCAGGTACTGAAGAGTTGCTGATCGAAGGTTTGCGCAGGGGCGCACGCACCATCGGCGCCGCGCCTTATTTCGATGCCGATCCGCCGGCGCAGATCGACCGCATCTTTGCGATCGCGCGCGAGTTCGACGTCGAGATCGACATGCATCTCGATCTCGCCGAGACGCTCGATGGCATGCAGATCGAACATGTCTGCCGCAGGACCGAAGAATATAAATGGGGCGGGCGCGTCGCGGTCGGCCACGTCACGCAGATGTCGCTGCTGCCGCCCGAGCGCTTCCACGCGATCGCGACGCAACTCGCCAATGCCGGCGTCGCCGTCACCGTGCTGCCATCGACCGATCTGCACCTGATGGGTCGGCAGCAGGATCATGCAATCCCGCGCGGCGTAGTGCCGCTTGAACCTCTGCGCGCCGCCGGCGTGACCTGCTCGATCTCGACCAACAATGTGCTAAACCCGTTCACGCCCTATGGCGACGGCTCGCTGGTCCGCATGGCCAACCTCTATGCCAATGTCTGCCACGTCTCGCGCCCCGATCACCTCGCCGGCTGTCTCGACATGATTACGAGTGACGCGGCACGGCTGATGCGGCTCGATGATTACGGTATCAAGATTGGCGGCGTTGCCGATCTCGTCTGTCTTGATGCGCATGACCCGGCCGAGGCGGTGTCGACCCTGGCGCAGCCGCTCTGGGGTCTCAAGCGCGGCCGGCCGTCGTTCACGCGGCCGCGGCCGATGCTGCATGCGCCACGTTGAGGCGCGGGCAGAGAACTTGAATATAGCCATCACTGTCACGACAACGGAACTTCCAGGAGACCATCATGAGCGAGCCCGCCTACGATCTCATCATCCGGGGAGGGCGCGTGGCCACCACGACCGACGTGTTCGAGGCTGATGTCGCCATCAGCGGCGAGACCATCGCTGCGATCGGCCGCGGGCTCGGACCCGCCAAGCGCGAGGTTGATGCGCGCGGCAGGCTGGTGTTGCCCGGCGGCGTCGACAGTCATTGTCATATCGAGCAGCTGTCGGCGGCCGGCATCGTCAATGCCGACACGTTCGAAACCGCGACGACGTCGGCCGCGTTCGGCGGCACCACCTCGGTGATCTCATTTGCCGCCCAGCATGTCGGCATGAAGTTGCCGCAGGTGCTGGAGGATTATCACGCGCTGGCGCGCAAAGGCGCTGTCATCGACTACGCCTTCCACATGATCATCGCCGACCCGACCAAGGAGACCCTGGAGCGCGACCTGCCTGATCTGATGAAGCGGGGCCATGGTTCGATCAAGATCTTCATGACCTATGATCTGCTCAAGATCGATGACGAGCCGCTGCTCGACATCCTGATGGCGGCGCGCGAGGGCGGCGCGATGTTGTGCGCGCATGCCGAGAACCACGGCATCATCTCCTGGATGGTGAAGCGGCTGCTGGCGCGCGGCTACACCCATCCGAAATTTCACGCCATCAGCCACGCCCGCTTCTCCGAGGCCGAGGCCTTCAACCGGCTGATCGGCATGGCGGCGCTGATCGACCAGCCGATCATGATCTTCCACGTCTCGACCGCCGAAGGCGCCAAGGTGATCCGCGACGCACGCGGCCAGGGCCTGAAGGTGTTCGCCGAGACCTGCCCGCAATATCTGTTCATGACCGCTGACGATCTCGACAAGCCGGGTATCGAAGGCGCGAAATGGATGTGCAGCCCGCCGCCGCGGCGCGCCGCCGACCAGGAGGCGCTGTGGACTGCGCTGTCGCTCGGCGATCTGCAGACGATCTCCTCCGACCACGCGCCGTATCGCTTCGACGAGACCGGCAAGCTGCGCGCTGGCCCCAATCCGAACTTCAAGCAGATCGCCAACGGCCTGCCGGGACTGGAGCTGCGATTGCCGCTGCTGTTCGATACGATGGTGTCGAAAGGGCGCCTCGGCTTGAACAAGTTCGTCGAGCTGACATCGACCGCGCCGGCCAAGATCTACAACCTGCATCCGAAGAAGGGCTCGATTGCGGTCGGTGCCGATGCCGACATCGCGATCTGGGACCCAACGAGGCGCGTCACCATCACCGACGAGATGATGCATGACCGCGCCGGCTACACGCCGTTTGCCGGCCGCAGCGTGCAGGGCTGGCCCACCACGGTGCTGTCGCGCGGCCGCGTCATCGTCGATGATGGCAAGCTGTCGGTGGAAGCAGGCTCAGGGCGTTTCCTGCCGCGCAGCGGTGGCGAAGCCGCCAAGCCCACGGGCCGGCTGGTCGCCGAGATGGACCCGGAGCAGAACTTCGGTGCGAAGCTGCTGTGAGGGTGGTGCTGTCGATGTTGGACAGACCGTTGATCGAGGTTCTATCGTCATCGCCCGCGTTCGCGGGCGATGACAGTCGTTGTGCCGCTTATCAATCGTGCTCGTAGCCGTAGACTTCTTGCAGGATGAAGATCGCAGCCAGCAGCCCGATCAGCGGGAAGATCGCCACGAACAGCGTCGCATTGGCTTGGCCGATCGCGGTGAACAACACCGGGAACAGGAAGATCGCCAGGAACGACGGCAGCTTCACGAACATGTAGGCGAAGCCGCTGGCGGTGCCGCGATATTCCGGCTTGGCCACCATGGTCGGGATCGTCATGCAATTGGAGGCGTCCCAATAGTGGCCCCACAGCATCCCGGCCGCCGCGAACGGCAGGACGTACTTGTGGTCGGTGTAGAGCGCCGCGGCCGCGACCAACAGCGAGACCAGCACGATGGCGAAGCCGGCGATGCCGATGCCGCGATGTCCGATCCTCGGCGTCAGCATCGGTCCGACCCAGCCCGACACTGCGGCAAGGCAGAACAGTGCCATGGTGACGAGGTTGTTGCCGAGCGTGGAAGACACGCCGACCATGGTGAACAGCACCGGCAGATAGAAGCCGAAGGTGGAGAACTCGCTGCCCTGGGCGAAGCAGGCGATCCAGCCGTAGAGCGTGGCGCGCCAGCGGACCGGATCCTTGCGCAGATCGGCGAGGAACGCCGTCGGATTCGGCTTCGGCAGCACGACGTCATGATCCGGCAGCATCGCCAGATTGTCGTTGTACATCTGCTGCGCGACAGCCTTGGCTTCCCTAAAACGGCCCTTCTGCACCAGCCACACGGCGGTCTCCGGCACGTCGTGGCGCAGGAGCAGGATGATCAGCGCCGGCAGCGCGCCGAGGCCGAGCACGACGCGCCACACGGTTTCGTGGTTGACGTCGAACACCAGGAACAGCGCGATCACGCCCAGCGTCAGGACCTCGCCGACCGCGAACATGAACTGCCAGCGATTGCCCATCACCTCGCGCTGGCCCTTGGCCATCGACTCCATGATGTAGGTGTAGCCGGTCGAGATGTCGCTGCCGAGGGGAACGCCGAGCAGGAAGCGGATGATGATCAGCCAAGTCATGTTGCTGACAAAGGCCTGCGCCAGCGCCAGCACGACGAACATCGTCATGGTGCCCAGAAACATCCAGCGGCGGCCGATCTTGTCCGAGAGCCAGCCGCCGAGCAGGGCGCCGATCAGGGCGCCGCCCTGCGTGCCGGCGGCGGCGAGACCGAGCTCCAGCGGTCCCGGATTATACTGCTCGCGCACGAAGATCAGCACGAAGGCGATCGAATAGAGGTCCCAGGCCTCGACCAGGATCGAGGCCATCATTAGCCAGCCGATCCGGTTGCCCTTCGGGCTGTAGTTCTGCACCAGATGGCGCACGGCGTTGTTGATTGCCGCCTGCTGCGGCAATGGATCATTGGCGGTGATGGTACTCATGAAGGGTCCTCTTGAGTTGACGTGATGAGGCGAGATTCAGCTGAGCGGCAGCGGCTCGATGTTGCAGTCGAGCAGGCCGGGATCGATGCCGGTGCTCATGTCTGCGAACATCTGGTCCATGAAATCCATCAGCGTGTCGCTGGCCTTGACCGCGGCGGATGCGCGCTGGCCGGCGACGGCGTTGAGAATCGCGATGTGACGGTCGATCGTGCCGGTGAGATCGTGATCCGGCAGCAGGCGGTGATAGATGTAGCCGATGCGGCGATAGATCGTGTGCAGCGGCCGCATCGTGTGCACCAGGAATGGCTCGCCGGAGGCGGCGAGCACCAGCGCGTCGATCCGGCGGTCGAACTGGTTGAACTCGTCGATCGAGACGCTGGCGCGCCGCTCGCTCAGCACACGCTCGATCTGCTGCATCTGATTGCGGTGGGAAAGGCTGGCGCGCTCGGCCGCAAGGCGGATGACGAAGCGCTCCATGTCGCGGCGCAGCGCAAGCAGCAGGCGCTCGCGGGCGAGATCGATTGGCGCGACCTGCAGGCCATGGCGCGGACGGATGATGATCAGCGTGTCGGTCGCAAGCCGGTTGACGGCACTGTGCACCGGCGTGCGGCCGAAGCCGGTGAGGTCCTGCAGTTCCTGCACGGTGAGGAAGCGGCCCGGCTTCAGCGTGCAATTGACCAGCAGCTCCTCGATCCTGAGGTAGGCGGCCTCGAACAGATTGCCGGGGCTTCGATGTTGCGGTGCATCATCGGCCTCTTGCCTGGCAACTTTGAAAGCGCTTTTACGCTGCGCCATGCGGCGTCCTCGGTGTTTCCTCGGCCTCGCGTCTGGGCGCGGGCCTCCCTGATCAGCCATAAACATATTGTGATATATTACAAGTGGGCGTATGGCTCGGCGAGGCTGTTTCATGCGGCCCAAGCAGCGTCAAATGGAGGAATGCCCCGTGAAGATCACCGCGATCGAAACCTTGCGCACGGAGGAGTTCGCCAACGTCATCTGGGTTCGCATCCATACCGATAGCGGTCTGATCGGGCTGGGCGAGACCTTCTACGGCGCCGGTGCGATCGAGGCGCAGATCCATGACACCTATGCCGGCCGCCTGCTCGGGCGCGATCCCTTAAGGATCGAGGCGATCCACCGCGACATGCTCAATCTGCCGATGGCGCAGTCCTCGACCGGGGTCGAGTATCGCGCAGCGTCCGCCATCGACATCGCGCTGTGGGATCTGTTCGGCAAGGTTTGCGGCCAGCCGGTGCACCAGATGCTCGGCGGCCTCTGCCGCGACAAGCAGCGCATCTACAACACCTGCGCCGGCACGCGCTATGTGCGCTCGACCAATATCAGCCCGGTGTCGAACTGGAGCCTGGAGACGGACAGCCCTTACGAGGATCTCGACGGCTTCATGAACCGCGCCGATCAGCTCGCCGAAAGCCTCTTGGAGAGCGGCATCTCGGCGATGAAGATCTGGCCGTTCGATCCGGCCGCGCAGGAAAACCAGGGCCTCTACATCACGGCCGCGCAGATGAAGAAGGCGGTCGAGCCGTTCGAAAAGATCCGGAAGGCCGTCGGCGACCGGATGGAGATCATGGTCGAATTCCATAGCTTGTGGAATCTGCCCACCGCCAAGCAGATCGCCCGCGTGCTGGAGGCCTACAAGCCGACCTGGTACGAGGACCCGATCCGGATGAACTCGCCACAGGCGCTTGCCGAATATGCGCGCTCGACGGATGTCTGGGTCACCGCCAGCGAGACGCTCGGTTCGCGCTACCCCTATAAGGACATGCTCGACCGCGATGCCGCGCATGTCGTGATGGCGGACCTATGCTGGACCGGCGGCCTCACCGAAGGACGCAAGATCGCGGCGATGGCCGAGACCTATCACCGGCCTTTTGCTCCCCACGATTGCATTGGCCCGGTCGGCTTCATTGCCGCGGTGCATATGTCGTTCAGCCAGCCCAACACGCTTATTCAGGAGTCAGTGCGCGCCTTCTACAAGGGCTGGTACAACGAGCTCGTCACGACGATGCCCGACATCAAGGACGGCTATGTCTATCCGATGGAAGGGCCCGGCCTCGGCGTCGACCTGCTGCCCGCGGTGTTCGACCGCTCCGACCTGACCGTCCGCCGCAGCGAGGCATAAGGCCGGTCAGTGCGCAGCCTGACGGGTTTGCGCGACGGTGGGACCGGTCCCGTTTGTCAGGAGGCTGTCGAGCGCAGCCTCCACAGCTTTCGTGAAGCGGGGATCGGCGGGCAAGTCGCTGCCGAAGATCGACGTCAGCGATAGCAGTGCCGGCGCAAGCCGGCTCGCGACTGGACCGGCCTCATCGGCGAGCGCGCGCAGCGGAGCAGCCAGCGGGTCGCGCAGCTCGATCGGCCGTCCCTGCTCGTCAGTGCCGCTGACGTAGCGCATCCACCCGGCCACCGCGAGCGCAAGACGCGTGATCGGCAAGCCCTGCGCGAGCCGGTCGCGGATGGTGCCGAGCAGGCGCTGCGGCAGTTTCTGCGAGCCATCCATCGCGATCTGCGATGTCCGGTGCTTCAGCGCCGGGTTGCGGAAGCGCTGCAGCAGCGCGGCGCGATAGGCGGCGACATCGAAGCCTCCAAGCGCAGGCAGGGTCGGCGTGACCTCCTCACGCATCATGTCGTCGACGAGACCGGCAAGATCAGGCTCGGCCATGGCGGACGCGACCGTCGGACATCCCATGAGATAGCCGAGGTAAGCGAGCGTCGAATGCGCGCCGTTCAGGAGCCGCAGCTTCATCAGCTCGAACGGCGCGACCTCACGCACGAACTGGGCGCCGCTTATGTCCCACGCCGGACGGCCGCCGAAATCGTCCTCGATGACCCATTGGCTGAACGGCTCCGTCACGATCGGCCAGGCATCGTCGAGGCCGAGCGCAGCGCGGACCTCGGCGCGATCGGCGTCTGTCGTCGCCGGCACGATGCGATCGACCATGGTCGAGGGAAAGCGGACCTCGTTTGCGATCCACTTTGCAAGATCGCGGTCGATCAGTTCGGCGAACGCGATGACCAGGCCGCGCAGGGTGTGGCCATTGGCCGGAAGATTGTCGCAGGCGAGCACCGTATAGGGCGCGAGCCCGTGCTGCCGCCGTAGCCGCAGTCCGCCGACGATGACGCCAAGCGTGCTGCGCGGATGCGTGAGGTTGAGGCCGTCGTGACGGATGTCCGGATCATCGGCGCGCAACGCGCCGCTCGCGGGATCGTGGCTGTAGCCCTTTTCGGTCACGGTGGTGGAGACGATGCGGACGGTGGGATCGGCGAGACGCGCGAGCAGTCCCGCCGGATCTTCGGGCGCGACGGCAACGCCGGTGAGCGCGCCGATCACGCGCCGCTCGTGGCCAGCGCCGTCGCTGGAGGTGACGCTGTAGAGGCAGCCTTGCGGTTGCAGAGCGTCGCGCGTGTCCGGCGAGCGCAAGGAGACGCCGAGGATGCCCCAGCGCGGATCGTCCTTGAGCAGCGCGTCGGTAGTGACAGCCTGGTGGCCGCGATGAAATGCACCAAGCCCGAGATGGATGATGCCGGTCGTGACTGCCGTGCGGTCGTAATCCGGCTTGAGAATGCCGCGGGGCAGGCGGTGGAGCGTTGCGGGGCTGAGGCGGTCCATGGCCGTGTCAGAAAAGTTGGTTCAGAAGATGAGCTGCACTTTGCAGCATTCGGTCTGATTATGCTCGAACGTATCGAACGCGGCCGTGTAGTTCTCGAGCCCAAAGCGATGGGTGATCAGCTGCTCGGGCCGCAGGGTGCCGCTGGCGAACCAGTCGATCACTTTGGCGAACTTGCCGCTATTGAGCCGCGAGGCGTGGATCGCGAGCTCCTTGGCCGTGACCCTCTGCTGCACGATGCTCGACGGCTCGGCGGAGAAGCCGAGCAGGCCGATCCGCGCCGCAGGCGAGGCGATCTCGATGGCCTCAGTGAGGATGGCGGGATGGCACGCGGCATCGATGATCAGCGTCGGCTGCAACGATGCAGCCGTCAGCGCCGCGGGCAGGGCAGTGTGGGCCGTATTGATGACGCGGTCGGCACCGTTGTGCCGCGCCGCTTCGAGCCGCGCGTCAATGCGATCGGTGACGATCAGCTCCTTCACGCCGTAGACGCGCTTGAGCACCTGGATCACTGTCAGACCGATCGGGCCCGCGCCATAGACCAGCGCGACATCGGATGCGAAGACGCGCGTGTGATCGGTGATGTTGGCGGCGATCGAGAACGGCTCGACCAGTGGCGCCTTGTCGTCGTCGACACTGTCGGGCAGCAGATGCAAATTGCCGGCCGGCACGCAGGCATATTCGGAGAAGCCGCCATCGCGATGCACGCCGAGCACGGCGAGATGCGCGCAGACATTGGGCCGGCCGACCGAGCAAGGATAGCAGCTGCCGCAGGCGACCACGGGATCGACCACGACGCGGGTGCCGAGTCGCGCGGTGACGCCATCACCGAGCTTCTCGATGCGGCCGAAGAATTCGTGCCCGATCACGCGCGGATAGCGCGCGAAGGGGGTGCTGCCGTGCAGGATGTGGATGTCGGAGCCGCAGATGCCGGCGCGTTCGACCTTGATGCGGACCTCGCCGGCCGCGGGTTCGGGGATCGGACGCGTTTCGATCGTCAGGCGGCCGGGCCGCTCCACCACCAGGCTCTTCACGCGTTCCTCCATCCCTGCGACGCTCATCTCGACCGCGAGCCATCGGGGTATAGCAACGGCCTAACTTGGATACAAGTTATCTATTGAAACGTGCTTTGGTATCCCTTATAGGCTTGAGATACAGGAATGACATACAAAAAGGCTCCGCAGCGGGCCGGCAGGGAGGTTTGCCAATGTCTTCGCCCATGTCCATCTCTCGTCGCAGCTTCGTCGGCACCGCGCTCGCGGGGACTTCAGTCCTGGCGTTCGGGCGCGTTCAGGCCCAATCGGCCAAGTACCGCCTGCGTTACGGCACCGCGTTTCCCGCGACTCATCCCGGCGTCGTCCGGATCGTCGAGGCCGCTGACGCGATCAAGAAGCAGACCAATGGTCTGGTCGATCTGCAGGTCTATCCGAACAGCCAGCTCGGCAGCGAGCCGGACATGTTCTCGCAAGTACGCACCGGCGCGCTCGACTTCATGTCGACCTCGGGCGTGAACCAGACCGTGGTTCCGATCGGCGGCATCAACGCGGTCGCCTTCGCCTTCGAGAGTTACGATCAGGTCTGGTCGGCGATGGATGGGGATCTCGGCAACCATGTGCGTGGCGAGTTCGCCAAGGTCGGCCTGCACGTGCTGCCGAAATGCCTCGACAACGGCTATCGCAACATCACGTCGAGCGCCAAGCCGATTACGTCTCCCGATGACCTCAAGGGGTTCAAGATCCGCGTGCCCGGCAATCCGCTTTGGGTGACGCTGTTCAAGACGCTCGGCGCGGCACCGACACCGATCAATTTCGGTGAGCTCTATGCGGCGCTGCAGACCCGCATCGTCGACGGCCAGGAGAATCCGCTGGCGCTGATCCAGAGCGCCAAGCTCTATGAGGTTCAGAAATACATCGCGCTGTCCGGCCACATCTGGGACGGTCACTACATCTTCGCCAATGCAACGCGGTGGAACAGCCTGCCCGCCGACGTCAAGGACATGATCACGGCGGCGCTGTCCGATGCCGCCGTCAAGGAGCGGCAGGACATCCAGAGCTTCAACGAGAAGGCCCAGGCCGAGATGCAGGGTGCCGGCGTCATCTTCAACAAGGTCGATACCAAGCCGTTCCGCGACGCGCTGCGCGCCGCCGGCTTCTATGCCGAATGGAAGACGAAGTTCGGCGCTGAGGCCTGGAGCCTCCTGGAGAAATCCGTCGGCCAGCTCTGAGCCGGCTGGCATCGCATGGTGAGGCGTCTCCATGCGCGCGGGC
>Ga0209677_101056_pt1 | contig 13089 bp, 7 predicted proteins | sample AraplaCvi_mCL_r2_2_FD_184285 | JGI IMG/M metagenome (GOLD analysis project Ga0209677, IMG submission 184285) | Arabidopsis root microbial communities from North Carolina, USA - plate scrape CL_Cvi_mCL_r2 (SPAdes) (version 2) | ecosystem: Host-associated > Plants > Roots > Endosphere | place: USA... | reverse complement strand
GACTTTCAGCTGCGTCGTGATCTGGCCTACGCCAAGCGCCACGCCGAGCTCAGCGCCGAGATCGGCCGCGAGCTCGCCGAGCTTCGCAGCGTGACGCGGAGCGGCGGCTTTACGGCGCTGGCTGACAGGGTCGATGCCGTCGCCAAGGGTTTCGAGAACTACGACAAGGAATTCACCGCCGTGGAACAGGCGGAGGTCCGTCTCGGGCTGAACGAGACGCTCGGCCTCTCTGGCTCGCTGCGCGGCGCGGTGCACGACATCGAAGCCAAGCTGAAAGATCTCGATGATCCCCGATTGACCAGCGGCATGCTGATGATGCGCCGGCACGAGAAGGACTTCATGTTGCGACGCGACGCCAAATATGTTGGTGAACTGACGAAGACCGCGGCGGAATTTGCGAAGGCCGCCGCAAACGCCGATCTCGCACCGGCCGTGAAAGCGGACATCGGCCAGAAGCTCGCAAAATACCAGGCCGACTTCGGCGCCTGGGCCGAGGGCGCGCAGGATACGGCACGCCACAGCGCCGCGATGTCCAAGCAATATGCCGAGATCGAGCCGGTGATCGCCGAGATCGGCAGGGATGTCGCCGAGCGTTACCGCCTCGCGCAAGCAGCGGAAACCGAGACCGCCGCTGCAGTGAAGCAGTGTATGCTGATCACGCTTTGCCTGGCGCTCGTCATCGTCAGCGCCGTGTCGTTCCTGATCGGTCGCGGCATTTCCCACGCGATCCGCGCCATGGTGAGCGCGATGACGCGGCTCGCCAAGGGCGACACCGCCGTCACTGTCCCGGGTGTTGGGCGCCGCGATGAGATCGGCGAAATGGCCGGCGCTGTCGAAGTGTTCAAAACCGACATGATCGAAGCCGAGCGGATGCGCAGCGAGCAGGCAGCGATCGAGCAGCGCCAGCGGGCGCAGCGCAAGGACGAGATGAACCGGCTGGCCGCCGGGTTCGAGGCCGCGGTCGGCGAGATCATCGAGACGGTGTCGTCGGCATCGACCGAGCTCGAGGCGTCCGCGTCGACGCTGACGTCGACTGCCGAGCGCGGCCAGTCGCTGGCGACGCGAGTCGCCTCGGCCTCCGAGGAAGCGGCCGCCAGCGTGCAATCGGTTGCCTCCGCGACGGAGGAATTGTCCGTCTCCGTCACCGAGATCGGCCGGCAGGTGCAGGAATCCGCGCGCATCGCCAGCGAGGCCGTCGGCCAGGCGCGCCGGACCAATGCGCGCGTCAGCGAATTGTCCAAGGCCGCGAACCGGATCGGCGACGTCGTCGAACTGATCAATACCATCGCGGGCCAGACCAATTTGCTCGCGCTGAACGCGACTATCGAGGCCGCGCGTGCCGGCGAAGCCGGCCGCGGCTTTGCGGTGGTCGCGTCCGAGGTCAAGGCGTTGGCCGAGCAGACCGCGAAGGCGACCGGCGAGATTGGCCAGCAGATCTCCGGCATCCAGACCGCGACCGAGGAATCGGTCGACGTCATCAGGGAAATCTCTCACACCATCGAGCGACTGTCGGACATCTCGTCGACGATTGCCGCGGCCGTCGAGCAACAGGGCGCGGCGACGCAGGATATCTCCCGCAACGTGCAACACACCGCGGAAGGCACTCGCAGTGTCTCCGCCAACATCACCGACGTGCAGCGTGGCGCCAGCGAAACCGGCTCCGCCTCCGTGCAGGTGCTCTCGGCGGCGCAATCGTTGTCGCAGGAGAGCAACCGGCTGAAGCTTGAGGTCGGCAAATTCCTCGAAACGGTGCGCGCGGCCTGAACGACGCGAGGCTCTGTCCATCGCTTCCTTTAGCGTGATAGGTTCGTCGCCATGAACAAGGCGGCAAGCCTGGATCGTGGGGAAGCGGGAGGAACGTCGATGCGTCGAAGCGGCACGCTGCTGTTGGGATTGGCGCTTCTGCTCTCGCCTGCCATCGGCCTCGCCGAGGATTTTCCGGCCAAGCCGATCCGGCTGATCGTGCCGTTCCCGGCCGGCGGGCCCAACGACATCATCGCACGCGTGGTCGGGCAACGCATGTCCGAGCTGTTCAAGCAGACGGTAGTGGTCGACAATCGCGGCGGCCAGGGCGGCGTGCTGGGCACCGATGCCGTGGCGAAGGCCACCCCCGACGGCTACACCATCGCGATCTCCAGCGCCGGCGCGCTCGCGATCAGCCCGTCGATGGAGAGGGTCGCCTACGACACCCTGCAGGATCTCGCGCCGGTGACGTTGGTCGCCACGGTGCCGGAGATGCTGGTGGTGGCACCGGATGTCCCCGCAAAGGATATGGCCGGGCTGATCGCGCTGGCGAAATCCAAGCCGGGACAGCTCAATTTCGCCTCCTCCGGGCCCGGCGGCCTGCCGCATCTCGCCGGCGAGATGCTTCATCTCGCGGCGGGGATCGACATCGTCCACGTGCCCTATCGTGGCGCGGCGCCCGCAGTGAACGACCTCATTGGCCAGCAGGTGCAGATGGCGTTTCTCGACCTGCCGGTGCTGCTGCCGCAGGTCAAGGCCGGCTCGCTCAGGCCGATCGCAATCGGCTCGGAAGCCCGCGCATCGACCGCGCCCGACGTACCGACGTCGGCCGAGGCCGGCTATCCCGCGCTGCGCATTGAGAACTGGTACGGCATGGTGGCGCCGAAGGGCACGCCCGACGCGATCATTGCCACGCTGAACCGCGTCGCCCGCCAGGCGATGGACGATCCGACCGTGAAGGCAAAGCTCGCGGATCAAGGCGCTGCGCTTGCCGGCGACAGTCCGGAGCATTTCCGCAGCTTCATCGCGGCCGAGATCAAGCGATGGGCCGGCGTCATCAGGGATGCCGGCGTCGAGACCGCGAAGTAGCGTCACACCGCCGCCTTGCGCAGATGATCGACCAGCAGCTTCGCCGGCCGCGGCAGCGCCTTGAAGCTGCGCGCGCAGATCACGAGCTTGCGGTTGGCAAATGCGTCGCGCAGCGTCAGCACTGCGATCGGCATGGTGCGGGCGCAGCGCCGCGCTGCGGCTTCCGGCACCACCGCTATGCCGACGCCTGCCGCGACCATCTGGCAGATGGTATCGAAGTCGCGCAGGCGGGCACGAACGTGCAGCCGCATGCCGAGCCGCGCCGCATGCTTCGAGATGTGGACCTGTAGCGCGGTGGCCTGGGTCAGGCCGATGAAATCGTGGCCCGCCGCCTCGACGAAATCGATCTGTCGGCGGCCTGCGAACGGACCGCGTCGAGAGGCGACGAGCATCAGGCGGTCCGCGCCGAACACGAAGCGTTCGATCGTGTCGGGCAGCGCATGCTCCGCGGCAAAGCCGAGATCGGCAGAGCCGATTGCGATCGCCGCGGCAATGTCGGTGCTCTCGCGCTCCTCGACATCGACGTTGATGTCGGGATTGTCGCGCAGGAAGGCCGCGAGCGCTTTCGGCAGATGCTCCGCAAGGCCGACCGTATTGGCGAGCAATTGCACGTCGGCGCGCAGCCCGGAGGCAAAGCGTGCGAGATCCCCCTGCATCGCCTCGACATTGTGCATGACGAGCCGCGCGTGATCGAGCAGGCTCTCGCCAGCCGCAGTGAGCTCGACGCCGCGGCGGCCGCGCTTGAAAAGTGCCACCGCAAAGGCCTCCTCCAGCCCCTTGATCCGCGCGCTTGCCGAGGCCAGCGCCAGATGTGCGCGATCCGCGCCGCCGGTGATGCTGCGGGCCTCGGCCACCGCAACGAACAGCCTGAGATCGACCAGATCGAACCGCATCGCGCGCCCTTGAGTCTTCGTCACTGACGAAGGCTTGCTCCGTAACCTCCAGATTGTGGCATGACATTCGATAGGTCAATGTCTGGATATGACCGACCCCATGCTCATCTTCATCGCCGCAGCCCTCCTGCTCGCAGGCTTCATCAAGGGCGCGCTCGGCCTTGGGTTGCCGACCGTCTCCGTCGGCCTGCTCGCGGTCGCGATGCCGCCGGGCCGCGCGCTCGCGATCGTGATCGTGCCCGCTGTCGTCACCAACATCTGGCAGACCTTCGTCGGCCCTTACTTGCGCGACATCGCCCACCGGCTGTGGCCGCTGATGCTCGGCACCGTCATCGGCATCTGCCTCAACGCCGCCGCGCTGAGCCATCCGTCCGGCGGCTTCGGCAACATCGCGCTCGGCATCCTGCTCGTGGTCTACGCCGCGATCGGCCTGTCCAAATTCGCCTTCAGCGTGGCGCCAAAGAACGAGAAATGGGTCGGCGGTATCGTGGGACTCGCCACCGGGCTGATCTCGGCCGCGACCGGCGTGCAGGTGGTGCCCTCGGTGCCCTATATGCAGGCGATCGGGCTGGAGAAGGACGAACTGATCCAGGCGCTCGGTGTGTTCTTCACGGTCGCGACCATCACGCTCGCCTTCAACCTCACGAGTTCGGGCCTGCTCAGCAGTGCGACCGCCCTGCCCGGCGCCATCGCGATGGCCTGCGCCTTCATCGGCATGTATATCGGCCAGGCGGCGCGCTCGAGGATGCCGGCCGAAATCTTCCGCCGCGTCTTCCTGGTCGCGATGATCCTGCTCGGCCTCTATCTCGCGGGCACCGCCGTCTACGAGCTCTACCGCGCCTGAAGCATCGCGATGCGGACGCCGAAATAGACGAAGCAGCCCCCGATCGCGCGGTTGACCCACTGCACCGCGCGTCCCGCCTGCCTGATCCGCCCAGCCGTGCGCGCGGTGACGATCGAGACGCCGAGCAGCCAGATCACCCCGTTGAACACAAAGGTGACGCCGAGCGCGATGAAGGCCAGCGCCTTGTGCGGGGAATCGGCCATGACGAATTGCGGCAGGAAGGCCAGGAAGAACAGCGCCACCTTGGGATTGAGCACGTCGGTCAGCGCGCCCTGCCAGAACACCGCGCGGAACGACGCCGGCGCCCGCTCGGCCGGGCTGTTCTCTTTCGGCACAGACGGCCGCGAGAGCAGCATGGTGACGCCGATATAGACGAGGTAGGCCGCGCCCAGCCACTTCACCACGGTGAACGCCATCGCCGAGGCGGCCAGCAGCGCCGACAGCCCGAGCGCCCCGCCGAACACATGAACCAGACAACCGGTGCTGATACCGAAGGTGGCCGCCACGCCGCCGCGCCATCCCGTCTGCAGGCTGCGCGCCACCACATAAGCGGTGTCCGGGCCCGGCGTCACGTTGAGCAGCAGCGCGGAGACGAAGAACAGCCAGAAATCGTGAATTCCGAGCATGGGCGATCCGTCTCGTTCGCCGCTGATGCCGCGGCATTGTGTCATCTGGCCTTGTCTTAACCGGCACACGGCATGATCTGCAATGGCAGAGGGTGTACCGAGCCGCGAGAGCCGCTCGTGCAAAAGCATTGGATTTGGCGGCCATTGCCGTGGTATCGCCCCCTGTGGGAGCACAGGAGCAATGGAAAGACGCCTCGCTGCCATTGTTTGCGCTGACGTGGCCGGTTACTCGCGCATGATGGGCGCGGATGAAGCCGGCACGCATGCTGCGTTCAAGGCTCATCGCAGCGCTATCCACCCAATCATCCTTAATCATGGCGGCCGGGTCGTGAAGAGCACCGGCGATGGCTTCCTGCTCGAATTCCCGAGCGTTGTCGGCGCCATCGAGGCCTCGGTCGCGATGCAGAGGCTGATGGTTGAACGTAATGCTCACCTGCCAACCGAACGGATCATGCAATTCCGCCTGGGCGTCCATATGGGCGACATCATCGTCGACGACGACGAGGTGTTCGGCGACGGCGTCAACATCGCGGTCCGGCTCGAATCGGCGGCGGTGCCCGGCGGGGTCTCGGTGTCGGCCAAGGCCCATCAGGAGGCCAGCAAACATCTCTCGGTGGCCTTCACCGACGCAGGTAGCTTTCGTTTCAAGAACATCGAGGAGACGATCAACGTCTGGACCTGGGCGCCCGACGGCGTCGAGCGCGAGCAGCGCAGCGCGGCGAGCCTGCCGCCGCAATACCGGATCGCGATCATCGGCGTGCTGCCCTTCACCAATCTGAACGACGAGGCCGACGAGTATTTCTCCGACGGGCTTGCCGAGGACCTGATCCACGCGCTGTCGCTGCAGTCCTTCTTCCGCGTGCTGAGCCGCAACGCCACCTTCGTGTTCAAAAATGCCGGGCTGAGCGCACGCCTGATCGCCCGCGAGATCGACGCCACCTATCTCATCCAGGGCACGGTGCGCCGCGCCGGCCAGAAGATCCGGGTGACCGCCGAGCTCGTGGCACCGGAAAATGGCGAACAGCTCTGGGCCGACCGCTATGACCGCGACATCGACGACGTGTTCGCCGTTCAGGACGACATCACCGCCAATCTCTGCGCAGCGCTGATCCCGGAGATCTATCGCGCGGAAGCTGCGGTTCCGGCCCGCTCGCTGACAACAGATATCACCGCCTGGGATCGTTTCCTGCGCGGGCTGTCGCACTACTACCGGCCGACCAAGGCCGATTACGAACGCTCGATCGCGCTGTTCCGGGAGGCGATCGCGCTCGACCCGGCGCTCGCGATCGCTCACACTTATCTCGGCACCATCCTGATGCAGGGGGTCCATTTCGGCTGGATCAAGAACAGCCGAGAATTGTGGGACGAGGCGATGCATCTCGCCGAGACCAGCGTTCAGCTCGCGCCCCGCTCGTCCTTCGCCTATTCGCTGCTCGCCTATGTCCAGGCGATGGAGGGCCAGCACGAGCCGGCGATGGAGGCCGCGCGCAAGGCGGTGGCACTGAACCCTTACGACATGGGCGCCCGCGGCGTGCTTGGTGTCTGCCATTTCGCGATCGGCGAGCACAGCCACGCCATCGAGCTGTTCTCGACCGCCGCCCAGCGCGGCAACAGCGATCCCCGCTATCAATGGGGCGTGCTCAGCGCATTCAGCCACTATCTGCTCGGCCAGTATGATGCCGCGGTGTCGTGGGCCCGCGAATGCTACTACGAAAACCCCAACCACATGCAGTGCATGGCGATCCGCGCTGCGGCGCTCGCCCAGCTCGGGCGGCCGGAAGAGGCGAAGCAGGCCGCCGAGTTGCTGCTCGACCGCTATCCGTGGCTCACGGTCAAACGGCTGCTGAGCAACATCCGCTGGAAGCGGCCGGAGGACATCGCCCATTATCGCGAAGGCCTGCTGAAAGCCGGCCTGCCGGCCACCACGGGCAACGTGGTCTGGATCGATCCTTCGATACGACGCGCCGGCGAGTCCTAACTGCAGGTGCGGCTGACACCGCATCCGGCTGGCCATCATCCCCAAAAAATCGCGTGATATCTGCATTCGTGTGGGCTGGATCACGGGGGCGGTGACCGATTTTGCTCTATTCGTTGCATCGATCCGTACTCCCGGGGAATGCGTTTTCATGGCCATGCAAGAGGACAACGCCCGCGCCAGTGATGCGCTGCCGGGCCAAATGCCGGTTTCTAAGGACAATCCGTGCCCGTTCCTGCGCGCGCTTGTGGCCAATGGCTTCATCGAGGGCGGCAACGTGCCGCTGTCGACCATGGGCCGGACCATCGAGGCGGCGAGCGGCGAGCGCGGGCTCGCCAAGCGGATCGTCGGAGTGAAAACCTTCGGCGTGGCCCTGATCGCCAACGGCCTCAGCCCGTCGCGGCTGTGGCGCACCCTGCGCCATGGCGTCGAGCCCGACCACCTGCGCAACGGCCCGCTCGACAAGCTCGGCGGCGGCTCGCGCATCCTCGACGTCGACGCCCATGTCCACGAGGACCAGCTCGAGCGGCTGGCGAAATTCGCGAGCGACTGGCCGAGCCCCGATGGCGGCTTCGAGCTGGGGCTCAATGCCGCGTAGATCAAGGCGTTCATGAACGCCAACCTGGAGCGCGACGGCACCAAAGCGCGCTGGTACTTCCCTCTGCTGATGAAGGGCGAATGGCCGGTGCTGCTGCGCGTGATGGGCAGGGGTACGGGCGGCAGCCGCTATCTCAGCGTCGCCGAGGTCCGCACGCTGTTCACAGCGCGCGAATTTCCCAAGCGCATCGTGTCGCGGCTGATGACAAAGCCGATGCCCAGCCGTGTCGTGGTGTGGCTCGGCAGAGGCGTGATTGCGCTGCTCGCGCTCGCCGTGCTGGCGCTGCTGGCCGTGCTCGCGGTCGGCCAATTCCCCGACCGGCTCGGCCCCGTCGCCAGTCAGCTGTTGCCGGAGCAAGTCGCGCAACTCATTCCGCCGCCGCTGCCGCCGCACAAGGTGACCGAGAGCGCCTATTGGCTGGACCAGAACTGGAAGACCGAGGACCGGCACTGGTTTCACCACGTCTCGCAGGGCACGGCGACCTTTCCTGTTCCGTACGACTGGTTCATGAAGCTGGAGCAGCCCTATCTGAGCATCACCACTCCCGGCCTGCTCTCGGACAGCGCCTATCTCGAACGCTTCGGCTTCATTCCGAGCACAACGTCCGTCAACACCGACGCAGCACATCTGCAGGTGGCCGGCTACACGCCTGGGTCTGACGCCAAGATCGAAGCCGCACCAGCCACTGTCATCGCGGGTCTCAAACCGACCCCGGCGGACAATCCCGACGGTCTGCCGGTCGGCTTCGCCCGCCTGAGCGGCGCCGTCAATCCGGTGACCGGCGCGGCCGAGCCGGACAAGATCGGGCTGACCTGCGCGGCCTGTCACACCGGCAGCATCAACTATAAAGGCACCAGCATCCGCTTCGACGGCGGGCCGGCCATGGTGGATCTGCGCAAGCTCGAGCAGATCGTCGGCTTGTCGTTGTTCTACACGAAGATGATACCGACCCGCTTCTCGCGCTTCGCGGACCGCGTGCTTGGTCCGAACGCGGGTGACGCCGGGCGCGAGAAGCTGAAGAAGGGTCTCGACGCCGCGTTCGAGTTCGCGCTCAACACCAAGGAAAAGAGCTATCAGGAGGCGATCAAGGCCAAAGGTCAGGTCGCCACCTCTGAGGGCTTCGGCCGGCTGGATGCGCTGAACCGCATCGGCAACGAGGTGTTTTATCTCGACATGGCGAGGAGCGGCCTGTCCGATTTCACGCTCAACCAGGAGGCCATCAACGCACCCGTGAGCTTCCCGCCGATCTGGACCGTGCCGTGGTTCTCCTGGGCGCAATATGACGCCTCGATCTCGCAGCCCCTGGTCCGCAACGCCGGCGAAGCGCTCGGTGTGTCGGCGGCGATCAACCTGTCGCCCGACACCGTCCGCGAGGACCGGTACCGGTCGTCGATCGCGATCGAAAACCTCGACCGCATCGAGAAGATGCTGCGCGGGCCTGATCCTTTCGCGTCCGCCAAACCGGCCTTCAGCGGCCTCACCTCGCCGAAATGGCCGGGCAAGCTGTTTGCCGGCGACCCAGCCTGGACGATCGACCCGGCCCGCGTCGCACGAGGTCGCAAGCTCTATGCCGAGATCTGCGTCGAATGCCATCTCGGTCCGGTCAACGATCCCGCGTTCGACGATAGCTACCCGGACAAGAGCTTCTGGAAGCCCGACAATGGTCACTGGAACAGCAACGGGCCCGTGTTCAATTTGGTCGAGAAGCCGGTCGACGACATGGGCACCGATCCCGCACAGTCCAGCATCCTGCGATATCGGACGGTGAAGGTGCCGGGCTTCCTCGGCCTCGATCCGGCGAAGGACCTGAAGTGCAACGACGTGAAGCCGACGTCGACGACGGAAATGCCTTACGCGGTCGCGCTGATGGACGTCGTGCAGCAGGCGAGCGAGAAATGGATGAATGATCACCATCTGTCCGAAGCCGACCGCAAGGCCTTGCTGGAGGATCGGCCGAACTGTCCCAACCCGGCGAAGGAGCCGATCTATCGTGCACGACCGCTGAACGGTGTCTGGGCCACCGCCCCCTATCTGCACAATGGCTCGGTGCCCTCGCTTTACTGGATGCTGACCCCGGCCGCAGATCGCCCGACCTCGTTCTGCCAAGGTGCGCGGGACTACGATCCCAAGGATGTCGGCTTCCGCGTTCCGCCCGGCGGCGAGCGCTCCTGCAGCACCGGCGAGACGCTGTTCGCGACGACGGACGAGAACGGCAAGCCGATCAACGGCAACAGCGTGATGGGTCATTCCTTCGAAGGCCCGCATATCGACAACTACAACTATCCGAAGGGCGTGATCGGCCGCGGCTTCACGGTGGACGAACGCTACGATTTGATCGAATATCTGAAGACGCTGTAGGACCAGCGAGATCCGGAGGGTGGACAAAACGCCAGCGTGCCCACCACTTTGATCTCTACACGTGTAGGATGGTAGGCATGTGCCGCCTTGCGGCGGCTGCTTTGCCGATTTGCAAACACTTCTCTCTCCGTCGTCATTCCGGGACGCGCGAAGCGCGGGCCGGAATCCATCTCGCCCAGTGCTCCGCAGCGGAATGGATTCCGGGTTCGAGGCCCGCGGCCTCGTCCCGGAATGACGAACAAACTACATTTAGGGACCAGTCGTTTCATCTTTAGAGAGCACGAAGACAAGCGACCGCGATCTCGCGGCGTGATCCGCCCGAGCTTTGCAACAACGATCGCCCTCGAAAGTGCGGAGGGCGCAGGGAAGGCCGGGAGCTCGCCGCTCCCATGGCCCGCCTGCAACAAAGAAAGCAGGCGGCAGTCACCACAGGCTCGGCCAAGACATCCCGGCCTTCCCCGCGCGAATGGCTTACGGCTTATACGTGATCTCCTCGGGGACCGGCTTTCTTGCCCCCGTCGCTCGCTTCAACGCTACGCGAGCTTGACCTCAGCACCGGGAGGCCAGGACCACACGATTTCGCCGTCCGCGTTCAGCGCGTTCGTCCGCATGAATGAACATGCTACGCGCTGATCGCGGCCATCGCATCCCGCCTCCACGTTCGTGACGATCGCGAAACGCCCCTCCTTGAGAGGAGGCGGGACGTGCCAATTCATGCAGCTGATTTGCCCGACGAGACAAGCTGATTCTTTTTTCCCGAAGGGCTAGACAGGTTTTTGCAACGTCTGCCTGTCGGGCAAAGCACCTTGCGGCAGCGTCGATCTTGGCTCGGATTTTTTCCGGCGAGAACGGCGGGTTTTTACCAATGGAAGGCGCGCCGGGAACGCCGATACATCGGCTTGCCCGCCCGTGGCGTGCTCCGACGTGCTTACCGAATCTGTGACCAGCGCGGCGGATCGAAAAGGAACTGCCGGTGGTCCAGAGCGGCGGCATTGCCGCTCTGGACCAAGAGGCCGTGATGATTGATGTGCTTGCCGCCTGGGCAAGCCCTTGCAGGGAGGATCGATATGTCGCGTTCAACATCGGCGCTTGTCGCTCTGATGCTTCTCGCCGTGGGCTTCGTTCTTGGTTCTCAGGGGTCTGCCAGTGCTGCGGGGGTGTTCTGTGCGCAGCTGAGAGGATCGAAAGCCTCAGGACAACCTGACTGCTCGTTTTCGAGCCTGGATGCGTGTCGCGCACGGGTCAGGCATAGGGGTGGCGGGCACTGCTACAAGCTGACCCATTAGGCCAGACGTAGATGCGCCTCGCATCGTGACTCGTGAGGGCTGAGGGCCACTCCGCGCGAACCACGGACCGACAGAACATGGCGGGGCGGGCACGCCTCGCCCTGCGCGTCCCCAGCACAGGAACGGCCATGAGACCATTCTCACTGCTGTCAGCGCTTCTCGGCTTTTGCGTCCTCATGACTGAGCCCGCATCTGCAGCAATCAAGTTCAAGCGCTTTCCACACTGTTCCGACGGACCCGTGGCCATGAAAACCTGCGAATGTCACAGAGGGACGTCGGGCCGCTATCATTTCTGCCATGCCGGAAACTCATGCGACACCGACCGAGGCAAATGTCACAAGTAGACGCACGTTGGGGTGTCGTGCCCCGCCAGCTGCGGTCCTTGGTGCGAGCCTCACGTCGCGAGGCTCACATGGAGTGGGACACGGAAACTGCCGTTCGGCACGAAGCCGGAGCCTAACGTCCTGACGTTTGGATCGGCTGCATGACGTTCTTTACAACGTACTCTCCGATCTGAAGCCCCATGTCCGTCCCGACCCGGGTCGAGAAGCGGTAGTGGAAGCCGGCCCATATCCGGGCATTGGCGACTTCCTCCGTGTAAGCCGTCATGTCGGTGAACCGGTGCGTCACGCCGGGCGCTGTCGGGCTTTTCATCGCGATTTCAGGAATCAGATCGCTCTCGAGCGCGGTCTTGATCACCCCTGCGACCGCTCCGCTCGAGATGCAATGCGCACACGGATATTCGGGATGCATCGGCGTCATGGCAATCGGCTGCCAAGTCGCCTCGAGTTCGGTGGCCGGGTTGCCGTCGATGTCACCGTTGCGAATGGCGGTGATCGGGCGCCAGAAATTGTAGTGGTATTTCGCATCCATGACCGCGACAAGCGCGTCGTTGATCGCAAACGACACGAAGGCCATGAAGCGGGCGCTATCGACGACGTCCATCCGCTTTTCGATCACGAGTTGCCGCGTGAAGGGATGATAGGCGACCGGTCCCACGGCAAGCCAGAATCGCGCCGTCTCGGTCTGCCGTTCCGTCCGCTTCGCGCTGGACCGTCGGCCATAATCCTTGATCTCGTTGTAGTCTCTTGCCCAATCCTCGCTGTCGAGGGCGACCGGCGGCTTCGGCCGGAATTGGGATGGCTTGGCTATGGCAAACGGCGTCAGATCAGGCCACATCGAACTGATCGGGACTGCCGTCGGCACATAAACGCCCGGCGAGGTTCGCGGCCGGTAGGCCTCCGGCGCATCGCATCCATCCTGCGCCCGCGCTTCGATGACCTTCGCCGCTATTGCTTCGCCGAGCTCGATGCCATCCGCTTTCGCGGCTCCCTCGGGGATCGATCCCAGATAGGCGGCCAGCGCGGTCTGCATATCGCCGGCAGTCTTAGCGTCAATCGTCGCCAGCACCGCGGCGGCTGCGGCCGCGGCAGCCGCCTCCTTCGAGGTGGTGGGGGCGGCGGGCAGCTGCGTCAGATACGGGAGGTACCGTGGCTCGATCGAATTCACCGCATCGAACATTGCGGCATGGACGATCGCCATCAGCCGCTCCATCTCGGGCGGGGTCTTGCCGAGGCTCGCCATCGGGACAACGACCGCGACAGCCTTCTCGTCCCAGTCGGTGATGACATTGGCGGTCGCAGACAACGGCACGCCGACGGCAAGCGCAGCCCCGAT
>Ga0209677_101054_pt1 | contig 13094 bp, 13 predicted proteins | sample AraplaCvi_mCL_r2_2_FD_184285 | JGI IMG/M metagenome (GOLD analysis project Ga0209677, IMG submission 184285) | Arabidopsis root microbial communities from North Carolina, USA - plate scrape CL_Cvi_mCL_r2 (SPAdes) (version 2) | ecosystem: Host-associated > Plants > Roots > Endosphere | place: USA... | reverse complement strand
AGGTATGCACGAACAACAGGTATTTCTGCCGGTTTTCGAAGAAGCGGAAATTGCTCTTGGGATCGCGCTTTTCCGGGACCTCAGGGAGCCGCGGCGGCGGCAGCGTACCGGTCGAGGCCGCGATATAGGCCTGGATGCGATCGAGCGTGTCGATCGTGATCCGCTTGCCCTCGCGCAACCGGTGCACCAGCTTGCCGTCGTTGACCGCCCGCCGACCAAAGGTCGATTCCGCCATGTCCGCCTGACGGCAGAACTCCGAAATCTGGGCGATGATCTGGTCGTTGGTCATTCGGTCTGCGGTGGGAGAGATCGGTGGGCAGAGGTCAATTGCGGCCGCCTCGTAGCACGATCTGCCCACCAAGGAAAGGGTCGCCGCAATCCGCTTACGGCTGGCTCCGGCGCACCGCATCGTCGCGAAAGGCGTCCGCAAGCAATATGCTTTCGGAGAATGGCCGCCGCCGCACCGCGCGGCTTCGAAAACAACCATCGGGCCGTAGCAGATGACGCGAGAGGCGACACAGACACGCTGGGGCGCAGCCATTGTGACCCTGATCGCGGTGGCCGTCGCGGCCTTCCTGCTCGGACGCGCCCAGCAGGCCCGTCCGCCCATGCCAGCGGGCGCCGAGCACCGCGCGACGCGGCAGCAGGTGCTGTATCTCACCTTGAGCCGCACCGAGGCGCCCATCATCGTGCTCGGCGACAGCATCGTCGAGGCGGCAACGTTGCCACCGAGTGCCTGCGGACATGGCCTGGTCAATGCCGGCCTCAGCGGCGCCTCGACCGCCAGCGATCTCGCCGGCTGGCTGAAGCCGGCGCTGGGCGCCAAGCGGCCGTTCGCGATCATCGTCTCGCTCGGCGCGAACGACGCACTGACCGACACGCCGGGCAGTGCGGAGGCGTTTGCCGGGCGTTACGAGGCGCTGCTGCGCGAGCTGTCGAAACTGACTGATCGCATCTATTTCCTCGAGATCCCGCCGGTGGAGGCGCGCGAGCGGATGACGCCTGACATGGCGAAAGCCGTCATGACCACCATCGGCAGCTACCGCGCGATGCTGCCGGAGCTGGCGCGCCGCACCGGTGCCACCCTGCTGCCGTGGCCCAACGTGCAGGCCCCGTTCACGATCGACGGCGTCCATCTGAATGCGGAGGGCTACCGCGCCTGGAACGAGGCCGTCCAGCACGGCACAGCACTCGCCTGCGGCTGACCGCGGACCCGAAGTGCGGCAGATGAGCCCTTGCGGCAGATGAGCCCTGCCCTGCTCTGATAGCGCTTTGTGGTAGACAACCTGGTGCAAAGAAAAAACCGGACCAGGCGAGGCCTGGTCCGGCTGATGTCGTCACCGATAGAGGCGGCCTACTTGCCCCAGATCTCGTCGGCGAGTTCGACGCAGAGGCGCAGCTTGGCCCACTGCTCTTCCTCGGAGAGGATGTTGCCCTCCTCGGTCGAGGCGAAGCCGCATTGCGGCGACAGCGCAAGTTGCTCCAGCGGCGCGAATTTCGCCGCCTCCTCCATGCGCCGCTTGATGTCGTCCTTGTTTTCGAGCGCGCCGCTCTTGGAGGTCACGAGGCCGACCACGACCACCTTGTTGCCCTTGGGCAGGAAGCGCAGCGGCTCGAAGCCGCCGGCCCGCTCGGTGTCGTATTCGAGGAAGTAGCCGTCGTAATTGGTGTTCGCGAGCATGGTCTCGGCGACCGGCTCGTAGCCGCCCGAGGAGATCCAGGTCGAGCGGAAATTGCCACGGCAGACGTGGGTCGTGATCACCATGTCTGCAGGGCGCTCGGCGATCGCATAGTTGATGATGCGCGAATAGATCTGCTGCAGGCCGTCCGGATTGTCGCCGCGCTCGCGCGCTTTCTGCAGCTCCTCCTGCGAGCACAGATAGGCCCAGACGGTGTCGTCGAACTGCAGATAGCGGCAGCCGGCGTCGTAGAACGCCTTCACCGCCTTGCGGTAGGTCTTGCCGAGATCCTCATAGAACGCGTCGAGATCGGGATAGACGTCCTTGGAGATCGACTTGCGGCCGCCGCGGAAGTGCAGCACCGCCGGCGACGGGATCGTCATCTTCGCCGTCACATGCGCCGTGTCCGCGTGCTTCTTCAGGAAACGGAAGTGGTCGAGCATCGGATGATCGGCCGGGAAGTCGAGCTTGCTGATCACGCGCACCGCGTCGTGACGGGTCTGCACGCCCGCGAACTGGATCCCGGTGTCGGGATGAAACAGCTCGCAGCCGGTCAGCTTGGCGAGAAAGTCGAAATGCCACCAAGAGCGGCGGAACTCGCCGTCAGTCGCCAGCTTCAGGCCCGTCGAAGCCTGGCGATGCACGACCTTCTCGATCTCCCCGTCCTCGATCTTGCGCAGCTCATCGGCCGAGATCTCGCCCTTCTCGAGTTTGGCCCGGGCGTCCTTGATCTTCTGCGGGCGCAACAGGCTGCCGACCTCGTCGGCGCGGAATGGAGCTCTTGTTCTTTGCATGATGTTTCTCCCAAGACTTGAAGATTAATGTGCCGCGCCCGACACGCCGAGATGGCGCTCCAGCGGCGCAGGGTCGGCTTTCAACGCGCTCGACGGCGCGTCGTGAACGATGGTGCCGCGCTCCAATATCACGACGCGGTCGGCGAGCCCGAGAAGCTTCTGCGCATGCTGCTCGACGATAACAGAGCAGAGCCCCCCGGCGCGGCTGATGGTTCCGATCGCGGCCAATAGCTCCTCGACGATGATCGGCGCCAGCCCCTCGGTCGGCTCGTCCAGCAGCAGCACTTTCGGGTTCAGGATCAGCGCGCGGCCGATCGCCAGCATCTGCTGCTCACCGCCGGACAGCTGATTGCCGAAATTGTTGCGCCGTTCCTTGAGCCGCGGAAACATCGCATAGACTTTGTCCAGCGTCCACGGCCCCGGCTGCGCCACCGCGGTCATGTTCTCCTCGACCGTCAGCGAGCGGAAGATATTGCGCTCCTGCGGCACCCAGCCGATGCCGGCGCGGGCGCGCTGGTCGGCCCGCAGGCTGGTGATGTCCTGGCCCGCCAGGGCGAGCTTGCCCGAGAAGCGGCGGGTGACGCCGACGATGGAGTTGATCAGCGTGGTCTTGCCGGTGCCGTTGCGCCCGAGCAGCGCCAGCACCTGGCCTTCCGGCAGGCTGAGCGACATGCCGGGCAGCACCACGGCCTGGCCGTAGCCGGCACGCAATGCTTCGATGGTCAGCAACTCCGCCATCACGCCGCCTCGCCGAGATACACCGCCTTGACCTGCGGATCGCGCGCGACCTCGTCGGGCGCGCCTTCGACCAGCAGCGCACCGGAGACGAGCACCGAGATGCGATCGGCAAAGGAGAACACCAAGTCCATGTCATGCTCGATCAGCAGCACGGTGACATCACGCGGCAGCGAGGCGACCGCGGCAAGAATATCCTTGCGCTCGCCCTCCGGCACGCCGGCAGCGGGCTCGTCGAGCAGCAGCACGCGCGGCTTCGCTGCGATCGCAACTGCAATCTCGAGCAGCCGCTGCTTACCGTAAGGCAAGGTCGAGGTCAGATCGTTCATGACATCGAGCAGGCGGAAGCGGCCAAGCGTCTCGGCGATCTCGGCATTGACGTCGTCGCGGGTGCCCATCCGCCGCCACCAGTCGCCGCCGCGCCCGAGCCGCTCCGACACAGCAAGGCCGATGGTCTCGAGCGGCGTCAGATCGGGATAGAGCTGATTGATCTGGAAGGTGCGCGACAGGCCGCGCAGCACGCGGCTGTGCACCGAAAGATCGGTGATATCCTGGCCTTCGAGCAGGATGCGCCCCGAGTTCGGCTTCAGCACACCGGTGAGCTGATTGATCACGGTGGTCTTGCCGGCGCCGTTCGGGCCGATCAACGCGTGGCGCGCGCCGGTTGCCACCTTCAGCGACAGGTCGCGGGTGACGCGCAGGCCGCCGAAATTCTTCTCCAGATTCCTGGTTTCCAGCGCGATGCTCATGGCGCCTCATTGTCAGTTAAGGCCACCACCGCCTTGCGGCCGCCGATCTGCTTCAAAATCAGGTTCGGCACGAACAGAGCGGCCGCATGGATGCGCTGCCTGCCGACCATCACGATGATGACCAGCACGAGCCCGATCCAGAAGCCCCAATATTGCGGGGTGATGGTCGAGAACGCGACCTGCAGCAGCTTGAACACGGCGGCCCCCAGCAGGCCGCCGTAGAGATAGCCGGCGCCGCCGATCACCAGCATCAGCATCAGGTCCGCCGAGCGCTCGAAAGCAAACACATCGAGCGAGGCGAGCTGCGTGGTCTGGGTGAACAGCGCGCCGGCGATACCCGCGTAGAACGCGGCGATGGTGTAGATCGCGATCAGCCGCCTGTTGACGGGTATGCCGATCGCAGCGGCGCGCAGCGGATTGTTCTTGATCGCGCGCAGCGACAGGCCGAACGGCGAATGCACGATGCGACGCGCGAGCAGGAACAAAAGAAACAGCACGGCGAGCGAATAGAAGAAGCCGGTCTTGCCGAACATGTCGAACTCGAACAGGCCGAGCAGTGGCTGCATCTCGATGCCCTGCAGTCCGTCGGTGCCGCCGGTGATGTCTGAGAAGCGTTCGGCCAGGGCTTCCAGCAGCAGCGCGATGCCGAGCGTCACCATCAGCCGCGTCAGATCGACGCCGCGGATCACCAGGAAGCTGGTGGCGAAACCGAGCACCATGCCGGCCAGCCCCGCCACGATCAGCGCCAACACCGGCTCGTTGATCAGGCCGTGGGCCGACAGCAGGCCCGCGCAGTAGGCGCCCATGCCGAAGAACGCCGCATGTCCCAGCGAAACGATGCCGGCATAGCCGAGGATCAGATCGAGCGAGAGCGCGAACAACGCCAGCCGCACCACCTCGGTCATGATCAGGTAGCGCGAGGGAAAGATGAAGCCGCAGGCGAGCACGATCGCCCAGAAGGCGATCTCGCTCCAGTGCCAGCGGCCGTGCTGCCGGGCGTGATAGGCGACGTCGGTCTGGGCGGTCATGGAGATATCACCGCGCAGCCGTGCGGCCGAACAGTCCGTTCGGGCGCCAGATCAGGATCACGATCATCATGGTGTAGATCACGAAGGGGCCCATCTTGGGCACGTAATATTTGCCGGCGACATCGCCGATGCCGAGCAGCAGCGAGGCGAGGAACGGTCCTGTGATCGAGGAGGAGCCGCCGACCGTCACCACGATCAGGAAGTAGATCATGAACTTCAGCGGGAAGTACGGATCGAGGCCGAGGATCTCGGCGCTGAGCGCGCCGCCGAGTCCGGCGAGGCCACAGCCGAACGCGAAGGTGAAAGCGAACACCTGCGGCACGTTGATGCCGAGCCCGCTCGCCGCGCGGGGATCGTCGACCGCGGCGCGCAGGCGGCTGCCGAAGCGCGTCTTCGCCAGCACGAGCTGCAGGAGCGCGGTCAGCACACCGCAGATGACCACGATCATCAGGCGGTAGCGGCCGATGCCGACGCCGAACACGTCGAACTGCCCCTGCAACGCCTCCGGCAGGTTGATGAAGATGCGCGACGATCCCATGATGTAGTCGACCGCGGCCACCGACATGAAGACGAGTCCGATCGAGAACAGCACCTGGTCGAGATGACTGCGCGCATAGAGGTGCCGATAGAGCGTGCGCTCCAGGGCCGCGCCGATAGCCGCGCTGGCGACGAAGGCGAGCGGCAGTGCGGCGAAGAACGGCCATCCCGACTGGTTCACCAGCACCGCGCAGACATAGCCGCCGGCCATGGCGAAGGCGCCATGCGCCAGGTTGACGAAGTTCATCAGGCCGAGCGTCACGGCGAGCCCGCAAGCCAGCACGAACAGCAGCATGCCGTAGGCGACACCGTCAAACAGGTTGGTGAGTACAGCGGTCATTGGATTTTGCGGCGTGGCCTCATAGGGGATTCGTCATTCCGGGGCAGCGCGTCAGCGCTGAACCCGGAATCTCTTCTAACAATTTCGAGATCCCGGTTTCGCGGACGCTTCGCGCCCGCGCTCCGGGATGACGTTGCTTCGCAACGTCACTTCTTGGTCTTGCCCGGATCCTTGACGGCGTTGAAGGTCTCGAACTCGACGTTGTAGAGTTCGCCGTCCTTCTTCTCGACCTTGCGGATGTAGACGTTCTGGACGATGTCGCGGGTGTCCGGATCGATCGAGATCGGGCCGCGCGGGCTTTCCCAGGCCATGCCCTTCATCGCCGCCAGCAGCGAGTCGCCATCGGTCTTACCGCCGTCCTTCTTCAGCGCCTCGTAGATCAGGTGAATGCCGTCATAGCCGCCGACCGCCATGAAGCCCGGACGGCTGCCATAGGCCTTCTTGTAGGCGGCGACGAACTGCTTGTTGACCTCGGACGGATGCGCGGCGGAATAGATGTGCGCGGTCACCGCCCCGACCACCGCATCGCCCATGTCGGCCAGCAGGTCGTCGTCGGTGACGTCGCCCGGCCCGATCACCTTGATGCCAGCTTTGTCCAGGCCGCGCTCGGCATATTGCTTCATGAAGTTGCCGCCCTGCCCGGCCGGCACGAACACGAACACCGCGTCCGGCTTGGCATCCTTCATGCGCTGCAGGAACGGCGCGAAGTCCGGATTGGCGAGCGGCACCTTGACCTCCTCGACGATCTGGCCGCCGCCGGCGGTGAAATGCTCCTTGAAGAAGTTGAGCGCATCGTTGCCCGGCGCATAGTCGGAGGTCAGGGTAGCGACCTTCTTGATGCCGTTCTTCACCGCCCAGTCGCCGATGATGGTCGAGGACTGCGCCAGCGTGAAGCTCGTGCGCACGATGTAGGGCGACTTCTCGGTGATGATCGAGGTGCCGGCGGCCATCACGACCTCCGGGATCTTGCCCTGAGTCGCCAGCGGTGCGGCGGCGAAGGCCGCCGGCGTCACGCCGAATCCCGCGATCACATTGACCTTGTCATTGACGATCAGTTCCTGCGTCAGCCGCTTGGTATTGTCGGGCAGCGCCGCGTCATCCTTGAGAATGACCTCGATCTTCTTGCCGGCGACGGTGTCGCCATGTTGCTGCATGTACAGCTTGATCGCATTGTCGATCTGCTTGCCGGTCGATGTCTGACCACCGGTCATCGGCACGACCAGCCCGATCTTGAACGTGTCTTCGGCGTAGGCCGGACAAGAGGCAAGCCCAGCGGCGACCGCACCGAGCACCATGAAACCCGCAATTCGATTGTACACGCCATCCTCCCATTTGCGCCGCCTCGAAGGCGGCGCTTATGTCTGATCGTCCAGATTTTTCGGCGACCGTAGAGCGATTTACGGCATCCGAACATCTGCCGCCCGCTCTAACAGCTATAGCAATTCGGAATAGATTCCGTATGCCAGCCATGCAACTCCGGAATTTCTGGATCGACGGCCGATCGGCTCATCTTTAGTCGTAACTGAGACGCAGAGCCTACCAGCTTTCTGGTATCATAATACTGAACATCAAATAGGCGGAATTTACCAATTGAAGGCAAGAACGATGACCGAGCCCGCGTTGACCTGCGCTATACGGTTTCGCTGAACCATGCCCAGCAGCTTCCGCCTTGTTCTGATCCCGCTGATCGCGATGGCCACGGCGTCGTGCCTGTCCGGCTGCGCGTCGACGGGGCCCAATGTGGGCGACTTGATTCCGCAATGGGCCGGCGGATTGCCGGCGGACGCACCGCCGCGGCCGGGGACGCCGCAATATGATGCGTTCATGAAGGAGCGCGAGCGCCGCCGCCAGATGCCGGCAGCCGAACGCGACAAACTGCCGCCGGTCGGGTCGGAGACGGCGCAGCCGGCGCCAGCGGCGCATTGAGCCGGTCGGACAATCGCGCACACGATCCAGACGAGACCGGTAGAAATACAACCAACAGGAACATCTTCGCACCTGCTTACTTGACACGGCTGGGCGCAGTCGCCGGATTGAGCGCGGTGAGCTGAATGGGGAGCATTAGTTTAGGCTCAGACCAGAGCAGCGCCGTGATCGGCGGAAGCGGCCTCGTCGGCAGCTACCTGCTCGATCAGCTGGTCCGCCGCGGCGAACGCCCGCTGACGCTGATGCGCACAGCTCCCGCTCGAGCGGATGTCGTGTACCTGCCCTGCGACCTGCAAGATCCAGCACCCATCACGCTTGCGCCGAACACCGTCCTGTATTGCGCGGCGCATGCGACATTGCTGGCACCGGCGCTGCCAAATTTCATCCGTCCTGACCTGCGGCGCCTCGTCGTCCTGAGCTCGACGAGCATCCTGACCAAGATGGACAGCGAAATCGAAAGTGAGCGGAGCGGCGTGCGCTCGCTCGTCGAAGCCGAGCGCCAGATCATTGCGGTCTGCACCCGCAATGGCGTCGGCTGGACCATCCTTCGCCCGCCCCTGATCTACGGCGAGGGGCGCGACCACAACATCACGCCGCTGGCACACTTGATCCGCCGTATCGGCGTGATGCCGCTGGTGGGCGGCGGAAAAGGACTGCGGCAACCGCTGCATGCCGAAGATCTCGCCCGCGGCATGATCGAAGCTGCCGCTCACCCTGCAGCGAGCAACAAGATCTATTCGGTGCCTGGCGGCGAGACGCTTCCCTATCGGGAAATGATCGGGCGGATCTTCGACGCACTCGGCAAGCCGCGCCGGACCGTGCCGGTGCCCGCCGCATTGTGGCGGGCAGCATTTCCATTGATCAGGCCGATGTTTCCCGGTGCGAACGTCGCGATGGGCCTGCGCATGATGCAGGACATGGCGTTCGACCCAACGCCGGCGGTCAACGATTTCGGCTGGACCGCGCGCGGCTTCCACCCGTCCTTCGGCTAATTCTACCGCGTCATTAACTCCTCATGGTGAGGAGGCGCGTTGGCGCCATCTCGAACCATGAGGCCACATTGCACTGTCCGGGCCTCATCCTTCTCTAGGCGATGCGAAGCATCGTCCGGGAGACGCTTGGCTGCTGCCAAGCTCCTCAGGATGAGGAGAAACGGCGATTATGACGCAATAGGACTAATCCACGAACACCACGGTCTTGCGGCCGTTGAGGATGACGCGGTCCTCGAGGTGATAGCGGATGGCGCGCGCCAGCACGCGACGCTCGATGTCGCGGCCCTTGCGCACCAGATCCTCCGGCGTGTCGCGATGGCTGATGCGCTCGACGTCCTGATCGATGATCGGCCCCTCGTCGAGATCGCTGGTGACGTAATGCGCGGTGGCGCCGATCAGCTTGACGCCGCGCTCATGCGCCTGGTGATAGGGCTTGGCACCCTTGAAGCCCGGCAGGAACGAATGATGGATGTTGATGCAGCGGCCGGAGAGGCTCGCCGACATCTCGTCGGACAGGATCTGCATGTAACGGGCGAGCACGACGAGGTCAGTCTTGGTTTCGTCGACCAGGTTGAGGATTGCGGTCTCCTGCTGACGCTTGGTCTCCCTGGTGACCGCCATGTGGTGGAACGGGATGTCGCCGAAATCGAGCCCGGCATAGGTCTCCCGCGGGTGATTCGAGACAATCGCGGTCGGGACCATCGCGAGGTCCCCGGTGCGCCAGCGGTAGAGGATGTCGACCAGGCAGTGGTCGAACTTCGACACCAGCAGCATCACCCGGCGCTTGGCGGCACGGTCGCGCATCTGCCAGTCCATGGAAAAGCGCTCGGCGATCGCGGCGAAGCCGGTCTGCAGCGCCGGCAGATTGACCGCAAGATCGGCGGCGGTGAACACCACCCGCATGAAGAAATGGCCGGTCTCGGTGTCGCCGAACTGCTGGGCATCGAGGATGTTCTGGCCGTTATGGGCCAGGAACGTCGAGACGGCCGAGACGATGCCGGGGCGATCCGGGCAGGACAGGGTCAGGACATATTGATGATCGGGCATGACAGGGAACTGATATCGCGTGATGAGAGATTGTGCAGCGGGCGGGGCTCGTTTTCGCGCCCTGCTCTATCATCGTCCATACCCTTGCGCCAACGTCGGAACGGGAGTCAGGATGAACAAAGCACCACCATCTCCGTTAAGGCACCATCATGGCAGACAGGCTCACCGGCTACCGCATCCTGATCCTGGAAACCCGCGAGGAAGCGCAGTTTTCCCGGCTGCTCGCGGAGCAAGGCGCCAACGTGCTGCAATGTCCGATGGTCGCAATCAACGACGCGCCTGACACTGCGCCAATCGAGGCCTGGATCAGGCGCTGCATCGAGACACCGTTCGACGATCTCGTGCTGCTGACCGGCGAAGGCCTGCGCCGGCTGATGAAAGTGGTCCGGCGCATGGACATGGAGCAGGATTTCATCACGGCGCTCGGCAAGGCGCGCAAGTTCGCCCGTGGCCCGAAGCCGGGGCGCGCGTTGCGCGAGATCGGGCTGGAGCCGCAGGTCACGACCGAGAAGCCGACCTCCGAAGGCGTCGCCGAGATGCTGTCGCGACTCGACCTGAAGGGCCACCGGATCGGCCTGCAACTCTACCCGGACAAGGATCATGCGGCGCTGATCGGCGCGATGTCAGCGCAGGGTGCCGAGGTCGATACCGTGCTGCCTTACGTCTATGACGCCAAGGCTGCCGATACCAACATCCTCACCGCCCTGGACGAGATGGCCGCCGGCCGGGTTGACGCGATCGCGCTGACCAGCTCCGGCCAGCCGCGCCGTCTGTTCGATGTCGCCAGAGCGCATGGCCTCGAGGATCGGCTGATCGAGGGATTGAAGCAGACGCCGATCGCGTCCGTCGGCCCGGTCGTGACGGAGGAGCTGGCGGCGCATGGGCTGACGCCCGACATCACGCCGCAAGGCGAGGCGTTCTTCATGAAGCCGCTGATCTCGGCGATGGCGACCGCGCTGGAAAACAAGCTGCCGCGTACCAGCGCGAACTGATCCGCGAGTTGCAGGCTCTCTCGTTGAGATGCTCAGCCCTGCATGGGCGTCATGCACCATGACGCCCACACGGCTGCCACGCAATTGTCCGGCACGGCAGGGTCACCTATACAAGCACCTCACGTTCCGGAGTTCTCCCGCATGGCTTTTCCGCGCGCTTCCAAGGCCCTGTCCCGCTTCACCGTGCTCGATCTCACGCGTGTGCGCGCCGGCCCGACCTGTGCGCGGCAGTTCGCCGATTGGGGCGCCAATGTCATCAAGATCGACGCGCTGCTGGAAGATGGCGGCGAAGGGATGGGCGGCCCGCGCCACGGTGCCGACTTCCAGAACTTGCATCGCAACAAGCGGGCGATGAGCCTGAACCTGAAGCATCCAATGGGCGTCGCGACCTTCATGCGGCTGGCGGCCAAGGCCGACGTCGTGATCGAGAACTATCGGCCGGATGTGAAGACCAAGCTCGGCATCGACTATGAGGCTGTGCGCAAGGTCAATCCGCGCATCGTCTATGGCAGCATCTCCGGTTTCGGCCAGGACGGCCCTTATTACAAGCGCCCCGGCTTCGATCAGATCGCGCAAGGCATGGGCGGGCTGATGTCGATCACCGGCGCGCCGGGCGAAGGCCCGATGCGGGTCGGCATTCCCGTCGCGGATCTCACCGCCGGCCTGTCCTGCGCGATGGGTATCCTGACCGCGCTCTTGGAACGCGAGGTATCCGGCGAAGGCCAGTGGGTGCAGACCTCGCTCTTGCAGGCGCAGATCTTCATGCTGGATTTCCAGGCCGCACGCTGGCTGATGGAAAAGGACGTCGCCAAGCAGGCCGGCAACAACCACCCGACCAGCATCCCGACCGGCGTGTTCAAAACCTCCGACGGCTATATCAACATCGCCACCACGGGCGGCCGCATCTGGGAGCGTTTCTGCCAGACGCTGGGTGCGCCCGAATGGATCGCAAATCCCGATTACGCCACCGCGCCGGCGCGCTCGAAGAACCGCGATGCGCTGAACGCGGCAATCAACGAACACACGGTGAAGAAGTCGACCGAGCACTGGGTGAGCGAGCTCAATGCCGCCGGCGTACCCTGCGGCCCGATCTATTCGATCGACCAGATGTTCGAGGACCCGCAGGTCAAGCATCTCGGCATGGCGCAGACGGTGCCCAACGATGAAGGCCGCGACATCACGCTGGTCAGCCAGCCCTTCAAGCTGTCGCGCACCCCGAGCCGGATGGCCGCGCGGCCGCCGGAATTCGGCGAGCAGACCGAGGAGATCCTCTCCGAATTCGGCTTCACCGATGGCGAGATCGCCGACCTGCGGTTGCACCGGGTGGTGTGAGCAGCACGCAACAGCTGAGCATGCGTGCGGGCTGCGGCAATGCGCCTCTGTGGCCCGAACGCCACCATGCCAGAACTTCAGTGTTGGCTGGATTGAGGCCGTCAGAAGACGGCGCTATGGTCGTTTCGTCAGCAGGTGATGGTCACACGCAAGGCGGCGGCTTGCGCGGGCTTCGGAATGGGTCTCATGAGCGCAATCGAATTGAAAGCCTTCCTTGCCGCGATGGAAATCGCCCGCCAGGCGAATACGGCGGCCATCGCGATTGCGCTGGACCTGACGGACAAGGATGATGGTCATAGCGATCGACTCGGCCTCGTCGATCTCCCTGCGTCGCGCACCATTCACTGACTGAGAATTTCCCCCGAACGATTGACATGAGGCAGGCGCGCAACGCGCCGATTGCAATTGATGGGAGTGCATCAATGCACTCCCGCCTCACCGCCCTACGATAAAGTGCTGGTATTTCACGCCTGCGCTTTGGCAGCCGGCGTGCGCAGCTTGCCCAGGCTTCCGATCAGTCGGTCGATCAGCGGCCAGAACAAGAGCACGATCGCCAGTGTGGTAATGGTGCCGACCAGGCCGTTCGACCAGAACACCTTCACATCGCCCGAGGAGATGATCATCGACTGGCGAAACGCGTCCTCGGCGCGGCTGCCGAGCACCAATGCCAGCGTGAACGGCGCCAGGGGAATCTTGATCTTCTTGAACACATAGCCGACGACGCCGAAGCCGAGCATCAGCCAGATATCGAACATCGCGTTCTGGATCGCATAGGCGCCGATCGCGCAGGACACCACGATCATCGGCGCTACCGCCGCGAACGGCACACGCAGGATCGAGGCGAAGATCGGCACGGTCGTCAGCACCAGCACGAGGCCGACGACATTGCCGAGATACATCGAGGCGATCAGGCCCCAGACGAAATCCTTATGCTCCACGAATA
>Ga0209677_101052_pt1 | contig 13123 bp, 13 predicted proteins | sample AraplaCvi_mCL_r2_2_FD_184285 | JGI IMG/M metagenome (GOLD analysis project Ga0209677, IMG submission 184285) | Arabidopsis root microbial communities from North Carolina, USA - plate scrape CL_Cvi_mCL_r2 (SPAdes) (version 2) | ecosystem: Host-associated > Plants > Roots > Endosphere | place: USA... | reverse complement strand
GAGATGCGCAGCGACGAATCGATCCACGCGAACTTCAGGCCGTCGTGCCGCCGCGGTTCGCCCGAGACGTCGGCGTTGCCGTAGCGAAAGTCGGCGGTGTAGCGCGCGAAACGCCGGGCGCCGAGCGCCGCCGTGACGCGCTGCGAGTACCACACCACCGACTCGCGGATCCAGCGGCTCGGGTCGGTGTCGTCACGCCAGCCGGCCCGCCAGTCGACGTCACCGCGGCGCCAGTGCTGCAGGGGCGCGTGCTCGGACTGCAGGAAGCCCCCGTCGTAGCCCATCAGCGCGATGGCGACCTTGAAGGTGGACGCGGGCGTGATGCGGGTGTCGCAGGCGCCCGCCTCGCGCACGACGCGCGCGGTGGCGGCGTCGGCAATGAGGGTGCAGTCGGCATGGGCGGCGGCGGCCGCGGCGACGAGGGCGGCGGCGGGAAGTCGGTTCAGGCGCATGGGCGGCACGTTACCAGCGCCACCGCCTTCATCGGAGCGCTCACGATCTCGCGGATGAGGGCAGCCATGTCGAAAGACTTCTAAAAATTAATGCGAACCATTCTTGTTAACAAATAGAATTGCGATTCCCCGTCCAGCAAGACCGACATGACCTTCGCCGTTCTCCACCGCTCCCCGCTCGCCGGCCTCACGGCCACCTTGATCGCCCTGGCGCTCGCAGGCTGCGGCGGCGGTGGCAGCAGCGCCTCGCAGGTCCAGCCGAGCTCGGCGTCGCTGCTGGGCGCCAAGATCTTCGCGGACACCTCGCTGTCGGCCTCCGGCAAGCAGTCGTGCCAGACCTGCCACGACTTCGGCAGCGGCACCGCGGCGCCGAATGCGCAGTCGGTGCAACCGGGCGGCACCAACATGGAGCTGCTGGGCGTGCGCAACACGCCGTCGATCAGCTACATGCGCTCGGAATCCGCGTTCCGGCTCGACCCGGTCGACGGACCGTCGGGCGGCTTTTTCTGGGACGGCCGCGAGAGCACCCTGGCCGGGCAGGCCACCGAGCCGTTCACCAACCCGCGCGAGATGGCCATGGCCGACCACGCGAGCGTCGTGGCCAGGCTGCGCGTGGCGCCCTATGCCGACGAGTTCAAGTCGGTCTACGGCGCCCGCGTGTTCGACGATGTGGAGACGGCCTACACGCGCATGACCGAGGCGATCGCGGCCTTCGAGACCGAGGACACGCGCTTCGAGGCCTTCAGCAGCAAGTTCGATGCGGTGCAGCGCGGCACCGCCACGTTCACGGCCGCCGAGGCACGCGGCTTCGCGTTGTTCCAGGACGCCCGCAAGGGCAACTGCGCGGCATGCCACCCGTCGGATGTCGGTGCGTTCGGCGCGCTGCCGATCTTCACCGACCGCACCTACGACAACCTGGGCATCCCGCGCAACGCCGAGATCCCCGCCAATGCCGACGCGAGCTACTACGACCTGGGCCTGTGCAACGACGCGGCGATCAGGACGAGCCACCCCGAGGTCTGCGGCGCGTTCAAGGTGCCGTCGCTGCGCAACGTGGCGCTGCGCCATAGCTTCTTCCACAACGGCCGCTTCCACACGCTCAAGGACGCCGTCACGTTCTACGTGCAGCGCGACACGAATCCCGAGAAGTGGTATCCGCGCAAGCCGGACGGCACCTACGACAAGTTCAACGACGTGCCGCCCGAGTACCGCCAGAACGTGAACCAGGAAGAGGTGCCCTACAACCGCCACCAGGGCGACGCGCCCGCGCTGTCGGACGCCGAGGTGGACGACGTGGTCGCCTTCCTGGGCACGCTCAGCGACGGCTACGTGGCGACCGCAGCCCGGTGAGTCAGCGGCCGGTCGGCGTCGCCGGCGCCCGGCCGGCGTTGACCTGCTTGACCAGCTCGAGCCGCTCGGTCACCTCGCGGCCGATCCGGATGTGGTCGTGCACGAACACCTCGATCGGCCGCGCGCCCGGGCGGCGCGGCACCAGCGTGAGCAACTGCCCGAAGAACGGAAACTCGCGGCCCTGGTACGCCATGGTCTTCACGTGCGCCGCCAGCGACCAGTCGGCCAGGTCGGCGTAGCGCAGCGTCGACCGGCCCAGCGGCCTCGGGACGACGATGGCATCGGACGTGAGCCTGATCACCGGCCTGAGGCGCTGGGACCACCAGAGCACGAGGGCGAACGTCGCCGTGAAGTCGAGCACGAACAGGAGCTTGCCGAACGCCGCCGGCTTGTGCAGGGTGAATGCCATCAGCGCCACCCACACCGCGGTCACGGCGTAAAGCGTCCCCACGTGGTTGGCCCAGTCCTGGGGGAAGTGGCGCCGGACCACCAGCGTCTTGCCGAACGTGGGCACCCTGCCCGGCCCCGCGCCCTGGTGGGCCGACGGCTTTGGCGGCGGGGGCGGCGCCACGAACTCGGTGCGCCAGCGCTCGATCTCGGTGGCCGGCACGGCCAGCAACTGGGACACGGAGGCCATGCTGTTGCCCGCATCGAGCATGTCCAGGGCGGCACGGCGCAGATGTTCGAATCGGCCAGGAGACGTCATGACCGCATTGTGCGCCTGCTCGACAGTGGCGCGCCGCCTGCCCGTCAGGCACGCAGCCGCGTCAGCGGCCCGGCGCCGGCATTGGCCGCCTTGACCTGGTCGAGGCGCTCGATCACCGCGGGATCGACCTGGACGTGGTCGTGCACGAACAGCTCGATGCGCCGGGCCGGCTCGCGGCGCGAGAACAGCGTCAGCAGGCGGCCCTCCTCTTCGTCATCGTCGTCATCGCCGCGGCGTCGCACGTGCATCACGAGCCACCAATCGGCGAGGTCGGCGTAAGGCATCGTCTTGCGGCCCAGCAACCCGTGCACGACGATCGCGTCGGCGCCGAGCGTGAGGAGCGGCAGGTCGCGCTGCACCCACCACGCGGCGCAGATCAGCAGTCCCGTGACATCCAGCCAGAGGCCCTTGCTGAGCGAGTGCCACTGCGGCGTCATGGCCAGCAGGAGGACCAGCAGCGCCGCCAGCGCGTAGCCCACGGCGACATGGCGCAGCAGCAGGTGCGGGAAGCCGCGCTTGACGACCAGGGTCTGCGTGAACCGGAGTCCGCGCCCCTGCCCGTCGCCCTGCTGCGCGGCGGCGGCCCCGTGCGGTCGCGGCGGCAAGGGCTCCTGCCGCCAGCGCTCGATCACCGGCAGCGGCACGGCCAGCAGTTGCGCCACCGCGGCCATGGTGTTGCCGGCATCGAGCATGTCGATCGCGGCATGGCGCAGGTGGTCGAAACGGCTGGACGTCATTGCCGCGATTGTGCCGCCCGGCCGGGACCGGTCAAGCCGTCGCCTTGGCCTTCACGATCGGGGCCAGTTGCGTCAGCATCTCGTCGACCATCTCGTCCAGGCCGAACTGCGCCTTCCAGCCCCAGTCCCTGGCGGCCTCGCTGTCGTCGATCGAGCGCGGCCAGTTGGCGGCGATGGCCTGGCGGAAGTCGGGCACGCAGTCCATCGTGAAGCCGGGGATGCGCCGCCGGATCGCGTCGGCGATCTGGCGCGGCGTGAAGCTGATGGCCGACAGGTTGTAGCTGCCGCGCTGGCGGATGGCCTGCGCCGGCGCTTCCATCAGCTCGATGGTGGCGCGCAGCGCGTCGTCCATCAGCATCATCGGCAGGGCCTGGTCCTCTTTCAGGAAGCAGGTGTAGCGGCCGTCGCGCAGCGCCGCATGGAAGATCTCCACGGCGTAGTCGGTGGTGCCGCCGCCGGGGGGCGTCTTCCAGCTGATGAGGCCGGGATAGCGCAGGCTGCGCACGTCCACGCCGTGGTTCTTGTGGTACCACGCGCACCAGCGCTCGCCCGCCAGCTTGCTGATGCCGTAGACGGTGGTGGGATCCATCACCGTGTCCTGCGGCGTGCCGTCGGCGGGCGTGGTCGGACCGAAAGCGGCGATCGAGCTGGGCCAGAACACCTTGTCCAGCTTGTGCGTGCGCGCCAGTTCCAGCACGTTCAGCAGGCCCGTCATGTTCAGGTTCCAGGCCCACTGCGGATGCTTCTCGCCGTTGGCCGACAGCGCGGCCGCCAGCAGGTACACCTGCGTGACGTGGTGCCGCTCGACGACCGCCGTCAGCCCCGCGGCATCGGTGACATCGAGCTGCTCGTGCACCAGGCCCGGCGTCCGGCCCGTCGGCGCCACGTCGCTGGTGATGACCGCCTCGACGCCCGCGCGCGTGCTCAGCGCGCCGGCGAGCTCCGAGCCGATCTGGCCGTTGGCGCCGATGATGAGGATGCGCTGTCCCTTGCCGGTCTCGCTCATCGCGCAGCTCCGATCAGGCCCAGCTCCTTGCCCGCCTGCGTGAACGCCTCGACGGCCTTCTCCAGGTGATGCCGGTCATGCACCGCCGACATCTGGACGCGGATGCGCGCCTGGCCCTTGGGAACGACCGGGAAGAAGAAGCCGACCGCGTAGAGCCCCAGCTCGAGGATGCGCTGCGACAGCTGCTGCGCCTTGACCGCGTCGCCGATCATGATCGGCACGATCGGGTGCTCGCCCGGCTTGATCTCGAAGCCGGCCTCGGTGATGGCCTGGCGAAAGAACGCCGTGTTGTCGGCCAGCTTGTCGCGCAGCTCGGTCGATGACTCGAGCAGGTCCAGCACGGCCAGCGAGCCGGCGACGATGGCCGGCATCACGGTGTTGGAGAACAGGTAGGGACGCGAGCGCTGGCGCAGCAGCTCGATCACTTCCCTCTTGCCGGTGGTGAAGCCGCCCGACGCCCCGCCCAGCGCCTTGCCCAGCGTGCCGGTGATGATGTCGATCTTGCCGAACACGCCGCGGTGCTCGTGCGTCCCGCGACCGCGCGCGCCCAGGAAGCCGGTGGCGTGGCACTCGTCGATCCCCAGCAGCGCGCCGTACTGGTCGCACAGGGCGCGGATCTTGTCCAGCTGCGCGATGGTGCCGTCCATCGAGAACGCGCCGTCGGTGAACACGAGCTTGAAGCGCGCCCCGGCGGCTTCGGCGGCCTGGAGCTGCGCCTCGAGGTCGGCGAGGTCGTTGTGGGCGTAGCGCAACCGCTTGGCCTTGCACAGGCGGATGCCGTCGATGATGGACGCGTGGTTCAACGCGTCGGAGATGATGGCGTCGTCCTCGCCCAGCAGCGGCTCGAACAGGCCGCCGTTGGCGTCGAAGGCCGCGGCGTAGAGGATGGTGTCCTCGGTGCCCAGGAAACGCGCGAGGCGCTGCTCGAGCTCCTTGTGGATGTCCTGCGTGCCGCAGATGAAGCGCACCGAGCTCATGCCGTAGCCGTGGGTGCGCAGGCCCTCGTGCGCCGCCTCGATCACCTTGGGGTGCGACGACAGGCCCAGGTAGTTGTTGGCGCACAGGTTGATCAGCTCGCGCCCGTCGGCCAGCTTGACCAGCGCACCCTGCGGCGTGGCGATGATGCGCTCGGACTTGAACAGCCCCGCGGCACGGATGCCGTCCAGTTCGGCCTGGACGTGTTGATTGAATGCGGCGACGCTGGTCATGAGCTTTGTCCTTCAGGCACAATCTTGTTCAATGCAATTTCCGTTGTTCGATATATCGAACGCGTGTGCAGTATCCGGAACAACGGTGCGTTCGTCAAGCCATCCCAACTGATCATCATGACCCGCAACCTTTCCGTCGAGCCCCCGCGCGTCGGCAATACCCTCGCGGAATTGCGCCAATTGAGGGCCCTGTCGCTGGACGAGCTCTCGCGGCTGGCAGGGGTGTCCAAGTCGATGCTGTCGCAGATCGAGCGCAACCAGGCCAACCCGACCGTGGCCGTGGTCTGGCGCCTCGCCAACGCGCTGGGCGTGCCGCTGGGCCAGCTGCTCGATGGCGAGCGCCCCGCCCTGCCCGCCATCACCACCGTCGCCGGCCACGCCACGCCGTCGCTGCGCAGCCCGGACGGCAAGTGCGAGCTGCGCATCCTCGGCCCGATCGAGCTGGCGGGCCAGTTCGAGTGGTACGAGCTGACGGTGCAGCCGGGCGGCCGGCTCGAGTCCGAGGCCCACGAGCCCGGCTCGCGCGAGCACCTGACCGTGCTGGGCGAGGGCCAGCTGCAGGTGCGTTCGGGTACCGACCTGTCCACGCTGCAGGCCAACGAGACGGCGCGCTACGTGGTCGACGTGGCGCACGCCATCTCCAATCCGACGTCGTCGGTCGTCAAGGCGTTGATGGTGGTGGTGCACGCGGCCTGAGCCCCACATCGCGCCAGGATCACGAACGGCACCGCCACGTGCATGGCGATCCACTGCGGCCTCACACGCCGAGTGGCTCTCACTCGCGTCCTGCACGATCCCGCCCTGCAGCAGTCCCGCCCCGGAGCGCATCCTGTCCGCACTCGATGGCGCATTACGTATGCAGAAAGGGACGACTCGCCGGGGTGCGCTATTGGCCTTGGTGGTCCCTACCCTCTGGCAACTTCTGAAGGACTCCATGCACATCGCCACTTCGATCGCCGGTCGGGAGCCGCTGCGCTCACGTCTTGCGCGCTTCGGACTTTTCTCCTGCGCCCTGACCGTCGCACTCCTGCCAGTGGCCTGCGGAGGCGGTGGGAATGACACCGCTTCCGTCGCCACGCCCACCGAACCTGCAGCCCTGGCCGGCATCACTGCCGCGCACAACCAGCTCCGATCGAGCGTGGGTGCTCCGCCGCTGGTCTGGAGCAGCGCACTTGCAGCGACGGCTCAGGCCTGGGCAGATGCGGGAACCGACACGCAGGACCCGCTGGGCCTGCTGGATCACAACCCCTCGCGCAGCTCCGGATATCCCTATGCAGTCGGCGAGAACCTCGCTGCGTCGACGGGTCCATTGACCGGCCCGGCGGCCGTGGCCCTGTGGGCGGCGGAAGCACCGAGCTACGACTACGCCAGCAACACCTGCGCGACCGCCGGCGGCTGCAGCCGGTACACGCAGGTCGTGTGGTCGACGACCCGCGAGTTCGGATGTGGGGTGTCCCACCGTCCATCGCTCGCGTTCGCCTACACCGTCGTCTGCAACTATGGGCCGGCAGGCAACACGGGAGGACGTCCCTATTGATCCAACGACGCCGCTCGGCGCGGCGTGACGGTCGATGCCTGAACGATTTCGCGTCGCCTTGACGTCAGCGTTTTGCCGGTGAGTCCAGGGCCGTTTCGGTCCGCGGCGGGTCGCAAGCCCGCAATCGCGGCGGCCGGCTGATGAAAGCCATGCCGCCGACTTCATTGGCGCTGACCCGCTTCACGCCGGCAGGACCTCGGCCAACATGAGCCCGTCGACGCCCAGCTTCGCACGCGCCCGTGAGAGCACCTCGATGGGCGCCAGCAGCAACACATTGACCAGCGGCACCAGCGACGTATGCGCCGGATCGCACAGCAGCACGAGGCGCGGCGTGCCCTCCTCGTCGAGCCGCCCGACCCAGTCGAGCGTCACCAGGGCCTCGAGCACCGATTCGATCTGGAGCGGATCCGAGCGCAGGGAGTCGGCCAGTTGCAGCGCGCTCAGGCCATGGCCGCCGGCGGCGCGGCTGGCGTGCAGGCGGCTCACGATGTCCAGCGCGAGGGCGAAGCGCTGGCCCGGCACGCGGCCGTGCTGCACCAGGTTGAGCTTGAGGCTGGGCGCATAGGCCGCGATCACGGCGCCCAGCAGCACGATCACCCAGCCCAGGTAGATCCACAGCAGGAAGATCGGCACCGTCGCGAACGCGCCGTACACGCTGGCGTACGACGTCATGTGCGTCAGGTACCAGCCCAGCGAGCGGCGCGCGATCTCGAATCCCGTCGACACGAACAGCCCGCCGGCGATCGCATGGCGCCAGGCGACCGGTGCGTGCGGGACGTAGTGGTACAGCCCGCTCATGGCGCCCGCCAGCGCGCAGAACTCCACCAGCGACACGGCAAAGCTCACGCCGCCGGGCATCGCGGCCACCAGCCCGCTGGACGCCGACACGGCGTACGACGTGAACGTGAGGCTCGCCCCGAGCAGCAGCGGACCCAGCGTGACCGCCGTCCAGTAGATGAGCACGCGCTGCGCGATGGGGCGCGGCTTCTTCACGCGCCAGATCGCGTTGAGCGTGCGGTCGATGGTGAGCATCAGCGCCATCGCCGTGAAGCCCAGCGCGATCAGGCCGAATGCGCCCAGGCGGCTCGCCTTGGTGGCGAACATCGTCAGCGCACCCAGCACCGGCTTGGCGATGGTGGGCGGCACCAGCGTCTGCAGGAAATAGCGCTCCAGGCCCGCCTGGAACGAGCTGAACATCGGGAACGCGGTGAAGATGGCCAGCATCACCGTGAGCAGCGGCACGAGCGAGATCAGCGTCGTGAACGTGAGGCTGCTGGCGGTCAGGCCCAGGCGGTCGTCGCGAAAGCGCGCGCGCAGCGTGCGCAACGTGTTGAACCAGGGCCAGTCGCGCAGCGTCTGCATCGGGCCGGCGAGCAGCCGGCCCAGGGGTGTCTTCAAGCTCGGGGAAACCGTCATGGCGACTATCATGCCAAACATGGCCGACCCTCCGACGACACGCCCCGACCGCGTCACCGCAATCACGCGCGTCGTCGCGGTCGCGTGCACGCTCGCGCTCGTGGCGCTGTTCATCGTCTGGGAGCTCGTGTGGGCCAAGACGGGACGCGGCACGCTGGTGCTCAAGGCCTTGCCGCTCGTGTTCGCCCTGCCGGGCCTCGCGCGCCACCGCATGTACACCTACCGCTGGCTGAGCCTGGCGGTGTGGCTGTACGTCGCCGAGGGACTGGTGCGCATCGCCGATCGCGCGCCGTCGGACTGGTGCGCGGGCGCCGAGGTGGCGTTGTCCATCGTGCTGTTCACGGCCTGCGCGACGCAGGTGCGCTGGCGCCACAGCGTCGCGCGCAAGCTGGCCGCGGCCGACGACCCGCGCGCCGACGCCGGCACCGCCCACTGACATGGCCTCGCTGCTGGACGACCTGCGTGCCATCGTGGGCGCGGCACACGTGCTCGTCGACGACGGCGCCGACGCGCTGGCCGGCTACGAGCGCGACTGGCGCAAGCGCTATCACGGCCACGCGCTGTGCGTCGTGCGCCCCGGCAGCGCCGACGAGGTCGCCGCCGTCGTGCGCCGGTGCGCGCGCGAGGACGGGGTCAGCATCGTGCCGCAGGGTGGCAACACGGGCCTGGTCGGCGGCGGCGTGCCGGACGCCTCGCGACGCCAGGTGCTGCTGTCGACCCGGCGGCTGCGCGCGGTGCGCCGCGTCGACGCCGACAACCTCAGCATCACGGTCGAGGCCGGGCTCGCGCTGCAGGAAGTCCAGGCCGCGGCCGCCGAGGCGGGGCTGCTGTTCCCGCTGAGCCTCGCATCGGAGGGCACCTGCAGCATCGGCGGCAACCTGGCCACCAACGCCGGCGGCACGCAGGTGCTGCGCTTCGGCAACGCGCGCGAGCTGTGCCTGGGACTGGAGGTCGTCACCGCCCAGGGCCAGGTGTGGAGCAGCCTGCACGGGCTGCGTAAGGACAACACCGGCTACGACCTGCGCGACCTGTTTGTCGGCAGCGAGGGCACGCTGGGCATCATCACCGCCGCCACGCTGCGGCTGTTTCCGCAGCCGCGCGCGGGCGTCACCGCGTGGGCCACCTGCCGCTCCCTCGGCGGCGCGGTCGCCTTGATGCGCCGGCTGCGCGCCGCGTTCGACGCCGAGCTGGTGGGCTACGAGGCGATGAACGCCTTGTCGCTCGCGCTGGTGGAGCGTCACTTCTCCGCGCTGCGTGCCCCCCTGCCCCTGGCCACCGCGGACGGCGCGCCGCTGTGGTCGGTGCTGGTCGAGCTCGCGTCGCCGCACGGCGAGGCCGTGCTGCGCGAGGGCGCCGAGGCGGCGCTGTCGGCCGCGGTCGACGCGGGCGAGGCGGTGGACGTCGTCATCGCGGGCAGCGAGATCCAGGCGCGCACGCTGTGGCAGCTGCGCGAGGCCATCCCGCTCGCGCAGGGCGTGGAAGGACTCAACATCAAGCACGACATCGGCGTGCCGCTGTCGTCGCTCGCGGCCTTCGTCGACGCCGCCGATACCGCGCTCGAGGCCGTCGTGCCCGGCGCGCGGCACATCACCTTCGGCCACCTCGGCGACGGCAACCTGCACTACAACCTGCAGGCGCCCGAAGGCGACGAAGCCGGCGATTTCCTGGCCGCCCACGAGCGCGCGGCCAACGCCTGCGTGTACGACATCGTCGACCGTTTCGGGGGCACGTTCTCCGCCGAACACGGCATCGGGCGGCTCAAGCGCGGCGAACTGGGCGCTCGCAAGCCGGCGCCGGCCGTGGCGATGATGCGCGCGGTCAAGGCCGCGCTCGACCCGCACGGGTTGCTCAATCCGGGTGTCTTGCTGCCCGATTGAGCGTGGCTTGTCTGCACATGTCCAGGCAAGCAGGTCGCGCGGTCGAGGTAGCACAAGGGGCCGGGGGTTTTCATTCAGGTGTCATGCAAATCCTGCATGACCCGTCATCGACACGGCATTGGATCGCGCGCACGGCCGCCCCTACAGTGGCGGCACGACAATGAGACAACACGCGCGCCGGCGGACCCACGAGACCGCAGGGCGACGCGCGAGGAGCCGCGACACAAATGCATCCCTGCCGTGAATACTGGGGCCAGGACATCGCCTACGGATCGCTCGTGACCGGCGAGAAGGCCCGCCGGGCCGACCGAGCCGCCACCTCCACCGAGATCTGGATCATGGACACCGTGGGCGACATGCCGCCCACCGGCCACGCCGAACTCACGGGCCTGATGCAGCGTATCCGCGGCCTGGACGCCGGCGAGGAGGCGCTGCGCCAGTCGGCCGCGCACCTGAAGGCCTTCCTGCACGGCGGCGACGACAGCCGCATCCTGGGCATCGCCACCCTGCATCGCACGCGCATGCTGCCGCCCGGATCGTTCGCGGCGGCTGCCGGCGTGCCGTCCACCGCGGCGCGCGAGGAATCGTCGGCGCTGCTGTGCGCCGAGTTCATGCGCCACCTGGGCGAGCTCGGGGCCGGCGCGGACGTGTCGCAGATCGACTGGGTGATGGTGCGCACGCCCGACCCCGCGCAAGCGCGCTCGCACCTGGGGGCCACCCGCGTGGCGGGCGTGGCGCTGAAGCCCTTCGCGCCCGACGAGGATTATTGAATCGGCGTCTTCGGAGGCAGCCCGGGCGGCAGCGTGAAGACCTCGATGCCTTCGTCGGCCAGCGCCTCGCGCTCCTGCGCCGTCGCCTGGCCGCGGATTGCCTTGGCGGGGCTCTCGCCGTAGTGGATGCGGCGGGCCTCCTCCGCGAATCGCTCGCCGACGTCCTGCGTGTTGTTCAGGAGTTCGGCCATCGCCTCGGCCAGGCGCCGCACGGCGGCGCCCTGCCCCGTCATCGCGGTCTCGCGCGGGGACGCGGGCGCGGGGGACGCGGGCGCCTCGGGCGGGGACGCGTGCGAGAGGTTCAATCGCGGGGCGCTGGGCAGGCGCGCCACCTCGGCATTGCCGCAGACCGGGCAATCGAGCAGGCCGCGCTCGCGCTGCAAGGCGTAGTCGTCCTCGGATGCGAACCAGCCCTCGAACCCATGGCCCGTGCCGCAGCGCAGATCGAGCACCTTCATCGCGGTCAGTCGGCGCGTTGCCAGGTGGGCGACCAGGCGCCGCTGCGCCACAGCTGCAGCTTGAGCAGCGCCACCATGGTCTTGGCGTCGGTGAGCTTGCCGCTGGCCGACTGCGCAAGCAGCTCGGCCTCGGGCAGCGTCAGCACTTCGACGAACTCGCCCTCGTCCAGTTCCTGCGCGCCGGCGACGAGCCCGCGGGCGAACCAGATGTCGATGAACTCGTTGGAGTACGCGGGCGCGTTGTGCAGGTGGCCGGCGTAGGCCCATTCGCGGGCGCGGTAGCCCGTCTCCTCGCGCAACTCGCGCTGGGCGCAGTGCAGCGAGGTCTCGCCGGCGTCGAGCTTGCCGGCGGGGAACTCGATCAGCACGTGGTCGAGCGGATAGCGGTGCTGGCGTTCGACCACGATGCGGCCGTCGTCGGTCAGCGGCACGATCATCACCGCACCCGGATGCACGATGTACTCGCGCTCGGCGGTGGCGCCGCCGGGCAGCGCCACGCGGTCGCGGCGCACCTTCAGGAAGTGGCCGTCGTAGACGCTCTCCGAGTGCAGGCGGCGCTCGACGAGGTGGTCGTCCACGCCGTCGATCCGGCGCACCGGGGAGCCCCCGGCGACGATGGGCTCCGCGTTCTTGTCGGTCACGCGCCCATCCTCGCGGATCAGCTGTTGAGGGCCTTGAGCACGGCGTCGCGGCAGGCGGTCATCAGGCCGTCCGGGGCCACGCCGAAGCCGATGGACGCGATGCCCAGGAGCGCCAGCAGCACCACCGGGGCCACTTCGCTTTGGATCGGCGTGCGGTCGGCCGGCTCGTCGAAGAACATGGTCTTGACGATGCGCAGGTAGTAGAACGCGCCGATGAGCGACAGCAGCACGGCCACGACCGACAGGATCACGTAGCCCTGCGCGCCGGTGCTGATCAGCGCCTGCAGCACCGCGAACTTGGCGTAGAAGCCGACCAGCGGCGGGATGCCGGCGAGCGAGAACATGAACAGCGCCATCACGCCCGCGATCCACGGGGCGCGCTTGCCCAGGCCCGCGAGGTCGGAGATCTCCTCGCTCTCGAAGCCGCTGCGCGACAGCACCATGATCAGGCCGAACGTGCCCAGCGTGGTCAGCACGTAGGTGACCATGTAGAACAGCGCCGAGCTGTAGCCGTTGACGGCGTTGGCGGTGTCCGCGTTGATCACCGTGGGCGTGAAGCCCAGCAGCATGAAGCCCAGCTGCGCGATGGCCGAGTAGGCGAGCAGGCGCTTGAGGTTGCTCTGCGCGATGGCGGCAAGGTTGCCCAGCGCCATGGACGTGACCGACAGGACAATCAGCATCTCCTGCCAGTCGGTGGCCAGGCCCGACAGCCCTTCGACCAGGATGCGGAACGTGATGCCGAACGCGGCCAGCTTCGGCGCGCCGGAGATCAGCAGCGTGACGGCCGTGGGCGCGCCCTGGTAGACATCGGGCACCCACATGTGGAACGGCGCGAGACCCAGCTTGAAGCCCAGGCCGGCGACGATGAACACCAGGCCGAACGTGAGCACCTGCGGGTTCACGGTGCCCTTGTGGATGGCGTCGAACACGCCCGGGATGTCCAGCGTGCCGGTGGCGCCGTACAT
>Ga0209677_101051_pt1 | contig 13135 bp, 8 predicted proteins | sample AraplaCvi_mCL_r2_2_FD_184285 | JGI IMG/M metagenome (GOLD analysis project Ga0209677, IMG submission 184285) | Arabidopsis root microbial communities from North Carolina, USA - plate scrape CL_Cvi_mCL_r2 (SPAdes) (version 2) | ecosystem: Host-associated > Plants > Roots > Endosphere | place: USA... | reverse complement strand
TGCCGCAGTTTTCCACAGCGATTGGGGAAAGGCTGGTAGCAACCCTGTGGATAAGCTCCCGCGACGCTTACACACCAATCACTTGCATGACATTGCGCAGGTTTTGCTCAGCAGTGGCTCAATTCTGCAGTCAGCTCTTTCTCACGCTGAAGCAACGCCGGTTGATCGGCCTTGAAGGCGCGCGACAGTTTGCGTTCGTTCTCGTCGTATTGATCGCGTAAGGTCGCGCAGGTGTCTTGCGGCGTAAGGGGTTCGCATTGGTCCTGCACCAACACGTAGCTGCTGGCGATCATTGCTGCGTTTGGTGCCGCGCGGGGAGTGGAGTGTCCCAATGGGGTAGGAAGCATGCCGGTCATCGCAATCGGTGCGTAATAGGGCTGAGGGTTTCCGTTGCTGCTCAGATAAGTGGTGCGATCCGTGGCGCGAGCGCACCGATACATCACGGAGGGCGGCGTGCGTGACACGACGGGAGGTACCGCTTGCGTAGCGGGCGCAGGTGATGCTGGAGAACTGGGAGGTGGCGGCAGCGGCGAAGAAGTCGGTCCGCTGTCATCCAGCTCCATGGTTTGTTGCCGTTGGTCGCGCGCGCAAGGCGTTCCCTGATAGATCAGCTGGCCGTTCGTCGCGTGACACTTGTATACGGTAAGCGTTTGAGCCCTTACCGGCGCAGGCAACGGCAAGCCCAGCAGAAGAACGAGGAAAGCCATCAACACGATGGTTGCGCAAAAGCGGTTCATGCCGCGATTCTACGCTTGCCCGACGGCGCAAGCGGCGTGCCCGGAATCAGAATTCCACTTGGTGCTCTTCGGCGGCGAAGCCAATCGTTACCGCGCCTTCGCCCACGTTGACCATGCCGGTGATGCTCATCGGCGCCTGTATCAACGTCACGCCACATTCCTGACAGGCATCGGCCAGTTGCTGATAGCCGGGCAGCTTCGGCAACTCGCTCAGGTCACCGCCATACGCCGTGCACATCACTGGCACCAGCAGGCCGGCGCGCACGCGGTTGGCTGCGTAGTTGAACAGCGTTTCGCAACCATGCTCCCAGCCCCGCACCTTGCCGACGGGCGTGGTCTCCCCGCGATAACCACGCAGCAGCGGCTTGATGTCCAGTGTGGAGCCCAGTACCGCGCTGAGCAGCCCTACGCTTCGGTCACCCTTTTTCTTCGCGCGGGCGCGCAAGTAATACAGATCGCGCGGCAGCATGTAGCCATAGGAATTTTCGGCGATATAGGCCAGCCGTTCGCGGATCGCGGCGGGGGTTTCATTGGCCTGGATCAGCCGCACCGCTTCGACCACGCACGGAGCGGAACCGACAAACAGGCTACGCGTATCCAGTACGCGCATCAGGAAAGGACCAGTGATGCCCGCGGGTTCGCGCACTCTGCGGTAGTTCTTCAATACCCCAAAGCTGGCCTTGACCACGTTGTCGTAAATGGCACTGCGCCCAGCGGTGATGGTGAGGCAGAACACGCAATCCTTCTCCAGCACCAGCTTGTCCAGAAACAGCTTCTGCACATCATCCACAGAACACGGTTCGGTTTCCGCCGAGTGACTGCGACTACCCAGGTCGAGCTTCAAAAACCGCTCGATTTCAGCCGGATTGCGATCGTCCTTGAAGATGGTCTTATCGACTTTTACCGCGATGGGCATGACCGCGATGTCGTGTTGCTGCAGAAAGTCCTGTGGCAGATCGCAGGATGCATCGATAGCCAGGCCCATGCGCATGTTGCCGATTTCCTCACCCTCTGTATGCGTGGTCAACATAGCATGCGAGTGCATGAGGTGTTGCCGCAGTGCGCCACTGGTGGACGGTCGAGACAGGGTGCGCGGTTTGGCGCAAAGTGATCGCTGATTCCATCTAGCGCAATGGTGTGTGACGTCTCATCTCGAAAGGAGGGAAGTGGAGGCGAAAAACGGAGCGCGCACGACTGATGCACTTTGTAAGACATGAAATGCGGCTGCTGTCCTGCAGCATTTTGCGGTTTTGATCCTTGCGCCACTACACCCGGGCCTTGGAAGAAGAGAATCTTGCGATTGCGCAGGTTCGATATGACGGAAATGACTGTAAGGTAACGCCATATTTATCTTATAAATCAATATATTAGTTGAATGTAGGTCCTTTGGCAGGAGCCTCCATAGACTGCAAAAGCATGTGCGCTTTTTGCTAAGAAATTGTTGACACCGATCAGACCCCTGACGTAAGTTTCCGCAGAAGGGGGCGAGCCTTGCGTTAGATCCACCTCACATGGATCGCGCAAACCGGGGGAAATTGGCCAGACAAATTAAAGGGGTTCTGGCAATTCGGTCGTGGTGCCTCGCTTGCAACTGGGGTTGCACGGAGCAGTTCGTGCAGTCGTTGTCTTTAGCCTATCGGGCTTTTTGGGGAGAAATTTAGAATGAATAAGCGTCACACGATCGGCGCGGGTGCACCCCGTCGCCATGCTCTTGCTGCGGCTCTTGCAATCAGTTTGGGTTTTACAGGCGTGGCGTTTGGCCAAGCCACCACGGGTTCCATTTTTGGCACTGCGCCAGTCGCCGCCGGTGAAACCGTCAAGGTGGCCGGTGCTGGCGGCGTGGCCCGTGTCGTGTCGGTAGACAACAGTGGCAAGTTCAGCGTCGGCAACCTGCCAGTGGGTTCCTACACCGTCACCCTGATGAACGGCGATAAGGTCGTCGGCACGAAAGAGAATGTGAGGGTCAACGCCGGTGGCGGTACTTCGGTGCCGTTTGTTTCCGCTGCAGCAAGCGCCAGTGAAGCCCAGAATCTGGGCGCCATCCAGGTCGTGGCCAACGCTCTGCCTCCGATCGACGTGACCAGCGTCAACTCCAGCACGATCATTACCTCCAAGGATCTGCAGCGGTTGCCGGTTGGCCGCAACGCAGAATCCATTGCGCTGCTGGCTCCCAACACCACCGCGGGCAGTGGCTTCTTTGGCAATACGGTGTCGTTTGGCGGGTCGTCCGTCTCTGAAAACGCCTATTACGTCAACGGCTACAATACTGGCGAACCGTACCGCAATATCGGCGGTTTCCAGCTGCCTTATGGTGCTATCGACCAGCAGCAAACGCTTACCGGTGGCTATAGTGCGAAGTATGGCCGTTCGGATGGCGGCGTGATCAACCAGATCGGCAAGCGCGGCACCAACGAATGGCACTTCGGTGGTCAGGTTGTGTGGCAGCCTGCTTTTGCTCGCGCCTCCCAGGACAATGTCTATTACGGCTACCCGGCGATTCCGGCGCCCACTGGCGGCCAGAGCTATCAGTACAACAATCCTAATTTCGCTGGCACGCTAGCTTGGTATCGCCGTCCGAATACGCAGTGGCAAACCGTTTATTCGGCCTATGCCGGCGGTCCCCTGATTAAGGATCGACTGTATTTGTTCGTGGCGGCGGAGACGACCCGTACGCAGAATCAGTTCGTGTCCAGCACGCTGGCCTCAACCAATCCCAGCACAGGGGCCGCATCTGTTCCGAGAACAGTCGACGATTACCGTGATAACCAAAGCAAGTATTACGCGAAGATTGATTGGAATCTCAACGAGAGCAACACCCTCGAATTCACCGGTCTGCAGAACAATGAAACTGACGGTCGTGGCCACACTTACGCGTTCGACTACAACACGCTTAAGAAGGGCGCGTTGATCGGACCTGATCTGGCGGTGAAGGACAATTCCAAGTTCTATATTGGGCAATACACCGGGTATTACGGCGACAATGCCACGCTGAGCGTGTTGTACGGCAAGGCCAAATTCGAAGATCCGACGCTGATCAGCAGCGGCAGTCCGTTGCCGTATATCTCCAATCCTCAGAACCAGTGCTTTGTCAATTGCATTGGTCCCTCGACCACGATTCCGGCGGGTAATAACGGTATCCTCAACAGCAACATCTCCAGGACGGTGGGCCAGGGCGAAAATGCCAACAACGCAACGCACGGCCTGCGTGTCGACTTCACCTACAAGCTCGGCGATCATGAGTTGGCTGTGGGTATCGACAATATGCACTACGCGGGCGTCAACCAGGGCTTGGTGACCACTGGCCCCGGCTACTTCTGGCGGTACCAGCAATCGGTTAATCCCGACGGTACCCGCAACTACACCGTCCGCAAGTATGTGGAAACATTCCAGACCACCATGTCGACCTCGCAGAAGGCCTACTATCTGCAGGACACTTGGCAGGTGGCGCAAAACGTACAGTTGAACCTCGGCGTTCGCAACGAACACTTCACCAACTACAACAACCAGGGCACTCCGTTTGTCAATGAACAGAACCAGTGGGAGCCGCGCCTGGGTGTGAGCTGGGACGTGAACGGCGATTCCAGCTTCAAGGTTTACGCCAACGCGGGCCGCTACTACCTTGCGTTGCCTGACAACGCGGCGGAACGCGCTGCCAATTCCTCGACTTATACCTACATCCGCTATACATACACCGGCGTCAATCCAGATGGTACGCCGCAAAACCCGCTTCCCATCACGGGACAGTTGCAGTCGCCCGATGGTGAGTTCGGCGCTCCGAAGGATCCCAAGCAGGTCACGGCGACCAACCTGAAGCCAGAGTATCTGGACGAGTACATCCTCGGCTTCGATAAGCAGTTGAACGAAAAATGGGTCTACGGTGCCAAGGCGACCTGGCGCAATCTGAAATCGGCCATTGACGACGAATGCTCGCCGAGCCAGATCAGCAAGAAGATGGCCAACCTCGGCTATAACGTGGCGGATTACTATGACTCGCTGTACGGCGCCGCATATTGTCGTTTGATCAACCCGGGTCGTACCAACGATATTCGTGTTCTGAGTACGTCCACCGGCCAATACACGATCGTGCCGATGAGCCAGAAGGATTGGGGCTACACCCATGGTGCGCGTCGCACTTACGGTTCGTTGGATCTGTATCTGGATCATCCGTGGGATGGCAAGTGGACTGCTCGCGTGGATTACGAGTTCAACGTCGGTCGCGGCAATACCGAGGGCCAGGTACGTTCTGACTTCGGCCAGGGCGACGTGTCCAAGACTGAAGACTGGGATTCCTGGCAGCTCATGCAGGGCCAGGATGGTGAACTGCTGAACGTGCGCCGTCACCAGTTGCGCTTCCGTGGCGCCTATGCGATCACACCGGAGTGGTTGGTTTCCGGTACCGCCATGATCCAGTCCGGTGCTCCGGAGGAGTGCCTGGGTTATTATGGCCCGGACGGTAGCGGCGACCCCACCGGCTACAACAGCGGCGGCAACGGCAACTACCATTGGTGCGGTGGCCAGATCGTGTCTCCTGGTTTCAAACACACGCCGTGGACCCATCAGTACAACGTGGGCGTGCACTACTATCCGTCGTTTGCCCAGCATAAATTGGCGGTCAACTTCGACGTATTCAACATCCTCAACGAGCAGAAACCGTTGCAGACGAATCCGGTCGGCGAGGCTGGTGATCACCTGATCAACAACGCGTTCCTGCAGGGCATCTACTTCGAAACCCCGCGTTACGTGCGTTTGTCGGTGTCCTACGACTACTGATAACAACACCAAAGTTGTTGTCTTTAAGCACTAAAAACCACCGGCCTTAGGGCCGGTGGTTTTTTGTAGACCGGATGAAAACCTGAACGTTGTCATGCATATACTGTGTTGGCGAAGAGATATGCTGTCCCCATGACATTGCAGAATTCACCCATTACGGATAGCGAACTTCGCTCGCGAGCCCAGCGACATATCCATGCTCAGCAATGGCTGCCTGCGCAGGTAGCTTTGGAGTCACTACTTGAACGCAACCCTGGCGACGTCGCAACGCGCATGGAGTTGGCGCGGACTATGTTGCGACAAGGCTTGATGCGCGCGCAGAGCGTGCAATTGGTGCAGGCGTTGCAAGCCTCTATCACTGATGCTCAGCTCGCTATTCAATTGGCGCAACGCCTATGCTTCAGCGGGGAGATAGTGGCGGCACGCGCGTGTCTTGATCGCTTTGAATTCGGGCCGAAGTTGCCTCCTGATGCGCTGATTGCCTTGGCACACTTGCGTTGGACACTGGGGGAATTCGAGCGCGCACAAGCATTGCTGGAGCGCGCTTTGTCGGCAGGTGCCGATGCACCCGGCGAGCACCATTTCCACGCCATGTTATTGCAATTCGCAGGTGATACCGACCGTGCTGGACGGATATTGGAGAAGTGTCTGCATCGCTGGCCGGGGTTTGGCAGCGCTGCAGTTGCGCTGTCGAACCTGCGTAAGCAAACGCCTGCAACGCACCATTTGGATCTTCTGCAAGCGCAACTCGAGCGTTTTCCCGCGAATAGTCCGAACCCCGAAATTCGATTCGTGCGGGCCGAATTCACCGCCGCCTTATTCAAGGAGCTCGAAGATCTTGGGCGATATGAGGCGGCGTGGCAAGCGCTTGCGCATAGCAATGCGCTCATGCACGAACTCAATCCTTACGATGAGGCCGGTGAGGCCGCAGTCACTGAAGCATTGATTGATGCGTCCAATCATTTTGCAAAGATTCGTGCTGAGACCAAGCGGAGCTTCGAAGGTCCTATTCCCATCTTCATCATCGGTATGCCTCGCTCGGGCACAACTTTGCTCGACCGCATGCTTTCGAATCATTCCCAGGTCATCTCTGCCGGGGAGATTAACGATGCTTTGCGCCAGTTGCATTGGGTGACTGATGTGGTGCCCGCCGGGGTGCCAGGCATGCTGGAGGCTATCCGGCGCAGCCGGAAAATCAATTTCGCTGAACTCGGTGCGCGTTATCTGCAGCAAACACAGTGGCGTGCGGCCGGCCGTCGATATTACATCGATAAGTTGCCGGGCAACATCCAGATGGTTCCGTTTATCCGTCGAGCGCTGCCGCATGCTCGGATTTTGCATATGGTGCGCGATCCGATGGATGTATGTTTTTCCAACTTTAAAGCCATGTTCGGCAACGTATCTGCATACAGTTATGACTTGCATAGTTTGGCGCACTACTATGGCTTGTACCGGCGACTGGTCGACCGGTGGCACGTCACAATGCCCGGTGCCATGTTGGATGTGTCATACGCTGAACTCGTCTCCGATCCAGAGACAAGTTTGCGTCAAGTATTCGATTATTGCGATTTGACCATCGAAGAGAATTGTCTGCATCCGGAACGCAATAGCGCGCCAGTGGCGACGCCGAGCAGCCTCCAAGTGCGTGAGCCCATTCACGCGCGCGCGATAGGGCAATGGCAGCGTTACGCGGCGCACTTGGAGCCTCTCAGAGTATTGCTTGAAGGCGCATCGCACTGACATCGCTTGTATCTGGATATTGTCGTCATGACTCCATCGGAACCCACATTGTCAACTGATCAGCTCCGTCGCCGGATACAACAACATATCCAATCCCAGCAGTGGGGCGCAGCAGAAGTGGGCTTTCGTGAACTCGTAAAGCTGGATCCACACGAGCCCCATGCGCGCGTGGGCTTGGCCAACCTGATCCTTCAGCGTGGTGGTTTACGTGAGTACACGCAGCAATTGCTGGATGCAGTGTCTGTGCTGACGGATGAGCCGTCTTTGTTGATCGAAATGGCACGGCGCTTGTTCTTTGGCGGCGAAATTCTCGCGGCACGTCATTGCCTTGATCGTCTCGAAAGCCTGCCTAATCCGTCCGCGCCGCTGCTGGCGGAGCAAGCGCAATTGCGCTGGATACTTGGCGAGATACCCGGCGCGACGATACTCATGAGACGTGCTGTGGCTGCGGGCGTAGACGGCCCGAATCAGCATTACTTGCATGCGATGTTGCTGCAGTTCACCGGAGATATTGAGCAGGCCGAGAAGGCGCTTGTTGCCTGTTTACGTCGTTGGCCGCGCTTTGGGGACGCTGCGATTGCATTGGCCAATTTGCGCGTACAAAAACCGAACTCCAATCATATCGATACGCTGCGTTCACTGGCCAATGGAGTTCCTCTCGATAGCGCGTCACCAGACAAGCGATTAGCGCGAGCGGGTCTCGAATCCGCATTGTTCAAGGAACTGGACGATCTTGGTGATTATGATGAGGCGTGGCAGGCGCTCTCGCGCAGCAATGCGCTAATGCATTCCATCAGTCCCTATGACCAAGATGGGGAAGCCGCAATCACGAGTGCGTTGATCGGCATTGGCGAAACCGTTGGGCAGGATGCGCCTGTTGGTGGTTTTTCCGGTCCCATGCCTATCTTTATCGTAGGTATGCCGCGATCAGGCACCACATTGCTCGATCGCATGCTATCGAGCCACTCGCAAGTAAGCTCCGCCGGAGAGATCAATGATTTTCGCCGTCAATTGCGCTGGATGACGGATGTGCCACCGGGTGGTATTCCGAGCATGCTTGAAGTCTTTCGACGTAGCGAGAACATCGATTTTGAAGAATTAGGTAAGCGCTATCTGGAACAGACACAATGGCGTGCTCAAGGCCGGCGGTTCTATATCGACAAGCTTCCGATCAACGTGCGAATGGTACCCTTTATCCGTCGAGCATTGCCTGGCGCGCCGATTCTGCATCTTGTGCGCGACCCGATGGACGTGTGCTTCTCCAACTTCAAGGCAATGCTGGGCCATGTCTCGGCGTATAGCTATGACATGGCATCGCTTGCGCATTATTACGGGGAATATGCGCGGTTGGTCAGGCATTGGCATGCCGTGATGCCGGGCGCCATGCTCGATGTGCCTTATGACGACTTGGTACGCGATACGGAAGCAGTGGTGCGCAAAGTGCTGACATATTGCGGGCTGGAATGGGAGGCTGGATGTCTATATCCCGAACGGAATAAATCGCCTGTGGCCACACCTAGCAGCTCCCAGGTGCGTGAGCCGGTCCACGCCCGCAGCCTTGGCGAGTGGCAGCATTATGCCGCGCAGCTTGAGCCTTTGCGCCAGATGATTGCCTGATAACGGGTCCGCTCATGAGCATATATGGCGCTTCGATGACCGAGCGACAGCTTCGCGAACGGGCGATGCAATGCATCGAAACGGGTCAATGGGAAGAAGCTCAGGCCGTGTTGGGGGTGCTGGCGAAGGTTGCACCGCGGGATGTCCATGTTCGCATCGAATTGGCAAATGCCATCTTGCTGCAGGGACGCATGCGGGAGGCAACTACTCATCTGCTGCAGGCTGTCCCATTGCTGCCTAACAATGCACCACTGATTGCGCAGTTGGCATGGCGCCTTTCGCTCAATGGTGAAGTGCTGGGCGCGCGTGCGTGCGTGAGCCATCTTGAGCGTGCGCCCGATCCGCCCTCTGAAATATTGGTCGAACAAGCTCACCTGCGTTGGATGCTTGGTGAGATTCCCACCGCCATGGATCATATGGCTCGCGCGGTAGCGCTGGGTATCGAAGCGCCAAACGAGTATTACCTTTACGGCATGCTCCTGCAGTTCACTGGAAAACTTGCAGAATCTGAGCTGGTATTGCTGGACTGCCTGCGGCGCTGGCCGGACTATGGTGATGCGGCGGTGATATTGGCAAATCTGCGCAAGCAGACGTCTGAGAATAATCATTTGAATTTTTTTCGTCAGCGACTGACAGCGCTTTCCAGTCGCTCCCCCGAGCCAAGAGGTGAGTTTGTCCGCGCTGAATTCGAGTCGGCTATCTACAAGGTACTCGACGATCTTGGGCGAACGGACGAGGCGTGGGAGTCGCTCGCCGCCAGCAATGCGCGAATGCATGCGCTCCATCCTTATGACGCTGAAGGCGAGATCGCCGTAACAGATGCGCTTATTGCCGCCTCGCGACATCCCGGTGCGCGCAAACGTGACAACGAACCGGATCATGAGGGTCCCGTGCCGATTTTCATCGTCGGCATGCCACGCTCGGGAACCACTTTGCTCGACCACATGCTCTCCGCGCATTCCGAGGTGGTATCCGCTGGTGAAATCAATGATTTCCAGCGCCAGCTTCATTGGGTAGCAGATGTGGCACCTCATGGCACGCAAAGCCTGATAAAAGTGCTCGAGCGTGCGGCACATATTGACTATGAGGAAGTCGGAGCGCGCTACCTGAAGCAGACGCAGTGGCGCGCACAGGGAGGGCGGTTCTATATCGACAAGCTACCAATCAATGTACGCATGGTGCCTTTCATCCGTCGGGCCTTGCCGCATGCGCCGATCTTGCATTTGGTGCGCGATCCGATGGACGTGTGCTACTCCAATTTCAAAATCATGTTTGGTAGTGCATCGCCTTACTGCTACGACATGCAGGCGCTGGTGCATTACTACGGACAATATGCGCGATTGGTCGAACATTGGCGCAGCTTCTTGCCGGGCGTGATGCTTGATGTTTCCTACTCGACACTAGTGACTGAACCTGGAAAAACCATGCGCGGCATATTGGAATATTGCGGGTTGGACGTCGAGGAGAGTTGCATTCACCCCGAACGCAACGAAGCGCCGGTGACGACGCCAAGTAGTGCCCAGGTCCGCGAGCCAGTGCATCAACGTGGCCTTGGGCAATGGTTCCGGTATGCGCAACAGTTGGAGCCGCTACGCGAAGCGTTGACGAAGCAATCGTTGCTGTGACGATTGATATCACGCAATGCCGCCTTGGATCGATATCGTTCCCTGTTCAAGGAGGCGAGCACGAACATGCACATACGCCCTAAGATTAGTTGAGCCTGAAATGGCATTAGCCGGCGTGGCCGTCGTCGGTCGTGCGCGAGGCGATTCACTGCCGAACAAGAGCTGCGGAAATGAAAACCAAACACGAGATCGTCACCAACTGGCTACCCCGTTACACCGGCGTGCCGCTTGAGCAATTCGGCCGCCATATCCTGCTCACCAATTTTGGTCACTACGTCGATCTCTTCGCCGAATGGCACGGCGTGGAGGTGCAGGGCCATGATCGGCCCATGCCTAGCGCCACGGCTGATGACATCACGCTCATCAACTTCGGCATGGGAAGTCCCAATGCCGCCACGGTGATGGATCTGCTGAGTGCGATCCAGCCCAGCGCCGTGTTGTTTCTTGGCAAGTGTGGCGGAGTGAAAAAGAAAAACCAGTTGGGCGATTTGATCCTGCCCATTGCAGCGATTCGCGGCGAGGGCACCAGCAACGATTACCTGCCGCCCGAAGTGCCCGCCTTGCCCGCATTCCAAATGCAGCGGGGTGTTTCCACCATGATCCGCGATCTGGGGCACGACTATTGGACCGGCACCGTCTACACCACCAATCGACGCGTGTGGGAGCACGACGAGACCTTCAAGGAATACCTCCGCCGCACGCGTTGTATGGCGGTAGACATGGAGACTGCCACGATCTTCGCCGCAGGCTTCGCCAATCACATTCCCTGTGGCGCTCTGTTGCTCGTATCCGATCAGCCGATGATTCCGGAAGGTGTGAAGACCGAGCTGAGCGATCGCAGCGTTACTTCGCAGTACGTGGAAGCGCATATTCGCATTGGCATTGAGGCACTGAAGCTCGTGCGCCGCAATGGGCGAAGTGTCAAGCACCTGCGTTTCGAAGATTTCGAGTAGATTGGAACAAATCAGTGGAAAGCTATGCGTGTGCACGGCTTTCCATACCGTTATTACTTTTGCCTGGCCTGATCGTCGGCTATGTCATGGCGGACTGTATGGTTGAGCACCGTGCTCGACTTGTCTGGCTTGGCCGACGGTGTTCCACAGACACCGCAGAGCTCCGCCCAGCTGGCGCAGTAAGGTGATTTGGAATTCTGCTGGCATTGGGCATACCAGTATGCGCAGGTTTGACAGGTCGGCACTGCAAGTGATGCGGTAGGACGGAGTAAAGCGCTGATTCCAAGAAGCATGGCAACCGTAAGTGATGCGGATTTGAATTTCATGGATTCCTTCCTCCGAGTTGGTTTACCACTCCAATACAAACTGAAAATTGTCAAAAAAGCTTGGTCAATATGGAATTCGAAGGGCGTAACTGCAAGGTCATTGTGTATGGCAATGCGTGAAAGCGAATAGCCGTATCGGCATCCTGGCTTTGAAGCTTGTATGACAAAACGAGCGACGCTTTTATCTACATAGGGTTTTGAAGATGAGCCGGAGGGCTACATCGTCTTCGCATAAATACCTCGATGCTTTCGTCTGGCTGACGATTGTGGGCGGTTTCATATGAGCGTGCCTACAAAAAAATGAGGCTATGCGTAACTTCATGCGGTAATCCGCAAATTTTCGTCGTTGACTTTGTGTTATTTGAAACCGTATTTTCAGGGTAACAAAGTGCTAAAGGGCCGTTAAGCAAAGAAGCGGTCTGAGCAATTTGTCGGGGATGGAGAAAAAAGCCGTCCGCTCATGAGCTGGTCAAGGGTCCTTGGCTTGGGAAGAGCGTTTTTTGCGGTTTTTACCTCTTGTTTTTCTTTGCTGCTGGGGAGCACCTAAATGAGCATTAAGAAATTTGTGCCCGCATCGAAAAGGATGCCGGTGCGTCACACTGCGTTGGCCGTAGCTGTGGCTATGGGGTTCGGATTTTCAGGACAAGTGCTGGCGCAGGCCACCACCGGTTCCGTGTTTGGTACCGCGCCTGTGTCGGCGGGTGAGACGGTTCGCATTGTCAACAGCCAGACCGGCCTGACCCGCACAGTCGCGGTCGATAGCTCTGGCCGTTACAGCGCCAACCAATTGCCGACGGGCGATTACACCGTATCGCTGATGCAAGGCGGCAACGTGATGGCCACGCAAGAGCATGTGCAGGTAACCGTAAAGGGTGGTACAGCGGTGCCGTTTGCTACTGCCGCCGCGGCCGAGCAAAACGCGAAGAACCTTTCCACCGTCACGGTTACGGCCAACTCAGTGCCGGCGATCGACGTGTCCTCCACCCGCCAGACGCAGGTGCTCACTGCCTCACAGCTGAAGAACCTTCCGATCGCCCATAGCGCTGAAGCCATTGCGCTGCTGGCCCCCGGCGTGACCTCGGGTGGCTCCAGCCTCGGTACGGGTCCGACCGGTTCGCCGCTGGTTTCGATGGGCGGCAACAGCGTTGTGGAAAACGCCTACTACCTCAACGGTTTCAACACCACTGATCCGATCGGTGGCGCGGGTGGCATTGGGCTGCCGTACTTCGCTATTGCCGAACAGCAGACCATCACCAGCGGTTACGGCCCGGAATACGGGCGTTCGACCGGTGGCGTGATCAGCCAGGTCGGTCAGCGCGGTGGTAACCAGTGGCACGCCGGTGTGTACGTATCCTGGGCTCCGTCCT
>Ga0209677_101050_pt1 | contig 13139 bp, 7 predicted proteins | sample AraplaCvi_mCL_r2_2_FD_184285 | JGI IMG/M metagenome (GOLD analysis project Ga0209677, IMG submission 184285) | Arabidopsis root microbial communities from North Carolina, USA - plate scrape CL_Cvi_mCL_r2 (SPAdes) (version 2) | ecosystem: Host-associated > Plants > Roots > Endosphere | place: USA... | reverse complement strand
ACTCGCTGCAGCGTAGGCGGTGACCGGCTTGAACAGCGGCACCAGAGAGCTCGCGAAGACATAACCGATCGGCGACGATGGCCCCAGGCTGGTTGCCTCGAGCGCGGCATCGCGCACGCTTTCCCACGGGGGGCTCGGCGCGTTGCGCTCCGGGGGGATACGCGACAGTTTCACGCGCGAGCGCGAGTCGATCCGCAGCGTCCGATGCGGTGTGTCGATCACGATGCTTTCGGTATGGCTGCCGAAGAAATCGCGGCGGACGTGGCGCTCCGCCGGCCGTGGCCGGATTTCGACCGCATGCGAGATCAGCTCCTGGCCGTTTCCATTCTGCGGCTCCAGCCGCAGCGAACAGCGAGCGAACGAGACCGCGTTTTCGTAGGAATAGGTGGTGACGTGGCGAATGTCGTAGATCACGCCAGACCCGTCAGCTTTTCCGGCCGGCTGGCATTGGGACCATGCGGGAAATAATGCAGCCCGATCGCATCAGCCAAAGTGAGCAGGTCCTGCTCGAGCGCGAACATGGTCTTGGTGTCGAGCCGCTCGGCCTCCGCGGTAGCCAGCGTGGCCTGTGCCGAAACGGCCAGGCGCTGCGGCCGCTCCATCAGGCCGTTCCCTTTCAGAGCCGGCAGGCTCGCGACGTGCTCGTTGAGTGCTTCGACCTGGAATGCGACCGAACGCGGATTGTAGGCGTCGAGCATCACGAGATCGCGGATCGGCGCGAGCAAGGGCCCCAGCAGATAGCGCGAGCGATAAGTGATCTGGCAGTCAACCAGGGTCAAGAGGATGTCGAGATCTTCCTGCGTTGCCTCGTCGTAACCGAACTGACGCGCGAAGCGCGTCGTATTAATGCTACGTTCGACACGCTGGCCGATCATCAGAAAACGCCAGCCCGCAGCCCTGTTCATGTTCTCCTGCGCCAGGCCCGCGAAGCTCGCCAGCTCCCGCAGTGTCAGCTCGGCCGCGCTGACAGCTCCGTCATCATCCTCGATCTCCTGCGCCAACTGAGTCGGCATCTCCGTGATGACCTGCCAAGCATCCGGCGACAGCCGTTCACGCAACGAGGTGGCGGTGCGCTGGGCCGAACGCAGCAGCGCCAGCGCCGAGCCGAACTGGCTCTCCGACTGCAGCGCCTCCGCGACGATCCGCGGCGCCTGCATCCGCGAGGTCTGCGAGATGGCGCCCCATGCGAACAGCAATCTCTGAATCCGCTCGGCGGCATTGAGCATCGCAGGCGAGCTCTTGCCGGGATCGCGCTGCTGGGTGCCGAGCGCACGGATCAGCCGCAGGGTCGCTTCCGCGCGTTCGAGATAGCGCCCCAGCCAGAACAGATTGTCGGCGGCGCGGCTCGGCAGCACGCCGGCGATGCGGCGGATCCGCACGGTGTCGGACGCCGGCAGCAGGGTCTTTGCTTCCACCGCCTTGTCGGCGACCACCCAGACGTCGGCCGCGCGGGCGCCATCGCCCATCGACACGGCGCGCGCATCGGGCCGTTCGGCGATCCGGCAGAAGCCGCCGGGCATCACCACCCAACCGTTCGGCGTCGCGGCCGCAAATACGCGCAGCACGAAGGGGCGCGGCGTCAGCCGCCCCTGCTCCCACACCGGCGTCGTCGACAGCCGCACCAGCTCCTGGCCGACATAGTCGATGCCGCGCTCGGAGATCGCCGCCTTCAGCCGGTCGCGCTCAGGTACCGACAAATCACCTGCGAGCACCGGGCCTTTGTCGGCAAAACCCGGCACCGCGCGGCCATAAGCGCCCTCGATGGCGAGCTGATCGAGCCGGTCCAGCACCTCCTCGCGCGCCGACTTCTGGCCGCACCACCAGGTCGCGATATGCGGCATCTTCAAGGGTTCACCGAGCAGCCGGCGGCAGAGGCTCGGCAGGAAGCCGAGCAGCGCGCGCGCCTCCAACACGCCGGAGCCCGGCATGTTGGCGACCACGACACCGTTCTTGCGCAGCACGTCGATCAGGCCGGGCACGCCGAGCCGCGAGGCGGCCTCGAGCTCGAGCGGATCGAGCGAGTTGGAATCGACGCGGCGCAGCAGCACGTCGACTCGTTTCAGCCCGGCGACGGTGCGGATGTGGACGCGGTCGCCGCTGACCGCAAGATCATCGCCCTCGACCAGCAGGAAGCCGAGATAGCGCGCCAGCGTGGCATGCTCGAAATAGGTCTCGCTGAAGATGCCGGGCGACAGCACGGCAATCCGCGGCTCGTCGCGATCGGCAGAGGCACGCAGTGCGTCGCGAAAGGCTTCGAAGAACGGCGCGACGCGCTCCACATTCATCGATTTGTAAAGCGAGGAGAAGGCGCGCGACAGCACCAGGCGGTTTTCCAGCGCGTAGCCGGTACCGGATGGCGCCTGCGTGCGATCGCTGAGCACCCACCATTGTCCATCCGGACTGCGGCCGATATCGGCGGCATAGAGGCCGAGAAAGCCGCCGCCCGACGGCCTGATGCCGCAGGCGGGGCGCAGATATTCGTTCGACCCGGCGACCGCTGCGGCCGGAATCGCGCCCTCCGCCACCAGCCGGCCCTCGCCGTAGAGATCCTTGAGCACCAGCTCGAACAGCTCGGCGCGTTGCGCGATTCCGGCGGAGAGCTGCTGCCACTCCGCCTCGTCGATCAAAAGCGGCAGATGGCTCAGCGGCCACAACCGCTCGGTGCTCTCGCCCGGCGCGCGATAGGTGATGCCGGCCTCGCGCAAATGGCGGTCGGCAGAGGCGAAGCGCCGCTCGATATCGGCAGGCGCGAACCCGGCAAAGGCCTCGAAGAAACGCCCCCAGACCGGGCGGGGACTGCCGTCAGCGGCAATGAATTCGTCGGCAATGCCGGGCAGCGGAGCATAGTCGCGCACCCATTGCGCCACCCGCCGCTGCGCCGGACGCGCCTTGCTCGCGGAACTGGTCGCCGGACTGCTGCCCTGGTTTTGGCCGGTCTCGTCCGACATGCCCAATCTCCTGATCGCGATCCATTCGCATCAATGCAGGAGCGGCGTTCGCAAGTCGAGGGTCATGGGGAATTCAATTGTGCGTTCCTCGCGCGGCGGATCGGCCTTGCCGGGCGTATGGCCATGATCCTGGAAGCGGGCCAGCCGCCGCGCTTCCGCCTCGTAGGAGTTGACCGGCTTGGTGTCATAGTTGCGGCCGCCGGGATGAGCGACGTGATAGACGCAGCCGCCGAGCGACCGGCCGTTCCAGGTGTCGATGAGGTCGAAGGTCAGCGGCGAATGCACCGGCACGGTCGGGTGCAGTCCCGAGGCCGGCTGCCAGGCTTTGAAGCGCACCGCAGCAACCGCTTCCCCGGAGCGGCCGGTCGCCGTCATCGGCAACCGCCGACCATTGCAGCTGATGACATGGCGGCCTTCGACGAAGCCTTCCGCCTTCATCTGCAGCCGTTCGACCGAGGAATCGACATAGCGCACAGTGCCCCCGGCCATGCCCTCCTCGCCGAGCACGTGCCATGGCTCCAGCGCCTGCCGCAACTCCAGCGTCACGCCGCCATGATGGACGCGGCCGAACATTGGAAAGCGAAATTCGAGCTGCGCGCGGTACCAGTCGGGGGAGAAGTCGTAGCCCGACGGCCTGAGCTCATCGAGCACGTCGAGGAAGTCCTCCCACAGCATGTGCGGCAGCATGAAACGATCATGCAGCGCAGTGCCCCAGCGCACGAACCTGCCCTGCTGCGGCTCGCGCCACAACTTGGCGATCAGCGCGCGAATGAGCAGTTGCTGCGCCAGCGACATGCGCGGATCGGGCGGCATCTCCAATGCGCGGAACTCGACCAGCCCGAGACGCCCGGTCGGCCCTTCCGGCGAATAGAGCTTGTCGATGCAGATCTCGGCGCGATGGGTATTGCCGGTGATGTCGACCAGGAGATGCCGGAACAGCCGATCGACCAGCCACAATGGAATGCTCTCGCCCGGCTTCGGCACCTGCGCGAGCGCGATCTCCAACTCATAAAGACTGTCGTGACGCGCCTCGTCGATACGCGGCGCCTGACTGGTCGGGCCGATGAACATGCCCGAGAACAGATAGGACAGCGACGGATGGCGCTGCCAATACAGCACGAGACTTTTCAACAAGTCCGGCCGGCGCAGGAAGGGCGAATCCGGCGGCGTGCTGCCGCCGATCACGACATGATTGCCGCCGCCGGTGCCGGTGTGGCGGCCATCGATCAGGAAGCGATTGGCGCCGAGCCTCACCTTCGCCGCATCCTCGTAGAGGCCGAAGGTAATGTCGACGGCCTGCCGCCAGGTTGCGGCCGGCTGGATATTGACCTCGATCACGCCGGGATCGGGCGTCACCTTGATCACCTCGATGCGCGGATCATGCGGCGGCGCGTAACCTTCGACGTGAACCTTGACCTGCAACTCCTCAGCCGTCGCTTCCACGGCGGCGACCAGCTCCAGGTAGTCCTCGAGTTTTTCGACCGGCGGCATGAAGGCGCAGAGCACGCCGTCGCGGATCTCGATCGACATCGCGGTGCGAACACCGCCCGAGCGATCGCCGGCTCTTTGTTCCTGCACTGCCTGCTGGGCACCGCCATCGGCGGCCGTGACCTGCTCGAACGCCTGAGCCGGCGGCGCGGGCACGGGCGTCGGCTGATCGAATGCCGGCAGCGGACCGCGCGGCTCGAGCGGATCCTGCGCGTGCAGATAAGGATAGTCCTCGGGTGGAATATGCGGCAACGAATTCATCGGAAGCCGCAGGCCCATTGGCGAGTCGCCTGGCACCAGGAACAGGTTGCCGCGCCGGAGCTGCCAGCGCTCGCTGCGCCAACGCTGCGGAGACCTGCTCGCATCGGCATTCCAGCGCTGGATCGGCAGCACAAAACCCCTCGGCGTATCGAGGCCGGTGTCGAACACCCGGGCCATCCGAGCCCGCTCCTCCGGATCGGCGAGCTTGGAGTCGCGCGGGTCGACATTGACCGGCAGCGAGGCCTCCTTCTGCATCCAGTGCGCGGGATCCTCGAATGCCGGCAGCAGATAATCAGTGCCGAGCCCAAGCTTCTCGGCCGTAGCGATCGCAAACCGCTCGGCCTCCGCAATGGTCGCTGGACGCGGCGCCTCCATGCTCGCGATCAGCTCCGCATTCTTCCAGATCGGCACGCCATCCTTGCGCCAATAAAGGCCGAACGCCCAGCGCGGCAGGCTCTCGCCCGGATACCATTTGCCCTGCCCGTAATGCAACAGGCCGCCAGGCGCAAAACGTGCGCGCAGGTGGCGGATCAACTCATCAGCAAGCCCGCGCTTGGCGGGACCGACCGCGGCCGTATTCCATTCCGGCGATTCCATGTCATCAACCGACACGAACGTCGGCTCGCCACCCATGGTCAGGCGCACGTCATGCGCGGCGAGATCGGCATCGACGGCTTCGCCGAGCTGATCGAGCCTCGCCCAGGCGTCATCCGAGAACGGCTTGGTGATCCGCGGCGCTTCGCGGATCCGCTTTACATTCATGTCGAAGTTGAAGTCGACATTGGCAAAGCCGGCGCTGCCGGAGATCGGCGCCGCGGACCGATAATGCGGCGTGGCCGCGACCGGGATATGCCCCTCGCCTGCCAGCATGCCGGAGGTGACATCGAAGCCGATCCAGCCGGCGCCCGGCAGATAGACCTCCGCCCAGGCGTGAAGATCGGTGAAGTCGTTTTCGACCTCGGGTGGCCCTTCAACGGGATCAATGTCGGGACGCAGCTGGATCAGGTAGCCGGAGACGAAACGCGCCGCGAGGCCGAGATGCCGCAATATCTGGATCAACAACCATGCCGAGTCACGGCAGGAGCCGGCGGAGCTTGCAAGCGTCTCCTCCGGCGTTTGAACGCCAGGCTCCATGCGGATGATATAGCTTACCTTTTTCTGCAGGGCGGCATTCAGATCGACCAGGAAACCGACGGTGTTGCCGGCTTCGCGCGGGATCGACTTCAAGTAATCCGCGAACAACGGGCCGGGTTCGATCGTCTCCAGATAAGGCCCGAGTTCGGCCTTCAGGCCGTCCGGATAGGCGAACGGAAAGCTGTCGGCGTAAGGTTCGACAAAGAAGTCGAACGGATTGACCACGGTCATCTGCGCCGTGAAATCGACCTCGATCCTGAGCTCGTTCACCTTTTCAGGGAAGATGTAGCGCGCGAGCCAATTGCCCTGCGGGTCCTGCTGCCAATTCACGAAATGATTCGCAGGGCTCACCTTGAGCGAATAGCTCAGCACCGGCGTGCGCGTGTGCGGCGCCGGCCGCAGGCGAATGGTCTGCGGACCGAGCTCGACAGGCCGATCATATTTGTAGTGGGTAACGTGGTGTAGCGCGACGTAGATCGACACGGGGACGCAATGCTCCAGCAGCTTTTTTGAGCAGAACACTGCTGATGTCGCCGATCAAGCATGAACAACGGGCACTTTCTGCCCATGTGGCATGCGCATCGAGGTTTAGGCCGACGAGAGAAGACTACTTATGATTGATATATCAGTGAAATCGTGCTGCAGCCTGGCGGCTGCAATGACCGCAACGCCAATGCGCGCGTGGGCCGGCAATCACCATCTCGTCAACCGTGCTGCGGCGCGCGCCGCGGCAACGCCGCGCGTTTTCGCTACTACTCCCCAGCTCCCGGCATCAAGACACCAGTCCGCACGCGACGCCCGATCACGCGCCGGCGAGCCATTTCCAGTTACTGCTGTGGAAGATAAGCAAATGCGAAGCCGGTTGCCGGGACGCCATACTTGCCGGTTCGGCACCATCGAGATAACAATTAGTTACAATTTATTCATTCGGCGGGCCTACACGATCTGCCACGTCCTACTACATTTGGCGTCCACCGGCCCACCTACATACCGTCAAACTTGCTACAAATGAGACGTCTTGATACAAGCAACGCCGCCATATGGGACATCGAGATTGCCATATTGCGTTTCAGAGGCTAATAGCAGCCCTCTTAGTCGGATATCACTGCGTGTTCCACTCGCTGCGATCGCTTGATAGCTGGAACACGCGTGCTAATTAGGACCCCCATAAAAAGGAGAATCATGTGGCCAAGGCAGCAAAGAAGGCACCGAAGAAGCTTGCACGTAAGCCGTATACGTCGGCCGACATCAAGTTGTTGAAGCAGCACTCGAAATCGAAGACGCCCGTCGCCAAGATCGCCAAGCAGATGAAGCGGACGGAAGGCTCGCTGCGCCAGAAGGCCCTCGCGCTCGGGATCGGGCTCGGTCATCAGCGCTAATCGTCTGCTTGCGCGGCCGGACGGCCGCCCGCGCTCCGGCTTCCGACGTTCGCGCACATCTCGAGTTTTGAGTTGCGACGCGAACTTCGGAAGCCGAGGGGCTCACAAATTGATGATTTCGGTGTGATGCCGCGGCCCCCTGATCGCGGCGCGGCAAAGACTGGTTGAGGCCTCAAGTTCTCCGCAAACGGGGCGACGATGCCAGCGGCGACGATTACATCGTCGCGCCAAGCACCCAGGGCGCGAACTCGGCACCGCCGAAATCGAAGCTCTCGCTCTTGGTCGGCTGACCCGAGGCCGTCTTCAGCATCAGCTCGAAGATCCGCTGGCCGCACTGCTGCACCGTCTCCTCGCCGTCGAGGATGGCGCCGCAATTCACGTCCATGTCGTCTTCCATGCGCTTGTACATCGGCGTGTTGGTGGCGAGCTTGATCGACGGCGCCGGCTTGCAGCCGAACACGCTGCCACGCCCGGTGGTGAAGCAGACCATGTTGGCGCCGCCCGCGACCTGCCCGGTTGCCGCGACCGGGTCATAGCCGGGCGTATCCATGAATACGAAGCCCTTCTTGGTGACGGCTTCCGCATAATGCAGCACGTCAACAAGATTGGTGCTGCCCGCCTTGGCCATCGCGCCGAGCGACTTCTCCAGGATGGTGGTGAGGCCGCCGGCCTTGTTGCCCGGGCTCGGATTGGCATTCATCTCGGCGCCTTCGCGCTGCGTGTACTCCTCCCACCATCGCATCAAGGACACCAGCTTCTCGCCGACCTCCCGGCTGACCGCCCGGCGCGTCAACAGATGCTCGGCGCCATAGGTCTCCGGCGTCTCTGACAGGATCACCGTGCCGCCATGACGCACGAGAAGGTCGCTCGCGGCGCCCAGTGCGGGATTGGCTGAGACACCCGAATAGCCGTCGGAACCGCCGCATTGCAGGGCAACAGTCAATTCACTGGCGGAGACGGTCTCGCGCTTGACGTGATTGGCTTCGGTCAGCGCCTCCTTGACGAAGGCAATGCCGGCCTCGACCGTCTTGCGGGTGCCGCCGACCTCCTGGATGTCCATCGCGCGCAGCCGTCCGGCGAGCTTCTGCTCCTCCATCAGGCCACCGATCTGGTTGACCTCGCAGCCCAGCCCCAGCACGATGACGTGCGAGAAATTAACGTGACGCGCGTAACCGCCGAGGGTCCGCCGCAACAGCTTCAGCGGTTCGTCGAGCGTCATGCCGCAACCGGTCTTGTGGGTTAGTGCCACCACGCCGTCGACATTGGGGAAATCGGCCAGCGGATTGGCGCCCGTGAACGGGTTCTTCTTGAAGACGTCGGCAACCAGACTCGCGACATGCGCGCTGCAATTCACCGAGGTGAGAATGCCGATATAGTTGCGCGTGGCGACGCGGCCGTCCGGACGGCGGATGCCTTCGAAGGTCGCGGGCAGATCGAAATTCGGCACCGGCTTGACGTCAACGCCGTAGGCGTAGTCTTTGGCGAAATCGCCCATGCCGCAATTCTGTGTATGCACGTGCTGGCCCGGCGCGATCGGCGCGGTAGCAAAGCCGATGATCTGACCATAGCGCTTGATCGGCTCTCCTTGCGCGATCGGCCTGATCGCAACCTTGTGACCGGCCGGAATCCGCTCCGAGGTGGCGACGCCGTCAGCCACTGCCATGCCCGGTGGCAGGCTCGCACGGGCGATCAGCACGCTGTCATCGGGGTGCAGGCGGATCACGGGGGCCGGAGTCATGGCGATATCTCTCAGTAGAATTTGTGGATGGATCGGGTGTTAGGCGAATAGCAAATGGCGAGTAGCGAATGGAGGAAAATCCCTATTCGCTACTCCCTATTCGCCATTCGCCTTTACGCCTTCCCACCCGAGTCCTTGCGGGTCTGGTTCACCTGCATCTTGGCGTAGGTCATCATCAGGCCGACCTCATTCGAGAGCGTCACCAGCTTGAAGCCCATGTTGATGGCGCGCACCGCGCCTTCGGCGCCGCTGCAATGGATGCCCGGATTGAGACCGCGCTTGCCGCATTCCTTGACGATCTTCTCGTAGATCTTGAGGATCTCCGGCTCGTCGCGATCGAGCTTCGGCACCAGGCCATAGGAGAAGCCGAGATCGGAGGGGCCGATATAGACGCCGTCGATGCCCTCGACGTCGAGGATGGCTTCCATGTTTTCGACCGCCGTCTTGGTCTCCATCATCGGCAGCAGCACGATCTCGTCATTGGCGGTCTTCTGATACTCGCCGGCACCGCCATACATGCCCGAGCGGATCGGGCCGTTGGAGCGGGTGCCCTTCGGCGGATATTTGGCATAGGAGACCAGGTTCCTGGCTTCCTGCGGCGTGTTGACCATCGGGCAGATCACGCCATAGGCGCCCCCATCGAGCACCTTGCCGATGACGCCGGGCTCGTTCCAGGGCACGCGCACCATCGGCGTCACCGGATGACCGCCCATCGCCTGGAAGCATTGCACCATGGAGAGATAGTCCTGCACGCCATGCTGCATGTCGACGGTGACGCTGTCGAACCCGCATTGCGCCACCACCTCAGCGGAGAAACCGGAGGGGATCGCGAGCCACGCGTTGACCACCGCCTTGCCTTCTGCCCAGACTTGCTTGACCTTGTTCTTTGCCACGTGTGCGTTCCTTCCTGTTCTCTTTGATCCGTTCGTCATTTGCGAGCAAAGCGAAGCAATCCAGATATCTTCTGCGGAAACGGCCTGGATTGCTTCGTCGCCTTCGGCTCCTCGCAATGACGGTGTTAAGACGCGGTCGCCCGCTGGATGCTTGCCTCGCTGACGCCGACCTCGCGCGCGGTGTTCACTATCGCCGCCCAGGTGTCGTCCGGCAAGGGCACGCCGTTCCTGGTGCGCTCGGCCCGCGTCATTCGTTCCGTGTCACCGGGGACCAGCACCTTCTCGACACCGGCGACCGGCTTGGTGGCCCGGATGAAATCGGTATAGCGCGTCACCTCGCCGTCGAAGAAATGAGCGGGATCGACCACCTTGGGGTCGATGTAGAACGCCAGCATGCCATTGGCAAAGCGCCGGTTCGCCGAGGTCGCGCCGGTGCCTGTCAGCGCGCCGCCGAGCAGTTCGCAGATGAAGGCGAGCCCTGAGCCCTTGTGCTCCCCGAAGGCGCGGATCGCGCCGGTGCCCTTGGTGTGGTCGCGCGGGCCATCCGGCTCATAGGGGCCATACAGCACCGCGGGATCCTCGCTCAAGGTACCATCGGCATCAATCAGCGCGCCTTTCGGCAGCTTCTTGCCGCCGCGGCTTGCGACCAGGCACTTGCCTTCCGCAACGATCGAGGTGGCGAAATCGAGCACGATGGGATCCTGACCTTCGCGCGGAATGCCCACGCAATAAGGCGCGGTCGACAGCCGCTTCTCGACACCGCCGAAAGGCGCGACCAGGAGCGAGCCGGCCGCGGTGACGAAATGCACAGACACCAGGCCCTCGGCGGCCGCCATCTCGGCCCAGTCGCCGACGCGACCGAGATGGCCGGAGTTGCGCAGCGCGAGCGCCGTGACGCCCGCCTTCTTGCACTTCTCAATGCCCAGCCTGACGGCCTGCGGCGTGACGGTCTGGCCATAGCCAAACTTGCCGTCGACGACGACGAGCGAGGGCGTGTCGACGACAACCTCCGCGGTCTGGTTCGGCACGATCGAGCCCATCTTCTTCCATCTGATGTAGACGGGAACGCGGATCACGCCGTGGCTGTCATGTCCGGTGAGATTTGCTGTCGTGAGATAAGTCGCAATGCGCCGCGCCTCCTCCGCCGATGAATCGGCATGCGCAAATACGTCGGCGACAAAATCGATGAGGTTTTCAACCTTGATGGTGACCATGATAGCTCGTTGGTTCAGGCGGGCACTTTGGCATGGCCACCGAGATAGGCGGCCGCGATGGCCTCGTTGCCCCACAATTCGTCGGGCTTGCCACCCAGCACAATACGCCCGGTCTCCAGCACATAGCCATAGTCGGCAACGGATAGGCCCATGCGCGCATTCTGCTCGACAAGCAGGACGGTGGTGTTGCGGCGGATCTCCGAGATGATCTTGAACACCGCCTGCACGATAACGGGCGCAAGCCCGAGCGACGGCTCATCGAGCAGCAGGAGCTTCGGCTTGGCCATCAGCCCGCGCGCCACCGCGACCATCTGCAACTGGCCGCCGGACAGCGTCCAGCCGAGCACGTTGGAGAATTTTCTGATGTCCGGAAACAGGTCGAACATCGCATCCGCCTCATGGGACAGCCGCGCCTTGGATGCCCGGCGATTGGAGGCGCCGAGCATGATGTTCTCCTTGACCGTCAGGCCCGGGAACACCCGCCGTCCTTCCGGAACATGCGAAATGCCGAGCCGGACGATCGCCTCGGGTCCGAGGCCGGAGATCGTCTCACCATTGAACACGATCTCGCCGGAGGTCGGCTTGGAGAGGCCGGAGATCGCACGCAAGGTGGTCGATTTGCCGGCACCGTTGGCGCCGAGCAGGGTGACGACCTTGCCTTCCTCGACGCTGAAGGAGACGCCGCGCAGCGCTTCGATTTCGCCGTAGCGGACGACGAGGTTGCGGACTTCGAGCAACGCCATCATTCGCTCCCGAGATAGGCGGACATGACGTCGGGATGGCGCAGCACCGCCATCGACTCGCCGTCCGCGATGCGGCGACCGAAGTTAAGCACGGTGATGTGCTGAGCCGCTTCCGAGACCAGCGTCATGTCGTGATCAATGATCAGGATGGTGAGGCCTTGCGCGGCGATGCGCTTCAGCAGCTCGTGCAGCTCGAGCTTCTCCGTCGAATTGAGGCCCGCCGCGGGTTCGTCGAGCAGCAGCAAGGTCGGGTTCGAGGCCAGTGCGCGAGCGATCTCGATCAGCCGCTGATGGCCGTAGGAGAAGCTCGTGATCAGCTCGTTGGCGCGGTTGCCGAGGCCGACGAAGGTCAGCGCTTCCATCGCGCGCTCGGTGAGCGCGGCCGCGCCCCCCGCCCCGATCATCGTGTTGCCCGGACGCTCGGCGCCGATCTCGACATTTTCCAGCGCCGTCATCGAGCGGAACAGGCGGATGTTCTGGAACGTGCGTCCGAGGCCCGCGGCCGTGCGCTCATGCGGCGGCATGTTGGTGATGTCGGTACCATCGAGCATGATCGAGCCCGAGGTCGCCTTGTAGAGGCCGGAGAGCACGTTCAGTGTTGTGGTCTTGCCGGAGCCGTTCGGCCCGATCAACGCATGGACGCCGCCACGCCTGACCGCGATATCGACATTGTCGACCGCCTTGAGGCCACCGAAGTGCTTGGACAGGCCCTTCACCTCGAGCACGATATCGCCACCGAGCGTTGCCGGCTTGAGCTGCAGCGGCTTGGCCGCCGGCGACGCCTTGATCTTGGCGCGCCAGCGCTCGAAGCCGGCGGTGACGAAGCCCCAGATGCCATCCGGCATGAAGCGGATGATCAGGATCACGAACAGGCCGTAGATTGCGAGATAAAGCCCCGGCACGCTCTTCAGGAAGCGCAACCATTCCGGGATCAGGATCAACAGGCCCGTACCGATCACCGAGCCGATCGGCGAGGCCACGCCGCCGAGCAGCGACATGGTGAGGAACACGATCGATTCTGCGAAGGAGAACTGATCCGGGCTGACATAGGCGAAGCCGCCTGCAAACAGGCCGCCGGCAAGCCCGCCGAGGCCGGCGCAGATCGCAAAGGCATAGACCTTGGTACGGAACACGTCGATGCCGTTGACGCCGGCTGCGAGCTCATTGTCGCGCACCGCACGCATGGCGCGGCCAATCCTGGTATCCGGCAGATGCCAGACCAGGTAGCCGACGATCGCAAGCACCGCGACGCAGAACGCCAGATAGCTCTGCGAGGTCCGGAACAGCTCGGGCCGGCCGATATTGGAGACGCCGTCGGGACCATGGGTGATCCCGATCGCG
>Ga0209677_101049_pt1 | contig 13144 bp, 12 predicted proteins | sample AraplaCvi_mCL_r2_2_FD_184285 | JGI IMG/M metagenome (GOLD analysis project Ga0209677, IMG submission 184285) | Arabidopsis root microbial communities from North Carolina, USA - plate scrape CL_Cvi_mCL_r2 (SPAdes) (version 2) | ecosystem: Host-associated > Plants > Roots > Endosphere | place: USA... | reverse complement strand
CCTCGTTCATGTCGACGTTGATGTCCGCGAACAGCGGCGTGCTCAGGTAGCGCTCGCCCGTGTCGGGCAGCATGCACAGCACCACCGAACCGGCGGGCAGGTCCTGGCACACCTGCAGCGCGCCCGCGAAGGTCGCGCCGCTGGACGTGCCCACGAACAGGCCTTCCTTCTGCGCGAGCTGGCGGCTCCAGTGCATCGCGTCGGCGCCCGTGATGGGCAGGACGCGGTCGATGCGCCCGCTCGCGACGGCGTCGCGCGTGAGCTTGCCGATGAAGTCGGGGCTCCAGCCTTGCAGCGGGTGCGGCTTCCACGCGGGGTGGCTGGCGGTGGCGCTGCCGTCGGGCTGGACGTCCTGCGGGACCCCGCTCGCCAGCATCGGCGCGTCGGCCGGCTCGCACACGGCGATCTTCGTGTCGGGGCGCTCCTGCGCGAGCACCCGCGAGACGCCGCGCAGCGTGCCGCCGGTGCCAAAGCCGGTGACCCACCAATCGAGGCGCTGGCCCGCGAAATCGTCGAGGATCTCGCGCGCGGTGGTGCGCGAGTGCATGTCGGCGTTGGCCTCGTTCTCGAACTGGCGCGTCAGGAACCACCCGTGCGCCTCGGCCAGTTCCGCGGCCTTGCGGACCATGCCGGTGCCGCGTTCGGCGGCCGGCGTCAGCACCACCTTGGCGCCCAGGAACCGCATCAGGCGGCGGCGCTCGACGCTGAAGCTTTCGGCCATCGTCACCACCAGCGGATAGCCCTTCTGCGCGCAGACCATGGCGAGACCGATGCCCGTGTTGCCGCTGGTGGCCTCGACCACGGTCATTCCCGGCTTGAGCGCGCCGCTCTTCTCGGCGGCCTCGATGACGCCAAGTGCGAGCCGGTCCTTGACCGAGCCGAGCGGATTGAAGGCCTCGACCTTCACCCACAGCTCCACGCCGGCGGGCGCGAGCTTGTTGATGCGCACGACCGGCGTGCGGCCGACGGTCTCGAGGATGCTGGCGAAACGGGTCATGGAATGCTCCTGGGATGTTCGCGCATGGTAGCGGGCTGGCGCGACCGCGTGTCGACGAACAAGTCACCACGAACCTGCGGCGACGGGCTCGAATCCGCACGCGATTCGGGTCGCCACGCCGCGGGAGCCCGCGCCAGCCGCCCTAGAATCCCAGCGCCCTTCGACGGTCGACGGGCCCTCAAACCTCGTTTCCGCCCCCCCATGAAGCTGCGTTCCCTCATTGCCCTGACCGCCATCGTCCTCGCCGGCTGCGCCTCCGGCCCGCCGCCGGCACCGCTGTTCGCGGACGCCGCCCTGACGCTCGCGCCGCCGCCCGCCGACAAGGCGCAGATCATCTTCCTGGATCCGATCAACGCGATCCAGGGCATGTTCCCCGTGGGCCTCTACGAAGTGCAGGGCAAGGAGCGCACGCTGCTGGCCGAGCTCGCGTCGCACACCAAGTCGGTGCAGCTGGTCGCGCCGGGGCACCACGTGTTCGCCAGCAACTTCGGCGGCGGCAGTGCGCACATCATGGAAGCCGACGTGGCCGCGGGCAAGCGCTACTACGTGCTGCTGCGCTTCATCTACGCCAACGGCATGCAGCTGCGCCCGATCCGTCCGACCGGGCCGTCCGACTTCTCCGTCGCGAACAAGGAGTTCCCGGAGTGGGTCTCCATCACGCGCTTCGTCGAGAAGACGCCAGCCGCCGACGAGCACGACCGCAAGTTCTCCGACGCGCTTGCCAGGTCGCAGGCCGACGGCCTGGCCGACTGGGCGAAGAAGACGCCCGCGCAACGCGCCGAGCTCACGCTCAACGTGGGCGACGCCATCGATCGCTGACGCGTCAGGCCGCCGGCCGTCGCGCCATCAGGTGCTTGCGCACGATGCCGATGTGCGCGCGCAGGTCGTACAGCAGGTCGCCGTAGGCCTGCGGCACCGTCAGCTTGATGACCGACGCCTCCATGTGGTCGAGGCGGTGCAGCAGCGCGTCGAAGCCTTCGGGGTGCAGCGGCAGCTCGTGCGAATCGCGATCGATGCGCTGCAGCACCGCGTACCAGCGGTAGATGCGCGACTCGGTGCGCCAGCGGAACACCGCCGGCGCGATCTTGATGCCGGGGATCAGGATGATCGTCATGGGCACCACGATCGCCAGGATGCGCTCGATCAGGCTCGCGATCCAGAACGGGAACGTGCGATAGAAGAAGCCGCGGCCCGAGGCGTAGTAGCGGGCCGCGTCGGCGCTGATCGGGAAGTCGTGCTCCTGCGCCTTCGGAAATTCGCCCGCCTTCTTGTACAGGCCGGCGCGTCCATGCACTTCGCGGGCGGCCTCCAGCAGCAGGTCCGACAGCGCGGGGTGCAGGTCCGCGCGTGCGACGAGTTCCACCGTCGGCGCCACCAGGTCGATGTCCTGCGAGGGGATGTCCTCGCCGAAGTCGATGGCGCCGCGCGGCAGCACCAGCCGGTTCAGGAACGTGAAGCGGTGCGAGTAGCCCTCGGCCTGCACGAACTCGAACAGGTGGATGTCGGGGTCGCGCAGCAGCTGGCGCATCACCGCCGTGGGCGTCGCATCGCTCATGGCGAACAGGGCGTCGATGCGGCCGGCCAGCAACTCCTTGACCGACACGTCGGACGCCGCATGGCCCACCTGCGTGCCGTCGCCCGCCTTGATCCCGTTGGCCTCGAGCAGCCGCTGCGACAGCGCGGCCGCGCCGCTGCCCTCCAGCCCGACGTCGATGCGGCGCCCCTTGAAGTCGGACAGCAGCGTGCGCGGCTTGCCGCGGTAGAAGATCATCAGCGGCTGGTAGGACACGCTGCCCAGCGACACGAGGCGCGGCCCGTCGGCGACCTCGGTCTCTCCGCCCACGACGAACCCGATGTCCACGCCGCTGTTGCGGTTCTCGAGTTTCGAGAGGTTGTCGCGCGAGCCGGGCGACGGCACGGTCTTGAGCGTGACGCCCTCGCGCGCGAGGATCTTGCGGTATTGCTCCGCGACCGCATGGAACGCGCTGCCGTCCGGCCCGGCGGCCATCGTCAGCGTGGTGGGGGGCGCCGAGTTCAGGAACACGAACGCCAGCACGCCCACCACCAGGCTCGCCAGCACCACCGCGCCGATGCTGATCGGCAGCCCGTGGCCCACCTGCGTGCGCAGGTGGGCGCGCATGCGTTCGACGCGCGTGCGTGGGGGCTCGGCGGAGAGGGCGTCGGGCATGTCGGTCATGGGACGCGATCTTATGCCGCGCTGTGGGCGCGTCCGGGAGTGCGCCGACGGCATCCAGGAACCGGGAATCCATCAACGGTGGCGAAACATCCTCAGGAACCCGTGCCAGAACGCGTCGCCGTAGCGGACAGATCCGACGACGCAGGCGACGATCGACGCCAGCAGGCCAAGAACGACCTGGCCACCGCTGAACGGGCCCCAGCGCAGCCAGAAGACGACGAACGCGGCGGCGCCGAGCAATGCGCCGAAAACGGCTCGCACGTTCCGGGTGAACGAGTCGATTTGCGGATCGGGGTAGTTGACGGGCGGGCGTGCCATGACCTGGACGGTGGTTCGCACTGCTGCATTCTGGAGGCGCTGCGAGCCGTTGTCGAACATCGACCTTGTGGCGTGCGAATCCTGTTTTCGCGTCACGCCGCCGTTCGTGCGCGCAGGTGGCTCACCGCGAGCCACACCGCCGACACCAGGAAGTACGCCGCGCCCACGCCCGCATACCCTGCCACGTTCGCGATCGACGGCGTCATCGGCATGCTCGCCTGGAAGATGAAGAAGCCGCCCGCCAGCGCCGACTGCGCACCGCTCAGCACCATCGCCCATTGGGCGCCGTGCGTCTTCCAGCGCCGCAGCGCGGTGCCCAGTTGCAACAGGCCGGCCACAATTGCCCAGGCGCCGAAGACGGCCAGCACCGCATTCATGCTCGACGAGATCGCCACCGCGACGCCCAGCGTCGTCGCGAAGCTCGCCCAGACGTTGAACTTCTGCGTGGGGTTGGCCGCGAGCCCGCCGCTGCGCGACGCATCCACGAGGTTGGCCAGCGCGTCCCACGCGGGGTAGGCCACGAGCAGGATGGCCGCGAGGGCGGGCGACTGCCTGCCCAGCGTGAACGCCAGCGCGACCCACGCGAACGAGAACGCGGCGCGAGCGAAGTAGTAGTGCTTGAGCCAGCGTTCCTGGGCGGCGGGGAGGGTGGACATGAGGTTCCTTCGAAGGGTTGGGGGAGGTCAGGCGGACGCCGCCAGCCGCGCGAGCAGCGCCTGGCTGACGACCTGGAAAGCATTCGGATCCGCGTACGCGCGGGCCGACAACATGGCGCCGTGGATGGCCGCCATGAAGGCCTCGGCCTCGACGGTCGCCGGCTGCGCGAGCCGCCAGGCGCCGGCGCCTGCGCCGCGCTCCAGCGTGGTGGCGAGCCAGGCCGACAGCATCCGGAAATGGGCGCGCACTTCGAGAGCCACGGCCTCGGGCAGCACGGGCAGTTCGCTGGCGAGCAGGGCGCACAGGCAGATCGGGGCCGACGCAGTGGCGATGCACTCGCGCCAGTAGCCCACGTAGTACTCGATTCGGGCGCGCGGGTCGGGCACGTTCGCGTCGATCGCGGCCAGTCCCGCGACGGCCTCGGCGCGGTATTGCGCGACCAGCGTCCGCACCAGGTCTTCCTTGGTGGCGAAGTGGTGGTGGATGCTGGCCTTGCGGATGCCGACGTGCGCAGCGATGTCCGCGTAGCTGAAGGCGTTGTAGCCGCCCGTCGTGATGAGGGCGCGCGCGCAGTCGAGGATCTGCTCGGACGTGGGGGATGTCGATGCCATGCCGTGCAGTCTACCTACCAGTTGGTAGGCAAGTTGTCCAAAAGGTCTTTCGAAGCTCGCGCTACTCCTTGGCGTTGTCGATCCGGCCACAGGACAGCGCGGCCGCCGATGCGGCGGCCTTCACGGCGGTGATGGGCGCGGTGGCGCCGAATGGGCATGAAAAAAGCCTGCAGGGTGCATGACCGAGCAGGCTGTGCATGCCGGGAGGGTGGAACTCCCGGCGCAAGGGCTTCCGAAGGCTTACGTGAAGCGTTCCTCGAGTGCGTCCGCAACGGCGTCGCATGACGCCGCGACCGCGGCGAATGCTCGGGCCAGCAGGCAGGTGCGTGGGACGTTCATGTCGAGCCTCGTCACTTGCCCATCAACTGTTCCGAGAAGTACACGTACTCCAGCGCCGTCGTGTGCGCGCGTTCCTTCTGGTTCGCGCCGGCGCCATGGCCGCCTTCGATGACCTCGTAGTAGTAGTACGGGATGCCGTATTCGGACAGGCGCGCCGCGTACTTGCGCGCGTGCTGCGGGCCCACGCGGTCGTCCTTGGTCGTCGTCCACACCAGCGCCTTCGGGTACTTCGTGTCCTTGCGCAGGTTGTGGTACGGCGAGATCCTTGCGAGGAACGCGCGCTCCTCGGGCACGGACACCGAACCGTACTCGCCGACCCACGACGCGCCGGCCGCGATCTGCTCGAAGCGCAGCATGTCCAGCAGCGGCACCTGGACGTCGACGGCGTTCCACAGCTCGGGGTGCTGCGTCATCTCCACGCCCATCAGCAGGCCGCCGTTGGAGCCGCCCATGATGCCCAGGTGTTTGGCGTCGGACACGCCGCGGCTGGCGAGGTCGCGGGCCACGGAACCGAAGTCGTCGTAGATGATCTGGCGCTTGGTCTTGAGGCCGGCCTCGTGCCAGGCCGGCCCGAACTCGCCGCCGCCGCGGATGTTGGCCAGCACCCAGACGCCGCCGTGCTCGAGCCACAACTTGCCCAGCGAGCCGCTGTAGTAGGGCGCCTCGGAGGCCGCGAAGCCGCCGTAGGCGTACAGGATGGTGGGGTTGGACCCGTCCATCTTCATGCCCTTGGGGTGCACGATGAAGTACGGGATCTTCGTGCCGTCGGTGGACGTGGCCTCGTACTGCTCGACCTCGTCGCGCGACGCGTCGAACTGCGCGGGCAGCGAGCGCAGCAGCCTGGCCTGCGCGCCATCGAGGCGCCACTGGCTTTGCGGCTGCAGGAAACCGGCCACCGACAGGTAGGCCGTGGACGTGCGATCGGACGTGTCGGCGATGTGCACGTCGGTGTTGTCCGGCAGCGCGATGGCGGTGGCGCTCCACGTGCCGTCGTGGGCTCGCGTGTAGACGTTGACGCGGCCGCGCACGTTGTCCAGCGAGGTCACGAGCAGGCCGGTCTTCGTGCTGGCCACCTGCTGCACCGACTGGCGCGGCGTGGGCGCCACGATCACCGTGGCGTGCAGCTCGTCGGGCCTCGCGATGGCCTGCGCGAGGTCGATCGACACCAGCGTGCCCTGCGCGAACGACTGGCCGCCCGAGGTCCAGTCCTGGTCGAGCCTGACGATCAGCTGGCCGTCGTACAACGCCTCGACGGCCACCTTCAGCGGCAGGTTCAGCTTCTTGACGCCGGCCGGCGTCAGCAGGTTGACCTCGGACTCGAAGAACGTGACCCCGCGCTGGATGACCACGGCCTGGTGGCCCTGCGCATCGGACAGCGTGCTCAATTCGACCGCGACGTCGGTGGGCTTGCCGCGGTAGATCTCGACGGCCGCAGACAGCGGCTGGCCGCGCTTGACGCGCTTGACGATGTACGCGTAGCCCGAGCTGGTGAGCTCGCCGGGCGCCCATTCGCGCGCGGCCACGATCTCGTTGCTGCCGTTCCAGGTGTAGTTCTGCTTGCCCTTGGGCAGCACGAAGCCGCCCTTGACGAAGGCGCCCTTGCGCAGGTCGAACTCGCGCACGGTGGTGGCGTCCTCGCCGCCATCCGACAGCGGCAGCAGGCACAGGTATTCGTGCGTGGCCTCGCAGTTGGATCCCTCCCACACCCAGTTGGCGTGTTCCGCCTTGGCCACCTTGTCCAGGTCGAGCACCGTGCGCCAGGTCGGCGTGCCGCCCTTGTCGTAGTCCTTGGCGGTCGTGACGCGCCAGATGCCGCGCACGTGGTCGGCGTCCTGCCAGAAGTTCCACAGGCCGCCGTCGATCTGCGACGCGAACGGGATGCGGTCGTGCGTCTGCGCGATGGCCAGCGCCTGCTTGTTGTACTGCGCAAAGCGCGGGTCGGCTTCGAGCGCCTGGAGGGTCTTGCCGTTCTCGGCGCGCACCCAGTCCATGGCCTTGGGGTCGTCGACCTTCTCGAGCCAGAGGTACGGGTCGTCAGTGGCCGACGCCGCGGTGGCGGGCGCGGAGGCGGCTTGCGCGAGCGCGGCGGTCGCGGTCAGCAGGCCAAGGGCGGTGGCAAGGGCGGTCAAGGCAAAGCGATGCATGGTGGCTTCATGGGCGGTTGTGCGAACCGGCGATCATGGCATCTTTGGCGGCGCGGCGTCCCGTCGCCCAGACCCTGCTTTCTGCGGCCCGTCGTCAAAGGGATCCGCCAGGGCGCCTGAAGGAATCGGGCGCGATACCGTCTGCCTGGCCGGTGCCGGCCGAAAGCTTGGAGACAGTTGCTATCATCCCGGACGGTTCGTCAACCGTTTGGAGCACAGCGCTGGGGCGCGCTTACCTTCGTCCAACCAGCCCTTTGAAAGTTGATCGATGTTCGCAAGACGGCGGTTGGCGATTGGCGTTGGCGCGGGCCTGATCATCGGCTTCCTTGCGTTGATCGCGATCGTGGGCACCACGGTGTGGCTGGTGGAGCGTGGCCACAGCCTCTTCGAGCAGTCGGCATCGCAGCGCGCGGTCCGCATTGCCGCGGAGGAACTGCGCGATCATCTGCGCACGGCCGAATCCAGCCAGCGCGGGTTTCTCCTGACCGGAAACGAGATCTACCTGGCTCCGTACGACACGGCCAAGACGCGGGCACGCCAGGAACTGGATGACCTGGGCCGGTTGATCCCCCCGGATGCGCCGAACCGCGCCATGTTGCCCAGCTTGTCGGATGCGGTCGCCGAAAAGATCGCCGAGATGGACAGCAGCATCGCGCTGAAAGGCGCGGGCCGAGATGCGGATGCCCTGGCCTTGATCCAGCGCAATCGGGGCAAGACGCTCATGGATGAAATCAATGTCTTCCTCTATGGCGCCATCCTGATCGCCGACGAGAACACGACGCTCAACGGCACGGAGCAGCAGCGCAATGCGTCGCTGCTTCGCTGGGTATCGGCGGGTGCCGCCGTCGTGATCGTCCTGGTCGTGTTCGTGGTGGCCTTCACCGTCTATCGCAACGGGCGCGATCTGAAGCTGGCGCGCGACGAGGTACGCGCCATCAACCTGACCCTGGAAGAGCGCGTGAAGACCCGCACCGCCGACCTGGCGATGGCGCGCGAACGCGCGGAGATCCTGCTGGCGGAGGTCAATCACCGCGTCGCCAACAGCCTGCAACTGGTCGCAGTGCTGGTGCGGATGCAGATTCGTGCAGTGACCGATTCGGCGGCCAGGGACGCCCTGGTCGAGACGCAATCGCGGATCAATGCGATCTCGTTGATCCACAAGAGCCTCTACACGTCCGGTGACGTCACCAACGTGGCGCTCAACGACTACCTGGGCGCCATGCTGAGCAATCTGGAGACCGCGATGAACAAGGAAGGCCACACGGCAATCCTGAAGTGCTACCTGGAGCCGATCTCGCTGCGCACCGACGCCAGCGTCAGCCTGGGCGTGGCCGTCCAGGAACTGGTCACCAACGCTTTCAAATACGCCTACCCCGAGGACAAGCCCGGCGAGGTGCGGGTGCGGCTGAAGCGCCTGGACGACGGCAAGGCGGAGCTGACAGTGGAGGACGACGGCGTGGGGATGTCACCCAAGCCCGCGCCCTCGGGAACCGGGCTGGGCAGCAAGATCATCCAGACGATGGCGTCTGCGCTCCAGACCCGCGTGGAATACATCAATCTGCGGCCGGGGACGGCGGCGCGGTTGATCCTGACGACTGCGAGTGCGTGACGCCATGGCGATGAAATTGCGGGTTGCGGTGATCGGCGCGCTGGCAGGGGTCGGCGCCGCTGCGTGGAGTGCCGGTGGCGGTGGGCTGACGGTGCCCGTCAAGCTGCCGGCCTACGAACCGGCCCGGGCGTCCTGCAGGGCGCCTGCGGGCTTGCAGCGAAAGCTGGTGTTTGTGCAGGACAACCGGCGCGAATTCATGCAAGGCGCGGGACGCGGGCTCGAAGCCGCGGCGCGCGCGCGCGGCCTGGCCTACGACGTCGCCTTCGCCAACAACGATCCGGCGCTGATGTACAAGCTGGTGGACGCCATCGCCGTCGACAAGACCGGTGCGATGGTGGTCGCCCCGATCGATCCGCCCTCGCTGGCGCCGGCGCTCAGGAAGGTCATCGGCGCCGGTGCGTACGTGGGCGGCATCGTGCCGCCGCCGGCCACGACGGTCCTCAATGCGCCGCAATACCTCACCGGCAAGGTCCTGGCGGAGGCGGCGGCCAACTACATCCGGACGCGGTTGGGCGGAAAGGCCAAGGTCGTGCTGCTGACGCACGACGGCCTGCAGTTTCTCGCGCCGCGGTTCACCGCCATGCGCGATACGCTGCGCACGCTGCCGGGCGTGACGATCGTGGCGGACATCTCGCCGGCCACCGTGGACAAGGACGGCGGATATCGCACGATGAAGACGATTCTGCTGGCGCAGCCGAATATCGATGTGGTGCTGGGCGCCGACACGGTGGTGCTGGGGGCGCTCGCGGCCTTGCGCGATGCGGGCAAGGCGCGGCCGGACCAGTTCCTGGGCGGCATCGACGGCGAGCAGCAGGCGGTCGTCGAGATCAAGAAGGGCGACAGCCCCTACAAGGCGAGCATCAGCCTGGCCTCGCCCATCTTCGGCTATGCAATGGGGCAGCAGGCCGCCGACTGGCTGGACGGCAAATCGATCCCGCAAGCGATGGACATCCTGCCGAGGGCCCTCACCCGCAGCAATATCGCCGACTACGAACGCGATACGGCCAACCCCGGCGCTGTCTATGCCGATCCGGCACGGCGCGCCTCCTACCTGAAGATGTACGGGAACATCTGCTTCGACAGCCGCGACAACTACATCGATTTTCCCTGGTCGTCCGAGACGAGGTAGGCCCCTCGCTTGCCACTTCGTCCGGAATCAAGCAGCCCGCCAGCCATGACTGCCAAGCCTTTCGTCATCCTCTACGTCGAAGACAACGACTACATTCGCGAGGCGTTCGCTGAGTTGCTCGATACCCCGGAGCGCCGGATCGTGGCGGTCGCCGACAGCGCTGGCGCGCGCGCGGCGCTGCGCGACCAGGCGGTCGACCTGCTGATGACCGACATCAACCTGCCGGACGGCTCGGGCCTCGATCTGGCGCGCGAGGCCCTTGGCCAGAACCCGTCGCTTCCCGTGATCGTCTGCTCCGGACATGACCTGCGCGAGGTCGCCGCGTCTCTGGGGCCCACGGCCCATCCGATGCGCAAGCCGGTCGAACTGGACGATCTCGAGGCGCTGATCGAGCGGCTGGCGCGACGCGCGACTTGATTGCTGCGGACGGCGGGCGTCGTCACCAGCACGTCGAAACCGGCCCTATGTGGCCGCGTTCGCCAGCGAATCGCGCATCACCACCGTCGGCACGAACTTGCGCGACACCGCCAGCTCCGAGCCGAAACGCGTGTTGAGCAACTGACGGCACGCGTTGAGCGCCATCTCTGCGATCGGGATGCGCACGCTGGTGAGGCGTGGCGACAGGAAGGCGGCGACGTCCGAGTCGTCGTAGCCCATCACCGACCACTGCTGCGGCACGCGGATGCCGTGGTGGCCCAGGTAGCTGATCGCGCCCATGGCCATCTGGTCGTTGGCGCAGAACAGCGCCGTGATCTTCGGCTTGCGCGCGACGAGTCGCTCGCAGGCGGCCCAACCGGACGGCGCGCTGAAATCGCCTTCCTCGACCAGCACCGAGTCCATCGGGACGCCGGCCTCGCCGAGGCGGTCGAACAGGCCTTGCAGGCGCTGCTTGTTGTCGCCGGCGATGGCCGGGCCGGTGACGACGGCGATGCGGCGATGGCCGTGCGCCAGCAGCGCGTCGGCGGCGGCGCGGCCCGCGGCGCGGTGGTCGACCGTGAAGCAGTGCGTCTTCATGCCCTTGACGTCGCGGTTGACGATGGCGAGGTTGGCATAGTCGTCGCGCAGCGCGGCGAAGTCGGCGTCGCGCAGCGCGTTGCTGCACAGGATGATCCCGTCGCACTCGCGCTCGATGAGAAAGCGCACGCCGTCGAGCGACTGCTGGCGCGTGTCTTCGTCGCCGCAGCCGTTGGCGGCGACCATGTGGCGGTCGTGCAGGCGCAGCTCGGTGTCGATGGCGTCCAGCAGCGGGCCGTAGAACGGACCCTTGAAGTCGGGCACGAACACGCCGATGGTGCCGGTGGACTGCAGCGACAGCGCTCGGGCGATCGCGCTCGGGCGGAACCCGAGCTGGCGCGCGGCCGCCTCGACGCGCGCGGCGGCGGCCTCGGAGAACGAGCCCTTGCCGCTGATCACGCGCGAGGCGGTGCCCACGCCGACTCCGGCGAGCTTCGCGACGTCCTTGATCGTTGCCATTCCCGGACGATATCAGCGGCCGCGCAGGGCAAACCCGGTGGCCGCGCGTTCGATGCGTTCCTGCGACACCGGGTCGAACAGGCTGGCGCGATCGAGGTTCATCTGCACGGCCACGCGGTCGCCCAGGCGGTGCACGCCTGCCGCGGGCGCGATGGCGGCCAGCTTCTGGCCGGCCATGTCCAGCCAGACGACCTCGTGCGCGCCCATCGCCTCCACCAGCGTCACCTCGGCCTCGGGCCCCGCGCCGCCGGCCGGGTGCAGCGCCAGGTGTTCGGGCCGGATGCCCAGCGTCGCGGCCGTGCCGTCGGCCAGCGCGCCTTCGATGAAGTTCATGCTGGGCGAGCCGAGGAAGCCGGCCACGAACATGTTGGCCGGCCGCGCGTAGACCTCGCCCGGCGCGCCGATCTGCTGGATGCGGCCGCCGCGCATGACGGCCACGCGCGTGGCCAGCGTCATCGCCTCGACCTGGTCGTGCGTGACGTAGATCATCGTGGCGCCCAGCTCGCGGTGCAGCGCCTTCAACTCGCGGCGCAGCTCGGTGCGCAGCTTGGCGTCGAGATTGGACAGCGGCTCGTCGAACAGGAACACCTCGGCCTCGCGTACCAGCGCGCGCCCGATGGCCACGCGCTGGCGCTGGCCGCCCGACAGCTGCGCCGGCTTGCGGGCGAGCAGGGCGTCCAGCTGCAGCAGCTTCGAGGCGTCTGCGACGCGTTTGGCAATTTCTGCCTTCGCGACGCCTGCCACCCGCAGGCCGAACGACATGTTCTTCTCGACGTTCATCGTCGGGTACAGCGCGTACGACTGGAACACCATGCCGATGCCGCGATCCTTGGGATCGGCCCAGGTGACGTCGCGGCCGCCGATCTGCACGCTGCCCGCTTCGACGTCGATGAGCCCCGCGATCGCGTGCAGCAGCGTCGACTTGCCGCAGCCCGACGGCCCGAGCAGCACCAGGAATTCGCCGTCGACGACGTCCAGGTCGAGGCCCGAGAGGATGGCGTTGGCGCCCATGCGCACGCCCAGTTGCTTGACGTTGACGTTCAAGTGGTCAGCCCTTTACCGCGCCGGCGGCGATGCCCCGCACGAACCAGCGGCCCGACACGAGATACACGGTCAGCGGCACCAGCGACGTCAGCAGCGTGGCCGCCATGTTGACGTTGTAGAGCCGCTCGCCGGTGGTGGTGTTGATGATGTTGTTCAGCTGCACGGTCATCGGCAGCCAGTCGTGGCCGGCGAACACCAGGCCCAGCAGGAAGTCGTTCCAGATGGCCGTGACCTGCATGATGACCGCCACGATGACGATGGGCGTGGACATCGGCAGCATCAGCTGCACGAAGATGCGCCAGAACCCGCCGCCGTCGATGCGCGCTGCCATGAACAGCTCGTGCGGCACGCCGGCGTAGTAGTTGCGGAACAGCAGCGTCATCACCGGCATGCCGAACAGCGTGTGGATCAGCACGATACCCGGCAGGGTCCCGAACAGGCCCATCGCGGCGAGCGCGCGGATCAGCGGGAACAGCATCACCTGGTACGGGATGAACGCACCGGTCAGCAGCACGACGAAGAACGCCTGCGCCCCGCGCGGCCGCCAGAACGACAGCGCGTAGCCATTGAGCGCGCCCAGCAGGATCGACAGCACCGTGCTCGGCACCACGATGGCCACCGAGTTC
>Ga0209677_101048_pt1 | contig 13151 bp, 9 predicted proteins | sample AraplaCvi_mCL_r2_2_FD_184285 | JGI IMG/M metagenome (GOLD analysis project Ga0209677, IMG submission 184285) | Arabidopsis root microbial communities from North Carolina, USA - plate scrape CL_Cvi_mCL_r2 (SPAdes) (version 2) | ecosystem: Host-associated > Plants > Roots > Endosphere | place: USA... | reverse complement strand
GCGCCTGGCCGAGACGGCAGCGAAGCAGGCCGAACAGCTCGCCTTCTTCCCCATCTGGTCCTATGCCCACCCCAACGCGATCGAGCTGGCCGACCGCCTGGCCTCGTACGCCCCCGGCGACCTCAACCGCGTCTTCTTCTCCACCGGCGGCGGCGAGGCCGTCGAGACCGCGTTCAAGCTCGCCAAGTACTACTGGAAGCTGCAAGGCCGGCCGACCAAGCACAAGGTCCTCTCCCGCGCGGTGGCCTACCACGGCACCCCGCAGGGAGCACTGGCGATCACCGGCATCCCGGCCATGAAGGAGATGTTCGAACCACTCACGCCGGGCGGATTCCGCGTGCCGAACACCAACTTCTACCGGGCGGCCGAGATGGGCGCACCGGCCGACGACCTGGAGGCCTTCGGCGTCTGGGCGGCGAACCGCATCGAGGAGATGATCCAATTCGAGGGCCCGGAGACGGTCGCCGCGATCTTCCTCGAGCCCGTGCAGAACTCGGGAGGATGCTTCCCGCCTCCCCCCGGATACTTCAAGCGGGTGCGCGAGATCTGCGACAAGTACGACGTGCTCATGGTCAGCGACGAGGTCATCTGCGCCTTCGGCCGCATCGGCCACATGTTCGCGTGCGACGAGTACGGCTACGTGCCGGACATGATCACGTGCGCCAAGGGGATGACCAGCGGGTACTCCCCCATCGGCGCGACGATCATCAGCGACCGTCTGTACGAGCCGTTCAAGCACGGGAACACGTCGTTCTACCACGGCTACACCTTCGGCGGTCACCCGGTCTCCGCAGCGGTCGCGCTCGACAACCTCGACATCTTCGAGGAGGAGCGGCTCAACGAGCGCGTGCGTGAGAACTCGCCGCTCTTCCGCGCGGAGCTCGAGAAGCTGCTCGCCCTGCCGATCGTCGGAGACGTCCGCGGCGACGGCTACTTCTTCGGCATCGAGCTGGTGAAGGACAAGGCCACCAAGGAGACCTTCGACGACGACGAGTCGGAGCGCCTGCTCCGCGGCTTCCTCTCCAAGGCACTGTTCGACGCCGGCCTGTACTGCCGTGCCGACGACCGGGGCGACCCCGTCGTGCAGCTCGCTCCGCCGCTCACCGTCGGGCCGGACGAGTTCGTCGAGATCCGGCAGATCCTCGAATCGGTGCTGACGGAGGCGTCGAACCACCTCTAGACGTCAGAACGCAGGAAAGGGAGGATGCTCGCGCCGAGTCGGCGGGAGCATCCTCCCTTTCTGTGCGGGGCGGTGCTGAGGTGGTACCGAACGGTACCAGGGGGTGCAGGTCAGGCGGCGAGAACGGCCTGCAGCTCGAGCGTGATGGTGACTTCCTCGCCGAGGAGCACACCACCGGTCTCGAGCGCGGCGTTGTAGCTGAGGCCGAAGTCCTCGCGGTTGATCTTGGTCTTGGCGGTCGCGCCGGCCTTGTAGTTGCCGTACGGGTCCTGGCCGAAGCCGCCGAAGTCGAACTCGAAGGTCACCGGCTTGGTGACGCCCTTGATGGTGAGCTCGCCGTCGACGAGGAAGTCGCCGTCCTCGTGGCGCACGCCGGTCGAGACGAAGTCGATGGTCGGGTGCTCGTCGGCGAGGAAGAAGTCGCCGGTGCGCAGGTGCGCATCCCGGTTCTTGTCCTTGGTGTTGATGGAGGCGACGTCGGCCTTGGCCGTGACCGTCGACTCGAGGGGGTTCTCGGCCGTCACGAAGGTGGCGTCGAAGTTCTCGAACACGCCCTTCACCTTGCTGATCATCAGGTGGCGGATGCTGAACCCGACCTCGCTGTGGGTGGGGTCGATGGTCCAGGTACCAGCCTTGTAGCCGGGGATCTCGATGGTCACGGTGTCTCCTTCAGGAAGTCGCGCGCCGGGCGGCCGGTCCACCCGCGTCGATACATGCAAGCGCATGGACCGGGCGCCTATTCCGGAAATCGCGAAAAAAGTTGACGCGTCACTCTTCGGCGGCGAGCGAATGCCGCAGCTGCACCAGTTTCAACGCATCCGCGTCGACCTGAGCGAGCGGGATGCGGCCCTGCTGCACAGCGGCGACCACCGCGTCGATGAGCGCTTCCGGGTCCGTACCGGAGGATTGCACCTCGAGCACCATGGTGTTGCCCGCGGCGATGGCCTGCACCGCGTTCTCTCCGGGATCCTGATACTGCGGGAGCCCGGTGTCCTGCAGCATCCGCAGGTCGTCGGTGATGCTCACCCCGCGGAACCCGAGCTCGTCGGTGAGGATGCGGTGCCAGGCGGGCGAGAGGGACGCGGGCGCCGCATCCACCTGGGTGTAGGCGAGGTGACCGAACATGACCAGTTCGGCTCCCGCGTCGATGCCCGCCCGAAAGGGCGGCGCGTCACGGACCGACCAGTCCTGTTTCGACAGGCCGGTCGCCGGGACGGAGTGGTGCGAGTCGGCCTCGGTCTCCCCATGCCCGGGGAAGTGCTTCAGGGTGCTGAGTACGGTTCCGCGCTCGCCGGTCACCGAGGCGGCCACATGGGCCGCAGCGCCGGCCGGGTCGGTGCCGAGCACCCGGTCCGCGATGAAGGATGCGGGGTCGGCCGTCACATCGGCGACGGTCCCGAAGTTGACGCTGATCCCCGCCTGGTGCAGCAACTGCGCCCGCCGGGCGAACGCGGCCCGGGTGGCGGCGGGATCCTGCCGCCGGAGGGTCTCAGCGCCGGGCTGGTCGTCCCATCCCAACCGTGTGACGTCTCCGCCCTCCTCGTCCACGCCGATCAGGGGCGGCAGGTCGGGGTCCGACGCCTTCATCGTCGCTGTCTGCGCTGCGAGCTCCGCCGGGGTGGCCGGGATGTTGTCGCCCATCAGGATCATTCCGCCGAGCCCGTAGCGGTCGACGAACCCGCGCAGCGCTGCCGCATCCGTGCCGGGAGCGTGCAGCATGAACAGCCCGGCGACCTTCTGGCGCAGCGTCAGGTTCGAGAGCCGCTGCCGCGCGTAGGCCTCGATGGGGTCCATGGTCGGAGTCGGCGAGGCGGTCGGGCCGGTCGGCGAGGCCGGCCGCGCAGTCACGGCGGGACCTGTCGCCGTGCGCGCTGCTTCGCCCCCATGCTCGCCCGCTCCCCCGGCGCAGCCGACGAGGACGCCCGACGTAAGCGTCGCCGAGACCACCACGGCGGCGACCGCGGCGGTCCTGCGTCGGGCTGCCCGCATGTCTCGATGCTAACCGACCGCCTCGCGCGGCACCCGGCAACCCCCTCCGGCACCCGGTCACCCCGCTACGATGGCGGGCATGGCGAAGAAGGTGGTCTCCCTCCTCCTCGCCAGCCATCCCGGCCCCACGCTCGTCGTCACCCTCATCACGACCCTCCTCGGCGTCGGCCTCGGCTACGAGCCCGGACGTCTCGCGGTGCTCGCGGCGGCCATCCTGTGCGGCCAGCTGTCGATCGGCTGGAGCAACGACTGGCTGGATGCGGCCCGCGACCGCGCCGTGGAGCGCCCCGACAAGCCGGCGGCGCGTGGCGACGTCTCCGTCGCCGCCGTGCGGGCGGCCGCCTTCGTCGCGCTCGCCCCCGCCGTCCTGGTCACGATCGCTCTCGGGCCCGGCGCGCTCGCCGCTCACCTCGTCGTCATCGCGGGTGGATGGGCGTACAACCTCGGGCTGAAGTCCTCGCTCTTCTCGTTCGTGCCCTTCGCCGTGGCGTTCGGCCTCCTCCCCGCCGTCGCGACTCTGGGCCAGCAGCATCCGGCCCTCCCCCAGTGGTGGGTCTACGCCGCGGGAGCCCTGCTCGGCGTCGCAGCGCACGTCACCAACGTGCTGCCGGACCTGGAGGATGATGCACGCACCGGCGTCCGCGGCCTCCCGCACCGCCTCGGCGCCCGGCCCAGCGGCCTGCTCGCGTTCGGCGCACTCGCCGTCGGAACGCTGCTCATCACGTTCGGCCCCGGCCTGCCGGTTCGCCCACTTCTGCTCGCAGGACTGGTCATCGGGCTCGCCGCTGCCGTCACGGGAGTGGTGCTGCTCCTGCGGCGCAGTCCGACCCGGCTGCTCATGCAGCTGATCATGACCTGCGCGATCGTGGATGTCGCGATGCTCGCGCTCGCGGGTCAGTCCGTGACGGTCTGAATCTTCGGGGCGACGCGCGCCCGGTTCTGGATGCCGAACGCCGAGACCACGCCTCCCACGAGGAGCAGGAGGGCTGCGCCGATCATCGCGCGGTGGAGGCCCTCGGTATCCAGCTTCCCACCGATGATCATGCCCGCTGCAGCCACCGCCAGGAGGCCGGCGATGCGCGATACGGCGTTGTTCACGGCGGAGGCGATGCCCGCCTGCTCGGGGTGGATCGCCCCGAGGATCGCGCTGGTCAGCGGCGCGACGGTGATCGACAGTCCGACTCCGAAGAGCAGCACGGCCGGAAGCAATCCCGTCCAGTAGTTCACGTCCGTCCCCATCAGCAGCAGCCAGAGGAAGCCGAGGGCCGCGACCATCGGGCCGATCGCCATGAACAGACGCGGACCGTACCGTCCGGCCAGTCCGCCGAAGAACCCCGAGAGCAGGAGCATGCAGAGCGTCGACGGGATGAAGACGAACCCGGCAGCGATGGCCGAGTACCCCGCCACCTGCTGCAGGAACAGCGTGACCATCAGCGGCCCGAACGCCAGCGCGCCGTAGACGAAGAAGGTGGAGATGTTGCCCACCCAGAAGTTGTGGACGCTGAACAGCCCGAGCGGGAGCATCGGCTGCTTCACGCGCGTCTCAGCCACGAAGAAGGCGACAAGGCTGAGCACACCGATCAGCAGCGGGATCCAGACCCGAGGACTGGTCCAGCCGTAGGCCCCCTGCTCGATGAGGGCGAAGACCGTCCCCGCGAGGCCGACGGATCCCAGAATCGCGCCGAGCACATCCACTCTCCCGCCCATCCCGGTGTCCGCCGTCGAGTCTCTGAGCGTCATCAGCAGGAACACGGTCACAGCGATCGGGATCACGTTGATGACGAAGACCCACCGCCACGACAGCGTGTCCACGAAGATGCCGCCGATGACCGGGCCGGCGATCATCGCGATGCCGGTCCACGCCGTCCATCGCCCGATCGCCTTGGCCTGCGCCGGCCCGTCGAAGCGGGAGATGATGATCGCGAGCGAGCTCGGCACGAGGAGTGCGCCGGCCACGCCCTGCAACGCCCGCGCGACGACCAGGAACACCCCGTCGGGCGCGAACGCGCACAGCAACGAGGTCACGCCGAAACCGATCAGGCCCGCGTACAGCACCCGCTTGCGGCCGAACACGTCCGAGAGCGACCCGGCGATCAGGATGAGAGAGCCCAGCGTGACGAGGTAGCCGTCCACCACCCACTGCTGCAGCGGCAGGCCGCCACCGAGCTCGCGGTCGATCGCCGGAAGCGCCACGTTGATGACGGCGCCGTCGAGGAAGGCGACGAAGCTCGCCAGGATGGCGATGAGCAGCACCCTCAACTGGAGCGACGACATCCGCTCGATCTTCACGTTGGTCATGCTCTCATTCAAGGGCCTGGCACGGCCGCTCGCAACAGCGCGGTGCGGGCGACCGGAATCGTCCGCGTCCGGCGTAGAGTGCGGCCATGTCCGAGCCTGAGGATGCGGCAGAGAACCCGGCCGAGGGGCGGCCCGGCCGCGGAGCGCATCCCGAGCCGGCTCAGAGCGACGGGACGGCGCGACCCGACCGGGTCGTGGTCCTGACCCGGTTGTCGTGGGTGGGCATCCTGCTCCTCACCGCGCTCTTCCACGTCATCCGCGGTGCGCCGGTTGACGCCTGGATCTACGGGCTCGGCGCGGGCGTGCTCGTTCTGGACCAGCTCGGCTGGCTGCGCATCCCGCTGAGACTCACCAGCGACCGGGACACCCTGCCGCAACGGATCGTGGCCGGCGTGCTCATCGTCGTCGCCGCGCTGGCGTTCGGCCTGAGCCCGCTCTATGGGACGGTGGACACCGCGGTGGTCGTGGGCATCGGCGTGCTGTTGCTCCCGGTCGCCTGGGCCGACCGCGAGCGGCCCACCAACAGCCGTGAGCGCCCGGCCGGCGAGCGTCGCGCTCTCCGCCGGGCCGCGTACCTGTGGGCGGAGGTCATCGCCGGCGGCTGTCTGTGGGAGATCGGGGCGTTCTTCCTGGGCCGCTTGATGCCGGGCGGGACGCAGGACTTCCCCGCCCTCTCCGACCTGATGGATCCGGTCCTCGCCTGGCCGCCGGCGCGTGCGGTGCTCGCAGCGCTCTGGCTGCTCGGCGGCTACGTCCTGGTGCGGAGGGGGTGGCGCCGATGAGGGAGATCACGGTCGCCGGTTTCGTGCTGTGCGGCATCCTGCTGGCTGCGCTCGTCGTCCAGGCGCGCATCAGCCCACTCCGTGTGGCCCGGCTGAGCAGCCTGCTCGACCTCGTCATGGCGGACCGCGCGGCGCGCCTCACGGTGATGCTGTTCTGGTGGTGGATCGGCTGGCATTTCCTGGCGGTAGCGCCGCAGCCCTGATACTCCGCTAGTCGTTGCCCTTGGTGCAGGTCTGCTGCGCGGCCGTCTGACCGGTGATCGTCGACGGCAGGTCGACCGGGCCGCCGGTGCCCGTCGGCGTCGGTGTCGCTCCGGTGCCCGTCGCCGTGCCCGTCGCCGTGCCGGTGCCCGCGCTCGGGCTCGCCGGGGTGGCGGGCGACGGCTCCCCACCCGGGGACGGCGCCGGCGAGGAGGTCGCCGTCGGATCCTCCGCCGCGCGCCCGGTCGACCCGGTGAGCTTGACCGGCTGGTCGTTGACCAGCGCCTCGTCGAGCGCTTTCGCCGCGGACTCCTGCGGTACCACGCGGTTCGGGTTGTCGGGGTCGCCGACGGCCGGGTACTGGACGAACACCATGTTCTGGAGGCCCGTGTCCTTCAGCGCCAGGGCGATCTGCACGAGCGTCGTCGGATTCGTGAGCGACTCCGACGGTGTGATGTTGTTCACGGCGGCCTTCGCGAGCGAATAGAGCTGCACCGGATTGGACAGCACGCCGCCGCTGACGATCTTCCGTGCCAGGGCGGACAGGAACACCTGCTGGTTCGAGATGCGGCCGAGATCGCTGCCGTCGCCGACGCCGTGCCGGCTGCGCAGGAACGAGAGCGCAATATCCCCGACGATCGTGTTCTCGCCGGCCGGCAGGTCGAGCGGCGGATTGGTGTAGTCGTCCTTCACGGGAGTCGCCAGGCAGACGTTCACACCGCCGACAGCATCCGACATGGCGCTGACACCGTTGAAGTTGATGAGAGCTGCGAACGGGATGTCGACCCCGGTCATCTTGGAGACCGTCGCGACCACGCAGTTCAGCCCGCCACGCGAGAGCGCCGTGTTGAACTGCGCGTACGAGGTGCCGCTGATCGTTCCGCCTTTCGGATCCGGGCACGACGGGATGGGGACCATCAGGTCGCGCGGGAAGCTGACCACCATCATGCTCTTGTGGTCCTGCGCGATGTGCAGCAGCATCGTGACGTCGTTGTTGCCCGCGCCGCTCGAGGCATCCTGCTCGTCGGAGCTGCTGTAGACGCCGCCCAGGTCGCTACGGCTGTCCGTCCCCGCCAGCAGCAGGTTGACGCCGCCCGGGATCGCGGCGACGTTGGGGATGTCCGCCGGGATCGCCGAATGCCCGGGAAGCGCCTGGAGGTGCACGCCTGTCTTGATGGACCGCGCCACATCCCACACCGCGTAGGCCGCGACAGAGCCGACGCTCACGAACACGATGGCCACGGCCGCGGCGAGCAGCTTCAGCACGGCCACGCTCCCCCTGCGCCGTGGCAGGCGGCCGTGACGCACCCCCTCCGGTCCGCGGGCGCGCTGACGGCGACGCGGCAGATCGGTCATCGGCACCCCTCGATTCGGTGAACGTTGCTGGAATCCTAGCGACCCTCCCTTTCTGGCGGCTGCGAACGGCGCCCCGCTGCTGCGGGCGCTCTCATGCGCCGAAGTGCTCGTTGTTGCGCACCCTTACCGCGTGTCGGGCGCAACAACGAGCACTTCGACGAGGACGGGCCGGCCCGCTGGCCGGCCCGCTCGTCGGACCCGGAGCACCCGGAGCACCCCGAGGACAGCCCCCTACGTGTTCTGCCGGTCCGTCGTTGTGGTTGTCACGAGCGTGACCGGGTCATTCTTCGGAGAAGGAACGACCCTCCAGCGGCCACGATCAAGGCGATCGCGGATCCGACGCCCCAGAGCCAGCCGGAGGGCGCGTTCGTGACGAGGTATCCGCCGGTCGCAACCGACGGCCCCAGAGCGATGGGACCAGGATTGCCCGGGTTGCCCGGGTTGCCCGGACTAGCCGGAGGGATCACCTCGGCCGGGTTGATCGGGGTGGAGACCGTGTCACTGGCCGGCACGATCGGCGGGACCCCCGCGGGCGGGGTTCCGTTGGCGGTTGCGACGTTCACCACATCCCCGGCTGCGATATCCGCCTCTGTCACCGTGTACGGGCTGTCCGCCGAGCAGGTGATCGTCGCGGCGGGCGCGAGCGTCAGTTGCGGGCAGGTCACGCTGCCGGCTTTCGGGTCGTCGACCGTGAGGGCGGACAGGGTGGTGTTTCCGGTGTTGGTGAGATCGAATGTGTAGTCGATCGTCTCGCCCAGATCAGCCAACCCGTTCCCGTTCGCGTCGTTGAGGTGCGCCCGCTTCACCAGCGTCAGCGACCCGACAGGAATCGCCGCCGGGATGGTCACCGTGTCCACCGGCGGGACGACCTGATTCACTCCTGCCGGCGGCGTAGCGGCACCGGTCGCCGTGTTCACGATGTTCCCGGCCAGGACGTCAGCCTCCGTGACCGTGTACGCAGCATCTGCCGTGCACGTCTCCGATGCGCCCGGTGCCAAGGTGTCGGTGGGGCAGGTGACGGCGCCCGCATTCGGGTCGGACACCCCGACAGCGGTGAGGGTCGTGTTACCGGTGTTGGTCAGCTCGAAGCTGAAGTCGATCGTCTCACCGGGGTCCGCCAACCCGTTCCCGTTCGCGTCGTTCAGGTGCCCGGATTTCACGAGCGCCAGACCGGCTGCTGCGGCGGGAGTCGGAGTCGTCAGCGTGTCCGTCGGTGGGATCACTCCCACGTTCGGCGGCGGTGTGGCACCGCCCGTGGCGGTGTTCACCACACCTCCCGCGACAACATCCGCTTCAGTGACCGTGTACAGGGCGTCTGCCGTGCACGTCGTCGCCGCACCTGGTGCCAGGGTTGTGACGGGGCAGGTGACCGGGCCCGCCTTGGGATCGGAGACCGTGACGGAGTTCAGCGTGACGTTGCCGGTATTCGTCAACACGAACGAGTACTGGATGGTCTCGCCCACGTCGGCCAGGCCGTCACCATTCGTGTCGTTCAACTGCGCCGACTTCAGCAGCGACAGCCCAGCGCCTGCGATCGGAGACGGTACGACAATAGTGTCCGTCGGCGGCGCGATCGGGCTGACCCCCGGCGGAGTCGTTCCATGTCCGGTGGCAGTGTTCTGCACACCACCAGCGAGCACGTCGGCTTCCACCACCGTATACAGGTTGTCCGCGGTGCACGTCTCCGACGCCCCTGCCGGAAGCGTCGCCTGCGGGCAGGTCACGCTTCCCGCTCTCGGGTCGGTGACGCCGACCGTGGACAACGCCACCGTGCCCGTGTTGGTCAACTGGAACGAGTACTGGATGGTCTCGCCGGCGTCGGCCAACCCGTTACCGTTCGCGTCGTTCAACTGCGCAGACTTCGTGATCGCCAGCCCGCCGACGGGCACCGGCGTCGGGGTCGTCACCGTATCGGTCGGCGGCACGACCGGGGCGACACCCGGCGGCGGCGTGCCGTGAGCGGCCGCCGTATTCACCACACCGCCCGCAAGCACATCCGCGTCGGTCACGAAGTACGACGCCACGGTCGCGCACGTGGTGGACGCGCCGGGCGCGAGCGTCTGGGTCGGGCAGGACACCGGACCCACTTTCGGATCGGTCACCCCGACCGTGGACAACGTCACGTTCCCCGTGTTCGTCACCAGGAACGTGTAGTTGATGGCTTCGCCCGAATCGGCCAAACCATTCCCGTTCGAGTCAACAAGATGCGCCGTCTTCACCAACGACAACCGAGCATCAGCGCTTGCGATCACACTCGATGTCGATGCGTCGCCACCGCCGCATTCCGGCCCGCAGCCTGTCGTCGTCGGGGTGACCGTCGCCACGTTGGTCGCGCTTCCCGCCGCCACCGCCGTACCGGAGACTGTGAACGTGGCGACACCGCCCGGCGGAGCGTCAATACTCCCCGACACCACATTCCCGACCACATTGCCGGCACAGGTCGTACCACCAGACCCCACGCAGGTGACCGCGCTGGCAAGAACTGTCGACGGAATGGGGTCGACCAGCGCCGCCGTCCCCGGGTATGCACCCGTATTCGTCACCGTGATGGTGTACGTAACCGGATCACTGACGACGTAGGACGCCTTGTCCGAAACCTTCTGCTGCTGGAAGAACGGCGCGCAACCAGCATCCTGTATCGATGTTGCACCGAAGAGCGGGACTCCGGCATCTGCGATCGGGGTCGTCGGGAGCACAGCCGTAGACGGGCCGGCAGGGAGCGCGTCGATCGAACTCAGGATCCCATCCGATCCAGCGGAGTACACCACGCCACTCGATTGGGCGAGACCATACGATGACGGGATCGTACCGATCTGCGTAAAAGTCTTATCGGGATGCATCCGAAACAGCGGAGAACCACCATCTGCGACAATCGGGGCTGCGGAAACAATGATGTCTCCATCGGAGATGGTGATGAAATCGCCGCCTGAAAAGTAGCCCGCGGGAAACGTTGCATATCGCACTGCGACCCCTGTTGCGGGGTCCAGTGTATAGATCCCGCTCCCGACGCCCAGGAGCAGAGTGCCGTCTGACATCGTGGACAACGCATTCGGTAACCCGCCCGTAGTAATACCGGTGGTCGGTATCGTGGACAGAGTCGCGCCGGTCGCCGGGTCAATGACAGACATGGTTCCTACGTTTATCCCATACAGCGTCTTCCCGTCGGAGCTGAATGCGATGTCGTAGAACAGGCCTGTTGGATGCGACGATACCAAGGTCCCCGTGGGTGAGTATTCCTGCAGAACACCCGGAATAGTACCGGTATTGACCCAAATGTTTGTCGGCGGGCACGGCACAACCGCTTCCGCGGTTGACATCGGCCCAGCGATGGTCAACCCGACCACTGCGAGGGACAGGGCGCCCACAGCCGCGAGCAACCGAGTTGGGCGGCGTGGAGAGGTACCGGTAGAGTCCTCGACTCGGTCCTCTCCGCGGAATGAAGTTCGCCAAGATTTCACGTTACGATCGCTTTCAGTCGGTTCCTGCGCGGGAACTGAGCTCTTTTCAAAGATTGCTGTGGCGTGCCCCTCCTCGGAGCAGTGGCCACGCGGACGAGTCACAACGAACATGTCGCGCTCAGCCGATGGCGGAATTGGGCGTCACGTTAGTCGGCAGGCCGCACCCGCGATAGACAGTGTCTTTCGGCGCTCTCAAGGCCTGGCCGCGATGAGTCATCACTCGATCTCCGGAACCAGCGCCGCACCCCTGCGGGCCCTCTCAACCACCGAAGTGCTCGTTGTTGCACACTCCCCCGGCGTGTCGGGCGCAACAACGAGCACCTCGACGACGACAGAAAAGGGATGCGCGCCCGCCGCCGAAGCAGGTATAGTCGGGAACCTTGCGCCGAGCGGCGCAAGCAGCCCACGCTGAAGAACGCCGAGCGGAAGGACATGACGATGCGCACCAAGCCATATCTGCAGCGCAACTCGCGCACCTTCCGCACGCTCGAGCGTCGCCAGGGTCTGTAGCACCATCGCTGCAGCCCCGCCGTTCGAGGTCCGGGGCTGACCTCTCCTTCGCATCCCTGCGTCGGCACGGCCGTCCCCGGCCGCACCCCGACAAGAGATGAAAGGATCATGGAAAGAATTTCGAACCGCCTGCTGAACTGGGCCTCCCTGCTGGAGGACTCCACCCGGGACCAGGCGGTCACCACATCGCGGATGCCGTTCATCCACCCGCACCTCGCACTGATGCCGGACGCCCACCTCGGCCTCGGAGCCACGGTCGGGTCCGTCATCCCGACCCTCGGCGCCGTCATGCCTGCGGCCGTGGGTGTCGACATCGGCTGCGGGATGATCGCCGTCCGCACCCAGTTCACCCGCGACGACGTCGCGTCGAACGACGCGCGGTTGCCGGCCCTGCGTACGCAGATCGAGCGCGCCATCCCGCTGTCGGCCGGGGCGCGTAACGCGAAGATCGTCGCCACGGCTCAGCCGCGCGTCGAGGAGCTCACCGTCCGGGCGCAGGAAGCCGGGTTCGACCCGTCCATCCACCTGCGCGACTGGGAGCGCCAGCTGGGAACCCTCGGCTCCGGCAATCACTTCATCGAGGTGAGCCTGGATGAAGAGGACGTGGTGTGGCTCTTTCTGCACTCCGGCTCCCGCGGCGTGGGCAACAGGATCGCCGGCCACCACATCAAGGTGGCCCAGGCGCTCATGGCGAAATGGTGGATCCAGCTTCCGGACAAGGACCTCGCCTACCTGGTGGAGGGCACGCCCGAGTTCGACGAGTACATCGCTCAGCTGCGGTGGGCGCAGCACTTCGCGCTGCTCAACCGCGAGGAGATGATGGATCGGGTTGTGCGGCAGACCTCGGACTGGTTCGGCGCAGCCGTCGTCGAGCGGGAGCGGATCAACTGCCACCACAACTTCACGCAGCTCGAGCATCACTTCGGGAAGGACGTGTGGGTATCGCGGAAGGGAGCGATCTCGGCCCGCGAGGGACAGCCGGGCCTGATCCCCGGCTCCATGGGAACGGCGTCCTACGTCGCGTCGGGACTCGGCAACCCGCTCGCCCTGCACTCGTCGCCGCACGGCGCCGGGCGTCAGTTCTCGCGGTCCGCGGCGCGCAAGAGGTTCACCATCGAGCAGCTGCGTGAGGCGATGGCGGGCATCGAGTTCCGGGACACGGAGGCGTTCCTCGACGAGATCCCGCAGGCGTACAAGCCGATCGATCAGGTCATGGCGGATGCCGCGGATCTGGTCGAGATCCGTCATACGCTGCGTCAGCTCGTCAACGTGAAGGGTGACTGACGCTCGCGTTCCTGGTCGGAGTCGCCCGGTCGCCGAAGTGCTCGTTGTTGCACACTCCCCCGGCGTGTCGGGCGCAACAACGAGCAACTCGAC
>Ga0209677_101046_pt1 | contig 13181 bp, 10 predicted proteins | sample AraplaCvi_mCL_r2_2_FD_184285 | JGI IMG/M metagenome (GOLD analysis project Ga0209677, IMG submission 184285) | Arabidopsis root microbial communities from North Carolina, USA - plate scrape CL_Cvi_mCL_r2 (SPAdes) (version 2) | ecosystem: Host-associated > Plants > Roots > Endosphere | place: USA... | reverse complement strand
GAGCGCGCGGACCGGGCTTGGCGCACGCGCGATCTCCGCGACCGTGGCGCGATCCTCACCCTGGGCTCCGACTGGCCGATCGCGCCGTACGACCCGCGCGGGATCGTGGCGGCGGCCCAGCTGCGCCGGCCGGCCGGGCAGGCGGAGGTCGAGCCGGTGCGTCCCGACCAGTCGCTGAGCGCCCGCGCGGCGCTGGAGGGCTACACCAGCGAGTACTGGCGGAGTGTCGGCGAGCCGGGCGGCCGCATCGAGCCGGGGCTGCCCGCGGACCTCACCGTATGGGCGCGAAACCCGCTGACCACCGACCCGGACGAGTTCGCCGGCTCCGAAGTGCTGCTCACCGTGGTCGGTGGCGTGCCGTGGGTGCACGACCCGTCGGGCGCGCGTGCAGTCTGATGCCGTTGTCTTCGGTCGATTTGGATGGTGAATCCGGAATTTCGATGTGGATTCAGTTGCACTCTGGCGTTCTGACAGTCGATATCGGTAGCCTGGCCTTCCCCACTGATTTCTCACGCACTGGAGCGGATAGCAATGGACACCATCGAACGTGACGTCGTCGTCATCGGCGCAGGAGCCTCGGGCCTGACGGCCGCGACCGAGCTGAAGAAGGCCGGTCTGACCGTGGCCGTGCTCGAGGCCCGCGACCGGGTCGGGGGCCGGCTGTGGACGGACGAGGTCGGCGGGGCCACGCTCGAGATCGGAGGCCAATGGGTCTCGCCCGACCAGGACGCACTCATCGACACGCTCAGCGACCTGGGGCTGGAGACGTACTCCCGCTACCGCGAGGGGGTCAATATCTACCTCGGCGCGAACGGCGACCGCCGCACGTTCGCGGGCGACATCTTCCCGGTGGCGCCGTCCACCGAGAAGGAGATCGTGGGCCTGATCGAGCGGATGGATGCGCTGGTCGCCGAGATCGACCCGGAGCGGCCGTGGGCGCATCCACGCGCGAAGGAGCTGGACGAGATCTCGTTCCGCCGCTGGCTGGAGACGCAGACCGACGACGAGGAGGCGCGGCGCAACATCGGCATGTTCATCGCGGGCGCCATGCTCACCAAGCCCGCGCACGCCTTCTCGGCGCTGCAGGCGCTGCTCATGGCGGCCAGCGCCGGCAGCTTCTCGAACCTCGTGGATGCGGACTTCATCCTCGACAAGCGCGTGAAGGGCGGCCTCCAGCAGGTGCCGCTGCTGCTCGCCGAGCGCCTGGGCGACGACGTTCACCTCAATGCGCCGGTGCGGACGCTGAAGTGGGACGAGACGGGCGTGACGGCGATCGCCGACGAGGTGCGGGTGAGCGCCCGCTTCGCCATCGTGGCCGTTCCGCCGCCGCTGATCAGCCGCATCCAGTACCAGCCGCCGCTGCCTCGTCGCCAGCAGCAGCTGCACCAGCACCTCTCGATGGGCTTCGTCATCAAGGTGCACGCCGTCTACGAGACGCCGTTCTGGCGCGAGGACGGGTACAGCGGCACGGCGTTCAGCCCGTACGAAGTGGTCCACGAGGCGTACGACAACAGCTACGACGGCGATCCGCGGGGAACGCTGGTCGGCTTCGTGTCCGACGAGGCCGCCGATGCGGTGTTCCGGCTGACCGCCGAGGAGCGCAGGGCGCGCATCCTCGAGTCGCTGTCGCACTACTACGGGCCGCAGGCGCTCGATCCGGTGGTGTACTTCGAGAGCGACTGGGGCAGCGAGGAGTGGACCCGGGGCGCTTACGCCGCCAGCTTCGACATGGGCGGGCTGGCCCGGTACGGCGAGGACCTGCGGGCGCCGGTCGGCCCCATCCGCTTCTCCAGCAGCGACCTGGCGGGCAAGGGGTACCAGCACGTCGACGGCGCGATCCGCGTCGGCCAGGAGACGGCGGCGGCCATCGTCGCCGAGCTCGTGCCCGCCGGGCTCGTGCCGGCCGGCCGCTAGGTGGCCGCTGGGCGCTCGGAGCCCGCCGGCCGCTAGGCAGGGGCCGTACCGCCGGGTACGCTTCCGGCATGTCGATCGAGGTGCTGCCGGCCACCGGCCAGTGGGAAGACTTCGCGTCGTTCATGGTCCCGCGCAAGCCCGGGGGCGGGGGCTGCGTCTGCATGTCGTACCGGGACGCGCGGCTCGAGATGCCCGAGCGCATCGAGTACATGCGCAGCGAGTGCAGCCGGGAGCCGGGCCCGGGAGTCCTCGTGTACGTCGACGGCCAGGTGGCGGGCTGGTGCTCGGTCGCGCCGAAGTCGAGCTACGGCAGGCTGATGCGCTCGCGCACCATCCCGCACCTCGACGAGGGGCAGGACCCGTGGTCGATCGTCTGCTTCGTCGTGCGTGCGGGTTTCCGCGGCCGGGGGCTGATGCACGAACTCCTCGACGGCGCCGTGGAGCACGCCCGACGTGCAGGCGCGACCCTGGTGGAGGGCTACCCGGTCGACACCGGAGGCGAGCGAGTGGATGGGATCAGCGGCTACGTCGGAACCGTCGCCCTGTTCGAGGCGCACGGCTTCACGCGCCGCAGCTCGACCGAGGCGCACTCGGGCGGAGCGGACCGGTGGGTGATGCGGCGTGAGCTCGGCTGAGGCGGACCGGGCACCCGCGTCGGTCCGCCTCAGCAGGCCGAGCGCCGTGAGCCGCCGCCGCCGCCGCGCGGCTCAGCAGTACCCGAGGGACCCGTCCGGCCGTCGCGGCACGCGCCGCTCCCAGTGGACGTAGTCGTCGGTCGCCAGAGCCGTCTCGTCGATCTCGATGCCCCATCCCGGCCGGTCCGGCCGCAGGTCGAGGTGTCCGTCGACCGGAAGGTACGGGTCGGGACACCACGATGTCTCGTCGAGCTTGTACTCGAGGATGGAGAAGTTGCTGCAGGCGGCGGCGAAGTGGAGGTTGTGCGCGGTCGCCAGCGGACCCATCGGGTTGTGCGGCGCCACCATCGTGTAGTGGGCCTCGGCGAGCACGGCGATGCGGCGCAGCTGCGAGATGCCGCCGACGACGCAGATGTCCGGTTGCACGATGTCCGCGCCGCCGGCCGTCAGCAGGTCGAGGAACTCGTTCGGGGAGTACAGGCTCTCTCCCGTCGCGAGCGGCACATCCAGCCGGCTCCGCAGGTATCCCCACGCCTGCTTGTTCTCGGGGCGGATGGGCTCCTCCAGGAACATGGGCTGCCACGGGGCGAGGGCGTTGCCGAGCGCGATGGCCTGATGAGGCTCGAAGATCTTCGCGTGCGCGTCGAACGCGAAGTCCCAGGCGGGATCGCAGGTCTCGCGCACAGCGCGGAAGTACTCCGCGCTCTCCTGGACGACGAGTCCCCAGCGCCGGTCGAACAGGTCGCTGCGGTAGGGGCTGAGTTTGAACGCGTCGAAACCGTAGCGCTCGGACTGCTCCGCGCAGATGTCCCGCACCGCCGCGGGATCGGGCGCGGTGTAGACGCCGCTGTAGACGCGCACCCGATCACGGACCGCGCCGCCGAGCATCGCGTAGACCGGCACGCCGAGTGATTTCGCGGCGATGTCCCACAGGGCGTGGTCGACGGCCGAGATCGCAGCCAGGCCCAGCGCGCCCTGCGGGAAGCGCGCCGTGCGGAGCAGCTTCTGTGACAGGAACTCGACGCGGCGCGGGTCCTCGCCCGCCAGCTGCTGCTCCAGATAGTCGAGCAGCGGCGGGAGGGCGCGGTCCGGGCCGTGGTTGTAGGCCTCGCCCCAGCCGTGCACGCCCTCGTCGGTGTCGATGCGGACGAGCAGGCGCGGCCGGTCGCCGACCCGCTGCATGAAGCTGGAGATGCGCTCGATCCTCATGCGCCGACCGCCGCCGAAGCCGTCGCCGAAGCCGCCGCCGAAGCCGCCGCCGAAGCCGCCGCCGATCCCGCCGCAGAGCCGACCGCAGCGTCCGCCCGCCACTGGTCCAGGATGACGCTGATCTCGGCCCGCACGCTGTCGCCGACCGGGCGGCTGGGCGGCCGCACCTGGCGGTCGCAGAGGCCCAGCTGCGCCATCGCCTCCTTGACGACGCTCACATTGTTGGCCGATCGTGCGTCGGCTCGCAACTCCTCGAACCGCGCGATCCGGCGGAGGATCACGTCGGCAGCGGCGTAGTCGCCGGCCCGGAGCTCATCCCGCAGGCTCAGCGAGATGCCGGGGTTGACGTTGACGAGGCCGGACGTGAAGCCGTCGGCTCCGTGCACCGCGTACGAGAGGGCATACGGCTCGGCGAGTCCGGCGATCCAGACGAAGCGCTCGGGGCCTGCGGCGTCCCGTACGGCGGCGAAGACGGTGGGGTCCGGGATGGCGTACTTGACGCCCACGATGTTGGGGGCGATGTCGCCGAGCCGGCGGAGCATCTCGCCGGTGATCCACTCCGAGCGCACGTAGAGCACGAAGGCCAGGTCCGGCTGTGTGGCGGCGATGGCCCGGTGGTACTCGATCCAGCCGTCGGCCGACTGGTGGGGATGCAGCGGCTGGTGGATCATCGCCATCCGGACGCCGTGCTCGGCGGCGACGGCGAGGTCCGCGGCGGCCTCCGCGATGTCGTGCCCGACCCCGACCAGCAGGTCCGCCTCTCCTGCGGCCCGTGCGGCGGCGGCGATGAGTGCTCGGCGTTCGGCAGGGGAGAGGGCGTAGAACTCGCCGGTGTTCCCGTTCGGAGTCAGAGTGCGCACACCGTGGCGGACGAGGCGCTGCAGCAGCGCCTTGTACGTGTCGAGGTCGACGGAGCCGTCGGCGGAGTACGGCGTGACGGGAATCGCGACGACATCGGCGAGGGCTTCCCGTTGGGCGGAGAAGGTCATTTCACTCCCTGCAGCTGGCGGATCGCCAGGGCCTCGAAACTGCGGACGTGCTCGAGCACCCGGGTGGATGCGGTGGACGGGTCACCCGCCGCGACGGCCTCCAGGATCTGCTGGTGCTCTCCCGCTTCTTCCTCCCAGCTGGGGCGACGGGTCCAGGCGTTCACCGTGATCAGCGCAGTCTGCTCGCGGAGCCCATCCAGAGTGGAGACGAGGATGTCGTTGCCGCAGCCCGCGTAGAGCTCCCGGTGGAAGTCCCGGTTGGCGAGGCTCCGCTCGGCCTCGGTCTCGGCGGCGTCCGCTCGCCGCAGGGCCGACCGGGCGGCCTCGACGTCGGCACCGTTCTCGACGGTGCGGGCGACGGCCGTCGGCTCGAGCAGCGCGCGCATGTCGAACACGTTGTATGCCATCTGCGGGTCGACGACCCGGACGGTGGCGCCGCGGTACTCGCTCATGGTGACAAGGCCCGCTCCCGACAGCGTCTTGAGCGCCTCCCGCACCGGGGTCTTCGAGATCCCGAAGCGCTCGGCGAGGTCGGCCTCCACCAGGGGCTGCCCGGCGGGAAGCTCGCCGGAGAGGATCGCGAGCCGGAGCGCCTGGACGACCAAGCCCGTCCGCGAGGCCGACTGCGTGAGCCGGGTGATCGGACTGTCCATGAACTTCCCTTTCGGTGTATGGTGCTGCGTACACCATGCATAGTATATGATCGACCCGTCGGAGGGAACCACCCTCGACGAGCGATCTTCCCACTTCACAACTCCCATTCATCGGAGAGGAAACGCAATGACGCGTCATGCACCCGCGGCCGGTGGCCGTTCGCTCCCCCTGCGGCGGGTCGTCGCCGCCGCCTCGGCCGCCGTCCTGATGCTCGGCCTGGCCGCCTGCTCGAACAGCGGAGGCGGAGGAGGCGATAGCGAGAAGAAGGTCGCCCTGCAGCTCTGGGACACCGACACACGCCCCGACCGCACCGCCAACCTCAAGGCACTCATCGCCATGTTCGAGAAGGAGAACCCGAACATCACGATCAGCTATCTCGGCCTGCCGACCGACTCCTACATGCAGAAGCTCAGCACCGCCATCGCGACCAAGTCCACACCGGACCTCGTCACGCCGAAGGCCTCGGATGTCGCCGCCCTCGTGGCGCAGAACGCCCTCGCGCCGCTCGACGACCGGCTGGCCGGCTCGTCGATCGCCAAGAAGATCGATCCGAACATGCTGAAGTCCGCCAAGGCCGCGGCGCCCGACGACAAGCTCTACCTGACTCCGGCCACGGCGCTCGCCGACGCGATCTACTACCGGGCGGACTGGTTCCAGCAGGCGGGACTGGCCAAGCCCGCGACCTGGGACGACTTCTTCTCCGACGCCTCCACCCTGACCGATCCGTCCGCTGGACGTTTCGGCTACACGATCCGCGGCGGCGCCGGCTTCTTCTCGCAGTTCGTGCAGATGGTCTACCCGATGGCCGGGGTCGGCACCTTCTTCGACAGCAAGGGACGCTCCACGCTGGACTCCCCAGCGGTCGTCGCCGCGACCGAGAAATACGTCTCGCTCTACGGCAAGGACACCGCGAAGAGCGACCTCACCGCCGACTTCAAGACGATGGTCGCGCAGTTCGACAACGGCGGCGCCGCCATGCTCAGCCACAGCATCGGCTCCTACCCGACCCACATCGCGGCGCTCAAGCCGAGCCAGGTGGGCGTCGTCGGCACCTTCCCCGCAGACAACGGCAAGACGATCGTGACGGGCCAGATGGTGACCGGCTTCGGGATGTTCAAGGCCGGCGCGCACCAGGATGCGGCGTGGAAGTTCCTCGAGTTCACGATGAGCAAGGAGGGCAACTCGTTCTGGGCGCAGAAGTCCGGCTACCTGCCCGGCAACACGGATGTGGCGAAGGAGAGCTGGGTCGCCTCCAACCCGGCCATGACGGCCGCTCTGGACACCCAGAAGGCCAAGAACGCCACCGTGCTGCAGCAGCCGTACTACCTGCCGCAGTTCAGCGCGATCACGACCACCGACCTGCTCCCCAAGTGGCAGAAGGTGCTGCAGGGCGACGAGAGCGCGAAGGCGTTCCTCACGGATGCGGCCAAGCAGCTGACCGCGGCGCAGCAGGACTACCTCAAGCGAAGCAAGAAGTAGCCGGAAGGATCACGATGACGGTCGCTGTTCCCCGCAGGCGGAGCTCGCAGGGTGGGCTGAGCCCGAGCCCTCGGGGCCGGCAGAGCCCGATCGCCCGGCGCACCCGGCTCTACCCGTACCTGCTGATCGCCCCGGCGGTGCTGCTGGTGCTGGTGTTCCTCGTGTACCCCGTGGCCAGCGTCTTCTTCTACAGCCTGCAGCACTCCAACGTGACGCAGCCGTGGAACGACGGCTTCGCGGGGGTGGACAACTTCACCCGGATGTTCGGCGACCCGCTGTTCTGGCAGAGCCTGCGGTTCACGCTCCAGTGGGTCCTGGTGGAGGTCGCGCTCCAGTTCGTCTTCGGGCTGGCGCTCGCCCTGCTGCTCAACCGGACGTTCGTCGGCCGGGGGATCGCGCGAGCGCTGACGTTCTCGCCGTGGGCGGTGTCGGGCATCCTGACGACCACCATCTGGATCCTGATCTACAACCCGGCCACCGGGATCGGCCGCTACCTGGCCGATCTCGGGATCGGGGAGCACGGCACCTCCCTCCTCTCCGGGCAGGGGACCACGTTCCTGGCCGTGGTCATCGCCGAGCTGTGGAAGGGCGTTCCGTTCTTCGCGATCCTGATCCTCGCGGACCTGCAGTCGGTTCCCGGCGAGCTCTACGAGGCGGCGGATGTCGACGGCGCAGGGCCGTTGCGACGGTTCGTCTCGGTGACCTGGCCGCACATCCGGCAGGCCGTCGTGCTCGCCACGCTGCTCCGCGGCGTCTGGGAGTTCAACAACGTCGACCTCCTCTACACGCTGACCGGTGGAGGCCCGGCCAACTCGACGACGACGCTGCCTCTCTACGTGGCGCAGACCGCCATCCAGAGCAGGGACTTCGGCTACGGCTCGGCTCTCACCGTCGTGGCCTTCCTCCTCCTCACCTTCTTCTCGCTGCTGTACCTGCGTCTCACCAAGAGAGGAGCGGAGTCGTGACCCTGCTCGAAGACCCCATCGCCCGATCCCTGCCGGTGGAGCCGCCACGGCCCGGCGCTCAGACCGAGCGCCGCCGCCCGCGTCACCGGGGCCGGCGCGTGCTCGACCGGCTGAGCCTGTGGGTGCCGCTCGGTCTGTTCCTGCTCTTCACCCTGGTGCCGCTGTACTGGATGGTGCTGTTCGCCTTCCGGCCATCCGGCTCCACCTCGCTGATCCCGTGGCCGATCACCTTCGACCACTTCGCGTCGGTCTGGAACGGCTCCGGATTCGGGATCTACTTCCAGAACAGCATCATCACCGCGGGGGCGACGCTGGTGGTCTCGACGGTGATCGCGCTGCTCGGCGGCTACGCGCTGGCGCGCTTCGCCTTCCGCGGCAAGACGCTGTTCCTCGTCGTGATGCTGTGCACCCAGTTCATCCCCGGCGCGATGATGCTCATCCCGCTGTTCGAGATCTTCAACACGCTCGGGCTCACCAACAACCTGATCAGCCTCATCATCGCCGACACGGTCTTCCACCTGCCGCTGTCGCTGGTGCTGATGTCCGGCTTCATCCGCAATGTCCCGGTGGAGATCGAGGAAGCGGCGTGGGTGGACGGCTGCACGCGCGTCCAGGCCTTCCGGCTCGTGGTGCTGCCGCTGCTGAAGCCCGGGATCGTGGCGGTCGGCTCGTTCGCCTTCATCAGCGCCTGGAACAACTTCCTCTTCGCCCTGATGTTCATGAGCCAGCAGGACAGGTTCACCGTGCCGGTCGGGCTGAGCTACCTGCTCGGCGAGTTCGGCGCCGACTTCGGCGCCCTCGCGGCGGGTGGGCTGGTCGCGATCCTGCCGGTCGTCATCCTCTTCGCCTATGTGCAGAAGTTCCTGGTCCAGGGCATGAGCGCCGGGGCGGTGAAGGGATGAGCGTGCGTGAGACGGTGGGGGAGGCGGCAGCCGCGGCGGACGCACTGCGTGCGCTCGGGACGTCTGGACGTGCGGCTCTTCTGCGCGGGATCGCCCAGGGGCTGGATGACGCGCGCGCGTCGCTCATCAGCGCTGCGGTCGACGAGACGCACCTGCCGGTCGCCCGGCTGGACGGCGAGGTGACGCGCACGGCGAACCAGGCGCGGCTGTTCGCCGAGATCCTGGAGGACGGCGACTACCTCGGACGCATCCAGGACGGAGAGGCCCTGCGCCGCGTGCTCGTACCGCTCGGCGTCGTGGCGGTCTTCGGCGCGAGCAACTTCCCGTTCGCGTTCGGGGTGCCGGGCGGCGACACCGTCTCGGCGCTCGCCGCAGGATGCCCGGTCGTCGTGAAGGCGCATCCCGGTCATCCGCGCACCAGCGCCCTCGCGTTCGAGGTCCTCCGGCAGGCCGTTGTCGCGGCGGGGCTCCCGGCGGGTGCGATCGGGATGGTGTCGGGCTTCGACGACGGCGCCCGGCTGGTCACCGACCCCGGCGTGGCCGCGGTCGGGTTCACCGGGTCAACGGCGGGAGGCCGCGCTCTCTACGACCTCGCCGTCTCGCGGCCGGCGCCCATCCCGTTCTTCGGCGAACTCGGGAGCGTGAACCCCGTGGTGATCAGCCCGGAGGCCGCCCGGCGTCGCCCGGAGGAGCTGGCCCGGACGCTGACGGAGTCGATCGTCGCCAGCACCGGCCAGTTGTGCACCAAGCCGAACCTGCTGCTCGTCCCGGATGGCGCAGGCGAACTGGTGGCGCACCTCCGGGAACGGTTCGCCGCATCGGATCCCACGGAACTGCTGAACGAGGGCATCGCCGACCGCTTCGACTCCGCGTTGTCCGCGTGGCAGCACCGGGTGGGCGCGCGGTCGCTGGTGGAGTCCGGGCGCACGCCCGACGGCGTTCGCTCGGCGGCCCTTGTCCAGCTGGGTGCGGAGGACGACGTGGCCGGCTTCGAGGAGGCCTTCGGCCCGGCGACGGCGCTGCTGACCTACGGCGACCTGAAGCAGGCGGCGGGGCGGATCGCCCGGATGCCGGGCCAGCTGACCGTCTCGGTCTTCGCCGAGGAGGACGAGCTTCCCGGCCTCGGGTCGCTGCTGGCCGCAGCCGAGCGCGTCGCCGGCCGCGTGGTGTTCGACCAGGTGCCGACCGGAGTCGCCGTGACCCGGTCGATGACCCACGGCGGACCGTATCCGGCCACCACCGCTGCCTCATCGACGTCGGTGGGTGGCACCGCGATCGCGCGCTGGCTGCGGCCGGTCACCTACCAGAACGTCCCCCTGTCGCTGCTGCCGCCGGAGCTGCGCACGCCGGAGCCCGCGCTCGGCGTCGGCGCTCACTGACCCGAGAGGGTGAACCAGACCCCGTAGCCGCCGGCGACGCACATCACGATCGCGGTGATCCATCCCACGGTCTGGGACAGCCAGCGGTTGCGATATCGGCCCATGATGCCCCTGTCGCGGGCGATCAGCATCATGATCACGATGAACGGTCCGGCGGCGATCCCGTTGACGATCGCGGAGAGGACGAGCAACTGGATGGGGTTGCTGACGAACAGGGCGAACAGCGTCCCGATGATCATGCCTGCGACCAGGAGCAGGTAGAACAGCGGTGCTTTCCGGGGGCTCCGGTCGAAGCCCCACGGCTTCTCCAGGAGCCCGGCCATGCCGGCGGCCCCGGACGCTGCGAGCACCGGGACCGCGAGGATGCCGGAGCCGATGAAGCCGACGGCGAAGAGCGCCCCGGCATACTGGCCGGCGATGGGTTCCAGCGCCTTCGCCGCTTCGGCCGCGCTGGTGACCGTCTTGTGATGCGCCCCGAGGGTGGCGGCGGTGGCCGCGATGATCGCGAACATGATGAGGACCGAGAACACCATCCCGGTGAAGACGTCCAGCCGTCCCGTCCGGAGGCGTCGCCGGGCACCCGACGGCGTCCGCTCGCCCAGGGATGGCGCCCTGTCGCCGCCGAGGTCCTCCCCGCGGAGCTCCTCGATGCGCTGCGCCGTCTGCCAGAAGAACATGTAGGGGCTGATCGTGGTACCGAGCACCGCGACGACCAGACCGAGGTAGGCGGGGGACCAGTGGAACTCGGCGCCGAGGAGGCCGGCCAGCACCGACCCCCAGTCGACGTGGGTGACGAAGAGCACTCCGACGTATACCAGGAGTGCCAGGCACAGCCACTTGAAGATGCGGCCGATCCAGTCGAAGGACCCGCCGATCAGTGCGACGGAGATCCCGACCCCGGCGATGGCCGACCAGAGCCCGGCCGGTCCCGCCCCGAGCAGGCGCATCCCCTGTCCGATGGCCATGAGGTCGGCGGAGAGATTCAGGACGTTCGCCACGATGAGCGCGGCGACCAGGACGACGATCACGGCCCTCGCACCCCGGCCGAACCGCCGCCGGATGAGGCGGCCGAAGCTGTCGCCGGTCGCCAGCGCCATCCTGTCGCAGATCTCCTGGACGGCCATCATCATGGGAAGCGTCGCGGGCACGGTCCAGAGCAAGCCGTTCCCGTAGGAGGCGCCCGCCTGGGCGTAGGTCGCCACGCCCGAGGGGTCGTCGTCTGCGGCACCGGTCACCAGGCCCGGGCCGAGCACGGAGAAGAAGCGGGCCAGTGGGTTCCGGCGACGCGGTTCGTCGTCGCCTTTCGCGCGCTCGGTGCTGCTCGCCGTGTCCGTCGCCATGAGCCGTTCACTCCTTCGTCTGCGCCCCAGTGCGTGACACGGTAGGCCCGATCACACGCATCCGCGCGCCCGCGACCTTCTGAATTGCTCAGAGAACCGGAGCGCTAGGGGCGGTCGAGGGCCTCCAGCTGCAGGAGCCAGACACGGTCGGGGTGGGAGAGCGGGGCCTGGAGGCCCGCGGTACGGAGGGCGCGGCCGGTGAGCTCGAGGCGCCCCGCAGCGGCCTCCTCGTACCACGGCGGCACGCGCTCGCCGCCCTGGGGGCCGCCGAGGGAGGACGGGGTGACGCGGTAGCGACGGGCGTCGTCGAGGCCGCGCAAGGTGATCCGTCCGAGCGGTGCCGCGTCGGAGCGGCCCACGAAGGCCAGCGCGTACAGGGCCCGGCTGCGGTCGGACGCGACGACGCCGCTCACCCAGAGGGTCGGATCCACCTCGTCCATCCGCACGAGCTCGCCGCCGTGCAGGAGGTCGCGGTTCTCGCGGTGGAACGCGATCCACTCGGTCAGCTCGGCGAGCTCGGTGTCGGACGCCGTGGTCAGGTCCCACTCGACGCCGAGGTGGCCGAACAGCGCCGTAGCGGCGCGGAAGGCCAGGTCGTGGTGGCGGTGCGTGGTGTGCGAGGTCGGCGCCCCGATGTGGGAGCCGAGCAGTTCGGGCGGGAGGAGCTGCTGCGTCCAGCGCATCATCTCCTGCCGCTCGAGTGGATCGTTGCAGTCGGAGACCCACACCCGGTCGGTCCGCTCGAGGACGCCCAGGTCCACCCGCGCCCCACCAGAGCTGCAGGCCTCGATCTCGAGCCCGGGGAAGCGGTCCTTCAGCTCGTCCATCAGCCGGTAGGCGGCGAGGGTCTGGCCGTGCACGCCCGGCGCACCGTCCGGTGCGGTGCCGGCGTCCGCGAGGTCCCGGTTGTGGTCCCACTTGATGTAGGCGATGTCGTCGGAGGTGAGGATGTCGACCAGGCGATCGCGCACGTACGCATACGCATCGGGCTTCGCCAGGTCGAGCACCTGCTGGTGGCGCGACTCGACGGGCAGCCGGCCGCCGGTCTGCATGATCCACTCGGGATGCGCGCGCGCCAGATCGGAGTCCAGGTTGACCATCTCCGGCTCGAACCAGAGCCCGAACTCCATCCCGAGCGCCTGGACGCGATCGATCAGCGGCGTGAGCCCGTCCGGCCAGACCGTCTCGTCGACGTACCAGTCGCCGAGGCCTGCGCTGTCGTCGCGGCGGTGGCGGAACCAGCCGTCGTCGAGCACGAACCGTTCGACGCCGGCCGCAGCGGCCCGCTCCGCGAGCGCGCTCAGCTTTCCGAGGTCGTGGTCGAAGTAGACCGCCTCCCAGACGTTGAGGGTGACCGGGCGAGGACGTCGTGGATGCTGCGGCCGGGCACGCAGGTGCTGATGCAGCCGCCGTGCCTGCTCGTCGAGCCCGTCCCCGTACACGCCGTAGATCCAGGGGCTGCGGTAGCTCTCGCCACGTCCCAGGCGGATCTCGCCGGGGAGCAGCAGCTCGCCGCCGCCGAGGACCTGCTCGCCGCCGGAGAGCCGCTCCGCGTAGTGCCGGTGGTTGCCGCTGAAGCCCACGTGGACGCCCCACACCTCGCCGCGGGCGAAGCCGAAACCGGGCTCGCCGACGCTGAGCAGCGTGGCCGCATCCGCTCCCGTCCGTCCGCGCCGGCCCTCGCGGACGTGGGCTCCGACGGTCAGCTCGCGGCG